>TARA_R110000751_G_C13795254_1_pt1 | contig 73001 bp, 93 predicted proteins | sample TARA_R110000751 | Tara Oceans TARA_R110000751 (sample SAMEA4398001) | marine metagenome | biome: Polar Biome; feature: [MES] marine water layer (ENVO:01000295) within the mesopelagic zone...; material: water (ENVO:00002006), including particulate matter (ENVO:01000060) such as...... | reverse complement strand
GTCTACACAGGCTTTTTGAATTTGTAATACTCCGTAAGAGTCTCCGCCATCCCCTATTGCACTTGGATCGTTAAAAGACTCTACATACTTTAATACTTCCATCACATCGTCTAACCTGTCTCTTGACATGATTGATAGTGAAAACAGCATTGTGATTACTAATAAGAATTTCTTCATAGTACTAATTTACTTAAACTTATGTGACGTTCTGTGTAGGTGTCACCTCGCCTATTATTATAAACCTACGTAAAATAAATCAAACTACCAAACAAATGGGTTTAATTTTTCTAGTATGAAAGCTGAGCCAGTAAGCACAACTTGTATTATCCTTATACCGAAGTTGTCTAAAGAACTGCCGGTATCTTCGCTTTTCTTACTCTCTAGCCATATGACTAGGTATATAAGAAGGGCTGCTATTGCATCTAATCCCATTCTTTATTATTATTAAGTTCGTGTCTTATTTCACATAGTCTTTTATGCAAATCTTTTAACACTTTAATACTCCAAGAGTACTCTCTACGAATACGTCTTAATCCTACGTATACTACTACTAATAGTACTAAAGAATATATTATCCAGTAAATTTGCATAACTCTATGTTTTTATTGTTAATGATTTAATATGTACAGTATCTTTTATACCATACTCGTCTGTGTGTGTTAATCTTCTTCTTATACTCCTTGAGCCGTCTGCGTATAGTACTGTTGGCAGTTTGTATATTTCATACATATCTGTGACTCCGTTCCATCCTTTGCCTCTTTGAAGTACTGTGATGTTTACCATTGCTTTACTCCTTTTAGGTGCGTCGTTTACAATTACTTTACCATAATGATAGTGTATCGCGTACTGTCCTATAAAGTCTGCTACTTTCATCGGTATATCCTGTGACCAATAGGCCATTCGTGGCTTATGAAGTTATTTATAGCTTCGTCTGCACGGCATCCATGTTTAATATATAAATCCAACTCGTTAGAGTATGATACCTCTCTGCCCATCTCTGCCATCTTTGCAAAAAATCCTTCACCTATATGTTGATCTTTATTTAGTAGTTTGTTTTCTACTAGAAGGGCTTCATCCTTTTTTTTCATCTTCTCAAACGTCTCCACTTGTAAAGTCCTAAGTAAGTATAGAAGTCTATCGCTCTGATTTTTTGGTAATAACTCTTTTGACAAAGCTCTTATGTTATCTACATTAGATATACTGATACATCTAGTAGGTCTTTTCGGATCTTTTGTTACTTTTGTTGCAAAGATTATGTCATGTAGTCTCCTTAGTGTGTTTAAATCCATGGTACTTGTATTAATAATTAGAGGACGGCAATATTACCGTCCCCATAGTCTACTCGGTTTATTGTACGACTACCGATACAGTCTCTCTAAGGTCGTGGTCGAAGTAACTAAACTCCTTAATACTCCCTGTAATCTCCAACTCTTGTACTAGAGTGGTCTCTGTTAACCCTGTCGGATCAAAAGTGTCTCCTATATTACCACTTGCCACATGAGCAAGAGGGTTGACACACATACCATTTATAAAATGGTTTCCTCTTGAATCAATCTTCTCTACGTTTCCGTAACTGTCTCTAAATCTCTTGTTAATCATATGATATTGGTTTTAATCGTTAAGTTCTAATTCTTCTTGAGCTTCTGCCCAGTTACCGTCTTTATCTTGTATGTACCCTTCTGAATCATACATTGCATCGACGTTGTCCTCGTGTACATCTTTCTCTATATCTTCTAAGTAAACCATCTCGTCTTGTGGGTGATACGTTTCATCCCACTCACAAAAACCTAAGTTTTCCATTAAGTGATACTCTCCTGTACTACTTAGGTATACTACTTCGTCAGCTTCTTGATAATACATAACTCCGTCTATATAGACTCCGTCATCTTTTAAATACCAATCGTCTGATAGTGGACACGAAAAACAGTTTTCATAACACGTATGTATATCTCTTCCTTCAACGTATACCGAATCGTCCCTGTCTATATAACAGTCATCTACTTCATCGTATACTGTATCATCGTCATCGTCTTCGGACGGCTCTGATTGAGATATATAATCGTAATTAGAATCTGACCAGTTAGTAGTTGTTCCTGAAAAATTCCAAAAGCAGAATGTGTCCATGTATGGTCTTATGTGTACATCTCTACAATCAAAATCTATTGTTACCTGTCTTTCATATTGTGTGCCATCAGGGAATACCCAATCACCTTGCTCCATATCTTGATGCCTTTTATGCGCCCACCCATTAGAATGTGCATACTGCTTAAAAGCTTCTATAATATGGTCATTCGCGTAGATTCTATCCATCCATTTGTCGCCATCTTGGTCAGTCCATAATAAAGCTCTACCTCTCGATAGTTCTCCATCAGGTTGCCTAAGTATTACCATTTCGCAAGTACTGTTGTCTGCGTATACCTCTGTGGCTTTTTGACAAACTCCTGAGTATCTCATACAAGAGTTACCCATAGTACCTGTGTTAAAGTCTTCATCGTAGTTATCTTCGTGATAATACTTCGTGATGTCTGATCCACTTACTACTACAAACTCTCCCTCTACAGTAAAAATAGCTTTAAGAGTGTTTACAACATCTTCTAAATCTTTATTTACTATGGCGGAACTTTTTATCCCGTTCTCTACTAAAAGTTTCCTTAGTATTTTCCCAAAACTGCCTTCTTGCCTGTTGTCTTTACTCCAAGTCTCGGGTGTTGAGTCGGTGTTTATAACAGACTCTTTTCCTTTGGGCAAGAATGTCATTTTTCCTGCCCTAGTTACAGTAACGTTTTTAATACCTTTACCGGTAGCTCTTGTTTTGTAGATCTGAAAGAATATCTCTACAAGTGGGTTGTTATTTATGGAGGCTAACTTTTCCATAAGGCTAGTACTCATGTATTTATCTCTAAGCTCTATTCCTGTTTCTTCTATGTGCATAATATATGATTTTTGATAGTGATTAAAATGGGACATCAGACTCAGACTCTACTGGTCTGTTGTCATGTTCGTCCTCTATTAAGAAATGTTGGTATACGTTAGTATAATCTTCGCAAACAAAACACCAATCGGCATCCTCGCTCTTATCATACATGATTTCATCAGACTCGCACTTAGAACAGCACGTATCTAAATCTATGTGATCCATAGCATCGTCATCAAATGAGTCGTACTTTCTTTCGTACTCTTCTATGGTGACTCCATTCTTACTTGCTACAGATTTCCAAACGCTTGTGCTTTGGTCGTACCTATCTCCGTCCCACCAATCGTCTCTAGAGTCGTCTTCCCATTTATCTCTAGCGTCTACCTCTGCTGCCCAGTCTTCGTAGGCTTTGGTGTATACTTTACCTTTACCTTTGTTCTTAGATTTAGACTTAGATTTTTTATAAGGAACGTATGGCATAAACTTATCGTTAAACCACATCTTACCACCTAAAGTGTCTATAATATCCCCTACTGTATCTCTTGTATTGAATACATCATCGAGGATGATTATCTCGTCGTCGCTGTGAGGTCTGTAATATCCGCATGATAGATTTGCTACACATACGTCTAATCCATTCTCTACGAGCTGATATACGTCCGTAAGTCCACCTTGATCGGTCTCTTCTTTATCATATTTATCTAAGATCGGGGCTACAGCCTCAGAAAACTTATCATCGAATAAGTCTGTACCGAATATCGTGTTTACAAAATCTTTATAACCTTGTCTATCACATTGTAATACAAACTCTACGTCTTTAAAGAATTTCATGTCGGCTTCTTGACTACCTAAACAACCATGCTCTTCATCTCTAAAGAAGGCTACTTTAAGTATGTCTTTCTTACGTAACATTTCTAATGCTACATAAATACCTACTTTGTCATCTCCACCAATACCTACTTGAACTCCTGTTGACATGTCCATTGCGAACATTGACCCTCTACTTTCAAATACTGTAAGATCTTTGTGTATGTCGTGTACCGTATCGGTATGTGCTATAACGCATGGATAAGAACTAGCTTTTCCTTTTGTTATGTAAGTGTTACCCCTATCGTAGGAATACGAATAGTTATCAGGGTCTTTGTGAGAAATGTCAATATACTCTTCATAGAGGTATTGATCCATGTCTTCCGTTTTGTATGTCTCGCTTTGAACGGACATTACTTTTTTTAATCTTTGTTTACTCATACTATTAATTTAACTGTTGAAATTAGCAATATGCTAACCTCTGCTGAACTTTGATAGTGGTTCAGTCTTGCCTAAGTATAAAATAACTTACACCTAAACATGTAAACTCGTGTACTACTGAATCATAGAATCCGAAAACATTACTCAACATCTCGTCGATACCTATGGTCTCTACTCCGTAATCTATAAAGCGTTTAATATTGTCTCTACCTGCGTTCACTAAAAAAGCTCCTATTTTATCTTGTTCCATATCTCCTATAAAACTTCCGATGGCCATCGAATACTTTGGGAACGCCCCTAATAAATAATCTTCGGTGTAATCTCCCATATTCTCGGGGTCATTTTCGAAATGATGTAATAAAGATAGTTTAGCTTTGTGTTCTGCTATTACAACTCCTTCAAACAAGTTGTTAGATACTACTAATTCGTGTAAATCTCCTTTGTTACCTTTTATATTGTGCATGATAGAGTTAAAAACCTCTGTATAATCTTTTAACCTATATCCATATAGTATAGAGTCTTCATAGTAGTCGGCCATTAAGTGTATAATCGCTCTAGTTTGTGTCTCTGCGGCAGATTTTCCTCCATCTATAGGAATTACCACAGCTTTGCCCCTTAACGCATCTCCATAGACGAGAGAGGGCGCAAATACCCCCTCTGATACATTAATACCTTTGTACTGGGACTTAGCGTGGGCTATTGCTTTATCGCTAAATCCTGTGGTGATTACTGCCATCTTAGAACCTTTCCTTGTTGATTAAGGTAGCTATTGCCAACCCTTTCTCCATGCTCTCGATCCTGATAGTGATATCAATCTCTTCTTGAAGGTTATAAGGCACAGCTTTTTGAGCCTCCTTTAAACCCTTCTTTGCACTAGAGATAGCTTTCCTAGTCTCTAATAATGCAATAGATACAGCGTGTTGTGCATCTTCCGCTTTGAATTGTAAATCTTCTTTTGCAGTTTCTTCTTTACCTTGAGAAATTAAATCTAAATACTTCATAATAATAACTGATTAAAAATAGTGTGGCAATATTGCCATTTGTACTCCCGATAGGATTCGAACCTATGTCTTTCAGTTGAAAACTGACTGTCCTTGTACCGACGATGAGGACTGTACATCCACTAGACGACAGGAGCGAATTAGCTAAGAGTAAATACTCCTAGCTTTTTTTATAAACTCTCTTAACTCTTTGGCTCTTACAGTATTACCTGTTTGCCTACATTTTTCAATGTGATACTCTGCTCTCTTTACTTCTAAATCGATCTCATGTGGTATTAATCTCTTTAAATCTTCTAATGATAATAATCCCATGTTTTTGTTTTTAAAAGTTTACGAAATACACTAATATTAAATTTACTAGTGCTGTTATTACTGCTATAAGCTCTGCTCCTGCCAAGACTTTGATCCAAAGTGGTGCGGGTAATAATACTGCTTGTATTACTGCTACTACCATCTTAAATGCTGTAATGCACAGACTGGCTATTCCTATAAGTACTACTCCTGTTATAAACATAATGTTTGTTTTAAATTATTATTAACTAATAACCATAGTGGTCATATAATTCTTCTGTGTCGTACTCTTCGTACTCTTCTGACTCCCACTCTTGCCAATCAGGTAGAGAGAAGATATTATTATCTGATTCTTCTTGTCTTAATGCTCTGTCTTCTATAATACATTGCTCTATCCAAGCCTCTTCCCAATCTTCTAGATTGAGTGTAATATCATCATAACCTATGTGATACTTCTCGTCGGTTGCAGTACTCCTGTGTAGTGCTAATCTTTCTAAACATTCTTCTAGTGTTTGGCAACTCTCTACAACAGATTTCGATTCTGTCTCGTACGTTTGCCATTCCCCATCTATTAGTTTATAATTGATTATCTTATCTATCCTAGTTATCCGTCTCATTTTGATAGTGATTTAATAGATTGCTTCGGGTAGCTTGTCGAAGATATCATCGAAATCATCCATGTCAAGCTCTTCGTAATCGCTTATAAGCTCTATTAAATAAGATGTACCCTCTACATTAAGTAGCGTGTCGTCATAGTTCCAAAACGTACTGGTATCGTGTAGGTTTTGAAACTTAGTTGCTATGTCGGAATGTGCTACTAATATTTTGGGCAGCCTTTCTATTATGGTATTATCTCCTTGTCCATCCTTTATATATTCACCGTCAGTTATGTTCTGTAACATGTCTGAGAAAGTGTCTCCAAAATCGTCCATCGCGGTTTTTAGTGAGGCGTCGTCTATTAGTATTCCTATCAAACAGCCACCACTAAACGGGTTAACAAGACTGTCATCCACTTTAGGGTTGTACATACATCCTCCACTAGGTGTAACACTTCTTACATTTCGACCTTGATCTATAAACTGTGCTAATGCAAATGCCATTAACTGACTGATATTCATTTCTTCCTGTTTCATATCTACTTATTTAGGCTCGTTTCCAAGCGTTATGTTACTACTTCCTAACCATATTCTAAGCTCTTCCACGAAGCTTTGATGCTCTATGACCTTTAGCCATAACTCAAAAGGCATCTCTTTATCGGGTGGCTCTATGCTACCATCGTACACTCTAGCTGTCGGCAATCCATCCTCATTGAGAATATCCTCGCTGCCTCTCTGCTCGTACAACCCCTTAACTCTTGAATGTTCCTGATTATCTTTTGGTCTATTGTTTCGACCCTTCTTCTCTTTCTTATTCTTGCCATTTTGATAGTGATTATTACTCATTATTAATTATTAAATACTTTTGATACCTTTAGCTTTCTGCTATTAGTTATACAATCTTTCATTCCAAAACAAAAGAATGATTGACTGTAAGCAATTATAGATATTGTATTTGCATACATATCTAACTCATTGAACTCTTCAAACTTCTCTTGTGTTGTCATGATATATGATTTAGATTAATTTTATTTGACTTCTGTGAACTACTTGTGATCTTAAACTAGGTTCGCAACCCACTTCTACACACAGCCCGTAAACTTGTACTCGGTCTTGGGTAAGTAGTTGTAACACTTGTGCTACAGAATTATCTATTAAATAATGTAATACATAATGTTCTTTAGTGTACCCTCCATTACGTGCTTTTCTTATACTCTCGGGGCTTCTTTCTGCCAAGACAAGCACCTCCTCTCCTCTTTTAAACGTCATAGTTATATGTTTTAAATTATTCTTACTTGACCTTTGTGTAAGGTCTGAGTTACAAGGTCTCCACTACTTTTAGATATTCCCCTTAGATGGTACTTATCTCCCGAAACACTCATTATTACTGCCTCAGAATTATCTACTAGGTAGTGACCTATGTGATGTTCTTTAAATCTATTGCCATTGCTAGGGTTCCTATCTCCTATCACAATAACTCTTTTTCCTGTTAACATAATTGTTTATTATTAATTAGTACTCCCGATAGGATTCGAACCTACGTTTTTTGGATGAAAACCAAATGTCCTTAGTTGCTCAAGACTTACTTACAGGGCCTAAACCGGTGTTTTAAGGCTACTAACTGATTCAAGATACAACCCCACTAGACGACAGGAGCGTGTTGGAGGGACTGGCTACCCTCCTGTTTTACTCTTAAAATAATTCTGCTACGATAGCTTCGGCAGATGCTAAACCTGCTCTATAATCAGCTACTACTGCCGTTTGCTCAACTACGGCTGATAGTGAAAACGGTCTGTTTGATTTGAGTTGTTCTAACTTTACCTCTTCTTGACCTAATGCTAATTTTGTTGCCAATAAGTCCGCTTGAACTTGTAACTTTGACTGTGCTACGTCGTGGTCTAATTGGTTCTTCTCGATGTCTACTGTTGACTGCTTTAATCTCGCTTTGTACTTCATAACTACTTGTTTTAAATTTAGATTTATATTCGTCTGCGTATTCGCTTTCTAGTATTTGTTTTTCTGTTGCGTGTCTAGTATAACTGGTATTCCAATTTATACTTTCTCCTACTTTAATTATATTTCCTGAACTATGGAACTTTATTACTTTAAAAACCATACCTTTTGATGGGTAATTACTGTAGTCGGTTGTAACGTAGTCGCCTAGCTCTATAGGTGCTTGTAAGTTAGTCATGTGCTTTTTAAACAGGAGGTTTTGTTCGGCTGTCGCTGTTCCCTCTTTCCGTCTTATTAACCTGTTAATATCGTCTACAAGCCTGTTTATACCTACCCAATCATCTGTCTTATATGGAGGCCAACCTCCGTCAGATGAAGTGTAGCCATAAGCAGATTCAGCCATTTTCATCTTCTCTTTGGCACTTATTCCTAATACGTTAAATATTTTGTTATTTACCGAGCCTCTGTTGTTTGATAAGAACCTATTACCTACGGTATATGTATAGTCCTCATTTTCGTATCTAAATACAACTGTATCTTTATCCCTTAACATTTTGCTTGTTTTTGATAGTGAATACTACACTACTATTGTTACCTCTAACTCTTCGATAAGGGGTATCATGTTCTCGAAGTCTGAATCTGTGCCATGTGTGGAGTCATTCATACCTACTAAGTCGTCTACCACATTAGGTGCTATACCTAGTGGTTTGTTAAGCGTTTCTGTACCAAAACTGAAATATGAGTCACCGTTACGTAAAGTGCCTCCTGCTTTGTCTATTCCTAATTCAGGTACGATATCACATAGTACACCTATACAACAGAACTTATCCCCATTGGCATAACTTTGTCGTAACGTTCCTGTGCCTTTCTTTTTATAATACTCTCCTTTTAATGCTTTTATCCAAGCATCTTTTACTTCTTGTGTAAATATTAACTCTCCTTTTTCATTCATTACTACATTCATAACTTTATGTTTTAATTATTAATAAGTTCTTAAAAAAGAGGGGTTGTCGTACCCCTCGGACGTCTTACGCTGCCACTCTAAGTGGTGCGTTAGAAAGTGTCATAACTTTTACAGTTATTGTTCAGTTACTACTCTTTACTACCTCTGTTTCTTGCTGTCAAATCCATGCACCCCCATATTGCACGACCATGCTCGTAGCTACACTTCTTGGATTGCCACTTTTAATTGACATAGTGGAGGTGGGGAGATTCGAACTCCCGTCCAAACAAGCAGACATAATACGTCTACATAATAACTTAGTACTCTCGGTAAGGCTCGAACTTACATTACTAGGTTGAAAACCGAGCGTCCTACTCCAATTAGACGACGAGAGCAAATTGTAGGGACTGATTACCCCTACTGTACCGTGTTCCACGGTTGACACCCTACTAATTATGCTAGTAGTTACACCTCACTCCTTTTTGCGCTGTTAGGACTTACTTGGGAGCAAGTGTCTTTCGTCCTAATCCGGTTGCAACACGCCTTTATTTTTGACCTTTTTGATAGTGAATACACTACACTTCTGTTACTGTTAATGCTAGGATATACGGTATCATATTCTCGAATGTATCATCTCTTCGAAAATCCTGATCGTTATAGTCTACTAGATCTCTTAATTCTTTCGGGTCAATACCTAATGGCGTTTCTTCTTGTACGCTATCGTAGTCTCCGAAATAAGATTCTTTTCCATTTAATACGCCTCTACCATGTGGGTCGATACCTAATTCTTTAGGAAAAATATCACATAGTACGCCTAGACAGCAGTACCTTGTTTCTTTTTCTCCGTCAGTTCTCAACCTACCTTTTCCTTTTTTATTATAGTAATCTCCTGCTAATGCTTCTACCCATTTGGTTCTTACTTCTTCTGTGAATAATAATCTGTTTACGCTCATGATGTTATTATTTTATTGGTTTAATTCCTTTGAAATTGTAACTACAGACCGAGTCCTTCTTAGTTATAGTTACAATAGATTCGGGTGCAAGATTTAGTAATATTAATACACCACTTTCTTTTGTGAATACAGTAGTTTTTAATTCATTCATGTACTCTTTGCCATGTAATACTATGGTCATTACTATAATATCTTTGTTCATAACTTTTTGTTTTAGTTTAATTCATAAGTAGACAACCAACATATTATATGCTGTCCTCGTGCCAATAGAGTTAGGTTATTTTCCTTACTAAGAGTACGCTGTATACGTTGTGGTGCCTCTATAATTCCCTTGCTACTTACTTTATCAACGTTAGCAATAACGTTCGGTCTACTTTATTAATTATTGTTTAGTACAGCCCTATGCCATATTGAATCATACCGTCAAAGCTTTCATCTTTGCGGTACAATTTGATTTGTTTTTTAGTTTTGTCGTATGTGGTTTTTATCCATGTTTGGACACCACATATGTATCCTAGTTTGTAATATTGCATGGCTTTCTATTTATTATTAGTACTCTCGGTAAGGCTCGAACTTACATTACCCCGTTGAAAACAGGACGTCCTACTCCAATTAGACGACAAGAGCGTACTTATTTTTGACCTTTTGATAGTGATTACTTGGTATAACTATACGCTATATGTTCAGCGTATGTGTGTTGTGTCCTACATTGTTTATGGTCTACATAGGCTAGACCTGCGTAAACTATTGCTATGTACATAAATATTGATCCTACTAATCCTACTAATCCTACTAATCTTTGCTTTGACATAATGTTATATTTAAAACGCTGTTAATTTGGCGTGGGTTTTTACTGTTGTGAATTTTGTTTGTGCTAATTTAAGGTACATATTTAACCTAGCTGTATCAGTACCTTTGTCATCATAAAATGCTAGGTTTATTTTGTCGATAAGTTCTTTCATGTCGGTGCATACCTCGTCGAAAGATTTATCTTCTAAGTTTTTCCATTGTGCCATAATACTTTTTATTTATAAGTTGATATAAATTCTACCTTTTGCCCATCAAATTTGTACTTGCCTTTGTTAGTAAATAGGTACAGTTCATCGGGTGTAGTTTGCATTTCATCCACATTTTGGATGTGTTCTATGCTGTATATTTGCGTGTTATTTTCGTATAGTTTTTCCTGTTGGTAGTATATAATACACGCCAATAGGAATACTAATAGATACAACGCACTTTTGCCTTTAGTTTTATCGTATGTTTTCATCGAATACAATTTTATTAATTTCGTTTTCTGCTTTATGTTCTAATTTAGTGAAGTCTTGCAATTCATTAAGGTATTGCCCATCATCAAATACATTATACCCTATTCTTTTTAATGAAGTGTACGTACCATCTGCCGCGTTTCTATCGTATCTTGCTACAAAATATTCGTTTGCATCTGCGTATACTAATTTAACAATTACTTTTAGGTAGTTGTGTCCTATAATTTCGTAATGGCTACAATTTTTTGCATCCAATAGTTGACCTATTTCTGTAAATAGATTTTTCATTTTTGTAAAGTTTATTGATTTGTGGCAAGTGTGGAGTCGAACCACGTCCTATATTATTTAAGGATACAACCGAGTAATGCCATATAAAAATACCCCGTAATTAAACGGGGTACTTAGTTAATTTTAATAAGATTCTACTAAATTTTAAGCGTTCAACTTGTTTGCTTTGTACAAAGTTTGCAAGATATAGTAAGGAGAATAAGTTCCCAAATCTTTGCCTTTATACTTTGAAGTTCTAACTGTTGATTTGAACGCTTTAAAAGCATTATCATCTTTTTGAATAAATCTTAAAGCAGTGATATCTTTGGTAGACATACCAATTTCCTTACTAAAAACTAATAAAGTTTTTATGCAACCGCCTAAAGTTTTACGCTCATTTTTTAACGCTTTATTTACGTTATTAACACTAATTACATACTGACTTACTTTTTTTGCAGTTGCTTTTTTTGCAGGTACTTTTTTACCCGATACTTTTTTAGCCTTTGTTGTTACCTTTGCTGTTAATGTAGACATAATTTCTATAATTTAATTGTAATAATGTGGCAATATTGCCCGTAATTTGCACGTTTTTTGTGCTTTGTTGCTAGGTAGAATATTTTCTACATCTACCTAGCTAGTTTTATATAATTCAAAGTTAATTAGTCACATAATTAACTGTTAATTATCAATTTCAACCCGTTTTTCTTTCATTATCATAATTTACATAAGTAGCTTATTTTCTATAAACCTAGTAAACAAAACGGGGTAATTCAAGCCTGAAATAATTTGATGTCTCAAGGTAAAAAATTTTTACAGTTAGAGTTACAAAATTTTCAGTATGTCAAAGATCGGCTTTTAACCGCTCTTAAAAAATATATACGTTCGTTTTGGTAATTATCCAACTTGAACTTTATCCATATCGTATAGGCTTAAACTTGTTTGCACCAAATTTGCAAACTTATAAGATAACCTTGTTATCCTACCTAACGGAATTGTTAGCGTTTTGAAACGTTTAACGGTTTCACCATACACATGGGTTTTAATATATCAGTATTTCTAAGAACGAACAGCTAATAAATAACTGCTCTACAATATTACAAAGGATAAATAGATATTACACTAATATTAACAGTATTTTAACAGTAAATCCGATGAACTACCTAAAAATCCGATGAACTACACAATTTAGAACTTCAAAATAGGCTAAAAAAAAGAAGTTATTAATGTAACCCGCAACACGCGCGGTATATTACGCGGGTATATAGTAGCATCTAAAAAAGAAATAGCTTTAAAAACGTCAAAAATTAGGTCAAAATAGATACAAATTGAAAAGTAAAAGTGTTACCAGTAAACGCAAACTCTACAAACGTAGAACAGGTTCTACAAATGTAGTGGTAACTCTACAAACGTAGAATAATAGTGTAGGTAGTATGTCTAGTGATGGGCTATTATTAATACCCGCATAACGCGGTATATTATTACATACATACGCGGGTATATAGTAACTGCTTATGGGTTAAACGTACATAATAGCAATATTCTACTCTAATAAAGTAAGTTAAACAGGTGATTAACAGACTTTATATGTGGTAAAATAGGGTATAAAATTTAAAACGATAGGATACCTAAAAATGAACGCTAGTTAACTGAGAATCAGGCACATAGCACATAGTAAAAAGCTAAAAAGTTATATAGGAAACCCGAAAAAGGCAACCGCACCCCGTAAAATAAAAACGATTTGCCATTGAACTCGAAGGCTCTAGATTATACTATGACTTAAAACACTAAGCCGTACATTGTGCTGTAAAAAGAGCTTTAATCATGCAAAACTTAACATATTTTAACAATGACGAAACTATTACTGGATTATTTTCCTTATATTTGTACCTAACTTAAACAAATAAATTATGATTTTAGCATTTATTTCAGGAGCAGTTATTGGAGCTGTAATTTTCGCATTAGTACTCAAGAATAACAGTAAATTACAGAATCTTTTTAACCTAGTAGCCGACAAGGGCGACAAGATTATAAAAGACAACCTTAAAAACAAAAATTAATATGAATCTGATGAAAAAAATAGCCGTGAGTTTCTTCATGGCTATTACTCTTTTAGGAACGATTATGTTGAGAAGTGCATCTACAGTACATTTACCTTCTCAAAGTGGATATGCCAACCAAGAAAACGTTATTTGGTATATTTCAATACATATAGGAATGATGATGGCTTTCTTCTTACTGAACGCCTTTACAAAAAGGTTCTTCTACGGATTAACTGCTCTATCAAGTCTTTTAGTAGTAATGTTGGACATGTACGGCTACCCTACTATACATAACCTATCGACAGCGATACTTTTCGGGTTGTCAAGTTACTGCTTAGTGGCGTACAGTAATGTAATCTTACGCAAAGCTTACTTTATAACGTGTTTACTGTTGGGGTTAGCATTTGGGACAGTAGTGGCCTTGAGAGGCTCTCTACCGTTCGATATATATGAGATAGAGACTGTTATAGAGTGGTCTTTCGCCTCGATGTTACTTATAGATTTATTTATTTTCAAGAAAAATACAATATAATTTGTTTTGTATGATAAAAAGCCTTATATTTGTATTCAATAGTGTCCACTTATACATTTGCTATAAGGCTGCACTCTAAAAAAATAAAACACTTTCAATGTACTTAATTATTGACATAGCGACGGATATCAGAACTAAGGGGGTAAAGCTCTTGGGAGGAACTTATATGCTGTAATGTTAATAACACATTGATTACAACACAAGCCCTCCCCTAAAACGGAGGGTTTTTTCATTTGGGGCTGCATGAACCAAGGCAAGGCGATTTTGATTTGCAATCAGAGTGAGACGGGTTCGATACCCGTGAGTTCCACAAAAGACCTTCTATTAAACTACAATAAGCCTCTATGGCTGTAGGGAGAATAAGCAACCGGCTTTTAACCGGTGGGCATGGGTTCGAGTCCCATTAGAGGCACTAAAATAAATAGATATGGAAAAGATAGTTTTAAAAGATGGCACAGTAATTTATCGTATTAACTGGGATTTACTAAATGAACCTATTGATTTTGAAGAAGAATGATTATTGGAGTATAGCTTAAAGGTGAAGCGCCATGCTGATATCATGGAGAGTTAAGGTTCGAGTCCTTATATTCCAACGAAACGTAAGAGACCTTAAACTGTACGTAAATTAATGGAGAAGGTGACAGATGTGGAAAGACACATAATTGCGTGATTGGTGTTAACGGCTAACATGCCTGCCTTCCAAGTAGGAGCTAAGAGTTCGAATCTCTTATTGCGCACAAACAGCGAGGTGATTTTCGATAGGTAAGAAGTGAGTCTCATAAACTCGGGTATGTGGGTTCGATTCCCATTCTCGCTACTATAAAACGTACTATGATAACCAATTGTGAAATACGATTGGGGATATGAGGTTAGACGTTTTACTTGGTATTACATGCCCCTAGGTGGGGAACCTATCTGTCACACAGGTAAAATTTGGGGATCGTTACCCCGTAGTACCGCTAATGCCTCGTGTAGTATATTGGATATTACATCTCTCTTGTAAAGAGAAGAAGCGGTTCGAATCCGACACTTGGCTCAACAGACCTACTCCGCCTATCGTGAAGTCTTGAAGCGCATTAGAGTAGGTGTTTTATGGGGAGCAGGACGTATGCAATGGTCTGAACAAGCTCCCCTTTTTATTACATACCTCCTTCGTCTAGTGGACAAAGGCACTTGTTTTACATACAAGATATCGATGGTTCGAATCCATCAGGAGGTACAATGTCTCTATAGTTTAACGGAAGAATAAGGCGCTTCTAACGTTTTGGTCGAGGTTCGAATCCTTGTGGAGACTCTATATTGGAATAAGCTTAGGTGAGTTAGCACGTCTTATATGCGTGTGGTGATGGGTTCGATTCCCTCTATTCCAACAAAGAGGTACAACAAGCCAGTACTTCTCTTTCCTTTTATATATAGTATCCCTTTATTGACCCTGTTTAAAACCTTCCACATTAGGGTAAAAGTAAGTATAACTCTCCTAGGGATACTCTTATTTAAAATAATTACTATATAATTTGTTTTATATTATTTGGTGGTTACGATATAATTCCCTATCTTTGTTACTAACCTTATAAACAATTTATTTATGAAAAAAGTACTTTTAGGATTAGTAATTTTATTTTCAATGAGCGCATCTGCAATGACCATCGGTTCTGATGAAATCAACACAGTAGCTCTTGATTCAATTTCAGTAGACGCAAACGCTATCATGACAGCAATGTCTGATGCAAATGTAAATTCTGCTATTTACTCAATGGATTATGATACAGGTGCATGTACTGGTACTCACGGTACTGTGACTACAACTGTAGTTTGGTGGGGAGAAACAGCAAGAGTTGGTACTTACGACAGTTCAACTGGTAGAACAGACACATGGACTACTACTAGGTATGCAGCACAATCATTATGTGGTGATAAACCTCAACAATAAATTTTAAAAATAATTAACATCTAACTTGTTTTGTATTAAAATAAGTTGTATATTAGCAATATGAAAACAACAAACACATATAATTCTTTTTGGTATTCGAGCTGTAATTTTTACAGAGGCGAAGAGGATTCTTATGCGATAAGTTGACTTTCATATTAAATATGGATTTTGATTTTTGATAAATAGACGAAACCTCTTCATAGAAATATGAGGGGGTTTTTTCGTTATGGGAGTAAGCTAACTATTGGTTTGTTAGAGCAGTCTGTAAAACTGTAGTCCGAGAGGTACTGGTTCGATTCCAGTTTCTCCCACATACGTCGAGTGTCTGTGCCGATACGTTATAAGGTGGTTTTGAACCCATCACACAGATATAAGGAGGCTACCGTCAAGGTGGCAAAGCAGGTTTGAACCCTGTGGCATCGGTTAGTAGCTGATGGGGTTTCGATTACTCTAGCCTCCTCAAATAGAAGATAGACTGGCAAGGTGTCAGACTCCCCTGCTAAGGGATGTGACGTGAGAGCGTTGGACTTCGAGTGTCCTGTCTTCTTCAAATGACTTAGTAGCTAATTCGGTAAAGCGGTATGCTGTTAACATATTGAATGTGAGTTCGAGTCTCACCTAAGTCTCTATATTATGCATCTCAGGCTATGGTAGCCAAATGGTCTCCAAAACCATAGGACAAGGTTCGATTCCTTGGGGGTGCGCAAATGCGGTAGAAGCTAACTTGGTAGAAGCATCGGCTTGAAACCCCGAAGGAGTAAGTTCGATTCTTACCTGTCGCACACATATCGAGGAACCTGATGGAGAAGGGGTCTGTCTGCAAAACTGTACTATTCCGGTTCGATTCCGGACTTCGATTCTATTTGTAAGGGGTTCTATAGGCCTTTCTTTATTTTTCGTACCTTTAGTGCTTAACGTTAAAATATTTATAATGAATAAAAATGACAAGAAAGTTAAGGGTATAACGAAAGGCCTTACTAATGCAAAACCTAAAGCAGGTGCAGGCCCTCGTAAGAGCGTGTCTAAGAAACAAGCTTTAAACTCAATCCTAAAGAAAAAGGCTATAGGTTCATCAGGGAGAGCTTTGATGTACGGAAAGTTAGGACTGAAACAGGATCATACAACACAAGCTAAAGCTAAGACTAGTTCCGCTACAGTTAAGACCGTTGCTAAATCTCCTGTAAAAGCTAGTGTAAAAACTACTAAGGTTTCTAAACCTGTTGATACTAAAGCTGCTAAAGTTAGGGCTAGAGGTCAAAAAGCTTTGGCATCAGGTAATACAAAGAAAGCGTTAAGGCTTAGAAGAAAATTTGATAGAATGTCTAAATAAAAGAAATTATGGCTAAGAGAACAACTAAAAAGACTACACCTAAATCTACCCCTAAATCAGGAGGTAAGAAACAAACAGCTAAGAAAACAGGATCTAAGAAAGATACTATAAGTCCTTACTATGCAGCTAAGAAATATGGAACATCAATGGAGAAGTCAGCAGCTAAGAAATCAATGGCTAACTATTTTTCAGGTAACTCCCCTGCTAACAAGTCAAAGGAAAGCGAACCTCAACACATGGCTCGTATGGCTAAGAGAGACACTATTCCTAGTGCTAGAAAGTCAAGGGGTTCCTATAAAGCAAGCGCTTTTGGTTCCGCTATTGATAAAAGAAATGGTAAAAAGTAAAAATAAATAGACTACAATTTGTTTCGTAAGGAAATAAGTTGTATATTAGCAATATGAAAACAACACGCTTACATACAGAACAACTTGAACAACCGAGATTTTCGGGAGGGGGTGGTGTGTTTATAAGCGATACAATGTTAGGGTAACTAACGTATCATATAATATCTAAACTAGATCCTCTTGATTAATTTCAAGGGGATTTTTTGTTTTATATCGAGTAGTGACAAAATTGGCTACGTGCCGAACTTGGACTTCGGAGATTGCAGGTTCGACCCCTGCCTACTCGACAAATGCTATCGTCGTCTAATTGGAGTAGGACGCAAGACTTTCAATCTTGTAAATGCGGGTTCGAGTCCCGTCGATAGTACTAATATATTGGGGTGTGGTGTAAAGGCTAGCATAGGAGACTTTGAATCTCTTGGTAGGAGTTCGAATCTCTTCACCCTAACAAAAGTTCGTAAGAACTAACATGGTCATTTTGTGCGTAATTGGAAACGCAGCATATCTGTGAAATATGTTACATGGGTTCGATTCCCATATTTGACACTATTAATACCCAAGTAGCCGAACGGTATAGGCAACAGGCTTAGACCCTGAAATTTGAGAGTTCGACTCTCTCCTTGGGTACAAATACGCTTATAGTTTAACGGAAAAAACCCTCGTCTACGAAACGAGAAACGAAGGTTCGATTCCTTCTAAGCGTTCTAAGCTAATTTAGTCTTCTTAGGTGTTTTAAATGCTAATGCATCTTTAACCCTACTGTCTTTACTTTTGTAAACCCTTGCAACCTTGTTACTGGCTTTACTCGCTTTCTTCTCAGCTATTTTTGTTTCTCTATAATTCATGTTTACAAGATACGAATTTTTTACGTAACTTACAATATGATACGGAAACTCGCTTACCTAATATTTGCGCTTACACTAGCAACGTGTAGCCACTCAAGTTATGACCACTACTCTAACTTTCAACCTACAGTAGAAGATGTACTGAAACCTTATTACAGTAAACTAGATTCTATTTATAAAGAAGAGGGTATTGTAATAGACTACACTAAAATATCTACCATACAGATAATCGACTCATTGCCGTACCATCCTTATCATATAGGTAAAAGGTATGAAGGTTTATATAATAATAAAACGAGAGCTATCTATATTGAGACTTTTCAATTAGAGGCATTTCATTTTAATGTGTATGAAGAAAAGATTATGTTGGTATTGGCACATGAGATCGGACACTCACAAGGTATTGGACATTCAGAAGATCCGTGTTCTATAATGTTTTGGAATAGTAAGTATGTTATGGAACTGTTACAGCAAAACTCTATTACTGATTTGGTAACGCAAATATATAATTAGTATCTCTCTATTACTATAAGTTACTCTCTGCATAAGTACCTACTATATAAGTAACTTACTAAATACTTACATTAAACGTTATCTAACGGGAACGCTACGCTTAAAGCAGTATAGGGCTTAACCTATATCACTTTGTCGTAACATTCTGTTCATACTTGACGTTAAACTGTCTCTGAACGGATGTGGGTCAATTCCCAAGGGTGCTTAATCCTCTACCTCCCTGTTGCTACACTAACACGATCCCGTTGATCCAAAAATGCTTGCTCTCCGTCAACTGAGCTGTGCAACAAGGAATAACTTGTTTTTAAGACGGTCATCTACTTCGTGCAATTTCCTCTTTTTACAGTTTTGCATCTTTCGACTTGTTCCCTTAGCTTTTTAAGTGTTCTAGGTAATGTATCACTCCGTATGTAATAATACGCTAATATACAAAAAATAATCCAACCACCAAATAAATAGCTATCGATTTTTCTTATACTATAAGGTTTAACTATAAGCTTTCTCTATAGTATACCTATACCCATAGGTTTTATCTATGCCGGCCAATGCCGACTATAGATTTTCTCTATGTAGTGTAAATAAGTACCATAAAGTTTGTTAGTCCCGTAGATATATCGTATATTGTAGGTCTAATCAAAAACAGTAAGATATGAATAGAGAAGCACAAGGGTTTGTGGCGCACAGTATAGGGTTAAGGAAAGAAGAAATTAGAAAGGAGATGTACAAAGTTATAGCTTTAAATGTCCCCGATCCCGATCATGTAACAAGTACTGTAATAGCAACATGTATGAGAGACTGCGCCAAATTGAAAAGGGAGTATGAATCATTAACAACAGCTTACAATTTACTATTTGTAACGCCATATAACGGAGAATAGTATGGACAGGTTAGAAATGAAGTATGTAAGCCATGCAGGAGGAGAAGAAATAACTATATACATATCTGCATCAACACACAATGATATGCACCACTTCTATCACCCTATAACAGGAGAATATATAGTACAAAAGATAAATTAATATGGCAGTAAAATTTGATACTGAATGGGAGTGGACACCGCCTAAAAAAGTAAAGTGCGAAGAGTGTTTTGAGAAAGTTAGTCACTTAGCTATAATCAAACTATACGGAGTCAGACTATGTGTAGATTGCTACGAACATAATTGCGGAACAGGACAATAATAAAAAGTATGAAAATTATAGATGGAATAAAGCACGGTAATAAAGTAAGATTCCCTAGTCATAGAAATGAAGATATGGACATCGTAACTAACCCTATGGCTTTCTTAAAAGAGGGAGCAGTATCGGATATGGGTATTATAACTAATGTATCTTATTTAGGAGAACTCGACGAGATATCTGTAATGAGTTATTTAAAGGGCGGATTCAGCACCCCTGACGGTAATGTAGTAATAGCTATACTAAACTCTTACCCAGTCATAACTAAAGACAAGTATGATGTGAGCTATAGCGACATGAAATACTGTTGTTTAAAATGCCCTAAAGAACACGACACTTCTACAGGAGCTTTAAACTGCTGTAAGACAGGCGTTTATAAAAAGTTTTAAAAATAAGTGCCATAAAGTTTGTTAAACCCGATTTAAAGTTATATATTTGTAGAGAACGAAATAACAACTATGAAAATAATAATAATGCAAGTAACGATTGAGATGTTTGAAGAAAGAGGTATAAGCCACGTACTAGACAATATGACAGTCGGGGCGCTCGCCACAGAGGCAAGAACAGATTGTTTCATTATTACAGTATAACAAAATCAGATTAAATCAAAATCAAATCAAAATGGAGAACAAGAAATACGTAGCTTATTACAGAGCATCAACAGAATCACAAAGGGACGGTATCGGTCTTGAAGTACAGAGACAGGCTGTAAGCCGTTTTATCAAGCAATACGGAGGAACAGTCGTAGCGATAGAAGAAGAGATCATAAGTGGAGGAGCAGCTATCAGAGATGGCTTCGACAGAGCGTTGCAACTATGTAAGTTGAACTCTGCGATATTAATAGTCCACCGCATTGATAGATTATCAAGAGCAGGTTTCATGACTATAGCTAAGTTAGAAGATGAAGGTATTCCTTTTATAGAAGCAGACTCTCCACACGATAGCGATTTTTCTAAGCATATTAAGTTCTTAGTGGCCAAAGAGGAGAAGGATAAGACTAAGCAAAGAGTTAAAGATGCTTTAGGTCAAATCAAAGCTAACATTGATATAAACGGATACCACATTACCAAAGAAGGTAAAAGGATTACTTCTTTAGGAAATCCTCAAAACCTCTCAGACGAAGCTAGAGAGCGTTCTAAAAGAACTAGAAGAGCTAAGGCTATAGCAGATCAAAACAACGTTAGAGCTTATGCCATGACGTCTAGGATGCGAGAGTCAGGACATTCTTTGAAGTCAGTAGCAGATGCTTTGAACAAAGGAGGATTTAAGACATCAAGAGGTAACATGTTTTACCCAATACAAATTTCTAACTTAATTAAATTATACGAGAATGAGTAAAATAGCAAGAGAAGATTTCGAAGATGTAAAAATCTTTTGGAATAAATATGGAGAAGTAGCAGGAACAGAGGTAGTCGAACTCATAGACTCACAAACCGGAATCAGAAGCATATTAATTAAAGAGGTTAAAGTAAATGTCAGCGAAGCCAAACTATGTGATATTTGAGAAAGGTGAGACATATTGGAGTTTAGTAACTAATTACGGTACTATACCAGTCCCCGAGTTTGTATTATCAAGAATAGTAAACCCAAGCGGTTACGAAATAGAAGAAAGAAAACACCCGATCAAAATCTTAGACGAAGGTAAAAGATGGATGGTAAATTACAGTCAAGCAATATGATAGCAAAGATAGAAAGATTAATAGACATGAAGCCTAATCAGCTTGTAAAAGAGAAGAAAGCAGCTCTAATGAAACAAGATTACATAGGAGCCAAACTAGTCCAAGACTTTATAGACCATTGTATTATTTCAAGTAGGTTAATCAAGAGAGTATTAAACAGCTAAAGCATGGGCGTAAAAAGATCTTACAAGCCTATATCCTCTGATGACCATATTGCTAGAGGGTCGTGTTGCGGAAACGGGTGCCAAAACTGCCCATACAGACCTAAGCATACAAAAGGTTCTCAAATAATAGACATTGTTTATAAAACAACGGGGTCAAGAATGTTTATAAAAAAAGACTTATATTTGTAGTGTAACTAATAAAAACGATAAACATGAGTAAAGGAATAGCAGCATTGGCATACTTGCCACAAATTGATTTAGTATTGCCTACGGGTAATGCGGTAGCTTCTTTAGAAGCGTTTAAAGGATTAGCCAATGAAGTAGCTAAAATGCAATCACAAAGTATTGCAGACGGTACTTACGGAGGTACAGTAGCAAGAGGTAACAACCCTTACGACAGTTCTATATGGAGTATCGTAGTATCAGGAACGGGTGCAGTTTATACTTGTACATTTACTTCTGAGGTAGTTAACCAAAATACAGGAGCAGTAGGTCGTGCAGCATTGTCTACAAGACGTAAAGTTGATTTACTTAAACTTACAGGTGCAGTAGTATCTATGAGATCTTTCCTAGCTTTATTAAACTTCGTTGAAGGTCTTGAAGATAAAGTAGCAGAAACAGGAGCAGGAGCTACAGGAGACGCAACTTACACAGCAATTGCTTTAAGAGGTAACACACCTTTCAAAACATACGAATGGACTGTAACTAAGCTAGCAGATTTGTACACTTGTGCATCTACAGCCAACTCAAACTAAAACATAACCAACCATTAACAGAAGCCTCCCCTAATAAGGAGGCTTTTTTATTTGGTATTGTCAGATATTTTTTGTACATTGCAGTATGGAATTAGATGATAGGCTAGAAAAGCGAAGACGTTATGAAGGTTTTATCCACGAGAGAATAGAAAGAGATATACTATTTAAAAGGTTTAAGTTGAAGAAGCAGAAAGAATACAAAGATAAAATAAGAACTTCGAACATGGAGTACAACTTTCTACAGTATTCTCATATGTTAAGAACTTGGGCAAAAAGAAACTACAAACTAACAGCACGACAATTAGACATACTATTCTATTTATACCCCATACATATATTTACATCGACACAGTTTAATAAGTTTTTAAAAGAACTAGGTATATCGGACTATACTATGTTCAAGAAAATGAAGACTGATGGGTGGCTTACTATGTGGAGTAAAAGTGGGACGAAGAGTTATTATGTATTGTCTCATAAAGGTAATGAACTAATGAAGAAAATGCACAAGATGTGTATGTTAGAAGAACCTATACCAATGAGTGCTAGGCGTAATGTGATAGTGAGGAGTAAAGATAAAAAGGATCAACACTTAGTTGATTTGTTCAAAGCGTTTAATAACAGAGTAAATAATAAATAAATAAATTTAACTTATGAGTGCAAAGAAGAAAGCAGTAAAGAAAGAACAACCTCAACTATCTATGAATTTAGATTTAGGTAAAGAGAATCCTGATGGTATCGTACAAGCTCAAGTAGCTTTAAATCATCCTGAAAAATTGAAGGAGCTACCTCTTGCAGAGAGGATAGCCCGTACTTGTCACGAAGTGAATAAAAGTTTTTGTGAGGGTCATGGTGACTTCTCCCAAGTTTCTTGGGATGAAGCACCTGCTTGGGTACACGACAGCGCATTGCAAGGAGTAAACTATTCCTTACAGAACGACAACGCACGACCACAGGATATGCACGACTCTTGGGTAGCGCAGAAAGTTGAAGACGGATGGGTTTACGGAGAAGTAAAAGATGCCGATAAAAAAGAACATCCTTGCATGGTTTCTTACAGAGAGTTGCCATTACAGCAAAGGACAAAAGATTCTTTATTTCTTTCAGTAGTGAAGAGTTTTATCTAACAGTCTGATATACAGAACAGAGAATTAATATAAGGGGGTCTTTACAGATTCCCTTTTTTTATTGTATATTTGTACTATGGCACCACCAAAGAAAAGTAGAGGAAGTCTTAGCGCTTCTGCAAAGTTTTATAGAGATAATCCGGCAGCACGTAAGAAAAAAGCTGCAACGGATAAAAAAGTTAATGCTCGTCCTGAACAGAAAAAGAAAAGGTCGGAATCAGGTTCAAAGAGACACGAAGCTAAGAAAAAAGGTCAAGACGTTAAAGGAAAAGATTACGACCATGCAACAAACAGTTTCGTCGCTTCTAAGACTAATAGAGGTAGAAAAGGTGAAGGCGGTAGAAAAAAGAAATAAAAATGGTTTTAACCTACGAAGTAAAAGACATGAAATATTATATCGGTAAATTTTCTAGCAGTTTAGAAAGTTTTTTCCTCCCCATCTTATTATTTTTTGCACCGATATTAGGCGTTCTTATTACAGTAGGAACTTTCATACTATTGGACACCGTTTCAGGAATATGGAAAGCAAGAGCAACTAAAACCCCTATAACTTCAAGAGGGTTATCAGGCGTTGTATCTAAAATGCTATTATACCAACTATGTATATTATCAGCATACTTACTAGATTTTTACATATTAGGTGACATTTTACAAAGCGTCTTTGGAATAGAAGGATTAATAATTAAGTCAATAGCTTTGTTACTTATTTTTATAGAAGCTCAGTCAATTAACGAGAATTACAAAATAGTAAAAGGCGTTGATATGTGGCATGAGTTCAAAAAAATGCTAAGAAGAGCTAAAGAAGTCACTACAGAAGTAACTGGCATACACAAAAGTATATCCGATATAAAAATTGGAGAGGATAAAATACAAAGGAAAAAACCTTCACAAGATTTAGGGGACATCTTCGAGGACTAACTCGCAAATCTATTACTACGATACTTTTTGTATATTTGTAATCAACGATAAAAGATGGTTATGAGCATATATTTTAAATTTAAAGAGTTAGTAATAGACGGCAACCCAATACCTGTTCATGTAGCAGATAAACTACTTACATACCACATTATACCAGTCAGCAAAGTTAGAGAGGAGTTAGGGCTACCTATCACCGCATCCATGAAATCAGGCTATAGACCATACGAATGGGAGATAGCTCATGGCAGAAGCGGAAACTCTCAACACGTATTCGAAGGAAAAGGAGCTATCGACTGGACTTGCAAAAACTTTAAAGTAAACAGACAAGAGCTGCTAGAACTTCTAGTGGAGCATACCGACTATACAAGATTTGCAGTATACAATAGTTTTATCCATTGTGACTATAAAGAAACGTCAGACGGAATGAGGGAGATATACACCTCAAACTCAAAATCTATATGGACTTTAAAAAAGAAGATATGAATAAGTTACTAAAATACATCCCATGGGTCATAGCAGCTATCCTAGCGATACTTATGGTACGTGGGTGTGGACAAACACCTGAGAAAGAATATATCACAGTAGAGACCGTTATAGAGGTTCCAAGTATAAAGTACGTTTTTGATACAATATACGAACCTGTACCAGTTTATAAAAAAGTAAAAGAGATAGATTCTATTTATTACAAGGAATACAAGAAACTAAAAGATAGCGTTAAGAAGGATAGCATGTTTAAAAAGGCTATAGAGATAAACGAATATACTGAAAAGTTCGAAGATACGTTACAAACAATAGACGTATACAGTAAAACTAGAGGAAAACTATTAGAACAGACTGTTAAATACACAACAAAACCATATTACATAACAGTAAAGGATAGCGTAGAAATTAAAAGAAAGACTATACTTTCAGTAGGAGCAGAGATAGGTGTACCAACAATACCCACACTAAGCACCTCACCAGTACTAAAAGGCAACGTAATAATAACTAACAAGAGGGGAAACTCTATTTCAGCATCGTACGACACAGAAGGACGAGTATGGGTAGGGAAGACTTGGAAAATAAGACTGCGTAAATAATGGCAAGAATTAAGAATACTATTGCCTACGTTTTTGATAATGTCCCCGAGGCATCTTCATTCTTAGTAGGATCAGACGAAGGAGACGGAAGAATAACAAAGTCATATAGAATAGACACTATATTTGGACTGTTACCTAGCTATGGCTATTTCACAGATGCACCGGCAGATGGACAACCTTATATAAGACAAGACAACGCTTGGGCAATGGTTACGCCATCAGGTGTAGGTAGCGTATTCTCAGTATTCGGAAGAACAGGAGCAGTAACAGGCCAAGTAGGAGACTACAACGCTTTTTACTCTCTATTAGGACACACTCATACAGAAGCTCAAATAACAGACTTACAAGCATACTTATTACCTACAGATATAGGTTTATCAGTACAAGCTCATAGCGCTGCATTAGACTTAGTATCAGGGACTAACACAGGAGATCAAACTTCTATCGTTGGAATATCAGGTACAAAAGCACAATATAACCTTGCACTTAGCGACGGTTCTTTCATGTTTACAGGTGACGCTCCAACAGCACACACACATACAGAAGCTCAAATAACTGACTTACAAGCGTATTTATTACCTACAAGTATAGATACGTTGTTAAAACTAAACACAATAGTTGCAGATGCTACGCTTATAGACACAACAGACTCTAGGCTATCAGATGCACGTACACCACTATCACACACTCACTTAGAGGCAGATATAACTGACTTACAAGCATACCTAACATCTGTAAATATTTCAGATATAAATACAACAGGTGTAGCTAGCGCAGGTACTTGGTTACGTGGAGACGGAGTATGGGGAACAATTTTAGCAGGGGTATCATCAGTATTCGGGAGAACAGCAGATATTTTAGCGTTAGAAACAGACTATAATGCGTTCTATCTTACGTTAGACCAAACTGCACCACAAACAATAATTAATGGCGCACCTAACTTTTCAGCAGGGCTTGAAGCGGATTTTATAGACGTAAGTACTGCGCCTCCTGCCCCATCTTGGAAAGAAGGTAGAATTTTCTATGATGATATAAATAAATGTATTACATCTTATGATGATATAGTTGGAACTTCTTTACAAAATGGTCAAGAAGTTAGAATAAGAGTATTTAATAATACTGGTTCTATTATTGTTAATGGTTCTGCGGTTACTATTGTAGGGATTACTTTGGACGATGTTGTTCAAATAGAGTTAGCAATATCGTCTGATAAAACATCATCTTTAAATACTATTGGTATTGCTACGCATGACATTGGTATTGGAGAATATGGTTGGGCTACAACCACAGGAAGTGTAGGTGATGTTGATACTTCTGCCTATACGGAAGGCTCTGCTATATATCTATCTGAAACAGTTGCAGGGGCGTATCAATTGACAAGACCGCCTTCTCCTTCTTATGAGGTCAGAATGGGTGGTGTCCTTAAACAAAACGCTACAACAGGAAAGTTATTTGCAGAGACTAGAATAATAACTAACGACCATGACAATAATAAATTCTATAATGGTACTATACTAGAAGACCATACCGTGACCATCACGACCACTCCAACAGTAACAACGTTAAATGTTATAGAGTCAGGTTCTAGAGGGTACTTATCTATTATATTAAACCAAGAATATGTTAAGGTGGTTGACCCAATAAACATTATTCTAACCAACGGCACAGATACAGTCCCAATAACAAACTTTATCTATTTTAATAACGTAGGTGTTATTACAGTAAGTACATCAGGATTCCCTACTGCTCAACAATATGTTCCAATAGCTACAGCTAATGTTCAAAGCGCAGCTAGTGTCAACACTTATGGGGTGTATAAGCTACACGCATGGACAAACGAACTATCTAGTTCAACTGGGCAAGGACATTTAAGTCATGTAAATAAATGGATTAGAAATAGACCTGCTACATGGGAATCGGGCGTGGTACTAACTACTACAATAGGTTCAGCCTTACCTACTATTCCAATTGCTTATTCAAGCGGTTCTGTATATCAATTACACCCTCACGTATTCCCTGCCTTCAACACGGCTACTGGGAGTAGTTTGTATGAAATAAACAACCCTACTACACCTTACATAAGGAGGACTTCAATATCCCCTGCTATAGATACTGATAGCTTAGGCAATGCAATAGGTAATAATAAATACTATAAGCTAGTTATATGGGGAGTATCGTCTGAATCAGAGTCTCAATCTAAATTGATGCTTAATTTACCAAGCGGTTCTTATACAAATGTTGCCGATGCTTTAACTGATATAGATAAAACTGCTAATTTTACTATCCCAATAGAATACTTAGGTACTGGGTTCTTAATAACCTCAATGATTATTCAAAGAGGTACTACAAACGTAGAGATAATAACAGGTTCAGTAGAAGATTTAAGGGGTTCATTCCCCGCTACTGGGGCAGGAGGTGGAACTATTGGAGGTGCAGGAATAACTGCATGGACTGAATTGAGTGATACTCCTGTAAGTATTACAGCCGATGGGGTTGTAGTAGGTAATGGTGCAGGTAGCGCTTTAGAGTTTGTATCACTTGGTACAGACCTACAGTCTGCATTGGATGGTAAGTTAAATCTTACAGGTGGTACTTTGACAGGTGACTTGTTAATGAGTGAGTCAAATATAGAACTATATACTGCTGCTGCTAACTCTACAGATAGGTTTTTAGACTTTAAAGTAGGTGCAAATGATGACCAGTCAGTAAGACTAAGACATGAGATTACAGATGGTAATTTACTACAGTCAGGATATGCTCTTGTAATAGAGTCAAGTGGTGCAGTACCATCTGGGGCAGCACATTTAGAGGTAGAGGGTAAGATATTTGCAGAAGGTTCAGAGGTAGCACAGTTAGATGGTGCAGCTTTCACAGGCAACATATCTGCACCAATTATGATTTCAACTACAGGTCAGGGTTTTAGGAATTTTGGCAGTAGTACAGGCATAGCTAACATAGCTTATTCATCATTTTACGAGAGTAATGGGACAGTAAGAAACGGATACATAGGTTTTCCTACAGATAGCAATTCAGACTTTTATATGTACTGTGATGCAGGTCTTAACTATATTAGACTTAGAGAGTCAGGCGGTTCAAGCGGTCTTACTTATTACTGGTCAGGTGGTGCAGGTACTGTATGGCATAGTGGCAATGATGGTGCAAGTAGTGGATTAGATGCAGACCTTTTCCATGGGTTTGGTAGAAGTGCAACAAGTAGCAGATGGACAAAAACAGTAGTAGTAGAGGCTAGTGGTGTATTAGAGATAGGTAGATACATTGACTTTCACAATACAAATGCAGATGCTACAGATAACACATTTAGAATAGACAACAGTACTACAGGATTCTTAAATTTTCAAGGTAATATAGAAGTAGATGATATACTTGTGTCGGGTGCTATTACTAGGTCGGCTCATAATGGAGGATATTTAGAGGGAGGTCATAACAACATAGGCAGTACGTCAGCACAGTCAAGTCCTATTTATACAATAGGCTCTGCTTATGTACCTGCTACCACTACTCTAGGCAATATGTATGGAGTTGGATTTTGTTCAGGTGGTGCATCCTTCATAAACTCTACAGACTTAGGTACTGCACCTAGTACAGGAAATTGGGGTATGTACGTGGCAGCAGATGGAAATGCTAGAATTTTCTTAGATTCTACCTCAGGTAGAGGGTATTTTAAAAACAATGTTTGGGCAGCTAACTTTATATTAAACTCGGATAAGGCATACAAGAAGGGTATTAAGTATCTTAATGACTCAGATAAGGTAAGAGGCTTGTTTAAATGGGCAAAGTACCAGTATAAGAACAATGCAGGTATTAGATACGGTGCTATTGCTAACGATGTAGAACTTACCCACCCCGAACTAGTAGGTAAGGATGATGAAGGGATGAGAAGTCTAGGTTACTTTGACCTATTCAGCTTAGATGCTGCACATAAAGATAAGAGGATTACAGAGTTAGAGGATACAGTAGAAGAGTTGAGAGCAAAAATAGAACTAATAATAAAAGAATTACTATAATGGCAGTACCTAATACAAATACGTTTTCCTTAAACGATGTTAGGGTGGAAATAGGACTAGGTACAACAGCTAGTTTAATTGATTGCATAAGTAACGCATCGGCATCAGGTTATGACCCTGCTTATTATACAGCACCTGCAACTAGTTTATTGGAGTTTAGGAATTACTCCGAACCAATAGTAGCAGGTAATACTTTAAAAGTAACCCCTACAACTATAGACACAGATGCAAGTGCAAGTTCTAATAATATTTCAGTAACTTCAAACACTACTTGGGCTGTAACAGAAGGGTTATCTTGGGTATCGATAAGTGGGGCAGCCAATACTGGTAATGACACTTTTACTTTATCAATATTGATTAATAATACAGGATCACCTAGAAGTGGTGACGTAACGGTTTCAACAACATCAGGTTCTCCAAGTAGAGTAAGGGTAATAGCAGTATCACAAGGAAGTGGTTTTGAATAAAAAAATAAACAATGGCAAGAATTTATAGAACAGACATATACGATTACAACACTCTACCTACATTCGATGACTATGTAATAGGTACAGATCCCGTAGATTCTAATAGAACTAGAAACTACAGGATAGCCGACATCATAGGATTAGCAAACGGTACAGCTACTAATTTTACAACATTATTCGATACGCCTGCTGACTATACTGGTCAAGCAGGTAAGTCTGTTATTGTAAACGGGACAGAGGATGGTCTTATATTTGGAACAGCATCAGGAAACTTTGTAACGTTAGACACAGTACAGAGTATAACAGAATATAAAACGTTCGAGGTTGGTGGTATAGGCAGCACATCTCTAGGAGTAGATAACGGCATATCGGTAGGAAAAAACACAGGAGTAGGGTACGGGTTCATGGAGATGATACCAGTAACACCTGCATTTGACACAAGTTTTAACCCAAGCTTTTATCAAGGAGGTAACAAACAATATAGAATAGGTATAAACGCAGGAGACTGGATATTGACAGGAACAAGCAATGAAGCCTCAACAATAGTACCTTACACTAGACTTGTACAAAATTATACAGCACCTAGAACTCAAACTTGGCAAGATAAAGACGGTACTATCGCTCACCTAGCTGATATACCTGCGGCAGTAGATTTAAGTAATTATGTTACATTAAGTACTGTTCAAACAATAAGTGGGGTTAAGACATTTTCAAATAGGATGTCAACAGCTTCATTCAACATGCTACCTAATGGTGGCGGAGTTTTAAGCGGTAGACATACCTTATATATAAACAACTCTAATCAACTGGCTTGGCTTGGACTTAGTTCTACAAAGGGCGTATATTTAGACCAATCATTAATAACATCAGGAAACCCTATTGTAAAGTTTCAAGCTACAGGAGGTACTATTGCACATTTAACCGATATACCTACAAACCACGTAACCACAGACACGACACAAACAATAACTGGATATAAAACATTTAGTGGCGGTATACTGATTAATGACTCTCTATCTTTTACAAAGAGGGCGACTAATCTAGTAAGTGCAAGTCAAGGCGTAGCGTATTTTAAAACAGATAATACTTTTAATATTTCAGTCGGTACAGGAGTTGCTACCGATAATGCCACATTCGATGGTATAGACGCTTTTACAGCAGCTAGAACTTTTACTTTACCTGACGCAAATGGGACTATCGCTTTAACACCTATTACTACCGCTTTTACACCCGATATTATAGACACAACGGCAGGTGCCACGTACAGCCACACCACAGCCACAGGCGAATATGTAAGGGTTGGTGACTTAGTAACGTTTTCAATAGCCATCACAAACATATCAACAACCGGTACGGGTAGTGGTGAGTTGAGAATAACTGGATTACCCCTATCCCCTGCTAGAACGTCATCTGCTTTGGTGGAATTATCAGGGTTTATAGGAACTAATTTTTATCAACTACAAGCTAGAGTAACCACAGCAGGGAACATAGACTTTAGATATCAGGCTGCTTTGGACGATAGTATGAGTACATTACCTGCTGCCACTATAGATGCGGGTACTGCCATATACATAACAGGTTCGATAATAGTCTAGTTAGCGTATTACTTTTTTCTGTATCTTTGTTATTATAACTTAAATTAAATCTATAATGACAAAGAACTACAGAAAAATCACAGTAGGGGACAACTTCTCAAGTTGCATAGCCTACGTAAAAGGTATCAGTTACCTTAATCGAAAAGTAAGGATCTCAGACATCGTTGAAAGCGATTCTGTACCTAACGCATTGGATATATACGTTATACATAATAACGTAAAAGATGCAGGTACAATCTTATGGAAAACTATAGATATAGAATCCGTATTAGAGTTTGAATATGATCTAAACTTCGAATAAATGACAGCTACAATATATTTTTTAGTACGAGTTGAGGAATCTTATAACAACTTCGTAGACCTTGGCAATGGGGTAAAATTATCCAAAAACAATTCTATCGATGATGTAGAGTCTATTAACCGAGTAGGTAAGATAATAGGCGCACCAAAAGGTACTGTTGCAGTAGAGGGTGATTATATTTTATTTCACCACAATATTTGCAGACAGGCTTGGGGTTTCAAAGGTAAGAAAAGAGTTAGTAATTACGCAATAACAGATAAAGAGTTTTTCGTACCAGTTGCAGAAGTATTCATGTATATGAAAGAAGATACAGATAAGTGGCAAGCGGTAGCACCTTTCGTATTTATAAAACCGATACTGGCAGAGAAGATAACCTTATCAAACGGTTTACAAGTAGAAGAAGAATCTTATAAAGGGTTTAAACCTTTGGTAGGAGAAGTAGCTTACTCAAATAAACAATTAGAAAAAGAAGGAGTTGAAGAAGGCGACATCATAGCTTTCCAACAAGATTCAGAACACGAATATAAATTAAAAGGAGAAATCTATTATAAGATGAAGAACCAAGATATTTTAGCTATACTATAATGAAAGGATTAAGTTCTGACATACAAGAAGCATTAGAGATCGTAATTCAAGGATTAGATTTTAAAATGGAGGTAGATTTTATCGAACCCGATAAAGTTAAAGCTTCTATGGACTCTAAGTTAGTATCGTTCAGAACAGCCAAAGAATTATTATCTAAGTGGGTGAACAGCCCTAACGCTCCATCTGAGAAGAAATTCAGCGACTATGTTGCACGTTTGATAGATTCGGGGAACGATTCAATCATAACTCTTAGAAAAGCTCTTAGAGCGCCTGTAAATTACTCAGAGCTAGAAACACATAAACACAAACTAGCAGCACAAACAAAACTATTAGTTCTTAATTCTATAACAGAATTAGATTCTTCTCTAATCGAACTTACACATCAGTACGAAACTGGTACAGTAATGTTGGCAGAGGCAGAGTTTAAGAGAGGTTTCGCAGAGAAGTTCGCCTACGGTGAATTTTTCCCTGTTGAAAACTACTATAAGAAATGGTACAACGAAGAAAGTGATGCTATTGTAATAGATCCAAAAGGTTCTAGAGGAGAAATCATAGACCTCAACGGACTTAAAATACAATTACCATTACCTCCTAGAGATAGAAAAGAAATACTATACAGCGATAAACCTAAAAGAGACCAGTATTGGGTAAGAGAGGAAAGACCAAAAGGTTTAACACCTGACAATACAGACCCTTTCACAGACTACATAATGGAGCAATTCAGACGTAGAAGGGAAGGAGTATGGTTTATGAATAACGGTACACCAACTTGGTTATCGCCTAGACATTGGATGCAACTTCAATGGGGTAGAATGTTCGATGACGGAATATACCCAAGTTACAGACACGCACAACTATTACTATATTATCATAAAGAAGCTTGTTACATAGATAAAAGATGTATGGGACAAATCTTCTTGAAATCTCGTCAGACAGGTTACACTTATGGAATGATGTCTGATTCAGTAGAGTTGATTACAAGAGTAAAAGGTTCAAGAACAGGGTTAACATCTATGACAGATGATGATGCTAAAAAGGCATTTAATAAATTGTCTTATATGTTCCAAGAATGGCCTTTCTTCTTTCAACCAGTTCTTAAAGGTAAAGCGGATTCACCTACCTCATTAAATTTTGGTAAGCCGTCTAACTCTACTAAAGAAGAGAAAAAGAAAAAGAATACGTCTACAGATGGTTATGTTAATAGTGCTACAGATTATGAAGCAACTAAAACAAAAGCATATGATGGGCAACACCTTAAACTATATATTGGAGATGAATCTGCCAAGTGGGATAGAGCGTCTTATATTGAACACCTTAACACATTGTTACCAACTACTTTCCGTGGTGGTCGTGTTGTGGGTAAAGTGTTCTTAGGTTCTACTATGGGTAAATTAGACAAAGGTGGTGAGGATTTCAAAGTCCTATACCTTAATTCTAAAGTTATTGATAGACAACCATCAGGATATACATCAACTAAATTGTACGCGTACTTCATGCCGGCACACACTAACTATGAACTTTGTATTGATAAGTATGGTAAGTGCCACGAGAAGACGCCACCAAAAGGTACGCTTAATACGTTCGGAGATCCTATATTAGTAGGTTCCATTAAAGCTATTAAAGACCAATATGCAGATGCTAAGAATCAAGGTGATGTAGCTTTGAACGCAGCTTATAGGGCTTTACCTATGACAGAAGCTCATGCCATGAGGGATGAAGCAGAGTCATGTGTATTTAACCTTACAAAGTTAACTGACCAATGGGATTATAATGAAGAGATGTCTATTGACAAACCTTTATACACAACAGGTAATTTCAAATGGGAAGATGATAAAAGACATTCTAAAGTAGAGTTCGTACCTGATAAACATGGCAGATTCAAAATATGGTGGATGCCTAGTCAAGTAGATGATACACTACACCTAAGAAATAACGTAAAGAAAGTAAGAAACCTTTACACACCAATGAACGATTATGGTTGTATTGGAGTGGATTGTTTTGGATCGTACGTACAAGGAAAGAACAAAGCATCTAAAGGAGCAGCACACGCATATACAAAACCTAATACAGTTGGAGCGCCAAGTAGAAGATTTTTATTTGAATACTTAGACAGACCTGCAACACAGGATATTTTTAATGAAGATATCTTTATGGCTGCATGGTTCTATGGACTACCTATATTGGCGGAGAATAACAGAAGAGATTTTGTAAGATACATATACTTAGATTCAGCTAGACCATTCTCAATGAACAGGGTAGATAAGCCTTTAAGTAAATTAGATGGAGATGATTTAGCATTAGGAGGTCAACCGATGACAAGTAAGGATATATTAGATGCACATGAAAATGGTCTAAGAAGTCACATACAACATCATGTTGGACAATCTACTGCACCCGAAGGTATTAAATATAGACCCGAAGGCACGATGGGTACTATGCCTTTCAACAGAACGGTAATGGATTGGATGAAGTTCAACCCTAGTGCAAGAACAGCGTATGATGCCACAATATCGAGTGGTTTAGCTATAATGGGATGTAACCAACATAAATTTGTAGCGCCACCAAAAGAAAACAATGTTAAAAAGAACAGATCTATACTAAGAACATATAGTAATAAAGGAACATCAAGTACCTTTAAAAAACAGAAGCTTTAAAATTAGTATATTTGTATAGTAAAACAACAAAGAGCAATGGCAATAAAAAAAAATAAAAAAGCTTTAAGTGTAGCTAAACATAGAATTACACCCGACCCATTTGCAAGTTCAGAAGAAAAGGCAGACTACGGGTATGGTTTACAGTATGGTAAGTTAATTGAGCATGAGTGGTTCTACATAAAAAGTGGTAGCACTTCTAATCAATTCTATACCAAACAACAAAAAATGGACGAGCAAAGAAAATACGCTCGTGGAGAACATGATACAGGATTAGTAAAAAAACTAATTAGTGATGGAGTAGATGGAGAATCTTACTCTAACTACGATTGGAGGCCAATACAAATACTACCAAAATTTATAAAATTAGTAGTTAATCAAATGCTAGAACGTCTATACGAAATAGATGCTCAAGCTGTTGACGGCATATCTCAAGGTTTAAGAGACGAGTATAAAGGTATTCTACAAAAGAATATGCATGCTAAGGGTATGTTACAAGATGCTAAAGACTTGATGGGTATTAACTTAATACCCGAAGGTATGGGTGAGATTCCTGATAGTGACGCAGAGCTTGATTTACACATGAAACTTAAATACAAACCTGCCATCGAAATAGCGATTGAACAGGCGTTAAAATATACCTTAGAATTAAACGAGTACGATGAAGTTCAAAAAATGAACTTAAAAGATTTAGTTGAAATAGGAGTGGCAGCATTGCACCACAGAACAGACCCAACTAAAGGTATTGTAGCAGAGTATAGAGACCCTGCCGATATGGTATGGGCATACCCTACTAAAAGTAATTTTGGTAATGTAAATTATTTCGGATCAGTTAGGAGACTAACAATCAACGAAGTACAAAGATTATCAGGTAAAAGATTCACAGGAGAAGAATTACAAAAGTATCAAAATGTGTCAAATGAATGGCAATCTTATAATCGTATATCAAATGAATTTTGGTATAGGGGAGAAGATCTTTCCAATACTATGATAGATGTTCTTGATTTCACATTTAAGACAACGAAAGTAACAAAGTTTAAAAAGAAATATAGAGAGAACGGTTCATTTTCTATTACAGAAAAAGAATCTACTTTCATTAAAACCGAAGCACAACACGAAAAAGAAGAACAACAAGGCTATGTAGAGTACGACATATTAGAAAATGTTGACGAAGTATGGTATGAAGGTTCTTTAATTCTTGGTACGGACATGTTATTTAACTACAGAGAGTGTAGCGAGATGATTAGACCCGAAGGTTTTATAAATAATAAAGTAGACTCTAGCTTCATAATGTATGCGCCTGAATTATATCAAGGACGTATTCAATCATTAGTGGACAGAGTTATACAGTACGTAGATCAATTACAACAAATTCAAACCAAGATCCAACAGTTCGTAGCTAAAGCTAAACCGAATGGAATATGGATCGATGTGGATGGACTTCAAGAATTAGATCTAGGAGATGGTAATACGTTTGATGCGTTAGACTTAATCAGATACTACGATGAAACAGGTAACTTACTTGGTACATCGAGACTAGCAGATGGCGGTTATACGAATGGAGCATTACCTATCAAAGAGCTTAACAACGGAGCTATGGCAGGTTTAGAGCAACTTATGAACGCTTACAATTTCCATTTCCAAATGTTTAGAGATTCTATTGGTATAGGCCAAGGCGCTGACGGTGCTTTACCTGACCCGAGAACATCTAACGGAGCTTTAGAACAACAACAAACATTATCTAATGTAGCAACTAGATACGTACTTGATGCTCAATTAAAAATGACTCAATACTTAGCTAACGGTTTATCATTAAGATTAAAGGATATATTCAAGTACTCTAATCTAAGGAAAGCCTATATCAATTCTATTGGTAGAGTTAATGTAGACGTATTAGAATCTATTGAGAGTTTACACTTGCATGATTTTGGTATTACTATTAAGTTAAAGCCTGATGCACAAGATAGAGCGCAACTAGAAAATAACATACAAGCTGAAATACAACAAGGAAACTTAGGTGTAGAAGACGGTATCGATATAAGAAAGATACAAAATCTATCTATAGCTAATGAAATGCTTAAAGTTCTTAAAGACAAGCGTATAAAAGAAGCTCATGCAAGAGATCTTGAAAAGATAAAAGCTAACGGAGATGCTAGTCAACAAGCGGCACAAGCAGCAGCAGAGTCTAAGAAAGCTCAGATAGCTATCGAAACAGCATCTAAGAAAGAGATACTTTTATTTGCAGCAGATTTAGAAAGTAGAAAAACTAAAGAAGAAGTAGCAGCTAAGAAAGAGCTAATGGAGTTAGAATACTACTACCAAACAGGCGTAGAAGTTAAGAAATCTGAAAATAAGAGAAGCGACGACGCTTTCAAAGAAGATCGTAAAGACACTCGTACAGCAATTCAAGCTACTCAACAAAGTAAAATGAAAGCAGAGCAAAGTAAAGAAGGCGGTGGTGAAGCCATAGACTTCAAATCTGCTCACACAAGTATGACAGGAGAACTAGGTATGGACGATTTTAGGACATAAAAAAGTACCTGCAATATTATTCGTAAATTTGTAATATAAATATAACTTAATTCAATTCAACAATGGCATTATTCGGAAAAAGTAAGAGTAACAATCTTAGTAGAGCTAATTCTATATTAGAAGGACTAGCACCAAAAGAAGAAGTAATAAAAGAAGAAGAGGTAATCGTACCTGTAGTAGAAACACCTGTAGTGGTAACACCACCAGTTGTAGAAGTAACAGAGAAAGTTATCGATAATATACCTCCGGTAGTGGAAACACCACCAGTTGTAATAGAGGACAAAGAAGTAGAAGGTGTTGCAAACCCTAATACCGATAAACCCTCACCAGTAGTACCAGTAGTTGAAACACCACCTACAGCAGAAGTAACAGAGGAATTGTTATTAGCCAAGCTTAGCGAGAGGCTCGGCAGAACGGTTACTAACTTTGATGAACTGTCTCCAAAAGAGGCAAACATCGATCCCGAGTTAAAGCAGTTGCAGGATTGGAAAGAAAAGACTGGGCTATCATTATCAGAATGGTCAAACTATAATAGGGACTTTTCAAAACTTAGTGATATGGATATAGCTAGAGAGCTTCTAGCAACAGAAAATCCAAATTTCACAAAAGAAGAGTTGGAATATTCACTAGATAAATACGTTATAGATGAAGATTTAGACGATAAAAATGACCGTTTGAAAAAAAGCATATCTTTGAAAAAATATGCTAAAGAAGGTAGGGATAAATTAGAAGCTAATAAATTAGAGTTGGCAAACTCAAATGGAAAAGCAGTCCTTACACAAGAGCAACAAGACTCTATAAAACTTGCAGACGAGTACAGAACAAGTAACTCGACAATTAAGCAACAACAAGAAGCTTATAACGCAGGAATTATAGAAGCGTCGACAGGATTAGAAGCAATTGATCTGAGATTATCAGATGACCTAACAATCAAGTACAACGTACCTGTAGAAGTTAGAAAGAGTTTACCTAAGACTGTAGCAGAAATGCCACATTGGTATAATGCAGATGGTAGTTATAACCATGCAAACGTCGTTAAAGATGTAGCGAAAGTAACAAACTTTGAAGCAATGATCGAAGCAGCCTATAATCAAGGCATATCAGTAGGAACAGAAAATAGAATTAAAGTCGGTGCCAATATTGAAATCGACGGAACTAGAAAACCTGCCACTACATCAACGAGCAAAGGAAACGTATCTGACGTTGTAAGCAAAATCGCAGGATCTAGGTCAAGCGCTAAGTTACGATTCAGAACAAAAAAAGAATAACACAAACACAACTATAAACAATTATTAAACAATGGCATTAGCAACAACACCAACGTACGCAATCAGTCCTAGTTCAGTTAAGGCACCGAGCCAAACGAACTATATTGATATTTTCGATTATACTTCTCAGTATGCGCCTGACGCTTACGAGAGTTTAATCTCTATCTATGGCGATCAATCTCTTATGGGAATGATTTTCGAATTAGGTAGCGAAGAAGCTATTTCTTCTGACCAATATATTTGGACAGAAAAAGGAAGACTTCACACATCATATGATGCAGTAGCACGTTCAGGTAACGTCTTTACACAAGCAGGTCACGTATTCCGTGTCGGTGAAGTAGTAGCGGTATCCGGAAACACAAATTTCCAATTAGGACGTATTACAGCAGTAACAACTAACACATTCACCGCTTTACCTTATAAGTCAGCAGGTTGGTTAGTAGGAACATCTGCAATCAAAGCTTTCATCTCTCACAGTGAATTTTTAAAAGGTTCAGGGCCGATGGATGGTAGTCTAGAAACAGACTTCACAGTATTGAACAACAAAACAATCATCGAAAGAGACAACTACATCGCTAGTGGTTCTGAGATTACTCAAGACTCTTGGGTACAAACTGATGAAGGTGGATTTGTATGGTACTTACAATCAGAATTAGACGGTAGACGTAGATTCGAGGATCGTATCGAATTAGGTCTATTACAAGGGGAATCAGCAGAAGCAGGTTCAGAAGCAGCATCAGCAGGTTACGACGGTACAGAAGGGCTTTTCGAGTCAGTTCGTACAAGAGGTAATGTGTTTGACGGTTTAGCTACAACTCTAGCAGATTGGGATACTATCTTAAAGCGTTTCGATGCACAAGGTAAGATCAAAGAGTATATGTTCTACGTGGATAGAGATCAGTCTCTAGCTATCGATGACCTTTTAGGTCAATTGAACGCAGGATACTCAGGAGGTATTTCTTTCGGTATGTTTGACAATAGCGAGGACATGGCTGTTAATCTTGGATTCCAAGGTTTCAGAAGAGGTTCTTACGATTTCTACAAATCAGATTGGAAAGTCTTGAATGACCCACAATTGTTAGGAGCAGTTGCGGCAGCAGACGGGAAAGTACGTGGACTTCTTGTACCAGTAGGTGATACTGAGGTATATGATGGTTCTAGCCCAATGGCAGATCGTATCACTCAACCTTACTTGTCTATCAAGTACAGAGTTAAAGGAAACGAAAACAGACGTCACAAAACGTGGATTACAGGTTCAGTTGGTACTAACGCACCGACAGATGGTAATGACCACATGAGAGTTCACCACCTTGCAGATAGAGGAGTTGCCACTATAGGTGCCAACAACTTCATGATCTTCGAAGGAGCGTAATTCAAAATAATAAGGGAGGTTTAATAGCCTCCCTTTTTTTATTATCTTTACTTTATAATTTAAACTTAATTTAAACTTAAAACACAATGGCAGTAAAAGCACCAGTAGCCAAAAAATCTACGGCAAAAAAAGAAATTGAATTAGTAGCAAGAGAATACAGACTACTAAGATACCAACCACTACAATTTGTATTGAAGGTTGGAAGAAACTACTCACTTTTAGTATTTGATCCTGCAACAGGACTTAACAGAGCAATCAGACATTGCCCTGCTGAGAAGTCTATTTATATAGATGAACAATCTGAAAACGCAGTAGTACAGCCTGTAATCTTTCTAAAAGGATTACTAAGCACAAAAGGAACAGACGTAATAACTCAAACATTCTTAGACGCCCACCCAAGTAACGGTGGAATATTTGAAATGATTGACGTAGAAGCAGATTCTATGGATATCGCAGACTTAGAAGAATTGAAGTTAGACGTTAAACAAGCTATTAGAGATAAAGCTAAAGAAGAAGCAGGTCTTGAAGAATTGAAGATTATTGTAGCAGTACTTACAAGTAATGCATCAGCAGCTTCTAAGATGACACCATCAGAGATTAAAAACTCTCTATACGAATTAGTAGATCAAAACGTTGGTCGTTTCGTAGATGACGAAGGAGAAGTAACCATCTTTGACGACATAGACATCAAGAGACAAGCTATTACTCAACAAGCATTTAATTCAGGAGTAATCCAAGTTAGTGCCGACGGAAGTAAAGTAATGTGGTCTGATAACAAAGCATCGATATGTCTTATCCCAACAGGGCAAAGTCACTTAGAGTTCTTCGCAAAGTACTTAGGTACAGAAGAAGGTCTACAAGTAGCAGTAGAGATATCTAAACGATAATCACTTATTTATTATATGACAAGCCTCCTTTTGGGGGCTTTTCTTTTTTTAGTATATTTGTAATAGGAAACAAACACAAACAAAGATGATAAACGACATTTACGAAGTACTTAAAACGATACTTAATAAAGAGCTTAGAGGCAATGTTACACCTACGGAGTACAACCTTTTAGCAAAACAAGCTCAACTTGAAATCTACAGAGGTTACTTTGAAGACGAAGCTAGAGACAAGTATAAAGAAACAAGAGGACTATCTACAAAAGGGTATGCAAACTTAGCTTTAAACCAAAGACAGAGGATAGACCAATTCGCTAAGAAAGCTACACTAACTTTTGCCACACCCGATTTTGTACTACCTACTGATTTATATCTAATCAAAGATTATGGTATAGATTATAACGGTACAGTAGTAGAGGAAATAGAAGGACAGTATGTAGGATTTTTAGGTAAATCTTTAGCAGCACCTTCTTCAATATTCCCGACATACGAGCAAACAGGCAATCTAATAACCATAGCACCTGCAACTATTGTAGCAGGAGTTACTTGTAGATACCTAAGAGAACCATTAGACCCTAAGTGGACGTACAACATTGTAAGTAGTACAGAAGTATACAACCCATCATTAAACGATTTCCAAGACTTTGAACTTCATATTTCAGAATTTTCAAACTTGGTGATAGTGATGGCAGGATATTTTGGATTAAACCTAAGAGAAGAGACAGTTGTACAATATGTTTCAGAGAAGAAGAAAGAACAAACAGCTAGAGAAGAGCAATAAAATATAAACAATGGGACTACCAAACTTTACAAATTTAGATACTTATTATGCCGATGCTGCCCAATTTGGACAATATCAGTATTCTACATTAGAAACAATAGTTAATAACTTCATGTTCGAACAAGACGACGATTCTTATGTATCGAACTCAGACAGAAATAGAGTAGCGTTATTCGGTAAGAAGGGCGTAAGAGAACTTTATTACGATGTAGTTAATGAGATTATCTCTCTTGAATTAGATTTAGATCCATCTCTTATTATAGCTTTGCCACATGACTACATTAAATATGTTAGAATATCTTGGGTAGACACAAGAGGTAAGAAACACCCTTTAGCCTATGACAGAAGTTTTAACCTTGCACAGGCATACTTACAAGATGCTAATTATGACTTCTTATACGATGTAGATGGAGACATATTAAAAGGTAGTCACATACAAAACACGCTTGAAAGTAATCCAATACTCTCAGCTAGCGAAGAAGAAATAAACGCGAACTTCTCAGACAGAGGTTTCAACGTTGACAAATCTAAAATATTTAAGAACGGAAGTTTTACTATAGACAAGACACAAGGGGTAATACAGTTTTCATCTATTGTAACAGGTAAGACTATCGTATTAGATTATTTAAGTGATGGCCTATTCCAAAGGACAGATGATGAAATAAAGATACATAAGTTTGCAGAAGAAGCTTTATACGCTTTTATATATTTCAGTCTTATAAGAAGAAAGAGATCTGTTCCCGAAAGAGAAAAACAAAGAGCTGAAAAAGATTGGTACAACCAAAGAAGATTAGCTAAGAAAAGAATAACACCAATAAACTATGACAACATTAGACAGATTTTAAACGGATCTTCTAAATGGATAAAAGATTAATAGACAATGGCAGAATTTAAAAACACTTTTATAGCAGGTAGAATGAACAAGGATATTGACTCTAGGCTTATGCCCGAGGGTGAATATAGAGATGCCCTAAATATAAAATTAGGTTCGTCAGCAGGTTCAGATATCGGAGCCATAGAGAGTATGTTATCTAACCAAGCTTTAACTACCCTATCATTAGGTACGGTAGTTAATACTATTGGAGCATTTTTCGATAACAGTTCAGCTATGGTGTACTGGTTCACAACATCTGAGACAGGAGATTACGTAATAGAATACGACACAATAAACAATACAGCAGCTATAGTACTAGCAGACACATCTGCCGGAGTATTAAACTTCAACGTAAACAACCTTATTACAGGAGTAGGGGTTATAGTAGATACAGATAACGATAAAAGATTACTAACATGGACTGATGGACTAAACCCTATCAGATCTATAAATATTGCTACAGCTAAAGCTTATTCGGTAAACGGATTTAACAGCGCACAAATAAGTGTTGTTAAAAGACCACCAATGTCAGCACCAACCATAGCATTAACGACAACTACATCAGAAGAAGAAAATAACTTAGCTGAGAGATTCCTAAGATTTTCTCACAGATATAGATACGCAGACGGAGAGGTCAGCGCAATGTCTCCTTTCACAGAGACAGCTTTCTTACCTACCATATTTAGATATGACTATTCTATATCTTCAAACGAATCAATGGTAAACCAATACAATCAAGCTACAATTAGTTTTAATACTGGTGTAGGTGAAGTTGTTGGTATAGATATCCTTGTAAAAGAATCACTAAGCTCAACAGTATATTTGGTAGAAGCTTTTGATAAAGATGAAGAGTCATGGGCTGATAACTCAACTCAAAGTTTTATATATGTAAATAGTAAGACAGCAACAGCTATAGCATCAGACCAATTAAAAAGGTTATACGATGCCGTTCCATTAACTGCTAAAGCTTTAGAGGTTATAGGTAACAGATTAATGCTAGGAAACTACACAGAAGGTTACAATATTGTAGATGGAGCAGGGGGTAAGATAAAGATTGACTTTACTCTTGCAGTAAATAGCACAGCCGTATCGGTTGGCGCACCTACTCAAACAATGAAAAGTAATAGGGGTTACGAGATAGGTATAGTCTACATGGATGATGACGGACGTATGACTACAGTACTTACTTGTGCCACAAATACAACTTTTGTAAATAATATAGATTCTGACAAAGGTAATAAAATACAAGTAACTATTATCAACGAACCGCCTGCATGGGCAACCCGTTACAGATTCTTTTTAAAACAGTCTAAAATTAACTACGACTCAATAGTACCATCTATTTTTTATCAAGATGGAACATACGTATGGTTAAAAGTAGAAGCAGACGAAAGAAACAAGTTCAACGAAGGAGATTTCCTATATGTAAAATCAGACAGTTCTCAAATACTAACGACAGCATTACAAACTAGAGTTTTAGAAATAACAGATCAAGTTGAGAATTTCTTAGATATAACTATAGTAGATACTATAGAACAAGAAGCAGGGTGGTATTTTAAAATAAAACCATCAGGGTTTAGATTAAATGAAAACGATTTCCAAACTTATACATTCTCAGGTACAGGATTCCGTAGTAGAGCTACTGACAGTAATTTTATTCTTGTTTCAGGTGCATCATTTACTTACTATGAATTACCTATCTATTATGGTAGTGTCGGATTAAACGATGCTACAATAACAGGTACTTACACAGGTATCATAGATGTTAGGTATATAATAGACATTAGTGCCGTTGGACTACCTGATTCATTCAGATGGTCTAATGACGACGGAGCAACCTATAGCGCAGATATTCCTATCACAGGGGTAGCTCAAACTATAGAGAGTGGACTTAGTGTTACTTTTGGAGCCTCTACAGGACACGATTTAACCGATGAATGGATAGTTTCTGCCAAAGCGGCAGAGGTCACGAACGCATGGAATAAGTCAGGCAGTAGTGACGGATCAGCAGGTAGCCTTAAAAGAAGAGCGCTAATGGCGTATCAAGGTAAACCAGTTACGGACGAAACTATTAAAGCAGGAGCAAATATAACGATTAGTTATGATGATACTGGCAGTAGTAGTGAAGTAGCGGGTCAACTACAGTATACACAAACATTTACTTCGGGGGCGCAATATGCTAACATCGAGGAATGGTTCTTTGGAGACAACATAGTTAATACATTAACATATCCTACAGATTTAGGTCACGTAGTATTTAGAAGAGGTTACTCAAATGTTAATCAAGTTAACATAGATGGTAGGTACACAGGATTAAGTCCTAACGAACCTATGGTTATGGTATTCTCCTCTAGTGCAAACTATGGAGGTAGTGGAGATGTTAGAACATTACAAGACTTAACAGTCTTAGAACTGAACAATAATATAATCTTTGAAACTATACCGGTTAACAACGATGAAAGTTTCTTCTATGAAATAGGCAGAACTTATAACGTAACAGGAGGGTATCATATAGGATTCGATGGTAGTGATACAAATCAAACAGCTATAGCAAACGCAGTATTACTTTTACCAGTATTCAACGCATTTTCTTGGGGTAACGCATTTGAGAGTTATAAAATTAAAGATAGGTTCAATGAAAATGAAATGCTTATTGACACTAGGCCATCTTTAGATATCGAAAACTATAGAGCAAACAATAGAATATCAGACATTACATACAGTAAAGTATTCGAACAGTCAACTAACTTTAACGGGTTAAACGAGTTCAACTTATCAACATTTAATTTCTTATCTATGGATGATAGATATGGTAGTATTCAAAAACTATTCAGCGCAGATACTAACTTAGAAGTTTTCCAAGAGGATAAGATACATACAGTTCTTTATGGAAAAGACGTATTGTTTGATGCAGATGGTCAAGGCTCAATTAGAGAGACTACCAACGTACTAGGTACAACACCTACACCTTGGGCAGGAGAGTATGGTATTTCTGTACATCCTGAGAGCTTTGCTTTCTATGGTAACATGAGGTACTGGGTAGATGTACGTAGGGGAACGCCTCTAAGACGATCTCTTGATGGTATAACGGAGATTAACAAAGGAATGAAAGACTTCTTTAGAGACGCTTTCAGAGACAATCCATCAGACCGTAAATTTGGAGCGTATGATTTACACAATAAAGAATACGTAATAAGTGATTCAGGAAACTACACAGTAGGTTATGATGATACGTTAAAAGGATACACATCGTTTTACTCTTTCGATCCGCAATGGATGGGTAGTTTAAATAATAATTTTTATTCTTTCAGTAACGGTCAACTGTACAAGCATTACAACGAAGCTAATTCTGTAAGGAATAATTTCTATGGTGTGAACTACGACTCAACTGTAAAGGTAATAGTTAATCAAGAACCTTCTCTAATAAAAGTATTGAAAAATATTATGTTAGAAGGTAACAAAGCTTGGGCAACGGTAGTAAAGTCTTATATTAATGACGAGACTGTATCGATAACTCAAAGCACACTCTTAACTACTGAATACTCAAACAGAGAAGGGAAGCTGCACGCATACGTAAGACGTAACGAAATTGTAGGAGACTTCTCAGCGAAGAACGCTTTTGGATTAGGTGAGATTGCATCTGTAGCAGCTTTAGTGTTGACGATGAAGAGTGAGATACATTCATCATTATCTATAGGAGATTCTATATATAATTCTTCTGCGGTAATCGTAGGTACAGTAACAGCAGTAAACAGAACAAGTAAAACAATAACTTTATCATCTGTAGGAGCATTAGCGACAGATGACTTCATTCTCGGGTTAAAAGACGGCAGGATTGAAGGAAGTGAAATAAGAGGATACAACTTTGAAATAGATTTAACAGACAGCACAAATACTCGTACAGAGTTATTCGCAGTAGGTACAAATTTATTCAAAAGTAACCCTACTTAATTTGGTAAAGTAGATAAAAAATCGTATATTAGGGAGTAGTAAAAATAGCCTTGTACTTTTAATGCAAGGTTTATTTTTGTACTTTTATAACAAATAAAAAGTATAAAGATGATAGGATCAATTATAGCAGGTGGAGTTTCAGTTATAGCAGGGGTAACTCAGTCGATAATTGCAGGCAAGAAAGCCAAAAAAATGCAAGAGGCAATAGATGGGTACGAAAGACAGGACTTAACTAATGCTTATAAAGACACAACAGTTAGTACTCGTTCAGCAGAACTTCAAAGAGAAGAGTTAGCTAGAAGTACAGCAAGTAGTGTACAAGCACTTAGATCAGGTGGAGTAAGAGCATTAGGAGCGTTAGGCGGAATACAAGAAGCTAATTCAAATACTGCACAAGGAATTGGAGCAGATTTAGATAAACAACAAAATAACATTGAATTACTTAGAGCGCAAGACGAAGCAAGAATCCAAGGTCTTCAAGAAGATAGAGAGGTTGCAGATTTAGCAGGTATGGGTAATGAATTAAATACTCAAAGACAGAACTCGGCTAATGGTATCAACAACTCTATTTCAGGATTAGGAACTATTGCAGGTGGAATGATGGGCGGAGGAGCTACAGGCAAAGCTACAGACACTAAAGGTTTTGAACAAAAAGTAGCTACACAGTCAGCAGGTATAGTAACAGGACTATAAAACAATATAAAATATAATGGCAACACCAAAAGGAAATTATACAGCTTACCAACAAACCTCTCCTACCAAACTAAACTTTGGTGAAGAGGCTAAAAACGTTGCAGCAGCAGAAGAAGCTAACCAAGTAAAGAACGAAGCGAAAGCAGCTAAAAACGCAGAAGCACAAAAAGGTATAGCCACAGACTTCAACTCAGATCTTGGTACACTTACAGACGTTATTACTGGTAATGATTCTCTTGACGAAGCTTTTGCAAGAGGTATAGGTAAAGCTAGAGATATGATGGGTACTATATATGAAGATATAAAAAGAAACCCTAGACTAGCCAACGATACAAAAACTCAACTAAAGTTAGATAATCTTAGAAACTATTCTAAGAAATTAAAAACATCCACAGATAAACTTACAGAATTTAATACTACTTTAGCAGACGGTATGCGAGATGGTACACTATCAGCTTGGAACGGAAAGCATCTTAATACTGGTGAAAGTATGTACATACAAAAGAACTTTGATGTAGAGGTAGATTTAAACGGTAGACCTCATGCTGCCACAGTAGAATTAGATGATGATGGAGAATTAGCATTAGGAGCAGACGGAAAACCAATCCTAAGTAGAATTAACTTGACTAAAATAGTAGACGGCAACGGACTACCTGAATTAGTACCAAAATATGATTTGACTACAAATGCTAGGCTTATAGGTAAGGATTTAGGTAAGAGAGAACAAAAAGACGAGAATGGAAACTTTTCATCTTATACTTACCAAACTTTCGATCAAGCAGAAATCGAAGCAAGAGGGTTGATTAAAGGTATGTTAGGTACAGCAAAAAGCCCTACAGCAGTAGCAAAAGCTATTTGGGCAGAGAATATGAGCGGTAAAGCACAAGACTTAGATGAAGCCGACATGAAAGCTATAGAAGATAAGTATGTGGACTCTATCAGACCATTCTACGACGAACTTAGAAATGAAAATATAGATTACAGCGCACGAAATACAGCAAATAAAAATGCCTATGATCGTACAAAAGATGCAGCAGAAGCAGCAGCTAAAAAAGCCGAAGCAAACGTAAACCAAGAAGTAACAGTAATCACAGATCAAGAAGGGGTAGCCAAAACTACTATTTTTGATTTGAATGATGGGATGAACTTAATAGGAGAAGCAAGAAGCTTAGCTCTACCTGTTGACGCTAAGACAAAAAGGTCTGACATGACAGTAGTAGGAGATAACGGTAACGAGATATTAATAGACCAATTACACCTAATGAAAAACGGAGATATTGGATACACAGGTTACGAGTATAAAGGTAAAGCCTCAGGTCAAGTATTAAGCCCTTCGGAAGTAGTTAGTTTTAGAAATAAAGATAACGGTAAATTATCTAGTACAGTAACAGAGAAGAAGATAGGTGGAGGAATTAAAAAAGGTAGTACTGTAATGACGCAAATTGCCAAAGCTTTAAACTTAAAGAATGAAGGAGAGTTGAAAACTTTGTTACAAGATAGGTTAGAGTCTTTTGATAACGCCAGTAAGGCAGGGTCTAAGAAACCTCTTACAGAAGATCAACAAGCGGCAGTAAATAAATATTTAACAGAGTAAATTCAAATTAAATGGACGAATTAGAAGATATCGTAGGTAAAATGGTTCAAGCCGGTGAGTCAGAAGAAACAATCAGACTTGTCGTAAAAACTTATAAAGAAAGAAAAGCTAAAGCAGACAATAATACTGTACAAAAACCTGAGGAGGCGCCAGTAAAAAAAAAAGAAGCTACGGAATCACAATCCCTTTCAATGGAGGATGGTTCTGCTTCGGTTGGTTCAGACACTAGCTCGGATCCTATCGACGCTATTCCGGATCAAGAAGTAAACGTAGAACTAGCACAGAGATACGAAGATTATAAAACAGCAGGTAAGATTAAACCTGCTCAACAACAAGTTATTGAAGCAAGAATCTTAGCACAAGAAAAAGGTGATAGAGGTTTTTGGGAAACTGCTATGGCTATAACCGATGGTTTTATAGCAACCGGTATGGCCGTCCCTATATTCTCGTACGATACAGAAAAAGATTTAGTAACAAAAAGAGAAGCTAAAAATAAAACCGATTATCTATCTGATCTTTCAGAAGATGAAGTAGCAGAGTTGAAAACGTTTGCAGGTAAGAAAGCAGAGACTATCGAAAAAGGTAATCTTAACTTATTAGCTGAAAACAAGATGATGCAAGAACGTAGCAAACTGCTTGTTAACGAACTTAAATCTGTTGCCAGTTCTGTAAAACAAATGCAAGAAGTTGGAGAAGAAGTTCCCGAAAAAACAATCGAACTTTACGAAGAAAGAAGACAAGAACTAAATGGACTTGCCTCTATGTATAACTCTAATGTTGACTCTATCGAGAGCAACAATGGAGATATTGGCGATTTCTATAGCGAAATAGATTTACTTAAAAGAAATTACGGTGGACTAGATTACTATGCGGACATGGCTAGGTTGACTAGTGCAGGTATGTTAGTTGGAGTTAAGCAAATGGGAATCTCTACAGATACTTTCACACAAGATAAACTAGGTGTTAACTTACTTACTTTGACAGACGATGAAAGTAAAGCTAGAATAGGATCAGAGTTACAAGCTCAAAGAGAAGAGATAGCAGCCCAAACAGAATTGCAAAAACCAAATATTGGAGTAGGAGAAATCGAAAGCATGGGAGACTTTGCAGGATGGTTAGGAGAACAAGTAGCTACACAGTTGCCAGTTCTTACAGTATTGGCGGTTAGTGGTGGTACAGCAGGATTAGGAGTACTAGGTGTTAGCGCAGCAGGACAAAAAGTAGGTGATTTAGAAACTCAAAGAATAGAAGGTACTAAAACTGTAGCACAGATAGAAAATTTACTAACCACTAGAACAGACTTCTCAGAAGAAGAGGTAGTAGCTATTGAGAAAGAACTTGCAGATGCAAAGAGAGCTAGTAATATTTCAGATGATGAAATGTTCTTCGCAGGTCTAGGAGCAGGTACGTTAGAGATACTAACAGAAAAAGTTACATTAGGAATCTTATCTAAAGGTAAGAGAGCTTACATGGCAGCTAAGAAATCAGGATTTAAAGAGTTCAGTAAAAATGTAGGTAGGGGTATAGGATCAGGTATGTCAGAAGGTGGAGCAGAATTTGCTAACCAATTTGGTGGCAACCTTGTCGATATTATGTACCTTAACAATCCTGACGTTCACGTATTCGATGGTACATTGGATGCATTAGCATCAGGTGGAGCCATGGGGTTCGGTATGAGAGTTGCGCCAATCGGTTTAGGTATGGGAGTAAAAGCTTTTATGCCAAAAGAAACTACGGCTAAAATGAAATCCGATACTCAAAGAATAGCTGACTTAGCAGGTGAGCTAGAAGAGAATGGAAAAGATTTAGATCCTAAAACTAAGAAAGAAATAGAGAACAAGATAAAAAAACTTAAAAAACAAGTATCTGATTCGATGAAGAAATCCTTCGACGATGTAGCAGGTATGGAGAAAGAAGATATAGCAGAGCTTATCGAGTTAGATAAAAAAGCTAACAGTATTACACAAAGGGTACAAGGAATACAAAAGAGTAACATCAGTAAAGAGATGAAGGCTGAATTGATTGCAGACCTTAAAGCGGATGTAGATAAGATATCAGTTAGAAAACAAGAGTTATTAGATAAGAAAAACAATGGGGCTAAACCAACGACAGAGGACACAACCGAAGCAACAGGAACAGAAGGAAACAACTTCACAGAAGGATCTACGGAAGTTCAAGGAGAAACAACAGAAGATACAGATACATCTCCAAATGTTACAAGGACTGTAGTAAAACTTAAAAGAAAATCTAAAGGTGTTCACATGGACACAGTTAATGATTATACTGTTAAGAGGGTCGATGGAGGATGGCAAGTAACAACTAAGCCTGACGCTAAAGGTAAACATGGTGAGACAGTTCTTGCAACGGTTAAAACTTTGAAAGAAGCTACAGCTTATTTACAAAAGCAAACCGATAAAAGAGATGCACTTCTAGCAGAATCTACAGCTACTACAGGACAAGGTAGTTTATTTGAACTTAGTGGTAAGAAGTCTGAGTTTAATTGGAAAAAACTATTAGGAGGCGTACCAGTACTTACTTATGTAGATGAAATAGTATTTAGTAAAATAGCTAAAGTTATTGAAGATAAAGTTTCTTACTACGGTAACAAAGCTTTTTTAGGACAAGCTAGAATAAAAGAAGATGGAACGTTACCTAAGAACCTTAACCAAAAAGATTTACTATTAATAAAGAACGCAGGTATAAAAACAGCTAATGCAGTAGTGGCGCAAGTAGCTAATGTAGCTAACAGTCTTTATAAAGGTACTTTAAGAACAGATGCAGAAATAGCTTCAAGTAGAAAATTAGAAGGGTATCAAGAAAGAGCTTTAATGAGCGCTAGAGATTTATCTAAGAAGTTATCGGCTATAATTGATAATGATTCAGAGATGGGTAAAAGAGTTCACCAAGCCCTTGACCCTGAAATCTACGATGAAACAGTAAATTATGAAGATCTTAACGACCAAGAGAAAACGTTGTTTGATAGTTTAAGAGCTATTAACCAAGCTACTCACGAGATGAACTTTAAGAATGGATTTATCTCTAAGGAAACTTTTGATAAGTTCGACGGCAAATATATTGGTAGGGGTTACGAAGTTCACGAAGGCCTTACAGAAGATATAGAAAAAGAAGTTTTTATAGATAGTAAGATATGGGGGAAACATTACGATAAAAGGAAAGAGGTTAATCAATGGATTATTGACAATACTGTAAACGATCCTATTTATTTAACTATGACTAGAATGGCTCGTACACAACGTAATGTTGTTATTAGTGAATACGCTAATTTTGTAGCTCAGAAATATGGTGTGGCAGAAAAGCCTGAACATGGTTTCTATGCTCAACTTAACGGTAAGGGATATGGCGCATTAAATGGAAAATGGATTCCTAGTAATGTTGCAGAAGATTTTAAAGGGTATTTCTTTAATAATCCTATACTAGATGCTTTGCATTTAGCAGCAGATAATTATAATAAAACTCTTTACAAGCAGTTCATGAAGAGGTTCCATACAGTTTACTCTCCATTAGTACAAGTTGGTAATCTTATATCTAACCACGCATTTGCTTTCGCAGCAGGTGTGAACATAGTTCAGTTATATAAGAACTTACCTTCTGCAATTATGGATCTTAAAAATAAAGAGGGAGATTATGAAAACGCTTTGAAAGAAGGTATTATAGGATCTAACGTATTAGAAAAAGATTTAAAATTAAAAGACGAAAGAACTTTAAAATTAAACGATACTAAAAACACTACGTTAGGTAAGTTAGATAAATTCGCTAGACGAGCTTATGCTGCATCTGATAACGCTATGAAATTAGCAGCTTATAAGTCGATGAAAGAGTTAGGGTATAACCACGAAGAGTCTGTACAAAGGGTTTACGAAGGTTTCCAAAACTACGCATCAGTTGGTAAGATTTGGGATTTAGCTAGTAAAACTCCAATATGGGGTAGCGATTATGTGAAGTTCCAAGGAGATTTAAACCGTATCGTAAAAAATGACGCTAGTAAAAGACCTTTAACTACTATATCATTTTTAATAGGGCTTAGCGCATTAGCAGGGTTATTAAGTAGAGGTGCAGGAGAAGTAGAAGAAGAACGAGCTATTAGAGAAGGTAGAAAATACATTCCTAAGATCGAGACATTTGTTGGAGATTTTCCACTAGTGTTTAAGGTAGGGGATAAAGAAGTCAATGCGGCTCGTTATATCTCTCCTTTCTATTCTTATGACAAAGGTAATGAGCATTGGTCTGAAAAACTAATGAGCTACTCGCCTATAAACTATAGCTATGATGAAGAGACCGGCACAAGAAGGATAGTACCTTCTGATGTCGCTACAGGCTCTATATGGGCAGCGTTCATGGATAATAAAGATTTCCGTAATAAGATTATATCAGATCCTACTTACAATATTTATTCAGGATCGACAGCAACGGACGGAGAGAAGCTTATGAATAGAGTAACTTATGTCTTGAGGAGCCAAATACCTTTATTTTCATTCGGACACGATTTAGCTTTGTCAAGCATATATGGCGAAGACTATTACAGTAGAGACAAATCTCCTGCGGATATCATACTATCTAGGATTGTAAAGATCCAAACATGGGATGGAGAAACTACTAAGAAACAAATCGTAAAAGAGTTAGGCGGTATAACGTACGAAGAGAAGAAGTTAAAGACTAAAAGGTCTACTATAAATAATGGGTACGATAAAGTTGTATGGGATTTAGAAATGAAATTAGAACGAGGAGAGATTTCTCAATACAATTTTAACAACTCTATAAAAGATGCGTCAGAAGATTACGAGAAAAGAAGTGCTACATTAGCAGAGAAAGAAGCTCTACTACAAGAAGAGTTTAATACATTAGAAGAGAATGTAAGAGGAGCAGGGATTAGTTTCCAAGAGATACTAAACTACCAAAGTCCTTAAATGCAAAAAGCCCCAAGACAATTAAGTCAAGGGGCTTTCTTTTTATAATACTTTTAAATTAATATTCTTTATAAAGGGGTTGAGAGCTTTTAATACAGCTACGTCATTAAGCGCTTGTGAAAGATTCATTACTGCAAAAGCAATCCTATCCGTAGTAATAATCTTAGTTTCGTTATCAAACCATCTAATAATAAAATTACCCTTACCATCACCTATAAGCTCTCTATGATCGAAGTCCAAAGTTACATGAATCATTTCTGATGTATTTTTTCTCATACCGTTATAGCGTTAAGTTTATTAAACACAGCGTAAGATTTACTAATTTCGGTGGCAACCTTAATTAAGTTGATCTTTACTGCCTCTACAGCCTCTTTGCTTACATCTTGAGGGATCACTACTACCTTATTCCCTAACTTTAAGCTCTCTCCCTTGAATGGATTACCTGTGCGCTCTATAAGTTCTACCCAACCCTTAGTTGGTAAGTAACCAGTCTCTTGTTCAATAGCACCTGCATATATGGTTACTTGGTCGTAGCCATCGTCTTCGTATACCTCAACCTTATTCAATGCACCGGTCTTGTAATCTACAATAGTATCTACAATCTCTTTAGCATCACCTTTAATGCCGTCCATTAAAAGGTCGTTGGTATCAATGAATCCTAATACAGTAAAACCTCCTAGATCAAAGTCTATACGTCTCTCGAACTGGTCTAGCCTAGTTACCTGAGACAGTACAGCCCTCTCTTTATCATTGAAGTCTTTATAGTCGTCATTCTCTAATGCCTCTCCTACTAATGTACCGAACTCGGTATAGGCGTTCCCGTCGAAACGTTCTCCTAAGAAGTAAGACTTAAAGTAATCCTTCTTACTAGTTTTCCATTTATTGTACTGGCTATACGAGAACCTACTCTTTCCGTTGTCATCTATCTTTGGTAGGACTATCTTATACTCTTCTACCTCTTTTACTTTTTTAGCTCTTGCCATACTTATGTTGTATATGTTACAAATATTCCTATAGTTTTACGACACTCTACATGATTGTAGTTTACGTTATTTTCAAACCTATTTACCTCATGGGTCTCGTCTGTGTGAGTGTTTACCGGCTTCATATCTAAGATAGATATATCAGTATCTAATCCATTTTGCCAATCTACAAACTCCTCATTACTGTTGAATACTTTATAATTAATTATCATCTTTTCCTAAATATTTAAAATTACGTCTTCTTACGTTGTCGGGGAAATCGCTTACGTTTTGTTTTAACTCATAGTACCTAACCTCAGACGTCCAATTGCCGTCATTAAGCACCTCTACATAGTAAGGGTATTTTCCATTTGCTTCTTCTGTTACTTTATCTATTCTACCCATTATTTGAATAATTCTAAAACTTGTTTCTTAGTTATATCTGTTTGCTTACCTTTAGCTCTACATGGTAAAGCGTTCAGTATCTCTTTAGCCCTGACTATATCGTCTTTGTCTAAAGTAGAAATAACCTCTTTAAGTTGTTCTGCTAATTCTTCTGTATACTCTCCGCCACCAAAGATATGCTCTAACACTCCTACTGGCTTTGGCGCCTCAATGATAGACCTTTCTATTGGGTCTTCACCTCTTAATGCTTTAACTACGTTTATCACGGCTACAACATCCTTCTCACAATAATCTACGATCCTATCAATCTCTCCTTCGTAATACAACTTACCTACATCGGCACCGCTAATATCATCTTTAGGAGAATCTAATCCTAGTGCAGCACATATAGATACTAAGGTTGACATCTTAAATGCTGTACCTTTCCATAACGTAGCTGTATCCATTACTGATAACTCCCAAGGTTTTAAATGCGCTACATCAAATAATACGTGTGGTAAAATTCTATGTACCATACATCTCTTCATTATAAAAGGAATATCAAATCCTGTTATAACGTGTCCACATAGCCAAGTCTTATTATTACAGAACTTAACTAAAGACTCATTAAAAGCTTCTAGTAAATCTGTTTCGTCTTCGTTGCTAAATGATTTGATAAGTATCTTATCGTCTCGTACTGCTCCTATAGTAATACAAGCTATACGTCCGTACTCTGCGTGTAGTGGCGCCTCTTTAAGATAACTACCTGCCACATCTTCTATATCGTTCTTAATGCAATGTAGTTCCCAAGCATCCCATAGAGGTGTGTCTTTAATAAGTTCAGGCACAGATGGCGCTGTTTCTATATCAAAGAATAGTAAATCTTCAATGTTCTGTTTTCTTAATATCCTCATTTATTGTATTTAAAAAGCCCCAAGTTAATGAGGCTTATATTTTACTTCTTTTATTTTACTACCGAGATAACTGCCTCTGTAGTTAGGAACGTTCCGGCTACCGATGCTGCGTTTTCAATTGCACAGCGTGTAACTTTACAAGGATCAATAATCCCTTCATCCATCATGTCGACTACCTTACCAGTCTTAACGTTCATACCTTCTCCTACTAAACCTTGAGGCGAGTACTTAAAACCTGCATTATCACAGATCTGACTGATAGGGGCTGTACAAGCATCTAATACCATTGCATACCCTTTATCGAAGGCTGAAATGCCATCCTCTACTACAGTCTGTGCCGCTAAGAAAGCAGCAGCATTAGCCAAAGCTACACCACCACCTGAAACAATACCTTCTTCAAGGGCAGAACGAGTAGCATTAATACTATCCTCGACTCTATCTTGTTTCTCCTTTAACTCACTATCAGATTTAGCTCCAACATAAAGTGTTGCTACCCCACCTGAAATTCTAGAAAGCCTCTCCTGTAGTTCAGCCTTATCGAACTTGTTCTTAGTGATAGAAATCTTCTCCTTTAACTCAGCAATCAATCCTGTAAGGTTGTCAGCGTTACCGACTAATAAACAATCGGAGTCAGACACTCTACATCTTTTTAATCTACCTAAGTTACTAGGCGTAATCTTTGTACCATCTACATCAGATACTACCGTGGCTCCTGTTAGTGTCGCTACATCTCCCATTAAATCTCTCTCGATTTTAAGGATTTGTGGAGTCTTAACTAAACAGATTCTACCTTTAATAGCACCTTTGTTAATGTTCTCCGTAATTGTACCTAGTACAAATGGATCTACATCATCAGTAATGATAAGTAAAGTGTTAGACGGTGTACTAAATACTGACTTGAACAACTCTACGATGGCCTCTCCTTTCTCTAACTTACCTCTATTGATAAGTACAAAAGGATCGTTTAACTCACAAATATCTTTTACGGGATCTGTTATGTAAGAATTGTGATAGAAACCTCTATCTAGTAATACACCGTCACGTAACTCTACATACGTATCAGATGTATCCGACACAGCAGTAATTACTGTACCATCCTTACCAATCTTACTAAACGCTTTTGCTATAATCTTTCCTAGATCTCTATCTCCGTTTGCAGAAACCGTTGCTACGTTTGCCAAATTAGTTTTAGATACTTTCTTAGATACTTTATTCAAGTAGGCTACAATATCTTTAGTGGCTTCATCGATACCTCTTTTAAGGTCTACAGAAGATAACCTGTTGTTCTCGTCTAAAGCTTTTAAACCTGATTCGAAAATAGCTTGTGCCAATACTGTAGCTGTAGTCGTCCCATCTCCTGCTAAAAAATTAGTTCTACGAGCAGCTTCTTTAACCATCTCCGCACCAATCCTCTCATTTTCATCTGTTGGTGTAATTGACTTAGCAATAGAAACACCATCCTTAGAGATTATATAGCTATAACCATTGCCCACTTTCACAGGAAATATAACGTTACGCCCTTCTGCTCCTAAAGACACTTTAACTGCATTAGCTACTGCGTCTACACCTTTTTTAAGTGCTAATCTTGCTTCTGCATTAAACTTAATAGTTGTATTCATATATATTTAATTTAGATACTATTTTTTTGTTTTTCTCTCGATAAGCTGTACTCTTGTACCCTTATCTCCTTGCTCGATAACTTTCTTCTCGAACCTCATGAAGTCATATACTCCAATCTTACTTACTACTATTTGGATCCCTTTCTTATTACTGAAAGGTCTTGTTGAGGTTATCCCCTCTGCTACTCTCCTAGCTTTCCTGTTTGCTCCATCACTCTTATAGTTAAATAAGATAGGGTTAATCAAATCTCCTGCTCCATCATACGCTTTTACGTATGGAATGTTTAAAGATGCTTTCATATAATTGATACTAAATCTCCGAATCGAACAGCAAAGTGTTCGTCTCCATTAAACTTTATTTTCCCTTTCTCTCTCGGTTCTACAAAGTAAACACGGTCTCCTACTTTAGGGACGTTTACTTTATCCTTGGCATCCTGTAAAGCTTGTGATACAGCTACTACTTCTGCTTTAGGTAGATAATCCGGTTCAGCACTAAAGGTAAGTCCTGATTTTACATCTGTCTCTTTTTCAGAGTACCTCTTTAGAAGTACTCTGTCATTTAGTAATCTCATATTACTTCTTTACTGTTTTTACAGGCTTAGTCTCAGGCGTAGGCTCGGCTACTGGCGTATTCATAGCCTCTAGTTGTGATAAACCGTTGTAAACGTTATTCATAACTTTTAAAATAATACTAACCTCTTGTAGATTGTAAACTCCTTTTTGTGTTGCTTTGTCTATTGCCTCTTGTAAAACTTGATAATCTTTCATAATTTATTTAGTGTTTGATGTTAAATTTGATTCGTTGTTTTGTGTCTTGATCTGTAAGTCAATTAAATCTTCCAATATAGCTCTATTGGCTACTGGTTGTAATACTGATCTTAGTGTTGTCAACCTACCTACTGTATTCATAATTTAGTATTTAATATTAAAATCTGCTTCTTCACTTCTCCAATGTAAATATTCTCTATTAGAGATTTTATACTGCGCTCCGTCGTTACCACATTTCATAAGTCTTTGTATAGTCCCTGCTCCTGTGTAGGCATCTCCTGTGTGGATGATGTTATCCTGTTCACCGCATACTGGGCAACTGTGCTTATTACTACCTGCTATAACTCCTAAATGAGCTTTATGCGACATATATGGAATCATCTTCACATATACTTCTTCTGTTGAAATGATATCTCCAATGTTATAATGGATCATTTCCTTCATGTAAGTTTTCTTCTCTGAGTCTGTACCATACTGAACCATGTTCCACATAGTAATACCTGAGTGAGAAAGCTTCATCGTTACACCGAAGAACTTACATAGGTACTTCAACGCGTACGTTGGTAGCCTAGCTATCCTCTTCATCTGTCTCTGTAGGTCTAAAGACTTTACAAACATATTAACGTGTAGCCCGTGTTTCATAGCTCTAGCGTTAATCCATCTGTTATCAAAACTGTTGTTGTTTACTCCTACAACTAAATCAGCTTCGTTATAAGCCTCTAAGAACGTTATCATTAGATTCTTATCGCATTGTACGCCATCTATGTCGTCCCATTCTGCTGTGTGTACCTTATTCCCTCCAAACCATTTCCATGCTACTGTAATGATCTTTGGTTCATCTACAATATCGTTTCCATTAACGTATTGTTTACCTGACCACCAAATGTTGGCTCTTAATCTTGGTGTCTCTACATCATAGATAAGGATTTTAGCCCCGTCAATGACATTCTTTGCCATTACTCCTATCTGTAGTTCTTTAGCCCATGTACGTATAGACCTGCTTGTTACACCGTACTCTTGTGACAACTCCTCTTGAGCTTTTAATCTAGTCATATCGCTTGCAGGATCATCTGCTGATAGGTACAACTCTTTGATTTTTAACTTGTCTTCTTGCGTTAGCTCCTTAAATAATTTCGCCATTTACGATTTGTTCTTTTAAAATATTAAGTCTAGTTCTTATCATCTCGATCAGTTCTAAACAATCTACTCTATCTTTATCCACAAGGGATTCATTAAGATTAGAAATATCTGTATGAATATCACTTGTCTGATAATTAATTATGCGGATTCTCCGACTGTTTACTGTTTCTTCACTCACAATGTTTTTATGATTTTAATTGTTTCTATGCAGTCTTGTAGATTTCTCGGTACAAAGCATACAGTATTTAAACTATCTTTAATCAACAACTTCTTGAATAGTCTCCAAGTTCTGCCGAAATCAGGAAAGGCTCTACCTTTTACCTCTATTACCCATGTTAAAGGTTCACCAACGGGAGGTGTAAAATCGGGGGTGTACATAGCTTTGCTATATCTCTTTCCTCCCCGATTCTTAAAATCTCCTTTACCGTTCATAAACTTTTCATACGAATCATTTGGTGATACGAACGATGAGTCTAGTTCAAATTTCTGTGCTTCATAAGCGAAAGGAATTCCACTTTCTTCCAATAGTTTATATACACTCCTCTCTATCATTGATCGGAACTGTATTCCCTTATATACAACCTTCTTAGCTCGTGTTTGGGGGTTTCCACTACTTCTTTTATTAAATGCTTTTGTAGTCTTTTTAGTCATATATGAAGATACGAAAAATAAGCGTAACTTCCAACTTATCTTCCTATTATTTTAGTGTATTTCACACATACCGTCACAAGCGCATTTAGGATGCATGCATTGTAAGTCCTCTACTTCACTTTCTGACCTTTCTAAAAGCTCTTCTAATATAAATATGTACTTTGCTGCCGATATTGATATACCGTCATCCCTAGATCGCTCTTTCCATTCTTCTAATGTCTTACCTCTTATCTTCTCCATAGTTTATTTGTTTATATGTTTTACTGCATGTTTTACAATAAGTGCTTATCCCGTTCTCGCTGTTCTTCATAACTGGTTTTGGGTCAGTACAAACACAAACTCTGACAACGGGAGTGTTATTAATGCACATCGGCATAAGTTTTACCAAATTGAACGTCTACTGTAATCTCAATGTTTAGTTTTAATAAATCATTTACTTTCTCCATAGAGTGTTTAATTATACCTTTAACTTCTTCTTCTCTACCTTCTTCTACTAAAACTACTACTTCATCATGGTACTGTAGAAATGGTATAACCCCTTCTGCCATCATGTACTTAACCCATACATCGAATACAAAAGCTCCTGTCCCTTGGTTCAGCGTACTAAAGATATCTCTGTCAGATCTAACCGAGTACCATAGACCACTTACCGGATTCAACAACCACATTTGATCGTCTATCGTCTTAGTTTCTATGTCATCAGGCAACTGCTTAATCGCCCAGTTCCTATCCCAATAAGATTGAATCAACTTCTTAGCCTTATTAGTAGGCATACCAACGGTCTTACCTAACTTAGCTGCCCCTACTCCATAAATACAAGAATAGTTAGCTACCTTATAAACGTGTCTGAGAGGTTTAACTATGTCTTTAGTGGCCTTATCTCCTTCTTTATACAAGGTAAGTTGCTCCTCAGTAACGGCTCCTGCTCTCACAGCCAAATCTAAGTGAGGATCAAACCCCTCTTCCATTTGTTCTGTAACGTAGTCAGGGTCGTAGTCCCACATATAATGCCTCTTCGTGTTATCTTCTAACGAAACAATATCTGAACCACATAGTACATATCCTTTAGGGGCTATCACACATTCCCTTATATACTCTCCGTCTCTAAGGTTTATCGCGATAGCATCTTCTTTGGACATGCCGCCATTCATAGCTTTCCTAATCTCCCCATTAACACTAGGTAGATTTACAATAGGTTTAGCGTGTCTAAGTCTTAACGTGTTTGTAAATCCAATAGCACTTGCAACACAATAGCCGTCCTTATCAACTGAATCTAAGAAAGAGTTTAATACTCCCATCCTATGATTAATTACAGTCAACCCATCTAGTTCTTCTATCGCAGGGTCTTTATCAACTAAGTCTAACACACTAGAACACAATTCTTTATCTTTGTTTCTAATCTGCGGTACAGGCCCATTTGTACCGTCATTAAAGATCTCAGGCTCCCATCCTAGTTGGAATAACCAATCTTTAACTTGCTTTGTTGAGCTTGGATTAGATGGGTGGTAAACTACTTCTGTTGTGAAAGGTAAACCTTTTTCTTTAAGAAACTCGTACCATTTTTCTGCATTAGCGGACACCTTCTTTTCTTCTACTTCTTCCGTATCTAGTGGTAATCCTTTTCCATCAAGGTAACTTTTCCACTTGTCGCCTGCTACAGATAAAGTTCCATCTGCCTTGTACATATTCTTAGGCGCTGTCTTGACCTTTATATTGTACATCTGTGCCGGTCTAGCCTTATCTATAGATCCATTAGGCATAGCAGCGATAAGGGCATCTTCTTTAACCTTTAATAAAGGCTCTAGTATACCAATATTCTCTCTTACCTTATCAACATCTATACGAGTCATAATCCTTTGCTGTTCCACTAAACAGTCAGTCTTGAACATCAAGTACTTAATTAGTGAATTAGCTTTCTTAGAACTACCGTACAATTCAACAAGCCTAGCCAAGATGTCCTCCCATAGTGTGATGTTGATTTTTACATCTTCTTCACATCTATGTGCATAGTCTTCGTAGGAGAGATTCTCCCAATCATCTATAACTGGTTTAGGTATACCGTACTCGGCTCCAAAAGCTCCTAGTCCAAATGTCCCGTTTCTCCTGTTAGGAAATATGTACCAAGCCAATGATAGTGTGTCTATTATCCTAGCCTCTACTTTAAATCCTAATACTCTCTCTAACTCTACTGCATCAAACATTTTGAAGAAGTGACCCACAACTGTATTTTTGGGGTCACTCATTATCTCCTTCATCTTATCAGTATCAGGTGTAGATTTAACCTGCCATTCGTCGTTTGAATCTTTATATCCAACCGACATGACGTGTACCTTTGTAGATAACAAGCCATCCGTTTCAATATCAATTACATATAACGCCATTCTATCTTATTTTAATGTGAGGGTATCTCCATAGATACCAAATCTTTCTCCATCCGTGTGCATCCCCTACTTCGTATAAGCTTACTGCTCCTCTAGTTGTCATAATCTCACGCGCCCATTTTCCTACGTCCCAAAAATCACTAAAAAACCTTACTACTTCTCCTGTAAGTTTGCTATAGACTACTTTCATACGTTATATCCTATTAATATACCTAGTAACATTGCTAATGCGCCTAGTACTATTCCTGTATAAAGTGCTTTAATTTCTTTATTGTCCATTATAAAATCTCTTTTAAGTTTTTAATTCTTTTAAACCCTACATTATACCTATGGTTGTGAGGTCTGTCCATTAAGAATGTACAAATACCTGCTAAGTTCATAGGTTTAAAGTTACTAAACGAATCGTCCACAAACATATCAAGACCTTGCTCTTTAGCAATAACAACCTTAGTTCTCTCCGCAGTTGTAGTAAATACAGGTCTAGCAGGGAATCCATGCATGTCTAACCACTTCTCTGTGATCTTTGTATCAACAGGTCTAGAAGTTATGTAGCAATGAGGTTCGAAAGGTATGTCTAAAGGTTTTATGAGAGGTTTTAAACCGAGGTAGAAATCGTCTAATATTCCCTCTTTTCTCATTGATTCAAACGTATCCATAAGATTTCTATCGAAATACCAAGACGTTGGCTCCTCTGTGATACCATTTAACTTTCTCCAAGCACCTATCCAATCTGCTAACACTTCATCGATATCTAAACCGATTTTAGGGTGTTCTAAATAACTATGCGCCCTGTCATCTCCTTGTGGGAAAATCTTGTAATAGGCTGACAAGAAGTGAGCATTACATTGTAAATGGTTAATATGTAGCTCCCCTGTTTCCGAATCATAGTCTTCTCCTGACTCTATGGCTGCAAGGTGTCTCTTTAAAGACTGAATTACATCACTCCATTTCATACCTCTCTCCCAATTACGAGGGGCGTATTTGGCTGCCCCTTTGGTTAATACTTTTACAAGACCTTCTGTAGCTATAGGGTGTTGTAAATCGTAACGTAGTTTACCTGTGTTATATCTCAACCCTCCACCGTCTTTTGTATCTTTGGTAGTATCGGAGTTGATTTTTGTGCCAAATGATAACCCCTTCTTAGCATCAAAGAAATGTTGATCCATTAACCCGTCGTAAACACTCCTAACTGGTGGGTTGTTTTTAAATTTATCAAACATTTCTGCTTTAGCTTTATCATACTGATCTAATTCAGACGTTACGTTTCTTGATACATCTTTAACCGGTACAGCCCGTTTATAGGCAAGAGCTTTATCTACGGCATCTATACCTTCTTGCTTTAAACCATCGTAATGGTGGCCTTGACAAGGGGAATGTGGTGCAGGGAAAGCATCTTTTATATTAGACTTAACTAAGATATCTTCTACTTCAATATCGTTATAGCCATTTTTTAAATTCTCATTATGAACCTCTTGGTTCTCTCTATACTTCTTAATCGAATCGCTCATATTTGTTTTATTTAATTGGGCATCCTCCGATACCACATGCTCCTAATTCTTCTACATCATCTTCATTAACCGTAACCTCTGTAATAGGGATTACTTTAGACGATAAGTAATTATACTGCTCTACACTTATAGGCTCGAAAGGGGCTTGTTTAAAGCCGTGACCTGTATAAAGTAAGAAACTAAGAGTTTTAAAGTTCTCACTAAAATTCTCTGCTAAATACTTCTTCAATGCAGGTAACTCTTCTTTCTTATAATAAGCCGTTACTGATACTGAATTATCAGACCAGTCTCTTTGCATACGTTTAACCATATCTAATTGCTCAAATACTGTCAAATCATCTGCACATATTACTCCATCAGGATACTTACAAGGAAACTCTGCAACAATAGTAGTCCTATCGTCTGTGTTATCAAAGTTCTTTTGGTACTCTGTGTGATAGCCGTGTGATTTAATAACTCCTACAAGCTCTGACTCTGAGGATATTCTAATCCTTCTTATAAAGTGTTGTCCTGCTGTGGCAGGGTGAACTCCTGATGTTACTCCTGCTAATAGAGACAACGTTCCCGATGGCTTTATAGTAGTCAGTTTTATAGACTCAGGAAACCCTTGCAATGAAGAGTATTCTTTGTCGTAAGCTCTTAGGTACTTATATGCAGGGTCTAACCAAGATAGCTGCTCTTCCGATGCCATCATAACTCCTGTTATACCTATACCCATTCTCATATTCTTGTTGACTATTGCCTCAGTCTCCTTATTATGGCAACTCAAAGCTAAAGAGTGTTTATTAACTCTATACAATATTGTCATCGATTTTAAGAACGTTTTATAATCCTTAATATTCGGTAAGTAAAGTTCTGCTAGGCAACAAGTCTCGTGGTTGGCTAAAGACTGTTCCGCACAAGGATTATAACCTTCTACTTCGGGATCAGGATATTGTGTCTCTCCTAATCTTCCTACCGCTCTTGATAGTGACAGGTTGATAAGTCCGTAAGGCTCTCCTTCTTCGTAAGTGTCCCAAAACTCTTGTGGCAAATCTTTAGTGTTGCTTATATCTACCGAGTTATTTGACATAGCTCTCCAATTAGGTATGTTACCTAAAGACCATGTTTTAGCTTTAAGGTATTCCAAATCGTCATAGTCTCCTATAGCTATTTGTGCTGAACGTCTTATGTTACCTGCTACTACAATCATACCTATAATATTCATGATGTCCAAACAATCTACTGGCGATACTTGACTACCACGTTTCTTGTCTAATACGCCACAAATAAGTTCCATACCTTCTACTAAGATACCTGCTCCTGATGCTGTACCTCCGAATCCTTCTATAAGTTCTCCTCTGCCTCTTACTAACTGCGTAGAGTATGTGAAACCTTCTCCTGAATAGAAGTAAGACTTCAACACCTTACCTAATAGTTTTACCCATCCTTCTCTTGTATCAGGTACAATGTAATCTGCTCCCGCACTATTTGTCTTCTCGATCTTTATTCTCTTCTTGTGTACTTTAGGTAGTTTGTAAACATGTTCCCTCTTAATAGAGTAACCTACACCGGAGCCTAACATAAGCATGTCCATAGCCCATGTAAAAGGTCTGATAGGTTCATCTATTACTACAAAGGCACAGTTCTGTAAAGATGGTAGACCTAGTTTGTCTACTGTCTTAGTTCCCAACTGCCACATAAACCTACCTGCCACAGAACCCCACATATTGTGTCTCATATCTCTATAAAACTCTTGGTCTTGTTCTGTAAGCGTTAGTTTGAGCTGTCTTCTTATTCCGTATAGCTCTCTTTCTACGGTCTCCGAGAAGTTCTCTTTGGTGCCGTCTTTCTTAACTCTCGAGTAAGTCCTCGAGTAAGTTATTAATCCTAAGTCTCCAAAGGCTACTGGTCTACTTTCTGTCATATATTTAGTTTGTTTTTAATTTTCTTTGTCTGTGAAGTCGAAGAGGACACCGTAACCATCTGTATTTCTGCCTATAAGCTCTCCTAAATCTTCTTTATTCATCCTTACTATAAATTTATCCCCACTTCTCATAACGAGTCTTGTAGCTATATCAGCTACGTATTCTGTAGACTCTATATCGAATAGGTTTATGGTCTTAGAACTCCAAGTGTTTTTACCGTCACTTGAAAGGTGTCTGACCGCCCAAAAATCGTAGTATATTACTCCCATGTTAAAATGCTTCTGTAGGGTCTATCTTTGGTAAAGGTTTAGACTCTATTTTCTTTATGCTTTTTCTCTGAGCATTTAGCATTGGATTAATACCATTGGAGTCAAAGTACCCCGTGAACCCGTCTACTGTCTTATAAGAAAAAGCTGTTGATTCATTAGATGGTGTTATACTACCTCCTGTATCGTAATCTTTAATCTTACACGACCTTATCTCCATCATCCTTTTAAGAGTCGGAACCCTATGGTTAGTTATCCTATGATAAACCAAGAATCCGTCACATCTGTTAGCAAACATATTCCCACCGATAGCATCGTAATGTGTTGGAGGGTTTAAGTATCCTTCTGTATCTCTTGGCGCCCTTGCTGCTTCCGTATTAGGGTGGACAGACATGAACACGCCCATGACTTGCTTAGAATATATGTTTAACCTAGATAATAAGTCATCGTTATAGTTGTAAACGTTAGCAGTAGGTTTCTTGAAATAGGAAAATGGATCTATAAATAGCCCATCTAAACCGTAAACTTCTTTCAACTTTTCTGCTCTCTTCAACACATCCTCTACAGTATAGAACTCTTCGTTCTTAAATATGTAAAAGTGTGAATACATGAAATCCTTAAACAGTTGTAACTCGTCTCTGTTATTTTTATAATCGCTGACGGGCTTACCTGATAAGGCTTCTAATAAATATCTCTTTACTGTAGATACGTCGTTCTCTCCACAACATATAGCAAACTTCTTACCATATAATGTTGCTAGAGCTGCTAATTTATGCAGTATCATGAACGTTTTACCTACACCTTCAAAAGCTAAGACGAAATTAAGAGTGTTATCCTTATAAACATAATAAGGATCTAAGTCAGGCCAACCAAAGGATAATCCTAATGGGATCGTTCCGTCTATCGTTTGCTCTAACCTCTCTTCATTCTCACCTGCCCAAGAGATGAACGAGAAATCTTCTATGTCTTCGTCCTTCTTGATATCGCTGTCTGACTTTCTTTCTGTACCGTAACCAAGTTTCCTTAGCTCGCGATAACCTTTCTTGTAATTCGACTCATGTTCTAACATACAGAATATGGCTGAATTTGCATAAGGCTTCTCTGTTTCAAAGTCTGTTGAAGTTGAGAACACATATAGAAAACAACTTTCTAAATTATAAGTTGCTGATACACCTTCTCTACGCTTATCGGGTCTCCTAAGATATACCCACTCTGCGTCTTCTCTAAGAACTTCCCATCCATTTGCTTCTAACAAGTCTAACCCTATCTCGGGGTCTGTGTTATAGGCAGGGAAAGGATCTTCATAGTCTCCTTCTGCATAAAAGGTTTTCTTTTCTCGTATCCTTTCATCATATAGTTTTGATGTTGTTATTAATACGTTTCGTTCATACTCTTCTAAAAATTGTATATCGTCTAGGCTACCGTATATCATGGTATAACCTTCGGATGGAAAGCATTTAACATAACCTCCTTGGCCTCTAGTCTCGATGATAACATCTTTATTAGCCTTAGATGCCAGTTTCTTGTTTCCCTCAACGACTGACGTTCTATACATTGCGTGATAGCCTCCACTCATTGTTTGAGCTATCGTTAACTTTCTTAATATGTTTTTAGGAATCTTTGACTTCCAATCTTTCCAAACCTCGTCTGCATTATCTAATACATCTAAATCTAAATCGATAACTTCTAATCCGCCTGATACCGAACCGGTACAGATTCCTATCTCTTCAAATTTATATTGGCTTAGGTCTTCTTTTATAGGGTTTACCCATCCTTTAATATTTGGTATCTTTTCTCCTTTATCTAAAGGAACAGGGTTAAGACCTGCTTTTAAGTATTGTTCTGCTATGTCGTTGTACATATGTTATACTCTTCGTTTAATAACTCAGCGTGTAGATAGTTGCTGTGGGTAGGTTTTCCGTTTCTCCATCCTTCGGGAGATAACCTTTCCCCGTTAGGTAATGTAATGTGGAAATATTCGTACCCTTTTGGCGCACCTGCCACAAGAGTTAATTTGTTTTCTTCTCTGCACCATACTTTCTCTAGTGTCAGTTTCCAACTTCGTACCTTTTTGTTATTCTTATTGTACCAATCATTACTTCCGTAGTAATCTACGAACGCTTTACCATTTACTACATAACCTAAACTAAGTCCGTGTTCTGTAGCTTCTTCTGCTGTTGGTGGTGTGAATGACATACTAGGTCTGAAATCGTCTTTGTCGTATATCGCTAATAATTCAATTCTATATCTTGAACTCTTGCCTTCGTCAATTGCTTTCCTAAGGTTTAGTTTAGACTTTGATAGTGAGAGGAAATGTTCTTTGATTATGAAGATATCCATTTTGTCTTCTTCAATCCAATCGATAAACATCTCTTCGTTTAATATGTGTAGATTTTCTACTAATTGTTCCGAATCTTTTAGGTCTAAATCTAAAATGATTCTCTCCCTATTTAGTTCAAGTACACCTAATGTGCTTATGCTTGAGTGTGTAATAAGATATAGATATATTAGTTTGCTAAAAGGGGGTAGAGAAGCGAACCTCCCATCCCCCCATAGTTTTCCTACTTTAATCATAGATTAAAACGGTAGGTCGTCGTCTTCTGCCTCTTCGGCAGGTTCCGCTACCTTACCTCTTGGCTTACGTGGTTGCTTAGCTCTTGTGCTAGGCTTTTCGTCTGCTGTAGGTGCTGTCGCTCTTTTCTTAGGTGTAGCTGAATCTAATGGCGTTTTACCGCTACCGTCTTCATCATCACTAGAACTACCTTTAAAATTATCAGCTAAGTACTTGTTCAATTCCTCATAAAGGAAAGCTTCTTGCTCGTCGTAGTTCCATGTTACGGTACGACCTTTCTTAGTCTGAGTAGGCTCCGGCATATCATCAAACGTCAAAGCATACTCTACTTTGGTATCGTCTTGATACATTTTAACACCACTTCTGTTCTTACCGTCGTCTGTAGTCATAGACCATAAACCGAAGTTTATCTCTGACCCTAAATCTAAGTTCTCCATCCTACGAATGAAATCTTTAGACATACGGCTGAATACATCTCCTAAAGAGATAACGAACTTCTCGTCTACATCTGTAAACTCTAGCTCTACGAAATCTCCCCAATCGGTCTCATTGATACTGATGCCAGTAAGCATACCTTCAACGTCCCATACTACAAAGTAGTAAACTGATTGACCTTCGTTCTTACCTTTTGTTTTCTTTCTCTCCTGAATCTTATCAGGATCATAACCTAGTGCCTCTAGTTTGGCTACTAAGTCTTCTTCTTTAGCATACTCTAATACTAATTGATTAGCGTAAACGCCTAAATAAGTTTTGTTTGAAGACCCTCCGCCTCCTCTTGTGTTCATACCCATACTTAATTGATTTTAATTATTATTGTTAAACGTTTTAATTCTGTTACTGTAAAAAACATGATCTATTCTAATGTCGTCTTTCTCTTCTTTTAAGATTCTCCTCTTCTTTTCGAATAAAGCTTTGTCCTTAATATACCTTTTAGCTAAGAGAGTCTTTCTCTTTTCTTTGGTCGCAAAGCTTAATGTCTTACTCCTATTAACTTTGTTGGAGTCTCTCCTTCTCTCGTTATAAATCTCTGTAGATTGATTGACCCAATACTCTATCTCTTTGTCAATGTTTATAACCCTCCTTTCTAATTGAATTATCTTGTCGTGATCGTTGTGTATCATTACGAGTAATAAAGCTTTCACAAATCCTATTTCTAATACCTTCTCGGTAATAAGGGGATCTACTTCTTCGTAGTAGTCGTTATTCCTAACGTCTTTCCAATCGTATATTCCCTTGATTGATTTGCTTATTCTAAATCCTTTGTAAATGAAAACTAGTTCGTTTTGGAAATCAAAAGGAGACTGTGACAATTCTGCCACAGCCATATCATAAATTGTTTTGTGTATCTCTTGCATAAACAAATATAAGGAATATGTTCGAGATTACCAAATTATTTACCATGAATATTAATCATAGTGGTATTATTTCTAGTCCTGACATTTGCTCTTTTTTAAACCCATGTAATTTGCTGCCCTCTCTTTAGCTTGTTGGCTTATTTCTCTTACAACATATTCATCATCGGTACTAAGTGGATAACCAACGAAAATCTTTAAAGTAGTTCCTTCATCCTGTATTGAAATCTCTGCTCCGTCGAAGTCATACTCGGTAAACAATCTTCCTTTACCGTTCTTAATAACCTCTACTCTTGTGCAATCTTTAAGTATCATCATAATTATTTATCTAATCTAAATCCTACACATACAGGGAATCTTGGTAAACCGTCATCGGTATACTCAAAGAACCTAATCTCTGCTGTCAGCCCTATGTAGTCTGATTTATTAATTAATATTTCTTCTCTCTCTGCGTGTGAAAACTTCATACCTGTGTTAAAAGTACTACCATCTTCTAGTCTTGCAGTTACTATACCTTGTTCAGGCCTTCTCTCGCTAGGTATTACATCAATAACTTCTGCTGTAACGTCTATGAAGTCTTTATACTTTAATAAATGAGAAGACCTTCCTCCGGTTTTATACCCTTCATCTCCCCATCTTATGATAGATCCTTCATAACCTTGTGCTATGAACCTAGAGTGGTATTTTCTTAGATCATTTTCGTCTTTAAGTACGTATGTTGGAACTATTTCAAGTTCACTTCTACCATTTACTAATTCTTTTAGTATTTCGTACCTCTCTATAAAAGGTAAGTCGGAGATTATATCGTATACATGGTACTTAACATCTTCTGTAGATTGCTTAGCTACATAATCTAAATTAGGGTTTGGTACATTTGGATCCCAATTATCTAATTGAGCCTGACTTGGTGGCGTATACTTCTTAATGATTTTCATATTCTCTTGGAACGATAGTCCATGAGCGTATAGTTCTCCATCAAGTACGTACTGTATACCGTCTATAGAATCTAGGATATGTCCCATAGTTGCTATAGGTTTGCCTGTCCTAGACATCATTCCTATAGTCTCTTTGTGACCTAATGACCTCATACCGTCCAACTTAGGTTGGATACTGCAAGGGAATACTACCTTATGCATCTCTTTCTTAGCATCTTTAGCTAACATAGGTAAAACTACATCGGTAGCTATAGCCTCTCCCTTTGTCCTAAAGTATCCTTTAGTCAATTCGTCCTTAAACTTAGATTCGATTTCTGATAGTGCTTGTTCTTCGGGCGTAGTTTCGTTAGACTTGCCTACATTCTTTGCATGACATTGCCTGATATTCATTACTAACTTTCCGCCTGATATGCCTGACTTTTGAAGTATTTTATCTCCGTCTGCTTGTAGTATTTTAATCCTAAGCTTACCTTTTGAATCTGTCTTGTATAATACTTTTACCATAATGTTTGTTTTAGTTACCTCCGTCTGATTTGTATATCCATATGCCTAAACTTACTATGATTAGTACGCATAATGCTAATATTACTGTATCCATAATTACTGTTTAAATGTTAAATAAAAACTCTTTGCCCAATTCAGCTATGGGATGATGAAGGTTTCTATCCAACGGTTGTATTATTCAAACATAGACTCTTCTAAAGCTTATTTGTACCTCCACTATTTTAGACATCACATTTCCAATAAACACAACCATCTGATAATGGTTTATAGCTATCCATCTTTTGCGAGGACAGTCCTGCCCTTTTTATCGGAGACCTATTCACTACGTTTATCTTCAATCAAAGAGTTTTAATTATATCATATTATTTGTTGTTTCCGTTTTCGTCCACATCCTTACTGGGTTGAGGTTTCGTTGGTGTGTAGTTTGGATCTCCTGTTGGAGTATCGTCTTTTTTATCAGATGTTTTCTGTACACTCTTTTTGCTAGTTATAGCTTTGTAAATTAAAAACGCTACTACTGCTAATACTACTGCTGCTAAAATAAATTTCATATTTACTAGTTTTAAAAATTAATTATTAATGTGTTTTTGTTATTTAATCTTCGCACTCGCCAAGAGAATCTCCATGATTCAAATGTGCTTGAACAGCTTGTGGACTTCCTACGTTTAATGTGTTTCCGTTATGACATAAGATAAAAGGGCTGTGATCGTCGTCGTGATCGTCGTCGTGATCTCCGTCAGTACCGTCAGTACCATTAGTGCCGTCAGTACCGTCAGTA
>TARA_R110000751_G_scaffold937_18_pt1 | contig 73150 bp, 65 predicted proteins | sample TARA_R110000751 | Tara Oceans TARA_R110000751 (sample SAMEA4398001) | marine metagenome | biome: Polar Biome; feature: [MES] marine water layer (ENVO:01000295) within the mesopelagic zone...; material: water (ENVO:00002006), including particulate matter (ENVO:01000060) such as...... | reverse complement strand
TACCCAGCATCCAGGGGACGCAGCTTACTTTACTTGCCACTGGAATACAACCCCAAAACATGGCCTCAGCGACGGCTTTGGGCCAACCTTCACTTTTTGATAATAGAAAAGAGAAATGTGCCTTTTTATAGGCTTGAGTAACGATGCTGTTATCCACATTACCGTGCAAGCTGATGTGATCTTCTAATCCAGCTGCTTTTACACGGTTTTCTATAACTGCTTTTAAAGGACCATCACCGTAATAATCTAAAGAAATAGCCATTCCGTTAGCCCGTAATTCTTTTATGAGTTCAAAAACTTCTAACGGCCTTTTATTGGCTCCCATAGTACCCACAAAAACGGCTTTATAAGGTCCATTCCAATTCCTATTGGCAACAGGCTGAATCTGATTCCTGCTGTAAGAGGCTGTAAAGAAGGCTTGGATATTTTTAGTTTGATTGGGCCAGTCACCATACACCAACACCTTTATATTTTTGGTTAGAAAAGTATTGGATAGCAGCTTCTTTTGCCATCGATAAGCTATAGGTTGTGGCGCTTGAGGATCAAAGTTCCCGGCGTATTTAACTGTTTTCCTTTTACTAGGGAATAAGATTTGTGCCATACTAGCCAGTAAGGCTAGATTTCCTGGGCATCTTAAATGTATATGATCCGCTTTCGCGAAAGCAAAACACAAAACTATCAATTGATAGGGGATACTAAGAAAAGAAAATATCGCTGAAAATAGGCTGTGAAATTCAAGACGTCTGACACTTTTTATTTCAAAATCTTGGCGATCGAAAGCTTTAGTGAGCAAGGAACGATCGTATCTAGTCGGACAAACATATGTGGTTGAAGTCGCGTATTTCATCCAAATATTCATTTCCTTAACGTATGGCGCATAGGCCACGTTCTCCTTATTTTTAAAAAGAATAGGTGCGTCAGATATGATGAGCAGCTTCATAAAATATAATCGGCTGAGTCGTTATTACTAACCTTAACCGCTGGAACTCCTACTACAGTAGTTCCAGCTGCAACATCTGTAACAACAAGACTATTTGCACCTATAACAGCTTTGTCGCCTATGTTAATTTTTCCTGCTACTGTTGCATTTGCTCCTATGTACACATAATCTCCTATAACCGGAATACCACGTTTATCTCCACGACCACTTACTCCAATGGTAGCTCCTTGCGATATATTGCAATTTTTTCCGATGATGGCTCCTGCATTAATGATGATTCCAGAATGATGACCTATATAAAACCCCTCTCCTATGGTGGCACTGTAAGGGATTGTAATTCCTGTAAGCACTTCAATACCCTTTAACTTGAGCACTCCTATTCCTAATATAGGCCATTTTAAAATCTTAGGTAATGAAGATGTATAAATCCAGTTAAAGAAGCGGTACTGCAATAAGGCCCACAAGCCTTGCTGTGTGAGCAGCATGATAATGGCAGGTTTCCCACTATAATCGGTATATCTTTTTATGTCTTTAGAAAACTTCATTATTTAGGTTTATTGAAGAGTAAACTGATAATTCCTACACTTCTTCCTATTGCTTCAGTAAAGGCTTCTTTGCGTTCCCGAGTAGTAAAGATATTGAGAAATCTAATAGCAGTAAGCAATAGGGTGATTTGATACCATTTTAATTTATTTTTAAAAGAAGGTTTAGGATGTCTTACTCTCCATACATACCAGCCGTTGCGCACCACCATTTTACCATAAGCATACTTATTAGGCCTTCCTGCCGCATCGTGATGGTGTTCTAATTGTGCGGCTGTATTGACATATAAATCTCCTATATGCGATAATCGCAGTGTAAAATCTGCATCTTCATAGAGGCCATATCCTTCAAAATATTCTGAAAATTTATGTTCTTTTAATACTGATAACGGAAAACTAGACACACCGCCCATCAATTGTTCTACTTGATATATCTTACCTGATGGCGGTAAGAAACTAACGGATCTCCCATGTCCAAATGCTGGATAAACAGCTGGGGGTGTTTGTTGTGCCAAACCTAATTTTCTTCTCAGTATATACCGGCTGCTTTCTTTACGACGGAAACCGTCATAATAGAAATAATTAAGGTCGTTTTTATCTTCTGTTTCTGTTGGCTCCCAAGAAATCTCATTGGTAATGTAGCCGCCAACTCCTATTGCTTTGGGGAATTTAGTATAGGTGTCTAGTAAATTTTCAAAATAATCTTCCTGAAGAATGGTGTCATCATCCAGAAAAGCAACAATATCTATATCGCTACCTACTCTTTCAATTCCGTAATTACGTTGTTTGGTCAAGCCGCGATGTTCTGCTGGTACTTTGAAATATCTTAATTTTGAACTTGACCTCGAACTTGAATGGAGACTGGAACTATCTTGAAGTAACAACTTCGTTTTATCATCCGTAGAACCATCAATAATCAACACCTCATCGGGCACTTGAGTTTGTGACATCACAGATTTCAGCAACTTGGATAAGGGTTCTGGTCTCATGTAGGTACAAACAATGAGGCTTAGTTTACACTTTTGCATCTGGAGCTAATTTTTGAGACCAATACATACTTTTATTCCAAGCCTTTTTAAAATATTTATAATAAGATATAGGATTCTTAATAGAATAATCCTTGTAAAACTTGATAAACAAAGTGACTTTGTATCCTAATAATTGTTTGGCAGTATAATTCTTCTTACGATGGTACATGATTTGAGGTGAAGGCTTTGGTTGAACCTCGTCTTCCTTCCATGGAAAAAAATGAGGTTTTCTAAATCCACCTACAGGTGCTTTTAGATGCAACAATTGTATTTGAGGAGCATAAATCACGTCAAACCCTGCTTGACGTATTTGCATGCCATAATCTACATCTTCTCCATATCCATGCTCCAGCGCCATATCAAATTTACATCGCTCTACTATTTCTCTATGAACAATAGAACAGCCTGAGCCGAATGATTCCCATTGCTTAAATGTATGCTGTCGTTCTTGTTCCCCTTTTTGCAAACAAGAAAAGGTAATACACTTTTCTTTACGCTCATTAATGAAACCTAACATTTTATCAGAAAAATCCTTTTGAACACGCACATCATCGTCAAATAACAATATCCAGCTGGCATTGCTTAAAGATATTGCTCTGTTGCGAGCACGACAGGCTCCCGTAATAGAAGTAAATTCGTGAATGATTTCAAAGTGCCATCGCTTTTCTTCCATAAAGTCTAATGAACTTGTTGCATTGACATCCGCATTTTGTTCAATGATAATGAGCTTATTAGGTGTAAACCTTTGCTCATTTAAATCTTCCATCACCTTTTTTAAATAATTAGGTCTACCCATAGTAGGAATTACTACATCGTAATCAAAATTTATAGTTGTATCAACTTCTCTATTTTTTTGCAACTCCTGAATCTGAATTTTCAAGTGTTTCTTTTTGTAAAAAAGCGCTTTAATAAAAGAGCTTATAGGAAATCGCTTCTCATACCACAAATGACACAAGAATAAAATAAAAACCCAGCTAGTTTTATAATGCTGCTTTACAAACCTATAAAGGTCTTTTTCTTTAAACTCTTCATTTTGAATGGCTGTAGGAATTTGATAATTTAAAACACCTAAAGGTCTGGACAATCTACCAATGGAATTTAACCAGTACAGGTAGTCCTTTTCAGAAGCGTGAGTAATAGCCGTCATAGTTACAAGCTTTGCATGTATGCAAACGATTGCTGTCCCTTTTAACCAAGTCGGATACCTAACTTTTTTATTGATATTTAAAAAAGGACCATCCTCTACATATCCAAAATCTTCATGTGTATGGTTGTAATTAGAAAAGAAATAGGCCTGATGATGTAATTCTGGTAAAGATTCTTTAAAAGTATCAACGTCTACATGTTTCTCGTGAACCAACAAATAATCATCAGGATTTACTTGAGCACATTTATAAATGGCCTCCACTATTGGTAGACCTTCATAACCCCTAGTAATGGCCATGCCGTTATGATAAAGCAGGTAAATCATTGGGAACAAACACTTTTATAATATTCTAAATTCTGACCTACTATTTTATTGATATCAAATCTTGCCTCTATTTTTACTCTAGCGGCTTGACCTATTTTTTTTACCAACTCTGGATCTTCAAATAACTGTTGAATAGTAGCTATATAGGCATCAGTATGATCTGGATGATGCATAAAACCATCCACTCCATGATCTATTAAATCTTGTGCCCATCCTATATTGGTATTGACAACAGCCTTTTTTAAAGCCATGGACTCGATAGTGACCATTCCCAGTGTTTCGGCAAGCGATGGAAAAACACAAACATGAGCTTTCTTTATTTCACTTTGCACCTCGTGATATGGGATTTTACCCAGGTAAGAAATTCGAGCCGCAGCATTTGCGGTCATTTTTCTTTTCATTAATTCCCAAGTAGAAGTAGCACCGGTTAGAACATCTCCACTATCCCCACCTATAAAAACCAGGCTGCTTTTAGGCTCTAATTCAACCAATTTATTAAATATTTCTATGAGTTGAAAAACGCCTTTTTTCCTTATCAAAGTGCCTATATTCAATAAGCTGTAGGGTCTAAAGTCTTCTGGTTGGTTGTTTTTAAAATTCTCTATTTGCAATCCGTAGTGTATCACCTTCAATCGATCCAATGGTAAATCAAATAACCTCATCGATACTTCTCCTGCATAATGAGTAGGTGCGATAAATGCGCTTGCTTTTTTTACTGCATTTTTTTCAAAAAATCTATTCTTCCATTTTTGAGGTCTGTTTTCAATATGACAAAAATAAGTGTCACTGCCGTGAAACCTAATCACTAATGGAGTTTTTAGATTCATAAAAGCAGTAATTCCAGTCCAATCTGGAGCTTCCAGTACATCTATGCCTTTGGAGTTATCATTAATATATCTTTCTAAATGCTTGCGGTAAAAATAGAAACCACCTAATTTATATGTCTTTTGAGCTATGAGATGAAACCTAATATTAGCTTCCTCAAAAATACCATCTTCTTTTTGCCCATATACAAATACGCTAATCTTATGCCCAATTGCGGCTAGTGTTTCTACTAAGTTTTTTATACTGGTGCCCATACCACCCCCATTGCTGATTTTCTTATGCGGATATTCTGGTGTGAGGTAGGCGATGTGCATTAGTTGTTATTTTTATTTAACAATAATTCCTCTACAAGTATTCTTGTAAAGCGTGAGGCTCCGTTTCTATTGAGGTGACCGCAATCTGCAAAATAAGTATCTGTTTGATCAAATAAGTCGATAAAGCTAATTACTTGCGGGTAAGCTTCTTCTAGTTTCTTTACAAATATATTTCTATTTGAGGCATTTTTACAATAAGGTGCTGTGTACAAAATAAGGTGATTGGGTTCACTTTTCCTCAACCAGTTTACGCCTTGATTGGCATCAGAGATTTCGGTAGGTAATGACCCCTTTAGTTTACTTCCAACATTATCCCTCGCTAAAAAACCATTAGTAAAGTCTATATTAGTTGGTTTTTTATAAAGTTGTAATAGGACCTCTCTGAATCCTATCATTTTATCATTTGCAGCATAGCGAACAAAAGGAAGCTGCATGGCTGGTGTATGTACCTGCTTTTTAAATTCTGTGCTGAGTAAATCTGTGTTTTGGTAAGGAGCTATGGAAGAAAGAAAGGCTGGTGCATAAGAATCGTAATTGACAGCATAATCTAATTGAAAAAACACTTTCTCATAAGTAACTTTATGATCTTTTAATATTTGTAATAATGCTGCAGAATCATTCGCCAAGCTTCCTTGCAAGCCTAAATTAATACAGCTTTTACCCGTTAGTTGAGTAACTAACTCACAATCAATATTGTTTTCCACTCTCGAACTGCCTAAGAATATATAATCAATATGTGCCTCTTTTAATTGAACTACATACTGTGTTTTGTTTCTCGAAAAACCGGTCGTAAAGGCATGCGTATATATGATCTCTAACAAATAAGCACTAGCTATTGTTATGATTAAAATCCATACTGTGTGTTTTAAAAACCTGATCATTAAAATTGAAAGTATATAAAGTCTTGATGATTAGAATACACGCCTAAAGTAAGCAACATGACGAGTACAGCGGTAATTTTAAACCACTTCCACTTTCCAATAAATGGATGCTCGTATTGCCTATGAAACCACTCGAAGCTAATAAAAATAACAATAAGAAGAAGCATCTCCACATTATAACGCTCGATATTCAAATATTGAATGTTAAAACGAGCATTAGTACACATGATTTTTATATAATTTACAGCTTCCATAAAACTAGGAGCTCTAAAAAACACCCAAGCTATACAAGCCAAAATAAAAGTAAAAGACATTTGACCTAATTCCCTCAAGCTTGGTAATAATGTTCCCTTTGCCACTTGATCTAAGTTTTTTCGGTTTTTATCAATCAATAAAATAGGCAAGAAGAATAAGGCGTGTAAAAAACCCCAAAAAATAAAGGTCCAATTGGCTCCGTGCCAAAAACCACTGACCATAAATATAATCATCACGTTGCGCAATTGCATCCATTTACTACCTCTAGAACCGCCTAAAGGAATGTACAAATAATCACGGAACCAAGTGGATAAGGAAATATGCCAGCGTCTCCAAAACTCGGCCATGTCTCTTGAAAAATAGGGGTAGTTAAAATTACGCATTAAATCGAAGCCTAGTAACCTAGCTGTACCAATGGCTATGTTAGAATATCCTGCAAAGTCACCATAAATCTGAAAGGCAAAATAGACCGCACCTAAAATCAGACTCGCACTATTCATGTTTTCATAATTGTCAAAAATACTGTTGACATAGGGCGCACAACTGTCTGCAATCACAACTTTTTGAAACAAGCCCCATAGAATAAGATGGACTCCAGAAATGGCTTGATCTTCCTTAAACACTCTTTTCTTAGAAAATTGGGGTAATAAATTGGTAGCTCGTTCTATAGGACCAGCAACTAGCTGTGGAAAAAAGGCTACATAAGCTGCAAAGTTGATCAAATGCCGAGATGCTTGTAGCTTTCCTCTGTATACATCAATGGTATAACTTAAGGTTTGAAAGGTGTAAAAAGAAATCCCAACTGGTAAAATGATATTTAGAGTGCTTTTATGCATGACAACACCTAGAGAGTTAAAAGCATCTACCCAAGAATCTATAAAGAAATTATAGTACTTAAAAAAGCCTAACAAACCAAGATTCACCAACAGTGACACCAACAGCAGTAGTTTCTTTCTAGATCTTACCGAAGAATTACTTATAGCTATTCCTATGGCAAAGTCCACCAAGGTGCTAAAAGCGATCAGTGCTAAAAAACGATAATCCCACCATCCGTAAAAGAAGTAACTGGCAATAAGAATAAAGGCGTTTTGTAATTTTAAATAGCGCTGCAACACGAACCAATAGATGATAAAACACACTGGTAAAAAAATCAAAAACTCTATGGAATTAAAAAGCATTACTTTAAAATCTCATTAATCCCTTCCCAAATACGCTCACTAGCCTTTTCAGGTGATTCTGGTTTGTTGACGACTGCATACCATTCTTTAGTTACAGGAACTGGATTCAACTCCCCATCTAATAAGCCCTTGATGCCATCGTAAATTTCTTCTTTACGCATCGCCCAAGTCACTGATTGATCATAGTCCGGCATGGAACGAAAATGAACGTAGTTGTAATTTTGTCCTATGTCGCGAGTTCCTTTTTGGAGCTGTGGCTGCTCATAATTAGGATAAATGGTAGGCTTGTCGTGAATCACAAAATCAAATACCATACTGGAGCAAATGTTGACCACCAGTTCGCTATGGTAACAGGTATTGACCAATAAAGCAAAATCTTCTTTAGTGGGCATGACTTGATTCCATTGTTCCCCCATAGGTTTCCACAAAGGATCTATAGGAGTGATGACGTCTTTATACTGCTCTAAAACAGCATCGTATCTTCCAGAGAAATCAATAGGTACTTTTCTGTAAATAATGGCCAAGTCACGACCTTCTTTACGCAATTGGCGTACAGCGATGGCCGTGTCTTCCAAGTAATATTGATCTAATGGCGAAGTGGTTTGATCATCTCCCGAAAAACAGATGTACTTGGTGTTAGTGTCTAAGCCATGTGCTTCACAAAATTGCTTTCGCGAAAGCAATAAAGAAGCATCATAATGAGGCTCAAACTGCGGTGTTCCGGTAACGAAAACTTGTGCTGCTTTTGTTTTGGGATAATATTCCAACAACTGTGCTTTCATCAATTCGGACCAGACAAAATAATAGTCCGTCTCCACCGTACTCATCCCTTTTGGTAAGTTATCCCAACTGTAGATCCAGCAAGCGGTTTTGATCCCTAAATCTTGTGCCGCAAGAAGTGGCGCTATAGCTTGAGTCGCACGTTGGGTCGTACAAAAAACGATATCTGGTTGATGTACTTCTAACTGTGCTTTCACCTCTTGATAACGCACCGTAGAGCGCTCTGCAGCATTCATTTGATCCATCAATTTTTGCCATCCCTTAGGGCTAGCACTAAAAGTTTCATGAAATGTTACAAAAGCACTTTTAAGTATGTTTTTAAGGCTGTTCCATCGCAACGGAAATCTATAAGTAGGATATACTTGATCATTGGTTCGCTTTCGCGAAAGCGCTAATTCCACCCTTTTACGAGCATGACTGAGCACCGCTGTTTTGGGATGTATTTTTGTGCTTTTTATTTTTAATTCTGGATAGCCTAATTCTTCCTCTAAAGGAAAAATAGTGTTGTTCCAATAGGTGATATCAAAGCCTTGCTGCTCTCCTATTTCTTTAAAATGCGTAAATGCAAAATTGCGCAGCCCTACTCCATCAGGAAAAAGAATGAATACCTTAGACTTATTAGGATTTGTAGCTGACACAGATTTTTTTATTTTTTGAAATTCACGTACAAAGTCAAATTCGAGTTCAAGTTCAAGTTCAATTTAGGCCTTACGGTACTTCAACTTATCCCGCTGTACTTGCTCAATAGGTAGGATATCCGTCTTCTTGTAATCTAATGCTTGGTGTACTGCTTTTAAATCCCTAGCTAATTTTCTCATTCCTGCAGGTTCTAAGGAAGCACTGTGATCCGTTCCTTTCCAAGTACGGTCTAATGTGTAATGACGTTCTACCACGTTTGCTCCGAGCGTGTAAGCGGCTACATCTACCGCTATTCCCAAATGGTGTCCTGAAAAACCAATAGTCTTTACCCGATTGCCATACTTTTTTATCATGGTAGTGATATCTAACAAACACACATCAGGAAAAGGTACTGGGTAACCAGAAGTACAGTTGTACAATACCAAATCTTTTGCACGGTTGTGCTTTTCAAAAAACTGAACCAGTTCTTCCATCTCCTCTTTAGTAGTCATTCCTGTAGAACAGTGAATTTCTCCTTTGTAATTTTCACACAACCAACCCAACATCTCGTAATGATTGTTACAAGCACTTGGAATCTTTATGAATTCTGGATTCAAACCTGCAATTTCTTTTGCGCTGGTGGTATCCCAAACACTAGTAGAATAGGTAATCCCTACTTCTTCACAATAGGCTTTTAGCTCTGCGTGTTGGTTCACATCAAATTCAAGAAACTCCCGGTGTGCTCCATAAGTGTCTCCATAAGAATTCACCGGGTTAGGGTGAGGTGCGTTGTACTGATCTTCTGTAAGAAACTCTTTGTTATGGCGCTTTTGGAACTTTACGGCGTCTACTTTACAGAATATGGCAGCTACTTTAATCAGCTCCTTAGCGATTTCCATATCGCCTTTATGGTTTCCACCAATTTCTGCGATGGTATAAGGTGCTTTATAATGTGTCATAACGATTGTTGTATTTGATAATAAATTCTGTTGCCTCTCGAATAGCTCCTTCGGCACTGTTTTTTTGCAAAATGATATCTGCGTGATTTTTTATAGGTTGTGTGGCATTTGCTGGAGCAAGTGACCAGCCGGCTGCACACATATTGGCCAAGTCGTTCACATCATCACCCATATAAGCGATTTGCGAAAAGGATAAGTTTTTATCTCTAACGATTCTAGAAAGCAAGCTGTACTTGTCTTTAACCCCTAAAAAGACATGGTCAATTTTTAGTTTCTTCATACGGCTAGCAACAATTTGCGAGTCCTCTGAAGTCATGACCATCACTTCTACCCCATACTGACGTAAGATCTCTAATCCCATTCCGTCTCGCATGTCAAACTTCTTCATCATCTCGCCATCTGCTCCATAGTAAATACAGCCATCCGTAAAGACCCCATCCACATCGAGAATGAGGTGGGTAATGCGCTCACTTTGTTTCTTTGACTTCAAACGAGCAGCCAGCAATTCTTCCACAATTTTCCAATCGGTTAAGGAATCAATCTCTGTCAGACTGTCCTCAGGCATTTCAACCGTTGCGATGTTACCGCTTATTCTGTTTTTACTTTCGCGTAAAGCAGAATGAGTCGTCACATAACAAGCCCCATTCTCTATAAGCAGGCCTTCAAAATCTTGCCTTCTAGGCCGATTAAAAATATCATAATTCTTAGGAGTACCGTCTGCATGCCAGGTAAAACGATGCGAATTCACTACTGTTAATGCGCTGTCATAATTCTTTCCGTGGGCAACAGCCTCTATACAGGTATTGATATCTACTGCAGTGGTAAAAGGAGAAGTAGCTTGAAGCAAACAGAATACATCAAATTTTGAAGTCAGCCCATCTATAAATTCTAGGATACCACTTTCGGTACTGGAAGTGTCAGTAGCACTGGAAGCACTTCTTTTTACCCCAATCACTTTATCGGTCCAGTGGTATTCTTTTTCTATAAAGGAAAGGATGGCATCGTCGTCTGTATATACATAAACGCTATCAAGCTGTGAGGCAATAGCCTCTCCTAGTACCCAACAAAAAAGAGGTCTTCCTAAAAGCTTTTTTTTGTTTTTACCAGGAATTCCTTTGGAGCCTGCACGTAATGGGATAAATCCTATGGATTTCATAGTTTTGAGGTTGTGAGCAAATTTAAGGAAACAAGCGGATAACCTGTTAAAATATTAACTTTTAATCGACGTAATGCTCTGGTAGTTTTTAACCCCACTCTGGCTCTCTTCCTGATTTTATAAGTCTCTAAATTTTAGAGTTTTACAATAAGATCAAAATTTAATAAATAATCGTCAAGTATACTAGGTTCTTATAGCCTGTTCATAGGGTACTGTATGACAAGAAGCCTTATCACTATTTCTAATTTCACCTGTTGTTTTTTTGGAGCAAGTCTCAGCGTTCAAAGGGAATAGAGCCTTCTGTTGTTGGTATGCTTTGATACATTTTCAAGGCTTTCTTTGTAAGCACTTCGCGACTTAAATGTTCCTGAGCATATGCTTGATTGTACGCAAAGGCGTTCTGAATCATAGAGATATTCTGTATAGCAAAGCTTATGTGCTGTTGGATCTCTTCTGAGTTTTCACAATCTTCAATAAGTAAACCGTTGGAGGCATGCGTCACAATTTCTGCTGTAGCATTTCCTGGATTGCTCTGAATAGGGAAAGCCCCGCAACACATAGCTTCTAACAAGGTATTCGGCATGCCGTCAGAATTGCTGTTTCCAATATAGATTAAAGAGGCACACATCAGCTCTAGAATTTGTGAATGATCCAGCAAACCATGTACCCTAATAGTCGGTTTTATTTCCTTTTGAAATTCAAATATTTCTGGGTGTTGTGCACCAAAAATTACAATTTCATAATCGCAAAGTAATCCTGGTAGAGCGACCAAAGCTTTCAATACCGGTAAAGCCCTACCTGATCTGTTCTGGTTCCCTTTTACTAGAATGATTTTTCTTTCTGAAACAGCTTGTATTTTATTTTGTATTGAGTCCAATTCAAAACCACCGCCACCAGGAATAACTCCAAGAAACTTCCCTTTAAAACCGTGTTCTAAAGCAATCAGATGATCTCTATGGCAATCTGTAATCAAGTAATCCATACGAAGCAATACCTTTTGAATATCTTTCAAGTATGCTGTATGATGTTGGAAATAATACAAATCACTGCCCCAAGAAGAATACAACCAGTTGACTTCTTTGTGTTTTTTCATCACCTCGTAAATAGGAGTGCAAGAAATGTACAAAGCAAAACTATGCACTACATCTGGTTGTATATCGAGCAAGGCTTTTTCAAAAGCTTTTTCTACTGGCGCATCTAATTGAGAGGACAAAAAGGAAAAGAATTTAGGGACTCTTTTTTTAATAAAAGACCTGCCTTTTTTCTTTAAAAAGCCTTTTTTCCAACCCACAACTTGTGTCATCCAACTCATAGATGGAGAATAGCCTTGATCTTTGATATCAAACCAAAACACCTCATGATCACTTTCTCGCAATTGGTCAGACCAACGAGTAAAGTGGAGGTTATTCATAGAAACTAATAGTATTTTCACTGTGTGAAGATAAATATTTCCTTTCTATAAGCTTAAGAAAAGGAAAACAAACCCAACTCAATTTGCATAAGATGTACCTTTAAATCTTAAAGGGTTTATATTCAGAACCTAATTAGAAAAAAGAGGTGAAGTGAACCGAATTACTTGCAGTTCTCTATATTTGAAATATATAATTGATGCTTACAACAAGGAGTGGTGGAGATTACCAATTTAACAAAAAACAAAATATCGAATGATAAGCCATCAACATAAATGTATATTTATTCACATCCCTAAATGTGCAGGAACTACTATAAAGTATATGCTATTTCCTAATGAAAAAGTGGATTGGCAACAAGCAGATTATGACAAATTGCATGGGTGGTGTCCCAAACGTAAATTTTTTATGCAGCACGCAACCGCCCAACAACTTTTAGAAACAGAATTAATTTCTGAAGATATTTGGAACTCCTATTACAAATTCACATTTGTTAGAAACCCTTGGGATAGAGCTGTTTCAGATTATTTTTGGCTAATGAATGATCAAAATATTAAAGACTCTTTTGAAAATTATATTTTAAGAAAAGGAACGTTTACGAAGTTTTTAAATGATAAAGAGATGCTTTATTATCGAGGCGATCATTTAGAATTGCAAACTAATTTCTTTGATATGGAAGGACTGTTAAAAATGGATTTTGTAGGGAAATTTGAACATATGAATGAAGACCTCAACAAAGTAAAAGAAAAGTTAGGCCTTGCTAATACTGAAAATTTACACATTAATAAGTCAAAAAAGAAAAATCACTATTCTGAATATTTTTCAAACGAACTTAAAAAAAGCTTTGATGCAACCTACAAAATTGATATTGATTATTTAGGCTATCAATATGAACAGCAGTCGAGTAAAAAATCAATTTTTAGTAAGTTATTTAAATTATAATTTGGGAGCAGATCAAAATCATATGTTAAGTGTTTTTATGTTGGTTTATAACCAAGAAGGTTTTATTAGTCAAACCCTTGAGTCTATACTCCATCAAAAAACTTCTTTTCCTTTTAACCTCGTCATAGGAGAAGACTGTAGTACCGATAATACAAGAGCTATTATTGAAGCTTATAAAAAACAATATCCCGATAAAATTAAAGTCATTAGCTCTAGTCAAAACCTAGGCTTAATCAACAATTTTATAAGAACAGTAAATCATTGCGACGGGAAATACATTGCTATTTGTGATGGTGATGATTTCTGGACTGATGAGCATAAGTTGCAAATGCAAGTAGATTTCTTAGAAAATAATTCTGACTATTCTATTGCCTTTACCAGAAAACAAGATGTACTTCCCAATGGAACTATAAGTGCTTACCAACCTGCTAATCCAGACACATCAAACTTTACAGATCTTATTAATGGTAATTACATCCCTTCAGTTACGGCCGTTTTTAGAAATAAAGTGAATGGTGCATTAGCTATAAAATGGCTGCATAAATACCCCTATGGAGACTGGCCCTTGTACCTATACACAGTAAGTGATGGCAGTAAAATTAAATTTATAGATACTATAACAGCTGCCTACAGGAAGGATATAGGAGTTTCTGCTAAAGTTAGAAAATCTAAAACTGGTATTATTCAAGTGAATTTAAGTATCCTAAAAGATTTATATGATGATCAAGCTTTTGAAAAGTACAGAGCTATTATACAGAAAAGTTTAAGAAATCATCAAATCAAATACATGCTTACTCTTGTTGGTGAGGATCAATTTTTAAAATCTATAAAATTATTTTTAAGCTTATTGCTAAAGGTGAATCCTATAAAACTAACAAAGTCTTATTTGTTTTCCCTTAAAAAACGTTGCACCAGGTCACGCGTGTAATGCCGTTTAGTTTATGATACCGCTATTGAGTCTTTACCTGTGATCTCACAAGCTATCTCGTACAAGGCTTGTCAATTTATTTTTATTTATTTTTCAATGTTCATTTTCTAAACGACACTTCCTATAGGTGAGGCTGTATTATTATTTACAAAGGGAGTAGTTAGACATTCAACTAAATCACCTCTTTAATTCTACCCCCATGAATAGCTAATTGAATATGTTCCAATTGCCTGTCGTACTCGTACGTATAAGCCCTATTCCTGTAATGCAAAACAACCAGTTCCAGCAACCTATCATTGACCTCTTCCATAGACAGAATAGGCTTTACACTTTTGTTTATCAGTTTTTTAAAACCACCTTTGATGCTTTTTGACACCTTGCTTATTTTTATCTTCACAGGCTTATTCAGTGGATGTTCTACTAAGCTGACGAATAGGCTTTCCACTTCTTGTCTGTAATTTTCAAAGTGCCAGGTCTCCAAAGAGTCCTTTAAAACCTCATATTCATTAGGATCACAAAGCAAACCCCATTGATGATTTAAATTGGCTTTAGTAGTGTTTCGCTTTCGCGAAAGCCTATAATATTCATGATTCACCTTCTCTAAATGGCTGTGAAAGGCTTGCTTACTTTTAGGATTTCTATAGTTTTTTTCATGCCACTGATGTAAGAGCAGTAATTCTTCTTGGTAAAGAACTGTTGCAACTCCTATGCGTTCTAGGCGATCAAACATATCGGCATCTTCGGCACCCCAATTGTGATAGAACTCATCAAAACCATTCAAATCTTGTAGCTTCTGGGTATTAAAAATAGCGCTACCTGTTAATCCCCCTATAAAATCAATGTTATATTCGCCAAATGCTTTTAATTTCTTAGATTCCTCTTCTTTTAAAAAACCATAAGGAAAATTGTAAACTGTATTCTCAGAGGCGAGCTCCATAGCTTTTTTAATGAAATTAGGATGCACGATACAGTCCATATCCAAAACCATAAAATAAGTAGTTGTGCAATCCTTCAACACCATATTAATGGCACGTGTTTTATGAAAAAGCTGACCTTGGGTTGGGCATAAAATCAATTGGATGGAAGTAAAAGAATTGATTAAAGATTCCAAATCTGACTGGTATGACTCTGAACTGCCATAATCAACAACAACCAGCTTAGTGGAATCATCTAATTGTGGGACAATAGAAGACAAACTGCGTCCTACCGTTTCTAAATTGCGATTGCGATTAGGAATTACAATGGTGATGCTATCAGACATAAAAAAAACGTGTGGTACTATTTATAAAGTCGTAAGATAGGAAAGCTATTTCTATCATAATGATTTGAACGCGTATGTGTGTGTGTGATTTTATTTAAATACTCCTATTTATATCTCAATGCCCTTTTCTCAACAAAGTGCCATGACAGATAACCCATAATTATCGACAGTATGATAGAAAAAATGATGAACTCAACTAGCTCAAATTTAAAATAAAATATTGAAATTTGTTGAATAGGAAATGCATAAATATAAATCCCATAAGATGGATCTCCATATTTACCAAAGCTTGAAACACCCTTAATAGCCGTAAAACCTAATCCCAGTATTACAATTGGGAATAGCACATGTTTGACGACACTATAAAAATTAAAATATAGGGAAGCTGCAAGCAAGATCACCCCTAACCACAGTATCCATTGCTTGTTCCAGTTTTTAAAATCAAGAACTGCCAAGAGCACCCCCGCAATAAAAAAGCCGCCTAGATTAAATAAGGGTAAACCTTGCATACCCAATAGTTTGGAACCCCCAAAACGATCTAGTCCGAATTGAAAAAACACCATCCAAATAAGAAACAACAAGCTAGCTATAATGATGATCTTAACGGGCTTCTTTCTTATCAATAAGAAAAGCATAACTAATAAATAGAGGCTAAATTCATAACGAATAGTCCATAAAGAGCCATTGATAGAATGATAAGGTAAATTAGCAAATACTCCATCTACCGTACCTTGAAAACCATAAAGAGATAAATTATTGGGAAGGTAAGTCCAATAACTTAAATTCTCCCCTAAAGGTACAGACCCGTTATATAAAATGGGAATGATTAAAATAGTCAAGAACAACACCACAAACAAAGCCGGGAAAAGTCTTAAAAATCGTTTCTTCAAATAATCCCAAATGCCAGAGCTGCGTACCAAACTTTTATAAATAAAATAACCGCTGATTACAAAAAAACCAGCTAGTCCTATATCTGAAAAACTGAGTTGGCCATTGGTATAATTCACCAACCATTCCTGATCAGCTATACCTAGTAGCGCAAAAGAATGCGAGATTAAAACGAACAAGGCAAATACAAACCTTAGAAAATCGAAGTTGTTATGATGTCTTTGAATCATTAAAACTTTTTAGGCTTGTTGCTCACAAAGGATACCACATAAAAAAATCGTTTGAACGCATAATATAAATCAGCTATTAAGTTCTTAAATGCGCGGTAAAAGCCCATAATTAAACCGTTGAAAGCCGACTTATAGTAAACGTCTTGATGCCATAGTTGGTAATTCCCTACGAGGTCATTTTTAAATCTAAAGAACAACTGTTGTTTAGTGCGTTTGATCTCATAGTTAAAAATAGAGGGCACCAACTCTATATCATAACCAGCATCTAAAACGCGTTTGGACCATTCCTTATCCTCAAAAGTAGCTACCTCCTCATTAAAGGGATGCTTTTCCCACACCTTTTTATTAAAGGCAGATCCTGAAAATATCAATCCTGCTCTATTAGGATCTTCTTTTGAACTTAGTTTATTGATATAATTTTTATAATCATTTGAATTATGAAGGCACCGTACTCCTGCTAGATTTTTATTCTTCTCAAACGCAATTTTTATCAATTTGAAAAAATCATGACTGACTGGATAAGAATGAGCGCTAAAGATCACTACAATATCACAAGAGGCTTTTTGAGCAGCAAAGTTGGCACTACCACCATAACTAAACTTTTCAATACTTTCAAAGCTAGCTTTATAGCTTGCACTGACTTCTTTACTTTTGTCTGTAGATAGGTTATCGATGACTACAATTTCGGCAATATCATCAGCATAGCGTTCTCTTAAGTTTTTGAGTAAAAAACCTAATGCCTTATCCTGATTCTTATTGCGTATGACTACTGTTATCATTTTTTAATTTTAACTCTTGATCATTTTCTTTAAGGCTACAAAAGGACTTGCTATTTTCTTAGATATTTTAAAGCTCAATGTGTTTTTAAGCTTTGCACCTTCATTCCTATAAGTCCTAAGTTGATAAAACATTACCGATGTGAAGTTCTCGAAATCCTTAATATAAAGTTCCTTATGTTTCTTAATAATATATTCTTTATTATCCTCAAAGTGGTTTTTTATGGTATTCACCAGCATGGACTTTTTTGCCTTGCGATAAAAGAATAAAAACTCAGGAATGATTGCATAAGAACTACCCAGTTTAGTCGTAGAGATCCAAAACTCCCAATCTTCAAATCCGTTTTTCATAGCCTCATCATAGCCCCCTACCACAGTCCATAACGATTTTCGATATAGTGATGTAGCGACTAATTGATTTTGATAGAGTAGATTTTTTACGTTGTTTCCTTTGGGTTTTAATTCATCTATGACATTAGAACTATTATTGATGAAAATCGCAGTATAACAAGAAACGATTCCTATACTTTCATTTGAATCCAGTACTGGAACCAACTTAGTTAAGTAATCTTCATGCAATAAATCATCTGCATCTAGTGGTAGGATATAGGTTCCAGTTGCCGTTTTAATTCCGCTATTACGAGCGCTGGATAATCCGCCATTTTCTTTAAAAACATATTTAAATCTAACATCTTTTTTACACCACTGTAAAGCAATTTCTTCAGTATCATCTGGGCTGCCGTCATTTACAATGATACATTCCCAATTCTGATAGGTTTGTTCTAAAACAGACGCCAAACTTACATCAAGAAAATGTGCCTGCTTATAGCAAGGAACAATAATTGAAACCATAGATTGCTTTATATTCATCGAGTTAACTCCATAGGTTTTTCACAAATCTAAGAGGTTTTAAGAGAAATGAGCCTAGACGGTAATCTTTACTTTTCTGCATATTTACAATCGAATTTCTTAATTTATTATTTTGATTGATCATTTGTAGGTATACCTTTTCCGAATTTACAAGGTATAAGTCTTGATGCTTTCTGTAGATCGCTTTTCTTAGTTCTACATCAAACTGAGCTACTGCTACTTGATCACGAGAAGTGTTTTTAATTCTATAATAAAACAACACCTCTGGAATAATATGCATTTTCCCATTATTCTTTAAAATAGAGATCCAAAACTCCCAATCTTCATAACCATTTTTAAAATTAGTATCATAACCACCTACCTTTTTCCAGCATGACCTTCTAAACATACCAGAAGCGATGCCATTATTTTTTACTAAAAAATTAGTAACGCCACCACCCAGAGGCTCAATAACATCTTCTATGAATTTGTTATTCCTATGCTTTTGATAAAAACAACAAACCGCCGCCGTTTCTTTGTCCTTTTGAAGAATTATTAATGCTTTTTCAATAAATGTAGGTTCAAAATGATCATCTGCGTCTAAACTTAGAATATGTCTAGTTTCGGCTAACTCAATAGCATTATTTCTGGCGATCGCAACACCTTGATTATTTTGAAACACCAGTTGAATCAAAGGATTATCTAGCGACTTAAGAATGTCTTTTGTCTCTTGCTGTGATCCATCATCAACTATGATGATTTTTTCTGGTAGCACAGTTTGATGTAACACAGAGTCTATCGCTTGTGTTATATAAAGTCCATCGTTATAACAAGGTATAATAACAGTTACATCGCTTTTTAGGCTATTTGACATGATAAAACATATATTTAAGATTCACCTTGGACTCTATTAAATGATTCAACTATTCTAATCCTTTACGCACATATTTTACCAACTGATAACCTTTACCTGTTAGGTAGGAAAGTGCCATAGCCATAGGATATAAAACACCTTTAATCCCGTTGTATTTTATTAATAAATAGGTTGCGCCCGATATATTTTCTGGCCATTGTTTTATGGTTGCTAGTTTAAAAGACAACTGTATATAACATGACAGCAACCATTTCAATAAAGACTTAGGTGCTATATCCTTCAAATATAAAGCAGTAATATAATAAAGCTCTGCGTTCATTTTGTCTACAAAAAGTGAATCTTTGCGCGCTTTCACCACAAAACCATCATCGTGAATTCTCCTATGACTTAAAATTTCATTGATTAAATAACCATTTTGAGTAAGTAAAAGTAATTTAATATTGTATTGATACTCACTTGCTTGATCTCTAATACTACCAGCAAACTCTATCTGGTCTGCAAAGATTCTCTTTACTAATAAATCATTTGTAATCCATGCTGTTTTGAACGTAGCAAATAAAGTAGCACTAAGTTTTATATTATCTCTATCGATCTCATATGGCCGTTCTAAAAGGCCGGTAGTGTCAAAATTGATACAATCCCCTACTACAAAATCGTACCCTCCCTCTTCTAGATGCTTCATGCTTGTCTCTAAATGCTGTGGCAGCATGACATCATCACTATCAAAAAACTTAATATGCGAACCTTTAGAAAGTGAATAACCAAAATTCCTGGAATGATTAGCTCCTTTGGTAATATGCGCAGGCCTTTTTACATAGATAAACCGATCATCTGCTTTCTCAAAAGCAGCTGCTATTTCCTCTGTATGATCTGTAGATCCATCGTCTACTATAATGCACTCAAAGTCTGTATAGGTTTGATTTTGGATGGACTTCAATGTCTCTTCAATATATGTTGCTCGATTGTAGGTAGCGATAATGATGGAAATCATAGGTTCTTTTTAATTGGACTTGAATATGTTTTTCAGTCGTTCTAGGAGGGTAATAATGGAATGACTGTATTTAAAGGAAGTACTGTTTTTAATTCTTTGATTTTCCTTCTTTAGCCTATTATTTTCTTTTATAAATTCTTTGAAAAAATAGGCGCTATGTTGCTCATAATCTTCTCGATATTTATAAAATAGTTGCATACGTAATTCAAGGTCCTTGAGCTCTGCACGATCATTTCTAGAAGCATCTGTATCTGTGTAATTAAAAAGCACTTCTCGTACGACTCCGTAAACATAGCCTAGCTTTAAGATCCTGATATTTAAATCCCAATCCTCATACCCCAACTGCATTTGTTCATCATACAGCCCCGCCTCTAAGATGGCTTTCTTTTTAAATAGCAAGCATGATATAGCGCCATTATGCATCAAACAAGATTGGAAGCTTATTGGTTCTGGAATGTAAGGCAGTATTTTCTCACCATTAACTACTCTCGTATAGCCGCACATCACGGCGCCTAGGTTATCATTTTCAGAAAATTTAATAAGGGCTTTTTCCACAAAACTAGGCTCAAAGAAATCGTCTCCATCTAAGGTAAGTATATAAGTTCCTAATGCTTTTCTAATAGCATTGTTTCTCGCTACACCAACACCTTGATTCTCTTGATTGATGATGACAATCTGGCCGTGTTGTAACTGGTAGGCATTAAGCACCTCAAGAGAAGCATCAGTAGAGCCGTCATTGATCACAATAATTTGGTCTATGACTACGGTTTGCTGTAAGAGACTATCCATTGCTCTACCTATGGTAGATTGGGCATTATAACATGGAATAATAGCAGATACAAGCATAAAACAAAATTAGACTTTTTAATAGGTATACTTATTATAATTGTTCCGCTTTCGCGAAACTTCTCCCAAATTCACTGCGGGAAGCGAAATAAACACCCATCTATGGATCCTATCTAGTTGACTTTATAAGGAACGTTTTTTTCTTAAGATGAAGGAAAGAAGGGAAATGAATTTATTTAATATCTTGAGTAATGTTTTATTAGTAGTGATCAGACCTATTTGTGGATGCACCAAATTATAAATAGCTGCTTTGCTATTGTTCTCCTTTATTAACGAATCATAGTTAGAATCATACAGATCATAATGATCTAATAAAACTGTTTTGATCTCTTGTTTTCTTAGCTCAGTAAAATCTGCCGAAGTAGAAATACCACCTTCATAAAAGTTTGAAACGACCACATCTATCTTTTTATAAGACACTTTCTCTATACAAATGGTTCTTAAGAAAAACGCCCAATCAGACACTATCTTTAAATCGGTGCGGTAATGGCCGTATACATCAAAGAGTTCTTTTTTAATAAACGTGGCTGGATGACCTAAGGAAGTGTTTTTAAAAAAATTAAAGTCTAAAATAGATGGGTAGGTATGTTTAAAACTAGGCAGGTCTATGGACACCATAAACAGATTACCATAAACAATATCCGCACCATCTGTGAGATGAGGGAACACCCTATCCATGACTTGATTATTCCATAAGGTATCTCCACTATTCAAAAAAAGCAGGTAGTCTCCTGTTGCTTTTAGGATTCCTTTATTCATGGCGTCGTACACCCCATGATCCGGCTCACTGGAGTAAAAACTGAAGTTGTTTTTATAGGACTCCATAAGTTCTTTACTAGCATCCGTACTGCCGCCATCTATAATAATATGCTCATAGTTGGTCGCCGTTTGTTCTTGCACGCTTTTAATAGTGCGCTCGAGGCCTTGGACGTCATTGTAATTGATGGTGATGATGGAAATTCTCATAAGAATAGAATTATCTATAACATCTCTCTTACAGAGGTAATAGCTTTAGTATTATGGGCTTTGTAGGTAGGGTATTTCAATATCTTTAATAAAACAGCATCTGTAAAATAAGTGCTGTTGATGATTCTAGAAAGGCTTTTTGCCAATTTAAAAACAACAGATTCCCAGATTTGTTCTTCCATTAATTTTCTAAATAGGCTCGCATGATGCTGATTGTAGCGCTCATAAATAAGAAGCAATTCTTGTTGTCTTGCATTGCCCCCAGTACCGCTTTTATGACCTTCATGAATGCGATATAAAGATAAGGGCTTGGACAGGGAGTGAAGTGCCATACCATTCTTTTGAGCTCGTAAAAACCATTCCCAATCAAATCCAAAATTAAGAGACGTATCCAACACGTCATTTTGTTCCCAAACTTTTCTACTCCAAAACGAAGATGGCTGTATGATGTAATCTATAAGACTTAAATCCAATTTTTTATGTTTGGTGACTACATCACTTCCTCTGGTGTCTAGCGCATCTTTATTGATTTCATGAAAATGAATACAATTGCCGAAATATATAGCATCACCTTTTAAGAGATATTGTTGAGCCATATAATGCAGTACATTAGGCATCAACATATCATCACTATTGAGCCACATGAGTAGATCTCCCGTTGCTTTTGAGAATCCATTGTTAATAGCAGCAGCTTGTCCACCATCTTTTTCTGAAACCCAATAAGTGAGTTGGCTCTCGTACTTTTTAATCACCTCCACAGATTGATCGGTGCTACCTCCGTCCATAATGATGTACTCCAGATCAGGATAATTTTGACCTAGAACAGATAGGATGGTGTCCTCAAGAAACTGGCCTTGATTATAGGATGGCGTGATGATGGATATTTTAGGCATTCTTTGTGTCAAGATCTTTGATCAATTATATACGATTGCAATTTAGGAGAATAAATAATATCTGATCGATCGATATCGTGCAACTTTACAAGAATTTTATAAAACAATCGCAGTTTGTTATTTGTCAGTGACTTTATGATATTAGAAATTCTTCTCCACTTTTTTATCTTTAACAATCGTTTTTGTTCTTTATCGCTGAGCACATAAGTATCGATTACACGCTCTGCCTCTGCAAAATATTTATCAAAATTTGCTCTAGATAATTGTCCTGGTCGGTCTCTCCAGGTTCCTATATCTAAGTTGCAATTATACAGTTTTGCAAATTGAGAAAAACGAAACCACAATTCAAAGTCACCTGCTAATTTTAAGGAAGTATCTAAACGATTTCCTGCTCGCTCGTACAAACTTCTTCTCCAGAAGGTACATTCTTGTTGTACGTATTTATAATCTTTTTGTAGAAATTTAATCAAACTAAATTTATCTCCATAGCGGTAATCTATAGAGCGACCTTCTAAGTCTATAGCACTGTTCATTCCTTGAACCCATTCTACCTCTGGTAAGTCGGTTAATAAGAGATTCATATTTATAAGAGCATTAGGCAACAATAAGTCATCACTATTGATCCATGCCATAATATCACCACTAGCCATTTGAAAACCTTTATTTAAAGCATCATACATACCAGCATCCGGCTCACTGATCCATTTGGTAATTTGGGTTTCATACTTTTTAATGATTTCTAAGGTGCCATCGGTACTACCGCCATCAATAATGATGTATTCTAAATCGCTATAGCCTTGATTAATCACTGATAAAATAGTATGTTCAATAAAATCTACCTGATTAAATACTGGTGTAATAATGGATATTTTCATTGAGTCGATAATATTTCATTAAACAATTTTATATACTTTTCGGCTTGAATATTTAAAGCATATTTCTCAAGCGCATTTTTGCTAATTTCTTCAGATGATGACTCAACTCCTTCTTCTAAAAATAAATTCAAAGATTTTTCTAGTGCCCCTACACTTATGTCTTTTGTAATTATACCGTTCAAATTATTTTGAATCATATCCAAGATACCACCAACTGGAAAACCAATTACCGGAGTTCCACAAAGTAATGACTCTAAGACCGTATTAGGTAAATTATCCATTAAGGATGGAATAACAAACACATCTGATAAGGAGTAAACCAGACTCATAATTCTATCATCTTTTATTTCTCCTAAATGCAATGTCTGGATGGAAGAATTTATATTTGGTTTACTAAATCCAATAGAACATAGAATAACATCATTTCTTTCTAAACCTTCACAAGCCTTTTTAAGATATTCAAATCCTTTTCTACTATTACCAATATTATCTGCAACAAATAATATCACCTTTTTATTTGCAGGTATATTAAAAAAATCTCTAGAAAATCTTTTATCTCTCCTCTTAAACACCTTATGATCTAAACCATAAGGAATCAGGTGTGTTGAAAACTCTTTAAATAAGGAACTGTTTTGAGACTCGTTCTTCAACCATTGCGATGGAGACACTATTATCATAGATTTCACATCACGTAAACTTGCCATTTTTAACTTAAGATTTTTCTTCGACACCATTTTCTCAATATCGGAGTATACTCTTACTTTAGGCAATCCACTGTCGTTTATGGAGTACTGAATTTCTGAATAATGTTCTCCCCCAGTAAAAGGGTTCATATCATGTAAGGTCCAGATTACTGGCTTTTTGTTTTTCTTAAAAAAAGACTCATAGTCTATAAAACCTGCCACCCAGTGTAGGTTGATGATATCTGCCTCTTGATATAACTGAGAATTGGTTATATCATATTTAGAATATGGATAACTAAACAACTCAAGTCCTGCTGCTCTATTTTTAGAAAATACTTCTTCTTTACTTAACCTAGGTTTTAAAAAAGTTAAGTTCAACTTCTTTGCTGTTTTTTGTTGTATTCGTTTAAAATAATAGCTCCTTGACCGATTGATTGTTTCAGGATTATTTTTAAACAAGTAGGATTTTTCAATATCCTTAGTTTTGTGCAATAACAACAATTTAGAGTCTATACCTTGTTCTAACAAGCCTTTATGTAATCTTATACAAGAATTTGAAGCGCCACCTCTATCATATGTATTAACTAAAAGGACTTTCATTTTTTTCTAGCTTCAATAAATAGAGAATCAGGCTTTCTTGTTTCACCATCTGTAATATCAAAATTATAATTTGGCCAATCTAAAATGTCACTAGTAAAAGCATCTACTTTTTTGATATCAACAAACCCTAATTCTTGTAGTAAAATGCTTAAAGAAAAATAATCGTACATCCATTGATGAACTTCTCCACCTAATCTAAATTGACCAACTTTTTGAAATCTAATTTGATCGTGCGACAATTGTTTTGACAATGTACTTCTGATTTTATTTTTTAATTTTCTTATTGATTTCGTTAATGATTTTTTTAAAGAAAGTTTTATTTTGAGAATCTTTACACTCTCATCTTTTTGTTTTACAGCATCATTTCTAAGATTAATAAATTCTTGTCCTAAGCGGATTTTTATATAATCTTCATTTAGTATTTCATCTTTTTTAATGAAATCCAACATTTCACCACCTGATTTATGTCTAGTTAATTGATCAATCAATTCAAGTTTTATCCAATCATAATTTAATCTATCTAAATGATTACCTTCGGAAGCTAACTCCAAATTTCTTAAATATTCTCTTACTATAATCTCTAAATCTGGAACTGCAATGCGCATGACACCATTAGGCTTTAAGACACGATTACATTCTTCCAGAAAGTTAGCACCATCTTTTTTTGTAAAATGCTCAAGAACATGAGAATGATAAACTACATCTACACTTGAGTCTTCTAATGGTATCCCTTTCAATAGATTATATTCTATTACAAACTTATCATTTGACTTAAAGTCAATATTTACCCAATCTTTATGATAAAAATTCCCGCAACCTAAATTTAAAAACTTCATTATTATTCTTTTATTCTAACACCAAAGATATTTAGTTGAAAATCCATATTATTATAATTACCATAACCTAATAATGGCGACGGTATTGATATGTTACCAGGATTAGACGTATAAATTCTAAAACCAGCTCTTTTAAGTATCTCTAAAATATCAGAAAGGCATTGTTCCTCTCCAATAAAAGAGTGGTATTCAACAAAAATACGTTGTACTAGATTTAAGTTTTTTTCTATATCCTTTAAAACCTTTAACTCAGCGCCTTCTATATCCATTTTGAGAAAATCAACAGACTTTGTTAAATAAGTATTTAAAGACACTACGCTAATTTCACTATTTGACAATTCAATATTATTGCTAGATTTTACATGAATGATGGAACCACCATCTGCTCCTTCAGAATTAAACTTTAAAATAGTATCTGAATCCCACAAACCTTTTTTTATAAGTTGAACATCTTTATAATTAAACTGTGAAATATTTTTTTGTAGATAATTAAAAATAGAATTATCAGGTTCGAAAGCAATTATTTCAGATTCAGGATAAATACTTTTAAAATAGATTAATGATAATCCGATGTTTGCTCCAGCATCAATTATAAAAGGCTTATCATTTGGTGATATGAATTTATAGATTTCTTGTTCAAAAATCTCTTTATGCATGAATAGAAAAGAAGCCGCATCTGGAATTACAATTGGCACATTGTCTAATTTACATTTTGTCTCAACAAATCGAGGTATATTTCTCAAATCTTCAAATGGATCGATTTCTTTTACACCTCTTTTCCTTCTGATATAATTTAGAAGTTCTGGTGCTATACCCCTTTTTATTTTATTCCTAAAACCTTCCAATGTAGATTGTTTTTTATTTTCAGAAACTTTAAATAGGTTTAATATTCGTTTGTCTACTTTAACCTCAATTTTTTCAGTGTCTAATACGGTGATAGTTTTAAATCTAGGTGAACTTGCATTATTGCAATGCACGCCAGATCCATCAAATCCGATATTTGTTAGTAATGATTCTTTAGGAAATAAAAACAGACCATTTTGTATAATCATACTTGTATAAAACCTTACCGCCCAAGAATCTACAATACCATTCGCTTGTTGTTGCAGCATATCATAAAAATTAAACTTGCCAAATTTCATTTTGCCCATTAAATCTCTATCTAAAACTTTTTGAAGTAAACTTTTTGAATCAAAGTCTATTTTCTCCCATCTATCCCTCCAAGTTCCATAACCCCAAGAACTCATTACAGGTAAAAAGTAAGTTTTCTCTTTAATTATCCTATTAGATTCAAACTTATAACCAGAAACACCAAAGACGCTTCCTTCTTTTTCATAAAGTTGTAATGATGTATTCATATACCTTAAAAACCCAGAGTTGACAACTATATCATCTTCAAGAACTATAACAGAATCATGTCTTGACAACACATCGGTAACACCATTAATAACTGAATTTGCTAACCCCTTATTTTTTTGTGATTCCACTATGATAACATCACCACACCACTTTTGTTCTTTTATGACTTTTCTAGTAGTGGCTATAGCTTCTAATTGTGTCTTACTAGCGTCTTCCTTAGCCCCATCAGCATAAACATATAAAATAGATTCACTCGCTAGGTCATTGAGCCGCAAAGCTTCTAGTGTCTTTCTAGTATGCTCTGGCCTGTTATAGACAAATAAAACTATAGGTGCTATATTCATAATCAATGGATTGTTATTTCCTTTAAAGCTTTATTTAAGACGTCTATATGCCTAGTCATGGTGAAATTCTCTAAAATATTATTTCTGGCGTTTTCACCCATTTTTACAGCTAGCTCCTGATCTTTTAATAGCTTAAACATGGCATCTGCCATCGCATTCACATCTTTCTCTGCTACTAGGTATCCCGTACTATTATCTACAACCACGTCTGGGATTCCTGCATGACGTGTAGCTATCACCGGGACTGCTGCAGCTTGTGCCTCAAGAATAGCAACTGGAGTTCCTTCCATATCACCATTAACAGCTATAATACTATGTTGTACAAATGCCCGGCAAGAAGATAACAATTCTCTAAACTGATCTGGAGTGACAACACCGGGGAAAGATACAGAAGCTTTTATGTCTAAATATTCCACTAAATTCTCACACATGTTCATTAATGGACCATTACCAGCCATTATTAACTTAGCATTAGGCACTTTTTCTAAAACCTTTGAAAAAGCTAAAATGGTAAAATAAGGTGCTTTTTTATCTACAAAACGACCTATGGCAAGTAATACTAACTTTTCCTTAATAGCTTCTACTTTAAGAAATAAATCATTAGGACCGTAGGTATTTAAAATCAACTTCTCTGATGGGCATCCCATTTTTTCTAAAGTTGTTTTCATTACTTTAGAAACTGCGATTACTTTAGATGCTTTTTTGAAAACTTCTTTATAAGAGTAGCATTCTTCAACGACCTTTTTTACTGAAGCATCGTAACCATGAAAATGGACAATAAAAGGTATGTTACAAATACTAAAAAGAGGCAATAAACTATATGCTAAAGTGCCATATTCTACTAAAATAACATCTATTTTATTCTCCTTCAAAGATTTCTTGAGCAACTGCTGAGGTGTCGTTTTCTTTTTGTAGTAAGTAAATAGCTTACTTAAAAGTTGTCTTTTTACACCTAAATTAGAGAGTTGTAAATGAGCATGCTCTAATTGCATCTGATCTAAAGAGTGTCCATAATAATAAAACACTTGACCATCGAGCATGCTTTTATGCGCAGCTATAAAGGTCTCCGAATAGACATTTTTATTAATTGAAAACAGAGCTATGTTCATTTTACAAACTTTTTAATTATTCTTTTAATAAAATAGATTGTATATTTAAGAGTACCCAATCTACTCAACACCCCAGACCGAAAATTTGAATTTACTAAATCACGAGTTTTGAAAAGGCTATTCCATAATTTAAAAATATGAAAATCAGACTGCTCATCATATAACGATGTATTTTCAAAAATAAAATTTCTAATTTTAATTTCTTCTAGAATTCTAGATTTTATAACGCCTTCTTGGTTATGATTTCTGGAAATAGCATCATGCGTCCTAAAGAAATTTAAATGTCTTGCTACAAAACTGATTGAATACACCTGACATAGTTGTATCCAGAACAACCAGTCACCACACATTTTAAAAGACTCAATAAGCTCCCATTCAATTGATGGATTAGTAGGCTTTTTAAAAATAACCGCACTTGCATTGGGAACAACATTTTTAACCAGTAAATAGTTTTTGATAAATTCTAGTCCTTTTTGATTAAAATCTTGCATCCAAATGTTAGGAGAAAAAGAGTTTGTATAATCAATACGATCCTGTAAAATTTTCATTCCACTATCCACATCGTATGATTGAGAGTAAACTATTTCTGAATCATCTTTTAAAGCAGTACTCAAACAAGAAGATAAAAATTCTTCATGACTTACGTCATCACTCTCTGCTATCCATACCCAATCATATTGAGCAAGTTCAATGCCTTTTTTCCATTGTTTGAATGGTGATCCTGAATTTACGGTATTAACAATCAACTGCGAAACTTTGGGGTGATCTTTGAAAGAATTTAAGACCTTAATACTATCATCTGTAGAACAATCATCTAGCAAAATCAATTCAAAGTTTTGATAGGTTTGATTTAATATAGAATCGATGCGTTCTTTTAAAAAAGAAGCATGGTTGTAATTGGGTACAATAATGGAAACCTTAGGGTTCAATTTTCTAGTGCTTTTCTAGTTGCCTCAAGAAAAGCTTTACCGTGCTTTATACAGGGTTCTAAATGATTGCCTTCTGCCCATTCATTCATCGCATTGATAAAAATGAAGTTTTCTTCATCCGAATAGGGCTTAAAATGATCCACCGTATATTTTAACCAATCAAAATATAGCTCAGGACTGCTTCCTCTAGCAACAATACCTTTATGCCCTTTTCGTGCCGTGTTATCCCATGAGGGTGTAACACCTCTAAATAATTTATAATCTGGAAGCTCTCTATCCATGCACTGTTGAACACCTTTTTTAAAATCACGAAATTCTACGTTGGACACATCATTACTTTTTTTCAGTAAGTGAAATAAAGGTAACTTTACTTTTTTCTCTATTCTATGCTTAATAACCTCATGAGGGGAAAACTCAATAGCAGCGTCAAAACCTATTGTATGTGGATGATTCCTTTCGCCAAAGCTTTCAACAATACATAAATATAAATCCTCGAAGCCAAATTCTAACTTAGCAATTTCGCGCCAGGTATGCGCAGTTTGCTCTATATCTGGAAATAAGTTATGTCGATAAACAATAAATACGGGTTTATTATCAACCCTTATATAACGTTGATCTGAAAAAACATTTTCACACAACCATCGCATATGAGCTTTATCATCTTCTATCCCATAATCTTGCTTCATTAAAATATCCTGGTCTCTTCCGTCCCATCTACGCGTCCAGTTTTCGTTTGCCCAACAAAACATAAAAGGCATATCCATTTCTTTCTGATTAAGCATCCCATCAATTGGCTCATGTAATAATCGCTTTCCATTAAACCAATAATGATAGTAACAAAAACCATCTATCCCATGCTCTTTGGCTATGGTAGCTTGTGCTAGTCTCGCTTCTGGTAATCGTAAATCATAAAACCCTAAATCAGTTGGTAAATGAGGTTGATAATGATCTTTAAAAAGCGGTTTTGCTTTACTGACATTTGTCCATTCAGTAAATCCTTTACCCCACCACAAATCATTCTCTGGAATTGGATGAAATTGAGGTAAAACAAATGCTATGGAACGTAATTTTGACATGATTATAAACTTTTCTTTGCAACTACTATTTCAATATATTCTGCTCGAATTCCTAACGATAAATCGTTCAAATAAATTATTTCACAAGAAGCTCCAGTGTGGTTCTCAATAAAATCTTTGATATCATAACCCCAATGATACGTCACAGGAGAGCCTTTACTATCAATTGGGTTTCCATGCCATTCTGGCTCATAGAGAAAAATAGGCGCTCCATCATCGCCTTTTTCTGCCCATTTCTGAGTTGGTTTGTGTTTATTAATAATCGGAACCGAAAAAATATGAGCACCGCCAGGCTTTAAGGTTCTATGTATTTCCTTAAATGCTTTTTCTGGATCATAAATATGCTCCATTACATCAGATGTTACAACTATATCAAAAACCTCATCTTTAAAAGTCTGGTTCTCTAAATCCTCATTTCTAAAACCTTTGACTATTTCGCCAAGATTGTAACCTGAAAAAAAATGAGATGTCGTATAATTTTTTGCTTTTGACTTTAGCAACAAACTATGACCACGATTTCCTGGTGAGGACTCATGAATATCTAAATCCATCCAATTAGAGTATTGTTCCTTAATAACATGTATTAATGCTCGTTCTCTTGGAATACAACCGCAATTAGAACATTTAAAATAGTCTCTTAGCCAATGATGATGTGAAATAAACACTACATTTTCCTCACAACAGAGGCAGTATCCCTTCATCTTAAAAAAGAAATCACCATTTTTATTCTTATTCAATGCTGCAATACCTTTTTTTATAAAAGCTTTTATTTTTTTATTCATTAGGTTATAATGTAGGGTGAGTTTTAATGATATTTAAGTTAGATTAATTCTCATTTTGTAAAGTAGCAATAAAATATTTATTAGAAATAGCCGTAAGTAATTGTTTTTCGATTTTGCAATTTTCTTTGCTTTAGCTGCTATTTTAATAATATCTTTTTGATTCAATTTATTCCATCCCTTTGTTAGGATTAAATAAGGTCGCTCTTCCTCAAAAAGCACATCTGAATAAACAGAGCTAAAGCCTCCATCACTGAAATTACATATTACTAAATCTATATATTTATTTTTAACCTTCTTACTGAAAAACCACCCTATATTATGGTCCCAGTCAGCCAAAACTTTATAGTTTAAATTAAAATCACCAATTATATCAAAAACATTCCTCCCAAAAAAAATAGCCTGATGGCCTATGTTTTTTTTTGATAATTTTTCATAAGTAAAAGCTCCATCATATTTGGTTCCATATCTAGTGCTAGATATGCAGCCATACAATACATCTACTTTTGTCTTTTTAAGTTCTTTATGTACATTGAATAGGACATAATTATCATAAAAGGTATCATCACTACCTAAAAAAAATAAATACTTCCCATTTGCTTTTTTAATACCATTATTCATAGCGTCATAAATACCAGCATCTTTCTTACTATAAAGTTTAATTTTAGAATTATTTATCGCATACTCTTCTGCTATTTCGATAGTTTCGTCTTTAGACAACCCATCCATAATTATCACCTCATAATCATGAAAACTTTGTTCCAAAATACTTTGAAGTGCGGCAGGAAGTAATTTTTCAGCATTATAGGTAGGAATTATTATTGAAAAAAAAGGATTCATATAAACCAAAAATCTCGTTTTACCATTATAGCATTCAAATTAGTATTTGCATACTCATAATAACCTTGATTAACTAAGTAATCAATCATTCGATCTCTTCTACGGCCCGCGCCTATAGGAGAATATTCTGCCGCTTCTACACATATAACAAGTGGATATGAAGCGTTAAAATTAATTGATTTTATAATTTCAAAATCTAATCCCTCAACATCAATGGTCAATAATTCCGGGAATTTGCCGTTAAAATGATCTAATATGATTGAATCCAATGTTGAAATGGCAACCATTTTGGTTTCAATAACATGATAGCGACCTGTTTTAATATAATTCTGACATTCAAGTTCAGAGAAAGTACTAAGAGTAGGGTCATTTAAAATAAAAAAAGGTTTTACATCCTCTTTTTCTCCTATTCCTATATTTAAATTAATATCATTTTTACGCAACACGTTGAATTTATTAATGCATGCTATATTTGCATCAATATTAACACCCACTGACCCACTATTATAAAATAATGCAGTATTATTTAAAAAATATGGGTCATTTGCACCTACATCTAAATAACTAGGTCGTTTTATTCCTCTTAATTTAAAAATATAATCTATTATCAAATCTTCACCACATTGAGAATAACTTCTCTTAAAGTTTTCAGTAGATTCAGAATGCTTGTTAGATAGTATTTTACTATAATACCTCTTAATAAATCTCATTAATTTCATATATTATAATTAAGATTCTTTAACCACGGTTCTAATTTTATTTTCAACTTCTCATTCTGTTCATCATTGAATGCATTTGTCCATCCTCCTACTTCACCTTTATTTAAATGATTATGATGAAGTAAATTTTTAGAATCAAATTTCAGACCTTTATGAACTTGTAGTTTACCCCTACGAATATCATTAATTCTTTTTTGTTGATTGTGAAATGAATATTTTTCGGCAGTTTCAAGTATAAAACTATCCGTTAAACTTAGTTTTAAATAATTATTAATTTCGCATATTTCTTTTTCCATGTTATTGATTACATCTTCATATCGAGAAATATAGATATTTGAAAAACTAGTCCATTTATTATATAATTCAAGGCACTCATCCAAAAAAGCACTCTCAAACAAAACTTTAAAATTAAGATCGTTTTTTATCATATGTGATAAAAAAACATCTCGCAAATCCCTATAAATATAAATTATCCTAAACCTTGATTGATTCCGTAATATATAGTCCATCAGAGCTTCATTAATTTCATGGCATTTAACAACCCAATATGAATCATCATTAGACCAAGCTTCAATGTTTTCCATAATTGAATCAATTTCTAACCATTCAACCCTTTTTCCCAAGTTCTCACTTTCAATTATTTCGGATACTATCTGGTATTGTAAAGTAGATCCTGATCTATACATTCCTGAACAAAATATTACCATATTACTTTAGTTTAATTATTGAAGATTTCAGTTGAAAAGGAGAGTGATTTATAATTACTGCATTTTTCACATTCAGTTCAGCAAAATTTTTTGCATGATACAGAACTATTTCTGAATCCGCTTCTGTATAATTAATAAAATAAAATTCAAGGCTAAATGTGCCCGCGCCAAGTTGAACATTGGGTACACTTAAAGAAACAGATTTCGCAAAACCATCTATAGAATTCTGTATTGTAGCCACGGATATCAATGATTTGTCAAAAATTCTAATAACAATTCCTAATCGATTTATGACTTCATTGGTCTCAAAATTGAATTTAAATATTAAATCTTGAAGATATTCTACATCTAGTTTATTTGTAGACAGCAAATTAAGTTTCGTATTATTAATATTCATTGAACATAACTTTAGCCCACTACTACTAATTTGAAAATCCTCTCCTTTGAATTCAGAATAATACTCTTCAATACTTTTTCCAATTTCAGTGGTAATTCCAGTACTATATCCATTTTTTAATAATAAGGCTACACTGGAAATTTTAGCTACTTGTGGCATGCTATGAGAAACAAATATTACTGCGGTATGTTTTAAGAGGTTATTAATTCTGTTGAAACATTTAATTCTAAAACCTACATCACCAACGGCCAACACCTCGTCAATAATCAACACATCAGGCTCCATTTGTGCCGCTACAGAAAAGCCCAGTCGTACTTTCATACCAGAACTGTAGTTGCGCACCGGCATGTCTATAAATTCCCTAATCTCCGCAAAATCAATGATCTCTTCTACCTTAACATCTATTTCTTCACGAGTAAAACCCAGTACGGCACCATTGTTATAAATATTTTCTCTACCCGTCATCACTCCATTAAAACCGGCACCCAACTCAATTAACGCTCCTACTCTGCCACGCATGGTCACTTTACCATGGTCGGGATTGATGAGTCCATTTAAAATTTTAAGCAAGGTGGATTTTCCAGCACCATTGTGCCCTATCAATCCGAGACACTCCCCTCTTCTTAACTCAAAATTGATGTCCTTTAAAGCCCAAAACTCATCAGGTCGCAAATCATCACTAGGTTCTTTACCACGCAAGTTGGCTACCAAATCATACATCCCATATTTCAAGCTCTTTTTTAAACCCTTACAAAATTTCTTTGAGAGCCCTTCTACCTTTACGAGTACTTCTTGATTTTCCTCCATAGTTATGCGCTAAAACGTTCTACAATTACTGGAATCGATACCCTATATATAACTAAAGCAACAAGCAAGACGGGAATCATACATAAGGCAATCCATATAAAATAATTTAAATACAATAGTTCCAAACCTAACAATACATTGCGGTTGATCAAAATAAGAGGGGTTAAGGGGTTCCATTCCATTAAGGTTTTCATAATACCTGTCTCTGGTATAGTGTATACTACCGGAGTGATGTACATCACAAATCGCAATGCTAGTGAAATAAATTTAGAAACATCATTAAACAACATCCCCAAAGGAGTGATTAATAAACCAAAGGTAATTCCTGCCATTATTAATATAAAAAAGGTGAGTGGAAAAAACAGCATGTTCCAACTCAAAGAGACACTAAAAAAAATAAAGAAAAATACGAGTAACAAAATTTTAAAAGAGCTGTTGTACAACAACTTATAAAAACCAGAAACAATAAGGGCTTCTTTTGGGAAATTGATCTTACTCATAATCCCCATAGATCCTCTAGTGGTCATCATAGGCATACTGATCGCATCGTTAAGTGTGGACCACATTAAGGTGCCCGAAAACACAAATAAGGCATAAGGCACTCCTGTATCATCCAGAGCAACGGCTCCAGAATTATTGATAAAGATCCATACTAAAGCGGTACTCAAAGGAGTCACAAAGGCCCAAAAAATACCCAAAAGAGATTCTCTATATTGAGATTTAATGTCTCTGCTAGCCAACTGCTTTGCGAGAAACCTAGACGTATAGATATCTTTTAAAGAACCTTTAAGAATCTGGGTGAGATTTAAGGAATTACCTCTTTGGTATACCTTGGTTTCTAAAGCCATAATACTGGTGATTTTATCTTTATATAATTGCTGAGGTACCGATAAAAAGCAACTTGATTGAACTGCTGTTTAGACATCACTTTTTATGGGATCTAAGTATAGGGGTTCTTGCTACTACACCTAAATAAAAGCACAAAAATAAATAGTATGGTATTAAGGTGATATGCTTATTCATAAGTCTATGGTTTTAAAAGGACAAACCGCCAGTAAGTCTTGTTGTAACTGGGCTATATGCGCTGGTTCAGGCAAGGCGTCCGTATGTGTTTTTATGATTGAGATGGCTTCCGTTAAAGGAAGGGGTTTCGTTAAATGCTTTGGTTCGTAGGCAGTTAATCCTACTGATAAAAAATAATCTTGGTACTTTACACCATCGCCAAATATACGATCTGAAAAACAAACTTGCACGGCAGGAATAGCATAAGCATGCGCTACAATGATGCCATGTAAAGAAGAAGATAAAATTTGCTCACAAGAAAGGATTTCATTAGTGGTCTTTTCTATATCATTGGTATTGAAATCGATGATCTTTATATGGGGTTGCCCTTGATAGCATTCTTTGACCTGCTTGAGATCATTGATATGCGGTATGATGCCTAAAGCATAGCTTTTCTCTATTTGTGGTTGGTAATACAAAGGCAACAACAGGGCTGGATCTCCATAAACTTCGGGACATTCATAGCCTAGTTCTAGGAGGCGCTTTCGCGAAAGCGGCCCTCTTACGGCTAGAAAGGTGGCTGCAGCTACCTGCTCCTTTTTATCATTGATGCCGCTGCCCCATACGATGCAATAGGTATTGATATGAGCGAGCACACTTCCTATGGTCACATAAAGCGGCTGGAAATAATTGAGAACATTAAATTTAGACGCTCTTACCCATACTGCCTTTTTGCCAGATAGCTGTTCTACCAAGTACTTACCTAACAAGTCCCCGTAGTTTTCTTGAGGCTTTTTTTGGATAAAAATCTCGCTCCACCAGTACAATCGTATCTTTTTACCCATTAAACTTATCTCTAAAAACTATTCCAATAGGATAAAATAGGTCCTATTAATTTACAATTTGATCTTATAAAGCCATTCTTGTGTATTGACCTCATCATTATTTGTAACTCGAGCATATACCCTCGCTCTACATTTAGGCAAAAGCCTATTACAATCTGTCCAGCTTCCTTCTTTAAAAGTCAAATCAGGAGCAAGGCTTTCCCGCTTTGGCCCCTTATTTTAGTGATCCTATTCTTTTGATTAATTTTTTAATTTTCTTTAAAACCCCGGCTTTACGCTTCTCGTCTTCATGATAGCCATTCCCATAGGCGCCGTAACCATAGCCGTAACCATAACCGTAGCCGTAACCGTATTTACCCCTATCTTTAAAGTAGTTGAACACAAAGCTCAAGTTTTTGATCTCTCCACGTTTGTATTTTTCATTCACCACATCCAGCATTCCTCTTTTAGTATAGCCTTGGCGTACCAAATACAGAGTCGCATCGGCGTATTTGGCAATCTCCAAAGCATCTGCTACCAGCCCTAAAGGAGGGGTGTCTAGAATAATGTAATCGTAGTCTTTTTTAAATTGCTCAATCATTTCTCCAGCACGTTTGGACATGATCAATTCACTAGGGTTGGGGGGTACCGGACCCGAAAGCACAATGTCTAAATGCTCCAAACCTGTAGGAAGTACAATATCCTTAAGGCTGCAATCATTCACTAAATAATTAGAGACGCCCAGATCGTTTTTCACTTGAAAATCATCAAATATTTTGGGCTTTCTTAAATCCAGTCCGATCAACAAGGTGCGTTTCCCACTTAAAGCAAAAACCGTAGCCAAGTTGATGCTGGTAAAGGTTTTCCCCTCTCCACTCACACTACTGGTCACCATAATGGTACGCGATCCTTCAAGCGACTCTTGATTGTAAATAAAATGCAAACTGGAACGTATACCTCTAAAGGATTCGGCAATAGTGGACTTCGGCTTGTCTTTTACAATAAGGTTGGTAGGATGGTTCGTTTTACCCACCACCCCTATAGTGGGTATGGAAGATAATTTTTCTATATCCTTGGGAGAGTGAATAAAATTATCCAGAATAGTCAATGCAAAGGCCAGTGCGATAGGAATGGCAAAAGCTATAAGCAAAGCAATCAAATAATTGATGTTGGAATCGCGGCGGGTACCACCACTACCTGTGTCTTTGGCTTCATCAATCACATACACATCAGACACGTTAGCTGCTTTTACCAATTCTGCTTCTGCTCGTTTGGACATATACACATTATAGGCGTTTTTATCCAGGTCAAACTGCCGCTGTATCCTTAAAAACTCCTGCTGTTCTTTAGGTAATTTTTTAATTTGGGCCTCCACCTCGCTTATCTGAGTATACAACTTATTCAGGTCTCTATTGAGCAGGCTGTTAGAGCTTTTGATATTTTCATAGATCACCTCCTTAATCGCGTTGATGTCCCGATCAATTTCTCTAAAAACAGGGGCGTCTGCTCGCATGGCAAATTCCCTTTTTTTGCGCTCCTCAGAAAGAGCTATCAATCGTGCCACAGCTCCAGAAATACTCCCTTCTTCTATCCCCACTACCGATGGTGCTTGAATAACGGTATAGTCGGTTTTATTTTCAAGGTAGGCCTTTAAATTATCGTAGTATTTTATTTTATTTTGGATGCCGCGTTCTTGGATTTCAAATCCGGTCAAACGCTGGTTAAAATCAGAATTTTGGGTCAAGGCGTCCAGCAACTGTGACTTATCTTTAAAATCTTCCAGTTTTTGTTCTGAGTTTTTTAAGGCTTTTTCCTGTAAGACCAAGGAGCTATCAATGTACCTGATTGTACTGACGGCAAACTTGTTTTTACGCTCCAGCTCTCCTCTTTCTAAAATAACAGAACTCGTGTTGATATAATCGATCAATCGTTGTTTGTTCCCACCACTTAAGCTTAAAAGCAATATGGAAGAGCCTTCTGGAGCTGGCCTGATCGCAATGTTTTTATAGTTATTAACGGTACCCCAATAATTTCCAAAATTAAACAACCACTCTCCTCCGGTGGCAATAGTTGCCCCGCGTTTTTCTACCACTGCATTTAAGAAAGGCAACTGTATGGAATCTCCAAATTTAAATTGCTTTTTCCAGGTGCCTTGAGGCACTGCCAGGCTTTGGTTTCTTTTTTGCCCATAATGATAGCCTCGATCGGTAGCACTTGGAAAAAAAGTCGAAAGTTCAAAGCGCTCTTGATCCAATACTTTGATCCGCATGTACCTACCGTAAAGCTGGGCTTTACTGGAGTCTGCATACACAAAAAATGGGGTTTGTTTATAGGCATCTGTATTGTAAAAATCGCCTTCTTTAATGTAATTGATGTAATACTGCAGCTCGTCCACTACTTCCTCCGCATGCGTCCTGGACTTGAATTGTACAATAGCCGTGGTGACCTTATCGGTAGTCCCTCCCCAATTAAAGGTCAGACTGGTGTTGCTGGTAAATAAAGGGTTGGAATTGTCCTTGATACTGATTAAAGAACTGGCACTGTACACCGTTTGTATGAACTGATTCTTATAATAAGCATAGCCAAAGGCGATACCAATACATAAAAGGAACAACCACCAAAAATTAAGCAGTTTTAATACAAACTGTCGGATATCAAATATTCCAGCTAAGGAATTGACTTCTTTTTCTTCTTCTTCCATTTTATAAACGTGTAAAGAATAATAATGTGGTGACTAATGTAGTAAATACCGAAATGATAGTGCTAAAGGAGGCCAATCCTGTAGTCCCTATTCCCAGAGCTTTTTGAGGCAAAGGACTTACGACAATCATGTCATTGGGTTGAATGTAATAATAAGGAGAGTACACCACGTCTATAGTGGTCAAATCCAGTTCATGGGTACGCACACCATCTGGATACTGCCGTACTATTTTAACAGCCGTTAAATCCCCGGTAATCGGCACGCCGCCACCGTCTGCGATAGCCTCTACAATGCTTACTTGGTCTCTGTAGATGGTTTTTTGTCCGGTACCCCCTACTTCTCCTACCATGGTATATCGCAGTCCGTCTAGTTTTACAGTAACAAAAAGGTTGGCATTTTCTTTAAAATACTCCTTGACCAGCCTTTTTTCGATCAATTCTCGCAGTTCTTCTACCGTCATTCCTAAAGCTTTTATTTTCCCCAACTGAGGTATACGTATGTCTCCGTGTTGGTCTAACGAATATCCTGTAAAGTAGAGCCCTCCAGCTTGTCCACCACCACCTTCACCTGCTATATTGAACATCTGGACCAAGTCTGGATCTAAAGGTGCTTTTATTTGAATAGAAAGCACGTCATTGATTTGCAATCGATAAGGTGGTTGCATCTTTCTGATGGTAATTAAGGAATCATTTAAGGTAGTTTTGGACTCCTGTAAATAAGTGATTTTACGAGTAGGTACACAGGAACTAGCGAGCAACAATAAAAAAATTACGAACAGGCCTAACAGCTTTCTCATGTATTAAAAATAAAATAAGCTGCAATATAGAATTATTGCCGCAAATTACAGGCATGCTTTGAATTGAAAAGTAAAAAATTAACCTGCAAAGAAGTAGGGTTTCATTTTCCACTTCTTATAGGCATAGAGTGACCAACAAAACGAGAGGAATTTATGAAGAGGCAACCTGGGCTATGATTCCCTGTACTGAGTCTATCGAAATGTAGAATTAAAAGAAGACAACACTAGAAATCCAATTCCAAGAAAATCGAATTTTATATTCAAAAAATCACATCCTTCAAAACTCAACGATTCAAAAACTCAGTAACTAAAAGCCTTACCTAAACGATCATCCCCGCAGCTACTGTTTCATGGGTTTGCTCATCGACGAGAATCACACTTCCCGTCATTCTATTTTCTCTATACGAGTCTATCATCAGCACCTTACTGGTTTTAAGAGTCACCCGTCCTATCTCATTCATTTGAAACTCCTCTGGTGTGTCCATACGTTTGAGGCTTTTAATATCAATTTTATAGACCTTCTCCTTGATCATACAAACCTGTTCGTTGTTGGAGTGCATTACTTTATACTTTTTACGTGGCATGGATGGTTGATCATTCAACCAGCACATCATGATATCAAATTCTTGTGACAGTTCTGGCACATTATTAGAACGCACCAGCATGTCTCCTCTTGCCACATCAATATCATCTGCCAAAGTGATCGCCACAGACATAGGGGCAAAAGCTTCTTCTACTTCCTGATCTCCTAAATGAATGCTGGCTACTTTTGAAGTAAACCCAGAAGGAAGTGCGGTGATCTCGTCCCCTTTTCTAACCACACCACTGCTCAAGCGGCCGGCATAACCTCTGTAATCTTCAAAGCCTTTTAACTGAGGTCGGATCACGGTTTGTACTGGAAAACGAAAATCCAATTTATTCAAATCACTACTAATGTGTAGGGTCTCTAATGTATACAACAAGGGTGCCCCTTGGAACCAACTCATGTTTTCAGAGCGGTGGACCACATTATCCCCATCTAAAGCACTCATAGGAATAAAGGTAATATCTCTGGTCAACATTTTTGAAGCGAACTCTTCAAAATCTCTTATGATTTGGTTGTAGACCTGCTCGTCGTAACTCACCAAATCCATTTTATTGACACATACAATAATATGAGGGATGTTTAATAAACTGGCTATAAAAGCATGTCTTCTGGTTTGCTCGATCACTCCGTGTCGGGCATCTATGAGAATCAAAGCTACATTTGCTGTGGAGGCTCCGGTCACCATATTCCTGGTATACTGAATATGTCCAGGAGTATCTGCTATGATAAACTTTCTTTTAGGTGTGGTAAAGTACCTGTAGGCCACATCTATAGTAATGCCTTGTTCTCTTTCGTCTCTCAGTCCATCAGTAAACATGGCAAGGTCGATAGATTCCAGCCCTTTTTGCTTGCTGCTGTTTTCTACGGCGTTGATCTGGTCTTGAAAAATAGATTTGGAATCGTACAGCAGCCTACCTATCAAGGTGCTCTTTCCATCATCTACACTTCCAGCGGTCGTAAATCTTAATAATTGGTTGTTATCTATATTCATGGTATGCGCTCTTAAAAATAACCTTGTTTCTTTCTGTCTTCCATCGCGGTCTCTGACCTTTTATCATCACTGCGGTTTCCTCTTTCGGTTTGCTTTAAAGCAGATACTTCTAGAATAATTTTTTCAATAGTATCTGCATCAGACTCCATACCGCCGGTAATCGTGATATCCCCTAAGGTTCTAAATCTTATTTTCTTAGTCACCACTTCGCTAGAGTTTACCCCAGTTAAATATTCAGAATTTGGGATCCAAGCATCGTTTAACCATACCACCTCACGCTCATGGGCCAAATACAAACTAGGGATAGCAATCTGTTCTCTTTGAATGTAATTCCAGACATCCATTTCTGTCCAGTTACTGATAGGAAAAGCTCTAAAATGTTCTCCTTGGTAATGATTTCCGTTGAGGATGTTCCAAAGTTCTGGTCGTTGGTTTTTAGGATCCCACTGACCGAAATCATCTCTATGGGAAAAGAAACGTTCTTTGGCTCTGGCCTTTTCTTCATCTCTTCTCGCACCACCTATAGCACAATCCACCCCATGAGCTTCTATAGCATCTAGTAATGTGGTGGTTTGCAACGCGTTTCTAGTGGCATTTTTTCCTTTCTCTTCTTGTACGCGACCTGTATCAATAGATTCTTGAACGCTGGCGATGACCATCTCCACATTCTTTTCTTTAGCAACCGCATCTCTAAAAGCGATGGTTTCAGGAAAATTATGTCCGGTATCTACATGCATCAACTTAAAAGGAATCCGCGCTGGATAAAAAGCTTTTTGTGCCAAATGTGTCAACACAATACTGTCCTTTCCACCGCTGAATAGGATGACTGGTTTTTCAAATTGTGCCCAGACCTCTCGGATCACATAAATAGCTTCTGACTCTAATTCTTCTAAATAATCTAAGTAAAACTTATTCATATTTCTATTTTTAAACGTACTTCTTTTTCGATCATCGCAACTGCTTGATCTATACTTAATTCAGAAGTAGCGATGTGTAATAAGGGATTTTCTGGTGCTTCATAAGGAGCGTTGATTCCCGTGAAGTCTTTTATAATTCCCGCTCTTGCCTTTTGGTACAGACCTTTTACATCCCGCTCTTCACAAACGGATAAAGGGGTGTCTATAAAAATTTCAACAAAATGATCTGCTCCTACTATTTGTTTTACTTGTTCTCTTTGAGCTTGCAACGGAGATACAAATGCGGCCAAAACAACCAGTCCTGACTCCATCATTATTTTAGCTACTTCTGCCACTCGTCTTAAATTTTCTTGACGGTCTTCGGTACTAAAACCCAAACCGCTGTTCAATCCAGTTCGCAGGTTGTCCCCATCTAAGGTTGTGGTATGAAAACCACCGGCATTGAGTTGGATTTCCAAGGCTTTTGCAATGGTAGATTTACCAGACCCAGAAAGCCCCGTCAACCAAACCACCAAAGGCAAATGACCTTTTAAGCGGGTGCGCTGCTTTTGAAGCTCTTCGTAATCGTAAGCAAAAATATTATTCTCCATCTTTTAGGTTTCTATCTTTGATTCCAAAATCACTCTTATACCAAAAACGTTCGTGGAAGTAATATAGCAACATTTTAATAAATGACTCTGCAATAGCTACTCCAGAGGCCTTCGTAATAGCTTCAGGATCTTCCCTAAAGAATACATAAGCCAAAATAAAAGTGGTCACACTAGCGATAACACGCCAGGTAATGGTTTTTGCAATATGTCGTTTTTTGGATACTTCCATATTAGTTGACTATAAAAAAGGGGTTGTACAAATCTTCTTTGTTGTATTCCAAAGGTAATTGGGTCTTAGCATCTAAAACCTGCAATCCTACAGCTTCACATAGGGCTTGCCCTGCGGCCGTGTCCCACTCCATGGTCGGACCAAAACGCGGGTAGACCTCACAAACTCCCGAAGCGACCAGGCAAAACTTTAAAGAGCTGCCTACACTTTCAATGACCACTTCCCGTTCGGTTTCTTTTTTAAGATTTTCAATAAAGCCAAGCGTGGCCTCATTCATATGGGATTTACTTCCCACAACCTTAAGCTCTTCTTCGCTTTTATGCGGTAGTAACTGCTCTGATTTTTCAAGCAGTACTTCCATTTCAGGCAATTCATTTTTGTAATCGTATCTGTAAGCTGCCGTCATCGTACTATTGGTAAAATACAGCACTCCAGTAACCGGCACGTAAATAATGCCCAATTGCAACTTTGCATCAGTCAGTAGCGCGATATTTACGGTAAACTCTCCATTTCTATTGATAAATTCTTTGGTGCCGTCCAGCGGGTCAATGATCCAGCATTCTTCCCAGTTTTTACGGGCTGAATAGGCTACATTTTTAATCTCCTCACTGATGATGGGTATTCCGGTAAGCCCGAGCTGCTCCATTAAAATTGCGTTAGCCGCGAGATCTGCTTGGGTAAGTGGGGACTCATCGGCCTTTGCCATCGTCTCTATATGTTCCTGATGGTACACTTCTAAAATAGCATCTCCAGCCGTAATTGCTGCTTGTATGCTGTGATGCAATAGATCTTGATGAACCATAGTTAAAAATATTATGGGCGTAAAAATACCAAAGATTTAACCGACACCTACCAATTTCTGATCGTTTTTTGGTCGGGATGGGTTGATCTTGTTCTCGCTTTCGCGAAAGCGAAATAACTAAACAAACAAATGCGATAAAACCAGCCGCTCCCCGATAAAATTGGAAAGGACTATTTGAACACCAGCATCTCAAGGAATAACCAAATTTTGTGGGATTAACATACTGATCTAACTGCTTAAGGCCGTAATATTGCAATCTCTAATTAAGTAGTATACAAATGAATTACATCACCGTAGAAAACGTTACCAGAGCCTTTGCAGATAAAGTGCTTTTTAAAGACCTTTCCATTGGAATCAATCAAGGACAAAAGATAGGTTTTGTAGCAAAAAACGGATATGGAAAATCGTCGCTGCTCAACATCATCACCCGTGCAGAAGAGCCGGACAGTGGTAATGTATCGTATCGGACAGATTTAAGAATGGCCTTCTTATCTCAAGAACCTGATCTGAATCCCAACATGACTATAGAAGAAGTGATTCTTGATAGTGATGTACCTACCATGAAAATTATCGCCGATTATGAGCACTCCATGGCCAACCCAGACGATGCTGACATGATGCAAAAAGCACTGGATGCGATGGATGCGGCAAATGCTTGGGACTTTGAAACCAAATACCGACAAATCCTCTCCAAATTACGTCTAGATGACCTGACCCAAAAAGTAGGTAACCTCAGTGGTGGACAGAAGAAACGTATCGCTATGGCAATGGCATTGCTGTCAGACCCGCAGTTGTTGATCATGGATGAGCCTACCAACCACCTGGATCTAGAAATGATCGAGTGGTTAGAAGCTTATTTTAAACAAGAAGACTACACCATTCTTATGGTGACTCACGACCGTTATTTCTTAGATCGGGTGTGTAATGAAATTATAGAACTGGACCAAGGGCAACTGTACACCTACAAAGGGAATTATTCTTACTATGTAGAGAAAAAACAGGAACGCCTTGAAGTAGAACAAACCAATCAAGAAAAAGCACAACAGCTTTTTAAAAAGGAACTTACCTGGATGCGTCGCCAGCCAAAAGCAAGACGTACCAAATCCAAGTCTCGAATAGAAGATTTCAACCAAATTAAGGAAGCAGCCAGCAACAGACGTAAAGATCATCAAGTAGAACTAGAGATCAATATGGAACGCTTGGGAACTAAGGTGGTGGAACTGCATAATATCAGCAAATCCTTTGGCGATAACCATTTGATTAAAGACTTTTCTTATAACTTCTTGCGTGGAGAACGTCTGGGAATTATCGGTAAAAATGGAACTGGAAAATCGACTTTCTTGAACATGATCACCGGTGCCTTAGAAGCAGATGCTGGTAAAGTAGTGATAGGAGAAACCGTAAAAATCGGTTACTACACGCAAGACGGAATGGAAACCAAACCTGGGCAAAAAGTCATCGATGTGGTCAAACAATACGGTGAATACATACCCTTGAACAAAGGAAAGATCATCAGTGCCAGCCAACTCTTGGAACGTTTTCTTTTTGACAACAAGAAGAAACACGACTTTGTAGAGAAACTGAGTGGTGGTGAGAAAAAGAGGTTGTACTTATGTACGGTTCTTATTCAAAATCCCAACTTCTTGATACTTGATGAACCTACTAACGACCTGGATATTCCTACCTTGAACGTACTGGAGAATTTCTTAATGGATTTCCCTGGTTGTATTATAGTAGTAAGTCACGACCGTTATTTTATGGATAAGATCGTCGATCATTTATTTGTCTTTAATCAGTCGGGGAACATTACGGACTTCCCTGGAAACTACAGTGATTTTAGAGCTTATGTAGGAAATACAGACCTGGCTTTAGACAAAGACACCGAAGAAGCAGCAGCAGTGGCTGCAGCAGCTGTTCCAAAAGCCATCGCAGCACCAAAACCTGAACCTACTTCTGGACCTACTAGAGAGCAACAAAAAATGCTTTCAAGAACGGAAAACAAGATCAAGCAACTAGAAGAGCAAAAGAAAAAGCTTCAAGAGAGCTTTTTAGACCCCAGCATACATCAAGATCAAATGACTGAAAACTCCATTCAGTTAGAAAAAATCAAAGCACAGCAAGAAGAAGCTGAAATGGAATGGCTGGAATTGAGTGAGCAGATTGCTGCTAATTAGCTGACCCTTAAATTATAGCAAGCAATCGCCAAATAAGTTTGCTCGCAAGCTCACAAATCTAAGTAGACAGGCATTAGGTATCAGTTGAAAATTTTTGGTTGGAAACAGCTTTTCTGAATACCATGAACATCACGTCAAACCCTTTTGGTTCTAGATCTCGGCAAAGCCGAGACTGCGAACCTGTTTTCCCTTCCTCTGAAGGGAAAGGCTGGTGTAGTGCGATTTATATGCTTACGGAAAGGCAGTATCAGGCGCGGCCCCTAGTGCGAAATAGTCAGCCGGTTTAAAAAGCATTAGTACGTCTATCAAGCCTGTATGTTACCAAAACTAAAAAGCTTTCCCCTTATAAATCTTGCATCCGACGAGCGACCAAAGGAGCGAGAGGAATGCACTATTCATTCGTGTACGAATGAAATAAGGGGTTACACATTACTGAAAGTTTTCTATATATCTAGCTGTGCTGGTAATTCCAACATCGCAACAAATTAAAAGCTTTCCCCTTATGAAATAAGGGGAACATTTCATTCGTGTACGAATGAAATAAGGGGTTTCACGGTGCTGGAAGTTTACGTTAAGAGCTTTTCTCTCTCACCACATCTCGTATCCATTCAAAAATATGTTCCAGATTCTCAAAGACCATTTTATTCTCAAATCTAAGAATCGTAAAACCAAGTTCCTCTAAATCTTGATCTCTTCGCTCATCTTGATCTCTTGCTTCTGGATGATTGTGAATTTCTCCATCTAACTCAATAATTAAACCTATAGAAGCACAATAAAAATCGACTATATAATTACGAATAGAATGTTGTCTTTGAAAACGCAAACCGTCGAGTTGTTTTGATTTGAGGTGCGACCACAAATACTTTTCTGCTGGAGTGCTATTGCTACGCAGTTTTCTTCGATAGTATTCTAAAGACTTTTTGGTATGGATCCGTTTTTTATTCAAGGTAGGAAGATAATAAAAAGCTTTTGTACATCTATCAAGCCTGTATCTCCCCAAAAATAAAAGCTTTCCCCTTATGAAATAAGGGGTTTCACGGTGCTGGAAGTTTTCTATACCTCTAGACTATGCTAGCAATTCCAACATCGCAACAAATTAAAAGCTTTCCCCTTATGAAATAAGGGGAACATTTCATTCGTGTACGAATGAAATAAGGGGTTTCACGGTGCTGGAAGTTTTCTATATATCTCGATATGCTGGCAATTCTAAAATCGCTTCAAACCCTTTTGGTTCTCCATTTCGGCAAAGCCGAGATTGCGAACCTGTTTTCCCTTCCTATGAAGGGAAAGGCTAGTGTTGTGCGATTCACATAGGTCGGGAATTAAATCAAGAGATGCTGCATCTTATGGGAATGGTCAGGGATTTAAAAAAGCATTTGTACGTCTAACTATCTAGTAGTTGCAACAAATTAAAAGCTTTCCCCTTATAAATCTTGCATCCGACGAGGGACAGAAGTAGTGAGAGGAATGCGCATTGAAAACCTATACAGAAAACCGCGACCGAGACTGAGACTGAGAACTAAAAACTGAAACTAAAACCTACTCCTCCTCAACAGGCACTGCAAATAAATCAAAGTCCTCTGCTTCTGTAATCACTACATTCACAAAAGAACCTACAGATAAATAGTGCTTGTCTGCATCTATAAGTACTTCGTTATCTACATCTGGACTGTCAAATTCGGAACGACCTACAAAATGATTCCCGCGTTTGCGATCGATCATCACTCTGAATTCCTTTCCTATCTTCTGCTGATTCAGCTCCCAAGAGATTTGAGATTGAATTTCCATGATCTCGTTAGCGCGTTCTTGCTTAACCTCAGCTGGAACATCATCTTCTAACTTGTAAGCATGCGTATTTTCTTCATGCGAATAAGTAAAACATCCCATACGTTCAAAACGCTGGTCACTTACCCATTGCTTTAATATTTCAAAATCTTCTTCTGTCTCACCAGGATAGCCTACGATCAATGTGGTACGTATGGCCATTTCTGGAACCAGCGTTCTGAATTTATCTAGAAGGGCATTCGTTTTTTCAAAAGTAGTCCCACGACGCATGGATTTTAATACAGGCGTAGAAATATGTTGTAGCGGTATATCAAGGTAATTACACACCTTAGGTTCGCTTTTCATGACGTCTAAAACATCTAGCGGAAAACCAGTTGGGAAGGCATAATGCATACGTATCCATTCGATTCCTTCTACTTTTGCTAGCTCTCGTAGCAATTCAGCTAATCTTCTTTCTTTATACAAATCAAGACCGTAATAGGTCAGGTCTTGAGCGATTAAAATCAATTCTTTTACCCCTTTTGCCGCAAGCTTTTCAGCCTCGATAATAAGGTTTTCAATAGGGGTACTTTTGTGACCACCACGCATTAAAGGAATCGCACAAAAAGAACATGGTCGGTCACAACCTTCCGCTATTTTGAAATAGGCGTAATTTTTTGGTGTGGTGGTTACTCGTTCCCCTATCAGCTCGTGCTTGTAATCGGCACCTAGCGCTTTAAGAAGTGATGGCAATTCTGTGGTTCCAAAATACTGATCCACATCTGGAATTTCTTTTTGAAGATCTGGCTTATAACGCTCAGATAAACAACCGGATACAAATACCTGATCCACCTCACCTCTTTGCTTACGTTCTACAAAATCAAGAATCGTATTGACCGATTCTTCCTTGGCATTATCAATAAAACCACAGGTATTGATCACTACAATATTTCCTTCTTCTTCATGCACCACATCTTTACCGCTGGCTCTCAATTGACCCATCAGCACTTCACTATCGTACACATTCTTAGAACAACCTAAAGTAATTACGTTGATCCTGTTCTTTTTTCTTGTTTTTGTTCTCATAAGCGGCTGCAAATTTACGACTTAGGCGTGGTTTATTGTTGTTTTTAACAGGCTTTCTATTTTCTTGAGAAAATGTAAGTTGATCGGGAAGCAGCACAAGGCGAAAGCGGACTTCTCCAAAAGCCTTGTCGGCAGTTTTAAAAACAAGAGTACCTTAAAATCAAAGCTGCTGGATGGCTTTTAAAGGAACCACCAAGTAACCCATTCCCTCATCCAAAAGTACTTTTCCCTCAACAAAGCTTTTTATTTTTCTGAATACCTATTATGTTTGAACAACCAATAGTTTTAAGTTAACTTCATCCCCTGGCAAGATTTTAACGAATTCAATACTCACCTCTCCTTTGACGGGTATAGTTGGAATACTGCTCTGGGTTACCAGCATCTCGCCAGCTATGAAGAATTTCAAATAGGTTTAGGGTATAGTTTTTATTTATAAATAAATTTATTGGAAAAAGTACGTTCTTTACACACCAAAAAAACATTATGACCATCAAACAATTTCATTATTTCACTCTTGCATTCTTATTTACAATTACCTTAGGATACAGCCAATCTAAAATTAATGCTTATCTCATAGATTCCAACGGAGTTAAAAAGCAAATTTTCTTGCCTTCTCAAAAAGTTATTTTGGATAAAGAAAATGTAATACAGTATTACGACAATTCAGAATCTAAAAGTCTAATAGTGGCCACTTCTATGGACATTAAAGAAATAGGGTATAGCGATGGAAGCTTGGTCATTGTAAGCGAGAAAATAAAAGAGATCCATCCTGATCAAAATGTATTCCTTAGAAAGTTATCTGTTGGTTTTATTGAAATATTACAATACTCTAATGAAGCGCAATCCTATTACATTGTAAAACGGGATGGGTCAGTTGAAGATGTATTGAGAATAGCATCTACAGAGAAAAGTAATGAGAAATCATTTAAAGAAGTATTGTTTGTAAAGTACAATCCTAATCATACAGATAAAAAGTCCTATCAAAAATTATCATTTGATGAGGAAGGGATCACTGAATATTTCCTTAACAACTACACTGCGGAGCCTATAGAAATCCTCTCTCAAGAAAAGAAAGTAAAATCATGGAACTACAGTGGTTTTGCTGGTTATTCTTCAGGAAGCGCAGAATTTAATTCTGGAGAAAGTGGTGGCTCAAAAATCCCTATGAATGGATTTCACTTTAATGCGAGAGCAGAAAAGAATTTAGATAGAATAACAAATCTAGTAACAGCATTTGGAGGGATGAAATATTACTCATTGAGTGGTGACAATGAATTTACACTAAATCAGCAATCCTCTGTCAACCGAACAGAAACAAATGCAGAAGTTGAAATGAAATACCTATCCTTTGAGCTAGGGGTTAAATACAACATTCATATCAATTATAATTTTACTATAAGCCCATTGTTATCCTTTGAAAAAAGTATTGGAAATTCCAACAATGATATTGTATTTTTTGATTTAGAAAATGGCGAGCGCATCACGAGCGCTTCCAATTTCCCAAAAGATCTAGATAATATTCATATTGGTGTTGAAGTAGCAGTTAAAAGAAATTTTCTTTTAAGAGTTAGTTATTCTTCATTTATAAGCCAGGAAAAAGTGGTAAATTTTATAAACTCAGGTAGTACTTTAGAAAACACATCAAAGTTATCTTTCAGTAAATTAGATCTATCCTTTGGGTATCGATTCTAAAACTTCCTAAAACTCCTAAAGCCTTCCTGGACACCAGCAGTAACTTTTACAGGTAAATGGTTTTCTACTGGAGGAATAGGACAAGAAAATCTCTTGCTGTAAGCGCAATAAGGATTGTAGGTATTATTAAAATTAAGTACAACCTTCTCACTTAAAGGCGATCTCAATTCCATATAACGACCTACTTTATAAGATCCTTTTCCATTGGTCTGATCAGTAAAATAAACCGATAAATAATTGTAATATTCTGGATCGTCTTTTAAACTAGGACTGGATAAAACAAGTAGTTTGCATTTCTTGCCTTTTAAAGTAAAATGCAAATAACCGTATTTTACATAAGAGGCAATGCGCGTAGTTGAAGTTTCTAATTGCAGTTCTTCTGTATTAGCTAGTGGTTCAAATCTGGCCTCCACCACAAATTCTGGATCAAAATCGTAGAAATTTAAATAGCCAAAGTTTTTCTTTTCCCTTTCTGTTAAGACCTTATTCTCTCCAGATTTGTATTCTAAAGAAAGTTCCTTTCGGTATTCTATAGATCCCTGCTCCTGATCCTGAGCACATAAACTAAGACTAAAAGCGAGTACTAATAAAGTAAAGATGTTTTTCATAAAACTAAGAAGTAAGACTCCATATCCATAGAGCGATGTCGTTGTAATAAAATCTAGCGATCGCAACAACAGCAACTGCGACTGTGGTTAGGGACCAAAAGTATTTTTTATAGAGCACACTAGCTCCTGTAACTACAAACACTACCAAATGTACCACGGCCATAAAATACAATGGATCATAGGCATTTTCAGGTGCCAGCGGACGGTCTTCTAATGGGTTGGTCAGCAACTGAAATACTACTGTGCACATATAAAAAGCGGCGTAAATGACCACTATCTTAGTGGTTACCTGAAGGCTTCGATCGTTGAATAATGGTGGTCGTTCTTGTTCCAATTCTTTTTTCTTAACTATTTTTAATTCAGTCGCATCACAACCTGATCCTTTCCAGAAATCCTAAAGAGATGTATACCTCTATCTCCATCTGAAAAACAGCCTCTTTAAAAAGCCTGATTAATTTTTGTAATTCTCTGGTAATACTCTGTGTTTGGTTATTTTCTCATAAGCAGCAGCCCAATTAAAAAGCAATTGATCTGCTTCATTAGGTGCGATAAAAGTAAGGCCATAAGGCTGTCCTTTATCGTCATAACCCATAGGAACAGTCATCGCAGGAAAGAAAGCCGCTGCGGCAGCTCCTGCTGTATAGTTATTGATAGAAACAAAACCATTGAGATCATGCTCCTTTATCAAATTATAAAAGTACTCTTGAGCAGTAGCCGTCATCGCCTCTTTAAATTCCCGAAAATCAGCATCAGAAATAGCAGGCTCATCGATAATTCCTTGAAAAAGACTCTGCCCATAAGGCATGGCTTTTAAAGAATCCTTTCTGTTCCATTCCATGACTTTAGCAACGTCCCATCCGCGATATGAACCGTTTGCTTGACCTGCAAAATAAGCAGGCAGGTCCTTTTTCATATCTGCATTGAGCAGTTTTAAGAATCCGTTTAATTGTGGTCTGGTATCGTCTATTTCAATAAGTACGGCTCCGGACTTTTCTAAATCTAGTAAAGCCTGCGCATATAAAGGATTTTCTTTAAAGGAAGTCCATACGGCAAAGCGAACTCCTTTTAAACTAGCCGTTTCAAAACTATTAATACCATATTGATCGATCACATCATAAGGCGCACCTAATGCTTGTGCTAGAATGGCATTATCCATCACGTTTTTGGTCATCGGCCCAGCGGTATCTAAATAACTAGAAATAGGCACAATTCCAACACCGCTAAAAGTTCCTGTAGTAGGTTTATAACCCACCACGCTATTTTGAGAAGATGGTGATAAAATAGAACCAGAAGTCTCTGATCCTATTGCGGCTACGGCAAAATTTGCTGCGACACTAACACCACTTCCACTGCTGGACCCGCCAGTATCTAAAGATCTTCTTCCGTAAGGATTTAAGGTCTGTCCACCTACTGCGCTGTAACCACTCGGACAATCGCCACAAAAGAAATAAGCCCATTCACTTAAGTTGGCTTTTCCTAAAATAACCGCACCTTCTTGTCTTAGATTCTTGACAATTTGAGCGTTTTGAGCAGTGGTATTTTTTATCAATACAGCCGCACCAGCAGTGGTAGGCATGTCATTTGTATCTATATTATCTTTTAATAAAATAGGCATTCCTTTGATGGAATAATAAGCAAGCTCCTCCCCCTTTTTCTTTGCATAGGCCAAGTCTTGATCGGCAGCATCAGCTTGTTTTAAGGCATTGGGATTGATGGCAATCACAGCGTTCAATGATTTGGGATTCTCCCTGTCGTAAGTATAGATTCTTTTCAGGTAAAAAAGAGTCAGGTCTCGGTAGGAAAATTGCCCACTAGCAATGGCTTCTTTAATTTCTGGAATACTCTTTTCAAGAATAAGACCTTTGAGTTTATCGCTTTCGCGAAAGCTAACCACTTCATCCAACAAATCGCCAAAAATCTGGTCCTTATCTAGATAGTTAGAATCCAGTACTTTGAATTCTCTAAAATCATTGACAGCAGGTTGTACCGACCTATCAGAAGACTTGCAGGCTAAGAATAGCAACGGCAAGAAAAGCAGCAATTTTTTCATGAAATAAGTTTGCCTAAAAATAAAGCTCTTACTGGTAAAATATACTATTTAAGATAATTTTATATACTGCCAGAGTAAAAAGACACAAGACCGCTGTGCTGCTAGAATAAAGGAACAAACCGCTTCATTATTGTAGAAAAAAAATGAACTCGAGCCAAAGAAATACGTCTTTCTATTCTATACAGCAACTGAAATACATCCGTTTATAGAGAAGTTCCTAATTCTAATTAAAGAAGCTATCCACAAACTCGACTTTATTAAAAACCTGAAGATCTTCCAAGCCTTCTCCTACGCCTATATAGCGCACAGGAATCTGAAACTGATCAGAAATCCCTATCACCACACCACCTTTTGCGGTACCGTCTAATTTTGTGACGGCAAGACTGGTTACTTCGGTAGTTGCAGTAAATTGCTTTGCTTGTTCAAAGGCATTTTGACCTGTAGAACCATCGAGCACCAACATCACATCGTGAGGAGCGTTAGGAATTATTTTTTGCATCACTCGCTTTACTTTAGAAAGCTCGTTCATCAAGTTCACTTTGTTATGTAAACGGCCTGCGGTGTCGAGAAGAACGACATCTGCATTTTGTGCCACAGCGCTTTGTAAGGTGTCGTAAGCAACACTTGCAGGATCACTTCCCATAGCTTGCTTTACAATCTCTACACCTACTCGTTGTGCCCAGATATCCAATTGTTCTACCGCAGCGGCTCTAAAGGTATCCCCAGCTCCTAAAACAACCTTTTTACCCGCTTTTTTAAGTTGGTATGCCAGTTTACCTATAGTAGTAGTCTTCCCCACTCCATTGACTCCTACAATCATGATGACATAAGGACCATCGGTTTCTGGAATGGTAAATTCTGTAGCGTCACCTTGGTTCACCTTGCTCATTAATCCAGCGATTTCCTCACGTAAGATTTGGTTCAATTCTGAAGTACCTAGGTATTTATCTTTTGCTACACGAGCTTCTATGCGATCAATGATCTTTACAGTGGTGGCTACCCCTACATCACTAGAGATCAACACATCTTCTAGATCATCGAGCAGGTCAGCATCAACGGTAGATTTACCGGCTACTGCTTTTCCTAGTTTGTCAAAAAAGCTGGATTTAGTTTGCTCCAGTCCTTTGTCTAGGGTTTCTTTTTTCTCTTTAGAAAATATGTTTTTGAAAAAACTCATGGCTTATTTAGAATGAGTACAAAAATAAGAAAGTTAACGCCAATAATGACTATAGTTGTGATGAAAGAACAGGAAGACAGGTTCCATAAAATTATGCTTAGAGGTCATACAAGGCTGTTTTCTGCGACGAGCTGACCACAAACTTACTAACAACAGCTGGAAGGACCAATGCTCTGACGTAGATCGTGCCTGACCATTAAATGTTAAGACAGTATTGAGAATAGAATAAAAAGTATGGCAGCAGCTCTGCCTTTAGGAAATTAAAAAGGTCTGATTCTTCAACGACCCAGTCTTAGAAAGACTTGGATGCTGGGATAGCTACAAAACAAAAAACCGTCCTATTTACATAGGACGGTTCTAAACATTTATTTAACCAACTTATTTCTTATTCAAGAAATCGTTTACTAAATCTGGCGCCATAATAGCACTTACAAATGTATAAGCTCCTGTTTTAGGAGACTTTACCATTTTGATTGCTTTCGTTAATCTTACATTTCCCGTTTGTAGGGATGCGATTGATTTCTTTGCCATGTCTTACTTATTTAATTTCTTTATGAAGAGTCATACGCTTCAAAACCGGATTGAACTTCTTGAGCTCAACACGATCTGGAGTGTTTTTCTTGTTCTTTGTAGTGATGTAACGAGACATCCCTGGCATACCAGATTCTTTATGTTCTGTACACTGAAGAATCACTTGTATTCTATTTCCTTTACTTTTTGCCATCTTATATAACTTTTATAAAATTACTTAGTAAGAAAACCCTTAGCTCGGGCTTCTTTAATTACTTGAGTAATTCCTTTCTTATTGATGTTTTTTATTGCTCTAGCAGATACTTTAAGTGTAACCCACTTATCTTCTTCCGGTAGATAGAATTTCTTCTTGAAAAGATTTACGTTAAATCTACGTTTAGTCTTATTCATAGCGAAGGAAACGTTATTTCCAGTCATCGCTGATTTTCCAGTAAGTTCACAAACTCGAGACATGATTATTGTTGTTTAAAATCGGAATGCAAAATAACGATATTTAATTCGATCTCACAAGTCTAAATTAGCTGCTTTTTTAATAATTCTTTTTGAAGCAATTCAAACGACTTATTAACTGTCTTTTGAATTACTCGTTCTCGATGATTTCCCATCATAAATTTCAATGCAAAACTCTCCTGCTCAGTAGCTATACCAATATAAACGATTCCTACGGCAGCATCGCTGTCTCCTTTTAACGGACCCGCATTTCCTGTAGTAGCCACAGCATAATCAGATTTAAATAGTTTCTTTACGGCTACCGCCATAGCCTCAGCCACTTCACCACTCACTACAGAGTATTGCTCAATAAGTGCTGGATCGATGCCTAATATAGCCGCTTTTGACTCTGTTTCATAGGTGATCGTACTTCCTTTAAAAAACTCAGAGGCTCCTGGGATTTCTGTAATTAAGTTGGCTATTTTTCCGCCCGTACAACTTTCTGCTGTGGCCAGTGTTTTATGTTGTTCTTTAAATAAACGACTTACTTGATCTACCAGCTGCTCTTCATTACTTTCTCCTACTATAATATCTTCTATAAGATGGTAAAGTGTTTTGATTTGCTCAGCGACCTCTTTTTCAAGAAGCGCCTTATCTGCTCCAGCAGTTGACAAACGCAGCCTAACCGTTCCTAAACTTGGCAAATAAGCCAGTTTGATATGAATAGGAAGCGCCTCTTCCCAAAGCTCAATTCGGGTTGCGATAGTGCTCTCTCCTTGCCCAGCGGTTAAAATTGTTCTGTGGTGTATATGAGGTAAATCTGGAAATTCTTGAATTCTAGGCAGCACTCCGCTGCTCATGATTTCTTTCATTTCAAAAGGCACGCCGGGCATAGAAACAAAAATCACATTATGGTGCTCCAGCCACATTCCTGGTGCTGTTCCATAATCGTTTTTAAGGATCTCTGCTCTGGATGGAACCATAGCTTGGGCCTTATTCATGGAAACCATAGGATCCTTAATGTACTTGGCAAATAATTGGGTGACATGATCCAATACTTCTTGATTAAGTACCAACTCATCATTTAAATATTCGCAAATCGTAGATTTGGTAATATCGTCCTTTGTAGGTCCTAATCCGCCTGTAATAAGCACGATGTCTGATTGTGATTCCGCTTTCGCGAAAGCGGACAGAATATGCTGCCTATCGTCGCTTATAGAGATGATCTCGTATACATGAACTCCTATTTTATTGAGTTCTTGTGCCATCCATGCAGAATTAGTATCCACAATCTGACCTATGAGTATTTCATCACCTATAGTAATTATGGTCGCTTTCATTTAGAAATCTCTTTTAAGCTGAATCAGCGTTTTTTGTAGTTCTTTATCTAAGAACATAAAATCTTTATTGGTATCCTTTATTTCATCGCCTTTCCCCCAATTTTCTAGCACCAATGCATTCCAGTATCCTTGATGCCCGAACATTTCTAGAGAGGGCTTTATCTTATGAGCATAGCGAGCCAAATTGTCTCGATCTTCTTCTCTTATAGCCAGTGTTACACGATCAAGGTCAGTAGACCTTTCTTCTATAAAAACAGGGTCATTATCGAACATTTGGATCATCTGCGATAAACCGTAAGTCACTTTTTTCATTTAACCTTTATTTCAAAAAGCTCTTTACCGTGAAGCACCCCTCTTAGAACATCGTTTTCTGATACTTTAGAAACCCCCGCAGGTGTTCCTGTATAAATCAAGTCTCCTATTTTAAGGGTGAAGTATTGGGAAACATAAGCGATGATCGCGTCTATCTTCCACAACATATGTGAAGTGTTTCCGTCTTGTTGTAAAACGCCGTTTTTAAACAATTGAAAATCGAGATCGTCCAATTCTGGAAGCTCGCTTTTGTTTATAAAATCTCGGCAAATCACTGCTGCTCCGTCAAAGGCTTTTGCCTTTTCCCAAGGCAATCCTTTTTGTTTGAGTTGTTGTTGTACATCTCGAGCTGTAAAATCTATACCAAGGCCTATCTCGTCGTAATATTTATGGGCAAACTTCTCATCGATATGTTTACCGATGCGGTTGATCTTAACGACTACTTCCACTTCATGGTGTACATCGTCTGTCCATGGCGGAATAAAAAAGGGTTGCTTGTGTAAGAGTATAGCAGTATCTGGCTTTAGAAAAACTACAGGCTCCTCAGGTCGCTCGTTTGCTAGCTCCTCTATATGATCTGTGTAATTCCTGCCTATGCAAATAATTTTCATAGTTTATCTACTGTAATTAGGAGCCTCTTTAGTGATGGTCACATCATGAGGATGACTTTCCATCATTCCAGCAGCGGTAATTTTTATAAAACGACCTGTTGCTTTTAAGGTTTCAATATCCTTTGCTCCACAATATCCCATTCCAGCGCGTAAACCACCTAAGAACTGAGTCATGCTTTCTACCAAATCTCCTTTATAAGGTACGCGACCTACTATTCCTTCTGGTACTAATTTTTTTATATCGTCTTCTACATCTTGGAAATAACGGTCTTTAGAACCGTGTTGCATGGCTTCTACAGAACCCATTCCTCTATAGGATTTAAATTTACGACCGTCATATATAATGGTCTCTCCTGGAGACTCTGTCGTTCCTGCTAACATAGAACCTAGCATGACACAATCTGCTCCAGCGGCAATAGCTTTAGGTATATCCCCAGTATATCGTATTCCACCGTCTGCAATTACGGGAACTCCAGTTCCTTTTAAGGCATGAGCAGCTTCCATTATAGCGCTTAATTGTGGAAAGCCTACTCCGGCAACTACACGAGTCGTGCAGATTGATCCAGGACCTATTCCTACTTTTACTGCATCTGCTCCAGCGTCAGCCAGGTATTTTGCAGCCTCAGCAGTAGCTACATTTCCTACCACTACTTCTAGATCAGGAAAGCTTGCTTTTACTAATTTTAATACATCTACCACACCTTTTGTATGACCATGGGCGGTGTCTATCACTACAGCATCTACTCCAGCAGCAACTAACGCACGGGCTCTTTCTACTGCATCACCAGTAACCCCTATAGCGGCCGCAACGCGCAAACGACCGTATTGGTCTTTGTTAGCGTTAGGTTGTAGGGTTAACTTTGTAATATCTCTAAAGGTAATTAAACCTTCCAGCTTACCCTCCTCGTCGACAACGAGTAGTTTTTCAATCTTGTGTTGTTGGAGAATAATCTCAGCCTCTTGTAGAGAAGTCCCTGTTTTTGCTGTTACTAAATCTTCTGAAGTCATTACTTCAGATACTAATCTTGAATCGTCTTTTTCAAAACGCAAATCGCGATTGGTAATGATTCCTTTGATATAACCATCTGCATCAATAATAGGAATACCGCCTATACTGTGCTCTCTCATACTGGCCTTAGCATCTCCTATGGTAGCCTTTTCTGTCAAGGTTACTGGGTCGATAATCATACCGCTTTCTGCACGTTTTACACGACGTACTTTTTGAGCTTGAGCCTCAATGGTCATGTTTTTATGAAGAATACCTATACCGCCTTCTTGCGCCATAGCAATAGCCATGCGACTTTCAGTAACAGTATCCATCGCTGCCGAAATTACGGGTGCGTTCAGGGTTATATTTCTAGTAAATTTAGATTTGATACTTACTTCTCTAGGAAGCACCTCGCTATAAGCAGGTACAAGAAGTACATCGTCGTAGGTTAAACCTTCGCCTAAAAACTTGGATTCGTGAGAGATCATGCAATAAAATTTTATTGCATGCAAAGATACCAATTTAATTCTTGTGCTTGATTTTATTATTCTTAATTATTTATCAATTATTTCTTTTAGAATAAACAGCCTCTATAAAGGTTTATAAAAAGATGATAATTCTCACTATTTATGATTTAAAAGCCACATTTCTAGGAAAACAACTTACTGATCCATTTTATACAACGCCCATTCCAACAGTTGGTATTTCAAATCTTTGTACGAGCATGCTACAAAAAACAAATTCCTATATTTTATAAGCATCTTACAAGAAGTAGTTTGATGAAATCAAGCATAATAGTTGTCGACTGCCGCTCGAACAGACATTAAAAAGCTCTTATTCGAGCTGGGAGCAACATTCAGTACTTAAGCTCGTACCTATGATATGAATAAAACATCTTGATTCTATATTCTTATAGCAAACGATCTTGACTTCTTTTCAAAACAATTCAAGTACACTTACCATTTATATATAATCACGTCATCACCGTCTAAAGTAGCGAGGTATCGATTCTTAGATTGGGCTATCGCACTTTGGGTCTTCCCATAAACGGGTAAGGAAGAAAGCAGGTCTCCTTTCCTATCTAGGATATACACCTTGTTTTCTCCTGTTTCAATAAGGTGAATAAAATCACCGCTGGAGAGGCGCGTTATATGAGCTGGTAAGTAGGTTCCATAAGGTAATGTTACATCATAACTATTGATACTTAGCTCATTGTTATTCTGAATCAACAGCATTTTTGAATTGGCTTGCAAGGTAGCATCAGTTCGGTAAGTACCTTTGTAATTTACCGTTCCTTTTACTGGATCTAATTCCATCAACTTCCCTTCTTCTGTTAGTGCTAAAGCTTTATTTTTATTTAAATAGAGCGCTGTATTTAGCTTTGGCTTTTCTTTGACATTGGTACGCATAGAACCTGTTCTACTCAATAATGCTATAGAATTATCCGCTTTCGCGAAAGCGATATAATCCTTTATCCCTATTCTAAAATGTTGCGGCTGGCTGGTGATGTTCTTTGCTTTTTTATAAGTGAAACCGCTCACCGTTTTCCCATCTCTGTCCAGCATGATCAACTCATTGCCCTGGGTTACTAAAAAACGATACTCGCGTCTGTTATCATAGTCAAAAACACTCAAAGGCTGTGTGATAGGATCTTTAAACTGTTGAGGATAGGCGTTCACATCTTTACCATTTCTATCGATAAAATATACGGACTTATTAGTAGCAAAGGCCATTTGCTTGCGACCGTTCTTATAGGCATCAGTCACTTCTATTTCTCCAAGAATAGGCCCGTCTAAGTTTTTACTCCACCATTTTTTTCCAAATTCAGAAAGTAAATGCAAGGTGAAGTCCTCATCTTGAAAAGCTACATCATGTCTTTTATTCAAATGATTGGGGAATAAAAAAGGCCCAGCGATGATCTTTTTAGGCGACTTATACGCTCCTATTTGACTTACTTGCATCTTATTACTTCTTCCCATTGCGTAAGGAACCACTAGGTGGTAATGCGCATATTCATCTTCATGAACATACTGACTGATCATTAATGGAAAGTCATTTTCATCAAGTTTTTGAATCAGCTTCAGATCTTCTTGATCAGTGTCTTTTGCCAACTCTTTAAACTCTTTGGCACTAGTGATTTTAAGAAGGCTACTGCTATTACTCAAGGCCTCTCTAGAGTCGTTCCACCAAGGTTGCTCTGATAAAACAGTTTTGTTTTGGTAATTAGAGATGAATTCTTCTGGTGCACTAGCACTGTTAGAACAGATAAGATGTTGATCTAAAACAGTGACAAATTTGTATTCCTTAGCTTGTACTAAAGGCCGTATAGCATGAGTCTTTATGGGATTAGCCAATTCATAAATCAGGTGATCTCGATAAGTAAACTTTGCTGTTGAAAGACTGTCTAGATTCATAAAAACAGATTCGTATGGTTTTAAAGTAAATACCAGTGCATTTGTTTTCTCTAGCTTCACCTCACTCATTTCTTGAGTGTTATCAAGAATCTCCATTAATTGGCTTCCTACTTTTATCTCATTGCTGTGGTATCTTTTCAAGTTATCTATAAGTTGGGAAGGCTTTTGATAAGTAACAGATTTTAAACTTCTAAAACTTAGAGGAAGGACGTCTTGAATATGATTTTCTGCAGCATCTAAGTTGTTGTACAAGTCGTGATCCATTTTTAGACTGTCCTGATATGTAATAACACCATCTAATTGAAAATAAGTACCTCCGGTACGAGCTTCTAGTTGATACCACTCGGCATGGTTTCCATTGTCACTGATATTATTACCTAAGAGGAATTGCTCCAACCACTTCTTTTCTGTCGCTTTTATGTAAAAGGTACTGCCACTTTTAGTTCGGTTATAAATATTTTGAAACCCGTCGTCAAAAACATAATCAGACACGTCTCTTCGTACTATACTTTCTAACACTAACAAAGAAGAACTCGCGAGGTGCACTCCTTTGTGGTTCAATGAATAATAACTCTTCTTATCAATTTCCTTTTTAATGATTTTTGCGTCATTATATATAACTTCAGAAGTAGTGTTAGTAGTGTCTATAGTCTTTTTTAGGGGTGAAGTAATAAGTGTGATGACCACTTCATTTTTACCTTCTATACTCAAAGCGATCAGGGACTCCTCCCCTTTAAGGTTGTAGTTTTTAAGAAAAGAACTGGCTTCCTTTATTTCTCTTATACGAGAAAGCTTTGAGAGTTTATTCAACAATTCATTACTGCTAAAAAACTGATCCAGATCTTCTAAATTATCTATATGAACAATGATCTTAGCATCGGTAGGAATGCGGTTGATCAAGTCGTTGTTGATCTCGCTATTTTCCTGACAAGATGTACAGGTAAATACAATGATAATAAGGGCAATAAGATTGCGCATGGAAGTCAATTTAATAAACACAAAAATAAATAGGATAATCCTTCTAAACGATAGAAATACGAACAACTTATAAGTCTGATATCAACGGATCTGGAAGTAATTTAAAAGTCATGCGATGATAAGGTGTTGCACCGTGTTTTCTTATCGCTTCCCGGTGTTTCTTAGTAGGGTAACCTTGATTTTTTTCCCAACTGTACTCTGGATGTTCCTGTGCAATGCGCGACATAAAATCATCTCTATAGGTTTTTGCAAGAACCGAAGCCGCTGCGATGTGCAAATACTTTCCATCTCCTTTTATCACCGTAGTTGCTGGTATTTCTCGATAGGAATTAAACTTATTGCCATCCACAGCGATGTGCTCTGGACGTATGGTTAATCCATCTATGGCCTGATGCATGGCAAGAATACTGGCTTGCAAAATATTGATCTCATCTATTTTTTCCATCATCACATGCGACACATGGTAATCCAGCGCTTGCTCTTCGATCAAGGTCCTGAGTTCATACCTGCGCTTTCGCGAAAGCTTCTTACTATCGTCTAACAATTCAGATTTAAAATCCAGCGGTAAAATTACAGCAGCAGCAGTTACTGGTCCACAAAGACAGCCTCGACCAGCCTCGTCTGTACCGCATTCTACTATTCCTTTATGGATCTGATTCAAAAGCATTTTCAAAAGTACATAATAGCAGCAATTTAAAATCGTTTAAATCAAGATACCAATCATAAAGATCATTTGAGGCCTCTACACTTGTTTCTTTTTCGTTGTAAGTTGCTATTTACACTTTCCATAGCCGGTTCTATGAAACGTATTCACCGCTTCGGGCATCAAAAAAGCAACTTCGTTTCTTATTCGTCCTTTTATGATTAAAATAGGTATTACTTTTGAACTCTGTATGCCGTACTGTTTATGAAACAATTTTTATTTTTATTTTTTTTGATGCCGCTGGCCCTTTTGGCGCAAAAGGAAAAACCGCCCTTGCAAAAAGGTGATAGAAACGATCAAAACAGATCTATTAGCAACAAGGAAGTAACTGTAGCTGGAGAAAAACCACCTATTACAGATTACCTGATCATCTCCCAAAAACGCGATACCACTTATCTGGACACCACACTTACCATGGCAAAGGATTTTAAATTCAACTACCTGCGTCAAGACGATTTTGAACTCATGCCCTTTCATAACGTTGGACAACCTTATAACGAGTTGGGTAAAAGTTTTGACCTAGATCTTCTTTCTCCCCGACTAGGATCTCGAGCTAGACATCAAAATTATTATGAGATCGACGATGTTTTTGACTACTACGTACCTACTCCTTTGACAGATTTATATTTTAAAACGGTAGTGAATCAAGGACAGCAATTAGAAGCATTATTTACAACTAACTTGTCGCCTCAATTCAATTTCTCTATCAGCTATAAAGGAGTGCGCAGCGCAGGTAACTACGTCAACACCTTGACCAGTTCTGGTAATTTTAAATTCACCTCCAACTACACCTCCAAAGACAAAGCCTATCGACTGAGAGTTCACAGCGTTTTTCAAGATCATTTAAATGAAGAAAACGGCGGTCTAGAAGCGGCTTCTTTACAAGGCTTTATAGATGACGAGGCCAATTTTCAAAACAGAGGAAGACTAGAGCCCAACCTCACCGATGCCCAAAGCCTTCTGGACGGGAAAAGATTTTATATAGACCACGATTATGAAATTATAGGAGAAAAAGACAGCACTTCTTATTACAGTGGTCGCATTTATAACAAAGCCTATTACGAAGATAAATATTACCAATTTTCTCAAACCAGTGCCGACGAAGACTTTCTAGGTGACGCTTATATTTCTTCTAATCTACAAGACAAAACAAATCTTGAGGAGGGAATGATAGAAGCTGGCGTTTCTTATGACCATCATTTGTTAGGGTTTTATAAAGCTGGAGTTGCTAGACATAAGTACAACTACGGCTACGATAGATTGATCAATCAAAACAGCGGGGTCATCAATAACCGACTTATAGGAGAGTTGTATCAATTCAAAGCAGCCTTTGAAAAGCGCATCGGTAAATTTGATGTTACGGCAAATGGTGGTGTGAATATCGCAGGAGACCTGAATGGACAGTTCATCACTGGCCAAGCTTCCTATAAATTTAAGGATGTTGCTGTAAAAGCTGGACTAGCGATCAGTTCTCGCGCACCAGATTTTATCTTTACACTTCATCAAAGCGATTACCTCAACTACAACTGGCAAAACAGCTTTAACAACATCGAAAAACAAGAACTAAGCTTCCTCATCGATTCTGAGAAATATGTCAACGCTCAAGTGACTTTTACCACCCTACAAGATCATGTGTATTTTGCACAAAGCCTGGTTACCAATACCAATAATGAAATAACTGGCTACAACGCTTTACCACTCCAGGCCAGTGGAGATATTACCTATCTCAAAATTAAACTCAATAAAGACATTAGCTTTTTGAGGTACTTTGGACTTGATAATACGCTGATGTATCAACAAGTTACACAAACCGATGACATCATCAACGTACCCGACCTGACAGCGCGCAGTACCTTCTACTACAAAAACAGATTCTTTAAAAACGCCTTGTTACTTCAGACAGGAATCACAGCAAAGTATTTTACTGCATATCACATGGATGGATACGATCCAGTTTTGGGAGAGTTTTACAGTCAAAACACAGAGAATCTTGGTGGTTTCCCGATGATAGACCTTTTTGTAAATGCAAAAATCAGACAGACCAGAATCTTCTTTAAACTGGAACATGCCAACCAGCTTTTTGCCAGCAATACCGATTATTTTAGTGCACCGCGCAATCCCTATCGGGACTTTAGTATACGTTTTGGGATGGTCTGGAATTTCTTTTTGTAAAATTTTAGATTTTTTTAAGACGACATCTGTTTATATTTGACCGTGGCTATACGCAAATCCATTATCGCTTCTTTTTTGTTGTTGTTATTTACAGCAGCACAAATCTCTGTCGTCCATGAATTCTCTCATGATGAAGACAGTACGGAATGTGCTATATGTATAGTTGCTCAGAATTTTCAAACACAATCTTTTGACTTATCTGCTGCAGTAGAATTTGATTCTATTGCACTTGTTAGCATAAAGGAGAATATTGTTGTTGATCTCGCTTTCGCGAAAGCGGAATCCCAATCCATTATACATACCACACGACCACCGCCATTTTCAATGGACACTATTTAAATTAAAGGTCGCCTATAATTCGTTTCTTTTTCACTCTTATTTACTTAAAAATTAAAGCACAGCTAAAGCTCCACTTTATTTTTATCAGTTATTTGGTAGAAGAACAACTCCAATTATTTATCCCTTCTTTTTAATCTACATAGTTATTGCTTCCTATAAAGTGGGCTTCTCGCCCCAACACCTAGCAATCATTTAAATTTCAACCATGCGTACTAAACAACTCGTCGCTATAGCTGTATTTCTCAGTTTTAGCTTCAGCAATGCACAAGAATGCAATCTTGTGCTCCAAGGAAAAATAATAGATTTTCACGATTCAAAACCTTTGGAATTGGCACAAATTTATGTGGTTCAATTACAAAAGACGTATATCTCAAAAGCAGATGGCTCTTATGAAATCAGCGGTCTCTGCCCGGGCACTTATGACATCAGCGTATCCCATTACGATTGTGAGACCAAGAGAACAAAATTTGAAATAGATCAAAATAGGACACTGGATATCTCTTTAGAGCATCATATCAGCGAATTAGAAACAGTAAAAGTACTTGCAGACGTTCATGATAATCATGCCAGCACACAATCGAGCACCAGAATTAATGCCGAAAAAATTCAGCAATACAGCGGTGCCTCTTTAGGTGATGCACTAGCAACAGTCCCAGGGGTAAGCTCCTTAAAAACAGGGAATAGTGTTGTAAAACCTATTATACATGGTCTTTATGGAAGCCGTGTAGCTATCGTAAATGATGGGTTGCGACAACAAGATCAAGAATGGGGAGTTGAACATGCGCCTAATATAGATATCAATACCGCTAGCAACATCCAAATCATCAAAGGAGCCAGTGCATTGAGATACGGAGGGGATGCTATAGGCGGTACTATTCTTATAGAACCTGCTCGTGTCATTTCAAAAGATACCATAAGAGGACATGCAATACTACAAGGACAGACCAATGGTCGTGGCGGTAGCGCAACAACGACCATTAATAATTATCGTGCATCTGGATGGTACCAGCAAGCAACGCTTACCTATAAAAAGCTGGGTGATTTTGAAGCACCAGACTATGTATTGAGTAATACAGGAAGTGAAACAGCTGCTGTAAATCTGGGAGTAGGGTTCAAAACATTTGAGTATGGAGCAAGTGCTAAATATTCCTTCTACAATAGCGACATAGGAATCTTAAGAGCGTCCCATATAGGAAGCGCAAGCGATTTAGTGCGCAGCATCAACTCTAGGCAACCACTCATTATCAATGACTTTACTTATGATATAGACGCCCCAAAACAACAAGTGGCTCATCATGGGTTGCAATTCAATGCTTTTAAACGATTTGCTGGATTAGGTAAATTGAGTATGGACTATTCCTTTCAGTTCAATAACCGCAAGGAATTTGACATCAGGCGTGGTGCAAATGTGGGTCTGGCTTCTCTAGACATCGACCTGCAAACTCAAAACATAAGTGTATATGCTGTAGCAGATGCTTTTGAAAAGACCACCTATGAAGCCGGAATAGATTATATGAACCAACTGAACAGACCCAATGCTGAGACCGGTGTGAGAAGATTGATTCCAGATTATGATGCAAATAAAATAGGTGCCTTTGCCAGTCTGACACACGAACCATCTGAAAAATGGGTGTTGGACGCAGGCTTGAGATACGATCGTTATGATATCAATGCGACCAAATTCTACTTGCAAAGCCGCTGGGAAGATTTGGGTTATGACGAGCAATTTGCTGCCTTTGAAATAAGCGAACAAGGAAATCAAATTATGACCAATCCAGAATTCCAATACGATTTATTTGCTTTTACCGCTGGCGCAAAATACTTGTTGGATACGCATTATGATCTAGCTATAAATTTGAGTAGTGCTAACCGAGCTCCTAATCCTAGTGAACTATTCAGCGATGGGTTGCACCATGCCCTAGCAACTATTGAGCTGGGAAGACTGGACTTGAAAAAGGAACAGTCCTATAAAGTAAATGCTACTTTTCATGGGAATGAAGGCGATCTAGATTTTGAAATCAATCCATATATCAACTTTGTAAATGACTTTATACAGCTGGTTCCTACTGGAATAGAAACAACTATACGTGGAGCGTTTCCAGTGTTTCAATACGAGCAAATTAACGCTAGATTATATGGAATAGATCTACATGCTACTTATGATTTCTGGACTAAAAAAACTGCTGAGGAGATGAAAACCAATCCTAATGAAATGATTTATAAAATGGAAAAGCTGGTTCGCTTAGAAACCAATTTCTCCTACATTCATGGAACGAATTCTTCTAACGATTTACCTCTAATAGACATGCCTCCTTTGCAATTTCAAAACCAAGTTACTTGGTTTAATGTTTTGGACTCTAACATTGATTTCTACGTTGCAAATCAAACCGTATTAATGCAAAACAGGTTTCCAGACTTTGATTACACTGTAGATATCCCTAATGATCAAGGTATGCTAGAAACTGTACTCGTTGAAATTTCTGAACCACCCGAAGCCTATAGTTTATGGAATGCTGGGGTGAGTTACGCTTTCGCGAAAGCGAATACCAAAGTCAACCTTAGCTCCAACAATTTATTTAACACCCAGTACCGCAATTACCTCAACCGACAACGTTTCTATGCTGACGAAGTAGGTCGAGACATTCAATTACAAATTATCTATAACTTTTAAAAAACAACAATGAAAACAAGAAAAACAACAATGAAAACAATGAAAACATCCATCCCTTTTTTAAGCATTATTGCTTTGCTATTTATGACCTCTTGTACAGATGACGATGCCGTTACCATTATCAATGAAGAAGAACTGATTACTACGGTAGAATTAGAACTCACCAACTCCGCTGATGCCACTAATGTGGTCTTATTTAAATCGGTCGACATAGATGGTGAAGGTCCTGACGACCCAGTGATTACTATTACAGGAACTGTAAATGCTAACAGTACTTATCTAGGCGCAGTGCGTTTCCTAAATGAATCTATAGCACCATCTGAAGACATTACTGAAGAAGTAATTGAAGAATCAAATGAACATGAGGTTTTTTACACCTCTAGCATTACCGATCTTACGATTACAAAAACAGATGTGGATGTTAATGGAAATCCGCTAGGGGTATTAACCAACTTCCAAACTGGCGCTATAGGAACGGGAACGCTAATCCTAGTATTGCGTCATGAACCTATAAAACCTAATGACAACACTTTAATTGGTGCTGGCGGCGAGACCGATGCAGAAGTGAGTTTTACTTTTGAAGTGGAGTAAGTAAGCTAGAATACTTATAATATAAGGCCTGTTAAAGTAATTATTGCTTTGACAGGCTTTATTATTCTTATTAAGTGCAAGAATAAAATGACGCCTTAAAATCACCAGTATCCCGAGCTTTAATAATCCCATCTTTTGTTGCCTCTACAACACCAAATTTTATAAATCCATAACTTTGGTGATTGGATAAAACAAATTAAAAGTCTCCTGGAGAATCGATTACCTTTTGAGCACGTTGACGGTGTTTGTTCAATAATTCTGGATCCATCTTGCGCAGCAATGCCATCATCATGTTCATACGCTGGTTGTTCTTCAAATACGCTTCTTTTTCTGCAAGAAAATTCCAGTATAAGGAGTTGAATGGACAAGCGTCTTCTTCGGCCTTCTTTTTAGTTACTTTGTACGCACAACCTTTGCAATAGTTACTCATTTTATTGATGTAACTACCGCTAGAAACATATGGTTTGGTAGCAACAATCCCTCCATCTGCCCATTGAGACATGCCTCTGGTATTGGTGATTTCTACCCATTCTATGGCGTCGATGTAAATCCCCAAATACCACTCGTCCACATAACTTGGGTCTGTCATAGTGAGTAGTGCATAATTACCGGTGACCATCAATCGCTGAATGTGATGCGCATAAGCATTGTCTAGCGAGTTGTTAATGGAATGTTTTAGACAATTCATTTTAGTGTCTCCCGTCCAGTAGAATTCTGGAAGTTTGTTTCTATTTTCTAAAGCATTTTTCATCTGGTAACCAGGCATTTCACTCCAGTAAATCCCCCGCATGAATTCGCGCCAGCCTAAAATTTGTCTTATAAATCCCTCTACTTGGGAGATATCTATTGGTGGTGTTCCGCTTTCGCGAAAGCGAGACAAAACAGCCTCTATAACTTCCATAGGAGAAAGGAGTTTGCAATTCATAGCAAAGCTCAATCTGGAATGAAATAGAAAATCCTGATCGGTATGCATGGCGTCTTGAAAATCGCCAAAATGAATAAGCAAATGCTCACAGAAATAATTCAACACGTCTAATCCATCTTGCCGAGTAGTGGGCCAGTTAAAATTAGAAGCATCGATTCGACCTATGGTTTTCACTCCTTCCTTTTCCAGCAAGTCCGTAATTTCAGTGACCTCTTTTCTAAATCCGTATTCAGGAGGGATAGCCGTCTTTTCATCCCATTTATTGCGGTTGCTATGATCGTAATTCCATTTACCACCTTCGGGCTCCTTATCGCCTTCTATCATGATATGGTACTTCTTACGCATATCGCGGTAGAAATATTCCATGGTCCAGCGTTTTTTACCTTCAAAAAACTTTTTTACATCATTTCTCTTAGTGAAGAAATGCTCGGTATCATAAGCTTGCCATTCTATATCCAGCGACCTACAAAATGTTTTTAATTGTTGGTCCAATCTCCATTCATCTGGCGCGAGGTATTCGAACTTTTCAATCTGGTGGTCTTTGATAAGTTGTTGTAGATTTTTTACGAGATCCTGAGTGTTTTTTTTATCATCAAGATTATAATAGATACTATTACAGCCTCTCTCTTTTATCCAAGAATCAAAACCACGCATCGCCATAAAAAACGCCACTACTTTCTGTATGTGATGCGTAACGTAATCAGTCTCTTGACGCATCTCTGCCATAAAATAAGTCACATTCTCTTGATCCCCATTGAACCAGGAATGTTTATGATTGAGTTGATCGCCCAGTACTAATCTCAGTGTTTTCATATGTTGTATTTAATTTCCGCGCAGGCAGAAATCTTTTTATGGTGTTCTCCAAATGGCAACCGCACGCAGGCGGAAATCTTTTTATGGTGTCAAGCCGTTGCATAACGGCTTCGCTTAATCATTTGTCAAATGGCAGAATGAATTCTGCCTCTTTGAAATTATTCTGTCGCCTCGCGGCAATCTTTTATGAAGCCGAATAAATTCGGCGTCTTGTTTCATTTTCGACTTCGACTTCGAGTTCGAGTTCGAGTTCAAGTTCGAATTCAATTTCCATTTCAGGTTCAATTTCAAAAAGGCAGAATGAATGCTACCCCTGTGAAATTATTCTGTCGCCTCGCGGCGTTTTTTTTATGAAGCCGAATAAATTCGGCGTCTTGTCTCATTTTCGACTTCGAGTTCGAGTTCGAATTCAAGTTCGAATTCAATTTCCATTTCAGGTTCAATTTCAAAAAGGCAGAATGAATGCTACCCCTGTGAAATTATTCTGTCGCCTCGCGGCGTTTTTTTTATGAAGCCGAATAAATTCGGCGTCTTGTTTCATTTTCGAGTTCGAGTTCGAATTCCAGTTCGAATTCAGGTTCAATTTCATCTAAAACAGCCCTTGTTGCAACCACAACTGTTGAAACTTGCCATCAGCGTCATAACGGCTGGCTTGAAATTGTATATTAAATGTTCTATTTCTTGGGTCGTTACCTACACCGCTGTTATACATCCAGTTGCCGTAATTAGAATGTACATCATAATCGATAAGAATGTGCTCAAAATAAGCAGCTCCGATACGCCAATCTTGTTCTTTGTGCATCGACCAATAGCTTGCCACATTTTGGCGACCGCGATTGCTCATAAATCCAGTAGCAGCGAGTTCTTTCATATTTGCATTTACAAAAGGCTCGTGCGTTTCTCCTTCCATCCATTTTGTGAGTTCGCGCTCATTAGACTTCCACTCGTAATCGTTTTGTAAAATCCCTCCTATCTGAAATATTTGATCCTTGTGCTTTAAGGACACATACTTAAAAAAGTCACGCCATACCAATTCAAAAATAAGCCAGTAGGTATCTTGATTTTTCTTAATTTCTTTTTCAAATCGGGCTACTTCCCAATAAATTTGCCTCGCAGATATACAACCTATAGCCAGCCATGCACTAAACTTACTGCTGTAATCGATACCTATCAGGCCGTTTCTGGTCTGTTTATAATATTGTAGTTTCTTCGTTTGCCAGAAATAATGATCTAGACGTTCCCATACTGCTGTTTCACCACCGTCCCAAGGAAAAGCACTACGACTGTCCTTTGCAAACTCTTCTAATCCTAATTCTGTGAGAGTTGGGATAGTGGTTTGCTCTACTTCTGGTGCACCTTGCGAGTAACCGGTAATGTCTACAAGTACTCTAACTTTAGCAAGCTTTTCGCATTTTTTACGGAATTCTGTAAAGACTTTAGGCACTTGCTTCCAAGTCTCAAAAGGAACTTCATCTGGGTGGTACAAAAACTGGTCGTAAAAACGATGCCCTTTTACTTGATCTTTTAATCCGGCACTTTCTATCGCCTTTCCTAAATCTTCTTCTTGTTCCAACTCATCACGCGTCCATTCCTTTTGGAGAAAGATATTTGAAACTGCATGTTGCTCTATCAATCTTGGAATAACAGCAGCTGGAGTGGCATGAAATATCAACAGCGGAATATGGTGCTTTTCAAGATGAGCGCGTAAATCTTCCAAGGCTTCCCTAATAAACTGAGCGCGGTATTTGCCTGTTTTACCAAAGGGCATCTCGAACTCTAAATCAAAACTGCTTTTTTCGTAAAAATTAGGATCAAAACAGTACACCCCAATGACATCGCCCTCCATCTCACAAGCCGCTTTTAAGCTTTGATTATCTGCTACTCTTAAATCATTTCTAAACCAAACTAGGTTGTTCATATTGTTCTTTTTTGTCAAGCCGTTACAGAATAACTTTGCTATATCATGTCTTGATAATCGTTTAAAATCATCTTCTAAGGGCAGAAGGAATACTGCCCCTGTAAGTTTCTTTTGTCGCCTGCAACCTTCTTTTATTACGCCGAATGAATTCGGCGTCTTGTTCCATTTTCAATTTCGATTTCAATTTCAAGTTCAAGTTCGATTTCAAGTTCGAGTTCGATTTCGATTTCAAGTTCGATTTCAATTTCGATTTCAAGTTCAAAGAGGCAGAATGAATTCTGCCTCTGTGAAATTATTCTGACGCCTCAGGGCGTTTTTCTATGACGCCGAATGAATTCGGCTTATTTATTTGAACTGCATTTCTTGCTGCAATACTTGACGGTTTCCCAATTCTTTTCCCACTTTTTGCGCCAGGTGAATTCGCGGTCACAAACTGGACAAACCTTGGTAGGTAACTGATGCTGATTCCGTGCTTTTTGTTTCATAACATTTTCCGCATTAACGCAAACCTCTTTTACTAGTCAAGCCGTTGCAAAACGGCTTTGCTATATAATTTCTCTATAGCT
>TARA_R110000751_G_scaffold119345_2_pt1 | contig 73532 bp, 62 predicted proteins | sample TARA_R110000751 | Tara Oceans TARA_R110000751 (sample SAMEA4398001) | marine metagenome | biome: Polar Biome; feature: [MES] marine water layer (ENVO:01000295) within the mesopelagic zone...; material: water (ENVO:00002006), including particulate matter (ENVO:01000060) such... | reverse complement strand
CTTAAAATCCAATGTCCATTAGGACGTACGGGTTCAAGTCCCGTCCCGAGTACTAGACCTCTTGTTAATCTTATGATTTTCAAGAGGTTTTTTCATTTGTAAAAGTTGAAACCAAGTCCGTTTAAAACAAAAAAACCTTATCAATTGATAAGGTTTTTAAATTTAGTAAGTATAAAAAAAAAGAATTAATCTTTTTTCAAGTCATCAGATACCTCATTGACTGCATCTTTAACAGATTCTCCTGCTTCCTTAGTTTCATTTACAGCATTATCTATTGCTTTTCCTGTAGCTTCAAATCCATCTTCAACAGCTTCACCAGTCTCTTCAGCAGCATTCTCAATAGCGTCTCCTGCTTGTTCTGCGTTATTTTTATCCTCTTCTCTACAAGATGTCAAAGTAATTGCTGATACAAGAGCAGCACTTAATAGTAATTTTTTCATTAGTTATTGTTTTTAGTGTTTAATATGTTATCAAACATACTACTTAAATTAGTAAATAAAGAATTGTGCGTTTGGTACATAGTGCTTTATTTACGTAAGTACTGCATGATTTGGATTACAGCTCCTTTGTTTTTTTTAATAAAATCTTCGTTTTGTTTACCGGTAGTTAATCTTAAATCTGTATCGCTTATTAAACTATTTAATACAATGCTTAATTCTTCAAAATTAGAAATTGATTTGACACCTTTATTTTTAATCATATCAAACGCTTCTGGAAATTTTTGATAGTTTTTTCCAATAATTATAGGGATTCCAAATACAGCAGGTTCTAGTATATTATGTAATCCAGTGTTGCCCATTGCACCACCTATATAAGCTATATCAGCATAACTATATGTTTTGCTTAGTAAACCAATGGTGTCTAAAACAAAAACGTCATATTGTTTTAAATCCTGTTTTTCTTTTTTGGAAAATAAAATAGTAGGCTTAATTAAGCCTGACTGGATATTCTCTATTTGTTTAGGCTTAATATTATGCGGAGCAATTATAAATTTAACAGGTGTACCACTATAATTATTAATAAATTTAATTATTAACGACTCGTCTTCTGGCCATGAGCTTCCAATAACGATACATAGTTTATTGTTTTTAAATGCTTTAATAAACTCTAAATTATTATCTATGTTTAATTGGTTTGATACACGATCAAATCGTGTGTCACCAGAGATGGTTACATTTTTATAATTTATAGATTCTAAAAGTTTCTTAGAGGTTTCATTTTGAGTAAATATGTGTTCAAAAGCAAATAAAGCCTCTCTCGTTTGACTGCCATACCATTTAAAAAAAGATTGATCTTTTCTAAATACAGCGGAAATTAATATGGCTCTAAGATTTTTATTTTTTAATTCATTTAAATAATTAGGCCATATTTCATACTTAACAAATACGGTTAATTCAGGATTAACAAGACTAATAAAACGCTTGGTATTCTGTTTTGTGTCTAACGGTAAGTAAACAACAAGGTCCGCAAAGGGAGCGTTTTTTCTTATTTCGTAACCTGATGGTGAAAAAAAAGAGAGTATAATTATATGATTTGGATAATCCTTTCTTAATTCTGTAAAGATGGGTAAGCCTTGCTCATATTCGCCTAAAGACGCACAATGAAACCATAATGTTTTTGACTTCTTGTGTAATAATTGATTTAGTTTAGTAAAAGTTGTCGCACGACCATTAACCCCTAATTTAAGTTTAGTATTAAAGAAACTTAAAAGTTTTAAAACAACAGAAGTAAGTTGTATTGCTATATTATAAAGTAAATTCACGTATCTATTTTTGCTAAAATAAACAATTCGTTGCTTAGCGTTTGCTATTTTTGTAAATTCGATAATTATAAATTAAAAGTAAAGCTAAGCTTCTTAAGCTAGTTTACCATATATACAGACATGAAAAAAATACAAATGGTTGATCTTAAAGGTCAATACGCAGCTATAAAGGATGTTGTAGATTCTTCAATTCAAGAAATAATTGACAATACAACTTTTGTTAATGGACCTAAAGTACACGAGTTTCAAAAAAACTTAGAAAACTACTTAGGTGTAAAACATGTCATTCCGTGTGCAAACGGGACAGATGCCTTACAAATAGCAATGATGGGATTAGGTTTAGAGCAAGGTGATGAAGTCATAACAGCAGACTTTACCTTTGCAGCAACCGTTGAGGTAATTGCTTTGTTAAAGCTAACTCCAGTTTTAGTAGATGTAGATCCAGAAACTTTTAATATAGATATAGACGCTGTTAAAAAAGCCATTACGCCAAAAACTAAAGCGATTGTACCTGTCCACTTATTTGGTCAGTGTGCCAATATGGAAGCACTAATGGATTTAGCAAAACAGCATAATTTATATATAATAGAGGATAATGCACAAGGTATTGGTGCAGACTATACCTATTCTGATGGTACTAAAGCAAAATCAGGAACCATTGGTCATGTTGCATCAACCTCTTTTTTTCCATCTAAAAATTTAGGGTGTTATGGAGATGGAGGAGCAATATTTACTAACGATGATGATTTAGCACACACCATAAGAGGGATTGTAAATCACGGAATGTATGAGCGTTATCACCACGACGTAGTAGGTGTAAACTCGCGTTTAGACTCAATACAAGCAGCAGTCTTAGATGCAAAATTACCTAAATTAGATAGCTACAATAATGCAAGACGTAATGCAGCTAGAAAATATAACGCAGCATTTAAAGACATAAAAAACATAATTACACCAAAAACCGTAAATGGATGCGAAGGTATTTGTGATACCTGTAACTGTCACGTGTTTCATCAATATACATTAAAAGTTAAAAATGTGGACAGAGACGCTTTGGTAAAGCATCTAAACGATAACGGAATCCCATGTGGTGTATATTACCCAATACCGTTGCACGCGCAAAAAGCTTATCGCGATACAAGGTATAACGAGGCCGATTTTACAGTTACCAATCAATTAATAAAAGAAGTGATTTCATTACCAATGCATACCGAGTTGGAAGATGATCAAATAGATTTTATAACAAAAACTATTAAAGATTTTATAGCAAACAATTAGGACGTTACCACAAGGGTCGGGCTATCCACTAAAATCTTTTTTTGCCATATATGGCAGCAAAAAAAGGATACCGTTTCTATCCCTAACGCACGCACAAGCAAATGAAGATACTAGTTACAGGAGGTTTAGGCTTTATAGGGTCGCATACAGTTGTTCAGCTTCAAAATAGTGGATATCAAGTCGTAATTATAGATAATCTCTCTAATGCCTCACTAGAGGTGTTAGAAGGTATAGTATCTATTACAGGGCAACCACCAATTTTTGAAAAACTTGATTTAAAAAGTAAGGTAGCAGTACAAACCTTTTTTAAAACGCATCAAGACATACAAGGCGTTATTCATTTTGCTGCAAGTAAAGCAGTAGGAGAGAGTGTGGTTAATCCATTAATGTATTATGAGAACAACGTAAACACTTTAGTTTATGTATTACAAGAGTTAACAAAATTAAAAGTGTCTAACTTTATTTTTAGTTCGTCATGTACCGTTTATGGTCAGGCAGATAGTATGCCAATATCCGAAACAGCACCAATTAAAGAAGCTCAATCACCTTACGGTAATACTAAACAAATTGGAGAAGAAATTATAAAGGATACTTGTCAAGTATATCCTAATTTACAAAGTATAGCATTACGATATTTTAATCCCATTGGAGCGCATAAGTCTGCAAAAATAGGAGAGTTACCCATTGGTGTTCCTCAAAATTTAATACCATACATTACACAAACAGCAATAGGTAAACGTGATCAGTTATCCGTGTTTGGTAATGACTATCCAACAAAAGACGGAACCTGTGTTAGAGATTATATACATGTTGTTGATACAGCTAAAGCACACGTTGTTGCTTTACAAAGATTATTAAATAATGAAAATCAATCCAATTTTGAAGTGTTTAATATTGGTACAGGACAAGGGAGTACCGTTTTAGAAGTGATTAAAACTTTTGAAAAAGTATCTAATATAAAGCTAAATTATAATATAGTAGACAGACGACCAGGAGATGTAGTAACTGCATACGCAGACACATCTAAAGCAAATAAAATTTTAGGTTGGCAGGCAGAATATGATTTAGAGGATGCTATTTTATCCGCTTGGAATTGGCAAAAGACCTTAAAAAAGGATTAACAAATCCTAAATTAGATAGTATATTGACTGATAATCTCTTAATTTTCGCGTCTAATTTTTAGAGATTTCATATTAATATTCTGATTAACAATATTTTAGTTGTTTAAATTCGTTGTTGGTAATTATTCTGTTTTACTTTGTACGCTAATGCAAATGACAAAATAATGAAATTGATTACAGTAAAACGTCAGACAAGACAAGAAAACAGATTTGCTCCTAAAATGGGACGACTAAATGCCAAAGTAACTTATATTAAAAAACAAGTGCTAGGCATACCAGTAAAAACGTTACATAAATATCGTGAAACGTATTACGGAGAAGTAAAAGATTGCAGAGATTGTAATTTAGCAAGATAAATAAAAAAGCCTCGATTTAAATCGAGGCTTTTTTTATGCTTTTTTATTTTTAAAACTGCCTACAATTAAGCAACCCATACCAACCATAACAGAGACATCTGCCAGATTAAATATACCAGTTCTAAATACGCCTCCTAAATCGATATGTAAAAAATCGGTAACAGACCCATAAACAACTCGGTCATAAACATTAGCTATTCCACCACCAATAATACAGCAAAATCCGACTAAGGTCATTGTATTAATTGTTTTATCTTTAATAATATGTCTTAACACCAATGCTAAAACAATAATTGGTAAGATTAACAATAAAGCAATTCTAAGGGTAGGACTAAAGTCACTTCCCATACCTAAAAAGGCACCTTTATTTTCTACATTATGAAGTGTAAAATATTGTCCAAAAATTTCAGTTTCAGATCCAGCAATAACATCAGCTCTAACAATAAATTTAGAGACTTGATCTAAAATAATATTAAAAACAATTAAACCAAGTATTAGTATGTTTCTACTACTCATCCGTTTTAGTTTCTAAAGTTGCAGATTCGGTTTGCGCTTCTCTATCTATTTTTTTAACTAATCCTTGAAGTACTTTTCCTGGACCTACTTCAGTAAATAGAGTAGCACCATCTTTAATCATTTGTTGTACTGATTGTGTCCAACGTACTGGAGCAGTTAATTGGGATATTAAATTTGCTTTTATTTCGTTTTCATCTGTAATTGCTGTTGCAGTTACATTTTGGTAAATAGGACAATTTGGTTTGCTAAACGTTGTATTTTCAATAGCAGCAGCTAATTCTTCTCTTGCAGGTTCCATCATTGGAGAGTGGAATGCGCCACCAACAGGTAGCATTAAAGCACGTCTTGCACCAGCTTCTTTTAACGCTTCGCAAGCACGTTCTACAGCACTAACTTCTCCAGAGATTACTAATTGTCCAGGACAATTATAGTTTGCTGCAACAACAACACCATCTATTTGCGCGCAAATATCTTCTACAACTTTATCCTCAAGACCTAAAACAGCAGCCATAGTACTTGGTTGTAACTCGCATGCTTTTTGCATAGCTTGAGCACGTTGCGATACTAATTTTAAACCATCCTCAAAGCTTAAAGCTCCAGCAGCTACTAATGCCGAGAATTCTCCTAGACTATGTCCTGCAACCATTTCTGGTTTAAAACTATCACCTAAAGTTTTAGCTAAGATTACTGAGTGTAAAAATATAGCAGGTTGCGTAACCTTCGTTTCTTTTAGTTGGTCTGCAGTACCTTCAAACATAACATCTGTAATGTTAAAACCTAATATGGCATTAGCATCTTCAAATAAATGTTGTGCTTCTGGTGAGTTTTCGTATAAATCAAGACCCATTCCTGTAAATTGGGCACCTTGACCTGGAAATATATATGCTTTCATTGCTTTCTTATTTAAGTAGCGAAAATAAGAATAATATCTGTATATGTAGCATGTCAGATATTAAGATTTACTTAAGGTTTAACCTTAGTAATTAAGGTTGTATCGCTATTAATGACTATAATTAAAGTCTAATTAAATTAAAGGTTTCCTGTTGCAGCTTCTGCACAACGCTCACCATCCATAGCAGCACTAATAATTCCGCCAGCATATCCACCACCTTCACCACATGGAAATAAATTTGTGATTTCTGGATGTGCTAAATTTTCAGTTCTTGGTATACTAACAGGAGATGAGGTACGTGATTCTACACCAATTATATTAGCTTCTTCAGTATAATAACCTTTCATTTTATCACCAAAAGCTTTAAAGCCTTTTCTTAAAGACGCTCCAATTAATTTAGGAAATAAACTATGTAGTGGTGCACTATTTAAACCTGGTTGATAAGAAGTTTCATTTAAAGTATTAGATAGCTTTCCTTCTACAAAATCGGTCATGCGTTGTGCTGGTGCAACTTGGCTACGTCCTCCTGCAGTAAAGGCTAGTTTTTCTAAATCCTTTTGAAATTCTAAAGCTTTTAAAGCTCCAAATTGTTCGTATTTTTTAAGATCACGTTCTGCATTAATTTCTACAACTATTCCAGAATTTGCAAATTTATTATTTCGTCTAGAAGGTGACATTCCGTTAACAACAACTTCTCCGTTGGCTGTTGCTGCAGGTACTATAAATCCGCCTGGACACATGCAAAAACTGTAAACACCACGACCATTAACTTGTTGCACCAAACTATAGGATGCTGCAGGTAATAATTCTGGTCTTGGTCCTTCACAGTGGTATTGTATGCTGTCTATAATATGTTGTGGATGTTCTGCTCTTACACCCATTGCAAAAGATTTTGCTTCGATTGCAATATTTTTATCGTGTAATAATTGAAAAATATCACGCGCAGAATGTCCTGTAGCTAAAATTACTTTGTCTGTAACTAACTCCTCTCCATTTTGAAGTTGAATGGCTTCAATTTTGTTATTCTTTATTGAAAAATCAGTAACACGAGTGTTAAAATGAATTTCACCACCAAATTTTATTATGTTTTCTCTAATATTTTGAACCACTTTAGGAAGTTTATTGGTCCCAATATGTGGATGGGCATCAACCAAAATTTGATCTGTTGCACCATGATATACAAGGTTTTCAAAAATACGACGTACATCACCTCGCTTTAAGCTTCGTGTATATAATTTACCATCACTATAGGTTCCTGCTCCACCTTCTCCAAAACAATAATTAGAATCTTCATTTACAAAATGGTCCTGATTAATGGCTTTTAGGTCACGACGTCTGTCTTTTACATTGGCACCACGCTCTAAAACAATTGGTTTAAACCCTAATTCTATACAGCGCAAAGCTGCCCACATACCAGCTGGACCAAATCCAATGATATGAATTGGTTTTGCTTTGGATACATCTTTATAGTTAAACGTATAATCTGAAGTTTCTGGAACAGGTTCTTTTATGTAAACAGATACTTTATAGTTTAATATTATTTTAGGCTTTCTTGCATCAATGGATTTACGTAATATTTTAATACCAGTGATGTCGTCTCTAGACATGGATAGCCATTCCGCAGATTTTTTAATTAAAATATCTGGAATCTCTTCTTCCTTTAAAGAAATACGAAGTTGAATGTCTTTTACCATGCTGCAAAATTAACAAAAATTAAAAGATAAGATTCAAGTATTTTAATTTATGATTTATACTTTCAAAAAATATTCTAAGCCTATATTAAAGCGCCATTTGCTCCAATGACTTGTCCTGATATCCATTTAGAATCGTCACTAGCTAAAAACAAAACGACTTTTGCAATATCTATTGGTTTTGCTAATCGATTAAAAGCATTCATGCTACTTAATTTATCTATAAAATCTTGAGATTTTCCATTTAAAAACAATTCAGTTTCTGTTGCTCCAGGCGCAATTGCATTGACAGAGATACCTCTACCAATTTCTTTGGAAAACACTCTTGTCATTTGCTCTACAGCAGCTTTAGAAGCAGAGTAAAGTGCATAAGTTGGAAACATAAGCTTTACAGTGCTAGACGACACGTTGATAATTATACCATTATCTGCTAATTTGCTATCGGCTTCTTGTAAACTATTAAATACACCTCTAACATTAATATCAAATTGTTTTGTAAAATCCTCTTGATTATTATCTTTTATTTTTTTTGAAATCATCACACCTGCATTATTAATTAGCACGTCTAATTTGCCATAATGTGATAAGGTTTGGTCAAAAAGATTACTAACATCTTCTCTGTTACTTACGTCTGCTTTAATAGCTATGGCGTCACCACCATTGTCTATAATGCTTTGTACAGTTAGGTCTGCATCCTTTTTGCTATTGGAATGATTTACTACTACTTTGGCACCATGTTTTGCTAATAATTCAGCTATTTCTTTGCCTATTCCTCTAGATGATCCAGTGACTATAACGACTTTGTTCTCTAATTTCATATGTTGCTTTTAGTTGTTATTATATTTTAAAGCTATTAATTGTTCTGTAATTAAAGCTAAATCTTTTGCAATTATTTCTGGTTTATCAGCTAAAGGATACAATTGTGCTCCTGGTCTGCTTATAAATGCGCCACGCCAATTTGCCCAAAGTGCTCCAGCAATATCCCAACCATGTGCAGCAACTAAAAGACACTCTTCAGGTTTTATTTTCATTTGTCTTACAGCCCAACGATAAGAATCAGCATGAGGTTTAAATTTACCAATATCCTCTACGCTTAATCTTTTGTCAAAATAGTCAAGTAATCCAGAGTTTTTAAACTGAGTTTCGACACCTTTATTAGAAGAATTTGTAAATGATACCAATGTATATCCTGCATCTTTTAGCTTTTTTAAGCTAGCTTTAACTTCGGGATGTGCTGGTAAAGATCTTATTGGCCCCAAAATAGCTTCTTTTGCTTCCGTTTCGGATAGTGTGATTCCGTGGTTTGAAGCTACCATTTGTAAAGCAGCTGCACCAATTACACCAAAATCGTTATATTGATTACCCACTGTACTAACTAATGAATATTGTAACATTGTTGTAAACCATAAGGGTAATAAATCTTTTCTATTATCTAATATTTTACCTACACTATCTTTCATAGCTGTTAAGTCTAATAAAGTTTCATTGACATCAAAAAATAATACTTTAGGTGGAGTTACATCTAAATTAGGTGTTTTATTGTCTTTAACAGAAGTGGAAAATGCTAAATGTGGAGCTACCAAACTTGCTAATGCTGCTTTTTTGATAAAATCTCTTCTTTTGTTTTGTTCAGTTTTCATATAAATATATATTATTGTAAACAAAACATACCAATAGGTATGTTTTGCTATAAAAAAAATTAAGCTTTTATTTGATTTATGTATAATGATAAGCCTGTAATGTACTCTTCAAGGATGTCATCGTTATTGTACAATTTTCTTATACCTCGAATCCCTTCAAAAGCACTGATTAAATAAACTGCAATTGCATTGCTTGAAATGTTTTTTTTAATAGTGTTTTCATATTGACCTCTTTCAATTAGCTGTATTAATGCTTTTTTCCAATCATCAATAATTCGTCTTAATACTAGTTGATAGGCTACTTCTAAATCTCCAACTTCATTTATAAAATTATTCATTGGACAGCCATGTTGCTTTTCATAAACAGGAAAAGATTTTAAACGCTCTAAAAATGTTGTTTCTAAAATCTGTATTGCATTTCCAGATTGGAACAAAGGATCAATCATACCCTTATAAACTCTTTTTTGCACTTTTAAACTTATCACTGCAAGTCCAAGTTCTTTTTTGTTTTTATAGTGATGGTAAAAAGCACCTTTAGTCAATTTGGTTGCCTTCATTATTTTGTCAACACTCGTGGTTTTAAAACCGTTTTCATAAAACAGCTTAAACGATTCGTCTAAAATAATTTGTTTGGTAAGTTCTGATTTTTCGTTTTGCAGCATGTAACAAAAATAAACTTAAAAGATACTAATAGGTATGTTTTTGGTGTTAAACTTAAATTAAAATTAATTTAAGTTGTTTTATGCGATTGTTTTAAAGTTGATTACACTCTTTGGAAAGTTAAAAAGGAAAATTCAAATTCATGATTTTCATCTTTTTTATGAAAGGTGTTTGCGGTTTCTTTCCATTGTGTCCTATCAATTTCAGGAAAAAAGGTGTCTGCATCAAAATTAGAATGTACACGAGTTAATTCAATTTTGGATGCATAAGGCATGGCTAGTTTATAAATTTCTCCTCCACCAATTATAAAGGGTTGCGAATCATTTTTAGCTAAGTTAATAGCTTCTTCTATACTACCAACAACTATAATACCTTCAGGTGCTTTATAATTAGATTGCCTAGATATTACTATATGAGTACGATTTGGTAGTGGCTTTGGAAAGCTCTCAAACGTTTTGCGACCCATAATAATGTAGTGACCAGAAGTTAAGGCTTTAAAACGTTTTAAATCGTCGCGTAAATGCCATATAAGGTCGTTGTTTTTACCAATTTCATTATTTTCGCCAGCAGCAACAATCATGGTTAGATTGTTTATAGATTTAGTTTGTTGTTTATTAAAAACTTCACTTTTAGCAATGGTTAGATCTTCTTTTTCAACTTGTAGTTTAAGTTTTTCTATTCTAACGTTTTGTTTATTTACAAGTTTGGCTAACTGTTGATCTTCCCATTCTTTACCCATAAATTTAGAGGTTACAAACACATTAAATACATGGTATAAAAAGATAAATAACCAAGCCATTATGGCAAATACAAACCAATTAATGCCAAAAAACTTAGTGTCTTTGCCAATGCCTAAAACTGTATTTGCAACTATTAAAAAAACTGCCCCAATTAAGAAAATTACAAAATGAGCGTATAATCGCTTTTTTTGCTTAATCCTGCGTTGTGCATTTTTTATTAATTCTAACTGTTCTTTATCTATTTGCGGTTTTTCTTTTTTCTTTAATCCAAACATAGCTAACTATTATAATGTAAAGTTAATGATTTTATGATATTTGATTTTGTAAATTTTAAACGAAATCGATTTAGTTTGATTGTCAGTTGTTTACAGTTGTTTTTGAGCTGTTATTATTAACAATTTAGTACACTTAATTTAATGAAAATGCTGATTTTAAGCGTTAATTTTAATAATCTCATAAAAGTTTAAAATTAATTAATTTTTATGTTGATGACTGAAAAAATCTTATCTAATTTTAAAGCTTTAAAACATTAATATTATGGCTATTAAGAAACAATTTTTGAAAAGTAAACCAATTTGTAAAGTCACTTTTACTGTTCCTGCAGCAGGAGCAAAGGAAGTTACTGTTGCAGGTAATTGGAATGAATGGAATACTGCAGCCGAACCATTAAAAAAGTTAAAAAACGGAACGTTTAAAGGGACTGTAAATCTAGAAGCTGGTCAGGCTTACGAGTTTAAATATGTTGTTGATGGACAATGGGAAAACGAAGTCGAGGCAGACGCTTATGTATGGAGTGATTATGCAGCCACAGATAATAGTGTTATAAAGTTATAAGGCTTTAAAATGCTAAAATCGGTCAACAGTTATTCCTTTCTTTTTTTTCGTTTAAGTCTTTTACGTTCTTTTCTTTGAGCAGCTGTTTCTGCAATATTAAAGGTTATTGGTAAACCGTAAGGAACGTTTACTGCCTTACCTTTTTGCATTCCTGGTGATTCTAGTTGAGGTAAAAGTTTTATTACTCTTTTGGCTTCTTTTTCTAAAGCAGGATGTGGCGCTCTAGTTAGGATGTTTACAACTTTGGCGTCTTTGTCTATCTTAAAACCAACATATATTCTGATAACTCCAGAAGGCAAATTAAGTGTAGATGCTAAGTTAGTATTAAAATTTTGTAGCACATGTCTGCCAATAGCATTGCTCATACATTTTCTTGCTGCTTCTTGGGGTAAACTTGGAGCGCAACCTGGATATACAGGTACTTGTTCTACTAGAGAAAACGGAACATCTTTAGGTATGTAGTTTTTTATTGGTATAATAGTACTATCTGCTCTATTAATTTTAAAACCTAAGAGTAGGTTTTTATAATCGGCAACTCCATTATCATATTTGTCTAATACAGGTAATACTTTGGGAAAACTATCCTCAAGATAATTTAATTCATTTTTTAAACTGTCCATATAAATATGAAATCCAGACATTTTTTTTATTAAATCTCCTTCTTCGTTAAAAAATAAATTGGCAGATAGGTCTAGTGTATCTTTTTTTGAATAACGGATTATTTTAGTTTTTATACTTTTTGTTAATGAAGAATCTATGAATTGTAAAACCTTATCTTCAAAACATAACTCTAAATCCTCTGCACTCTGGCAACCAGGAAATATTGCTTTTTCGCGATTATATTCAGGTTTAGATTGGCTAAATGTAAAACTTGAAAATAAAAATAAAAATAAATAAATATACTTCATTTGATAAATTTATACAGCTACAGCACCTTTTATGTGTGGATGTGGATTATAATTTTCTAAGGTGAAATCTTCAAATTTAAATTCAAAAATATCTTTAACATCAGGGTTAATTTTCATTGTTGGCAATGGTCTAATGTCTCTAGAAAGTTGTAATTCTAATTGTTCAAAATGATTGCTATAAATATGTGCATCTCCAAAGGTGTGTATAAAATCACCTGCTTCATAACCACAAACTTGAGCCATCATCATAGTAAATAATGCATATGAAGCAATATTAAAAGGAACACCTAAAAACGTATCAGCACTACGTTGGTATAATTGACACGAAAGCTTACCATCTGCTACATAAAACTGAAAAAAAGCATGACAAGGTGGTAATGCAGCTTTACCATTGGCAACGTTTTCTGAAAAACTTTTTGAGTTGTCTGGCAATACTGAAGGATTCCAAGCCGATACTAACATACGTCTACTATCTGGATTGTTTTTTAAGCTATGTATAACATCTTTAATTTGGTCTATTTCATCACTATTCCAATTTCTCCATTGGTGTCCATAAACAGGTCCTAAATCTCCATTCTCATCTGCCCAATCATTCCAGATTTTGACTCCGTTTTCAGTTAAATACTTAATGTTTGTATCGCCTTTTAAAAACCATAATAATTCATATATAATGGATTTTAAATGTAATTTCTTAGTGGTTACCATTGGAAAACCTTCACTTAAATCAAAACGCATTTGATAACCAAAAACACTTTTTGTTCCTGTTCCTGTACGATCTCCTTTTTCGTTTCCGTGTTCTAATATATGTTGTACTAGGTCGTGGTATTGTTTCATTTTTATTAAATTTTCAAGAATTTAAAAGTATAAAAAAGGGTTAACATTAAAATGTCAACCCTAAAATATATATAAAAAGTTATTAACTGTCTATCCGATAATCATACCAGCAATTGTAGCAGAAATTAGTGAGGCTATAGTACCTCCCAATAATGCTTTCATTCCAAATTTAGATAACGTTTTACGTTGTCCTGGAGCTAATGATCCAATGCCACCAATTTGAATTCCTATAGATGCAAAGTTGGCGAAACCACAAAGCATATACGTTGCCATAATTATAGATTTTTCGTAAGTTAAGTGTGTTGCTTGGGCAACGTCTTTAAGTTCTGCTAATTGGATGTATCCAACAAACTCACTTGCTGCTAATTTAATACCTAATAACTGTCCCATAAGTGCCATATCTGTTTGTGCAACACCAATTAACCACATTAAAGGTGCAAATATGTAACCCAAAATAAGCTCTAACGATAAGGCAGTGTAGCTTGTATTATGTTCAATCCATTCGTTTAAAGAAGTAACATCTCCAACCCATCCAAGGATTCCGTTAACCATTGCAATAAATGCAACAAAAACTAATAGCATGGCACCAACATTAACAGCTAATTTTAATCCTTCAGTCGTTCCGTTTGCTATAGCATCTAAAATGTTTGATCCTATTTTATCTTGAGACACTTCAACGTCAGTGTTTACCTCTTCTGTTTGTGGAAATAGTATTTTTGAGATTACTATCGCTCCTGGAGCTGCCATTACAGATGCTGCTAATAGGTGCTTAGCATAAAATAATCTTAAAGCTTCATCATCTCCTCCTAAAAAGCCTATGTAGGCAGCAAGTACTGCTCCTGCAACTGTTGCCATACCTCCAATCATAACTAATAGCATTTCTGATTTAGTCATTTTTTCTAGGTATGCCTTAATAAGTAAAGGTGCTTCTGTTTGGCCTAAAAAGATATTTCCTGCTACACTTAAACTTTCTGCTCCAGATATTTTAAGTGCTTTAGATAATAGCCAAGCCATAGCTTTTACTACACGTTGGATAATACCTAAATAAAATAATAAAGACGTTAATGCAGAGAAGAATATAATAGTTGGTAAAACTTGAAAAGCAAAAATAAATCCAAAGGTATCCATATCTACCACTAAACCTTCAAATAGAAATTTACTTCCTGCTCTGGTAAAATCTAATACACTTATAAATAAACCACCAACAAACTCGAAAGCAGTTTTAATAAATTCAACTTTTAAAACACCAATAGCAATTAATAGCTGGAAGGCTAAACCTATTCCAACAATCTTCCAATCGATTGCTTTACGATTACTACTAAATAAAAACGAGATAAAAATTAGGGCTACCATACCTAAGGCACCACGCCATAAACTATTAAACGAAAATCCTTCGCTTGGTATAATTTTATTAGCTTCTGATACTGCTAGCTGAGCAGCTGTTTTTTCTTTTATTTTAAAAGAATAGACATTTTGTTTTTCTTTAAATACTAATGTAGAGTCTGTTAGTGTTTGTACTTTAAGTCGTTTAGTTACATCTGCTGGTGTATCGTAATAAAAAACTAATACATTATTTTGAAATAGATAATCTCCCGTTTGATTATTGTGCGTAAATGCACCTTCTTTTAAAGTAAGTACGTCATTAACCAAAAGGTTAGTACTTGTAGAGTCTAGTTTTGTTTTGCTTGCCTCGAGTTGCCAATCTTTTTCAATGTCTTGGGCAAAAATAGACGTAATACTTATTAGGGTCGCTACAATAGCAAGTGCAAAATGTTTCATTGTAAAGGGATTATCGTTTAGAGATTTCGTCTCTTATTTTAGCTGCTTTTTCGTAATCTTCGTTAGTTACAGCTTCGTCTAGAAGGTTGTGTAATTCTTCTACTGTTTTGGAAATATAATCGTCTTGAGAAGGTTCCATCTCTAATTCCTCGTTAATAATATCTTCAATTAAGATATTATCTGGATCCTCTTCTTTTGTGGGATCTACTTTTAAATAGATTCCTGCTTTATCTAATATGTTTTTATAAGTAAAAATAGGAGCATCAAAACGTAAAGCTAAGGCTATAGCGTCACTAGTTCTAGCATCTATAATTTCTTCAATATTATCGCGTTCGCAAATTAAAGAAGAATAGAAAACACCATCTACCAATTTATGTATAATGACTTGTTTGACTACAATATCAAAGCGGTCAGCAAAGTTTTTAAATAAATCGTGAGTTAATGGTCTTGGAGGTCTTATTTCTTTTTCTAAAGCTATAGCAATGGATTGCGCCTCAAAAGCACCAATGACAATTGGTAGTTTTCGGTCGCCATCTAATTCGTTTAAAATTAGTGCGTAAGCGCCATTTTGTGTTTGGCTATACGATATGCCTTTTATATTTAATCGGACTAAACTCATAGTATTTAAAAAGCAAAGAACTGCTTAAATTAGGACTTTACCAAACTGCACTAGGCAGTTTTTGTACATAATTTAAACAGTCCTTTGTTAATAGAACTTAAATTTATAAAAAATTATGCGTTTGCTGCTTTAAACGCTTTTAATTTTTCAATAAGTTGTGGGACAACTTCAAAAGCATCTCCAACAACACCATAATCTGCTGCTTTAAAGAAAGGTGCTTCTGGATCTGTGTTAACAACTACTTTTACTTTAGAGGCATTAATACCTGCTAAATGCTGTATAGCACCAGATATTCCGATAGCAATGTATAAGTTAGAAGCTACAGGTTTTCCTGTTTGTCCAACGTGCTCACTATGAGGTCTCCAGCCTAAGTCAGATACTGGTTTAGAGCATGCTGTTGCTGCACCTAGAACATCTGCTAACTCTTCAATCATTCCCCAGTTTTCTGGTCCTTTCATTCCACGACCTGCAGATACTACTATTTCTGCATCAGCAATTGTAACTTTATCTGTTGCTTTGTCTACAGACTCTACATTTACACCAGAAGTTGGTAAGCTAGGCGAAAAATCTTCAGCTGCAGCTGCACCATTATTTTCTACTAATCCGTAAGAATTGTTAGAGACTCCAACAATTTTAACATCTGTATCTATTGTTGTTAAGTTAAATGCTTTATTTGTAAAAGCAGTACGTTTAACTGTAAAAGGAGCTGTTGAAGTTGGTACTTCCATTACATTGGATGCGTAACCTGCTTCTAAACCTACAGATAATATTGGTGCTAAATATTTGCTATCTGCACTTTGACTTAATATTACGACCTTAGTCCCTTCGTTTTTTGCTGCTTGTGCAATTGCCGAAGCGTATGATTTTGCATTAAAGTTTTTTAAAGCATCATCAGATACTTTTAATACTTTATCTACTCCGTATTTTCCTAATTCTGAAACATCATTGGCGTTAACTGCAACTGCTGTAACTGTTGTACCTAATTGGTCAGCGACTGCTTTGGCGTAAGAAGCAACTTCAAAAGCTGTTTTTTTAAAGGTTCCGTTTTCTGATTCTGTATATACTAAAACTGACATGTTTTTTTTGTTTTAAGATTAATAACTGATTAAATGACTTTAGCTTCGTTATGAAGTAAGTTAATTAATTCATCTAAATTATCTGGCGACACTAACGTTACAGCACCTTTTGGAGCTGGTTTTTCAAACTTAACAGACGCTGTTTCTACTGATGCACCTATTGGTTCTAAAACATTTAATGGTTTTTGACGTGCTTGCATAATACCTCTCATATTTGGTATACGTAAATCACTCTCTTCAACTAATCCTTTTTGGCCACCAATTACTAAAGGTAGTGCAGTAGATACGCTTTCTTTACCACCATCAATTTCTCTAACAGCTTTAGCGTTAGTACCATCTAATTCCAAACTAATACAATTAGTTACAAAATTAGCGTCAACCATTTCTGCAATCATACCAGGTACCATACCTCCATTATAATCAATAGACTCACGACCAGCAATTACTAAATCATAACCACCATCTTTTACAACTTTAGCAATTTCTTTAGCGACTTGGTTACCATCTTTAGCTTCAGTATTCACTCTAATTGCAGAGTCTGCACCAATAGCTAATGCTTTACGTAATGTAGGTTCTGTTTCAGGACCACCAACATTAATAACATCTACAGATGCGCCTTGTTTTTCTTTAAACCACATGGCACGTGTTAAACCAAATTCGTCATTAGGATTAATTACAAATTGTACTCCATTTGTGTCAAATTTTGAATCTCCATCTGTAAAATTAATTTTTGATGTCGTATCTGGTACATGACTAATACACACTAAAATTTTCATATTTTTTTGTTTTTATGAGTTCTGTTACGTTAGATGTAATCAACTATAACGATATAGTACGTCTAACCTTAATTTTTTTTTTGAACAAATTTAGGCATAAAAAATGCGCTTAAATCTTGCGGTTACGAAGATAATTATTTTATTTTGAAAAAATACTATGCATGCATAGTAAATTTTAAATAATTCTTTAGTCTAAAGTTTTTCATTTATTGTTATTTTTGCTTTTCAAATTATTAATTAGATGAAGACAATTCAATTTAGAGAAGCTATTTGCGAAGCCATGAGCGAAGAAATGCGTAGAGATGAGAGCATTTTTTTAATGGGAGAAGAAGTAGCAGAATATAATGGTGCTTATAAAGCGTCAAAAGGGATGTTAGATGAGTTTGGTGCAAAACGTGTTATCGATACACCAATTGCTGAGCTTGGTTTTGCAGGTATCGCTATTGGGTCTACCATGACAGGTAACAGACCAATCGTAGAATACATGACGTTTAACTTTTCGTTAGTTGGTATTGACCAAATAATTAATAATGCAGCTAAAATTAGACAAATGTCTGGAGGTCAATTTAATTGTCCAATAGTATTTAGAGGTCCAACAGCAAGTGCAGGACAATTAGCAGCAACACACTCTCAAGCTTTTGAAAACTGGTTTGCAAACACACCAGGTTTAAAAGTTGTAGTGCCATCAAATCCATATGATGCTAAAGGGTTATTAAAATCTGCAATTCGTGATAACGATCCTGTGATCTTTATGGAAAGCGAGCAAATGTATGGTGATAAAGGTGAAGTGCCAGAAGGAGAATACACAATACCATTAGGTGTTGCCGAAATAAAAAGAGAAGGTACAGATGTAACTATCGTATCTTTTGGTAAGATTATTAAAGAAGCTTATATCGCAGCAGATAAATTAGCTGAAGAAGGTATATCTTGTGAGATTATCGATTTACGTACAGTGCGTCCAATGGATAGAGCTGCTATTTTAAAGTCTGTTAAAAAGACTAATCGTTTAATTGTTTTAGAAGAAGCTTGGCCTTTTGGTAACGTAGCGACAGAAATTACATATTTAGTACAAAGCGAAGCATTTGACTATTTAGATGCACCAGTTATAAAAATTAATACAGCAGATACACCTGCACCTTACTCTCCAGTATTGTTAGCAGAGTGGTTACCAGACCATAAAGATGTTATCACAGCTGTTAAAAAGGTAATGTATAAATAAAAAATAGTATTTTAGATTTATCAAAAGCTTCATTAGCATGATTGTTGATGAAGCTTTTTGTATTAAATAACCATATATGAATAGTAAACTTTTTTGCCTCTTTTTTTTATTCGGAAGTCTTTTTGCAATTGCACAAACAAAAGTAAGTGGTGTTGTGTTTGATGAGTATGATCAACCAGTGTCATTTGCAAATGTAATTTTTAAAGGGTCTTCAATTGGTGTTATTACTAATGAAGAAGGACGTTTTTATATGGAAGATAGTAATACTTGGGAAACACTATCCATATCATTTATAAGTTTTGAAACCCAAGAAATTAAACTAACTAAAAAAGTAAATTACGACTTAAAAGTAATTTTAAAAGAAGAAGTTGCAGCTTTAGATGAAGTCGTTATAGTATCTGGTAAGCAGTCCAAAAAAAATAATCCAGCGATTGATATCCTTCGAAAAATATGGGCAAATAAGCGTAGCAATGGATTAAAAAAGTACAAACAATACCAATACGATAAATACGAAAAAGTAGAATTTGACCTAAATACAATCGATAGCTCATTAATGAAAAGTAAGCTATTTAAAGGTATGGAGTTTGTTTTTGAGCAAGTAGATACCTCTAACGTAACAGGTAAAACGTATTTACCAATGTTTATTAATGAGTCCTCTAGCCAAGTGTATGGTGATAATATTATTAATGAAAAACGCGAAGTATTAAAAGGTAATAAAAACTCAGGATTTAGTAATAATCAAATTATAATAGATTTTGTTGATGACCTATACTCGGATTACGATGTATATGATAACTACTTAAAGTTTTTTGATAAAAGTTTTACAAGTCCAATTTCTAGAACCGGAATTCAGACCTATAATTATGTGCTAGCAGACAGTAGTTTTATAGATAACAAATGGTGTTATAATATTATTTACTATCCAAGACGTAAAAACGAGTTAACCTTTAAAGGAGATTTTTGGGTAGCAGACACCACATTTGCTATCAAAGAAATTAACATGCAAGCCTCTAAAAGCGCAAATATAAACTGGGTTAAAGAGATTTATATAGAACAAGAATTTGAAGTCCTTAACGATTCTGTCTTTCTTATAAAACGAGATTACTTCATGAGTGATTTTGCATTTAATAAAAAAGAAAAATCAAAGGGGATTTACGGTAAGCGTACCACACTATATGATAACTATACGTTTGATCAAGTAAAAGATCCTAAATTTTATAAAGAAAAAGTTTACACCTTTGACCAAGACATCTATAATCAAGATGATAGTTTTTGGGATAAAAACAGAATGGAATCTTTAAGTAAAGACGAAAAAGGTGTTTATGTCATGTTAGACTCATTAAAAAACACCCAAAAGTTTAAACGTCTTTATAATCTTGGAAGCATATTAGCCTCAGGTTATGTCGAGTTTCCAGAGCTTAATTTGGATTATGGACCAATCTTCTCAACCTTTGGTTATAACGAAGTAGAAGGCGTAAGACTAAGAGCAGGTGGACGTACATACTTTGGTCAAAACGATATGTGGCGTATCGAAGGATATACAGCCTATGGATTTAAGGATAATAAATTTAAATATGGATTATCAGGTAAATGGTTACTAGATAAACGTAGTCGATTAATTATATCAGGAGGAAACCGACGTGATGTAGAGCAAATTGGAGCAAGTCTAACAACAAGTACAGATGTTTTAGGTCGAAGTTTAGCCAGTAGCTCAGTAGTTGGAACAGGTACAAACGATAAATTAACAAACATCAATTTAAGTACATTATCAATCGAAGCAGAGCCTTTTAGAAATTTGGTAACACGTGTTAGCGGAAGCTACAGGACTTTAGAGTCAGCATCGCCAACCTTTAGTTTAGATTACTTTAGAGATGCAACACAAACCACTACCAAGTCGGATCTTAAACAATACGAAACAGCATTTTCTATGTCCTTTTTCCCTAACAGAGAAATGACAGGTTATGGTGTAGAAAGACGAACTAAAAATGATGACTTTGCTAGATTATTTGCACAAGTATCAGTTGGTAATCAAGGGGTTTTAGACAGTGATTTTGATTATACTAAATTACAATTTTCATATACACAACCATGGTCTTTAGGTGGTTTTGGACGATTATACACAACCGTAGAAGCAGGTAAGACTTATGGTGAAGTACCATTAGGTTTATTAAGTGTTGTACCTGGAAATCAAAGTTATTTTTCAATTTACAACACCTTTTCTAATTTAGATTTTTACGAGTTTGTTACAGATGAATATGCAACGCTACATGTCGAGCATAATTTTAATGGACGTCTGTTTTCTCGTATACCATTCTTAAAAAAATATAATTTAAGAGCCATAGTTGGTGCAAGAGGTGTTATTGGAGATGTTAGTCAAGAAAATCGCGATATAAATGCTTCGGGATTAATATATAGAGCTCCAACTAAAGAAGCGTATTACGAGTATAGTGTTGGAGTAGGTAACATCTTTAAAGTATTAAGAATAGATTTTAATTTTAGAGGTAATTACTTAAACGCAGTAACCAACCCAGATGCTAGAAAATTTGGAGTTACTGGAAGCTTTGGCTTTTATTTTTAAATAAATACATGACACGTTTACTGTAAATTGTACAAGGATAAATATTAATTGTACAGGAATTACTAAAATAAATAATTAGGATTATTTTTAATTATTACAAAAGTTTAGCGGTTGATTTTATATTAACTTAACAATTAAAACCTTAATCGGTATTTTTCGTTTTTTATATTTGTCAAAACCTAAATAATCTTGTACTTTTGCAAGCCGAAAAAGTAAAGCAAAATTTAAATTCCGCTTGACGGAAAACTAAAATAATATTATATGAGTCCATCTGGAAAAAAGACATTTGACGTATTAATTGAAATACCTAAAGGAAGTAGAAACAAGTATGAGTACGATTTTGAATTAAACAAAATTCGTTTTGATCGTATGTTGTTTTCTTCAATGATGTATCCAGGAGATTATGGTTTTATACCAGAAACTTTAGCTTTAGATGGAGATCCATTAGACGTTTTAGTAATGGGAACAGAACCTACTTTTCCAATGTGTGTAATGGAAGTAAAACCAATTGGTGTTTTCCATATGGCAGATGAAAAAGGTCCTGATGAAAAAATAATTTGTGTACCAGTTACAGATCCTATTTGGAATAGCTGTAATGATATCGAGGATTTAAATCCACATAGAATAAAAGAAATTACTCACTTTTTTCAAGTGTATAAAGACTTAGAGAAAAAGAAAGTTGATGTTGGTGGATGGGGAGATGCTAAAGAGGCATATGAAATCTTAAACAAATGTGTAGAGCGTTATGAAAATAGCGAGCATAAAACAAATGGAGATTTTACTATCTAAGTAATACATCTAAATTTTAATTAAAACCCTCTCATTGTATAATGAGAGGGTTTTTTGTTTGCAATACTATTTGATTTATCTGTTTTGTAAGGACTTGTGGTTTTGTCGTAATAGTAAATAATAATTCCTGTTTTGTTTTTAAATATTATTATAAATGTAAATTTAATGTTAAAAAATTGCGATGTTAATATTTTAACTTCTGTTTGATTTTGTTACTTTAGCAGTAATTAAAAACTAATCAAACAAACTTATATGGAATCAATGATGATTTATATGCCTATTGCTATGGCAATTTTGGGCTTAATTTACATGGTTATTAAACAATCTTGGGTAATGAAGCAAGATGCAGGTGATGGTAAAATGAAAGAGATTTCGGACCATATCTACGAAGGTGCTCTAGCTTTTCTAAACGCAGAATATAGATTGTTGTCAGTTTTTGTGGTTATAGTAAGTGTGCTACTTGCTGTTGTCGCATATTTTGTACCAACTACAAGTTATTTAATTGTAATAGCCTTTGTATGTGGAGCTGTTTTTTCTGCAGCTGCAGGAAATATCGGAATGAAAATAGCAACTAAAACAAATGTTAGGACTACACAAGCTGCAAGAACAAGTCTACCAAATGCGCTTAAAATTTCGTTTGGAGGAGGAACTGTCATGGGATTAGGTGTTGCAGGATTAGCAGTGTTAGGTTTAACGATATTTTTTATAGCATTCTTTCAAATATTTATGGATGGAGCTTGGACTAATACTATGGATATGACTATTGTATTAGAGACTTTAGCTGGTTTTTCATTAGGAGCAGAGTCTATCGCGCTATTCGCAAGAGTTGGTGGAGGGATTTACACTAAAGCTGCAGATGTTGGAGCTGATTTAGTAGGTAAAGTAGAAGCTGGTATACCAGAAGACGATCCACGTAATCCTGCTACTATTGCAGATAATGTTGGTGATAATGTTGGAGACGTTGCTGGTATGGGAGCCGATTTATTTGGATCGTATGTTGCAACTGTTTTAGCAGCAATGGTTTTAGGTAACTATGTTATTAAAGATATGGGTGGAGCAATCACTGATGCTTTTGGAGGTATTGGTCCTATTTTACTTCCTATGTCTATTGCAGGAGTGGGAATAATAATTTCTATAATTGGAACGCTATTAGTTAAAATTAGTAGTAATGACGCTAAAGAGTCACAAGTAATGGGAGCTTTGAACCTTGGAAACTGGGTGTCTATTGGTTTAGTTGCTGCTGCATGTTATGGATTAGTGACTTGGATGCTACCAGAAACAATGCAAATGAACTTTTTTGGAGAAGGTTTGCAAGATATTTCTAGCATAAGAGTGTTTTATGCAACTTTAGTGGGTCTATTTGTAGGAGCAGTAATTTCTTCGGTAACCGAATATTATACAGGATTAGGTAAAAAGCCAATTTTAAAAATAGTACAACAGTCTAGTACAGGAGCAGGAACAAATATTATTGCAGGTTTAGCAACAGGTATGATATCTACATTTCCTTCAGTATTACTATTTGCAGGAGCAATATGGGCATCGTACGCATTGGCAGGATTTTATGGTGTTGCTTTAGCAGCCTCTGCAATGATGGCGACTACAGCAATGCAATTAGCAATTGATGCATTTGGACCAATATCTGATAATGCAGGAGGTATTGCCGAAATGAGTGAGCAAGAACCAATTGTAAGAGAACGTACAGATATACTAGACTCGGTTGGAAACACAACTGCAGCAACTGGTAAAGGTTTTGCGATTGCGTCTGCAGCATTAACATCATTAGCCTTATTTGCTGCTTATGTTACATTTACAGGTATTGACGGAATTAATATTTTTAAAGCACCAGTTTTAGCAATGTTATTTGTTGGAGGAATGGTACCTGTAGTTTTTTCTGCATTGGCAATGAATGCTGTAGGAAAAGCAGCTATGGAAATGGTTGAAGAAGTGCGTAGACAGTTTAGAGATATTCCAGGTATAATGGAAGGTACAGGTAAGCCAGAATACGATAAGTGTGTTGCTATTTCAACTAAAGCATCTTTAAAAGAAATGATGTTACCAGGATTATTAACCATTGGGTTTCCTTTGGTTATTGCTTTTGTTCCTATGATTTTTGGAATGAAACATTTAGCAATTGCTGAAATGCTAGGAGGTTACATGGCTGGTGTTACGGTAAGTGGTGTGCTTTGGGCTATTTTTCAGAATAATGCTGGAGGCGCATGGGATAATGCAAAAAAATCTTTTGAAGCAGGTGTCGAAATTAATGGTGAGATGACTTTTAAAGGTAGTGATGCACATAAAGCAGCAGTAACAGGAGATACTGTAGGAGATCCATTTAAAGATACTTCTGGACCATCAATGAATATTTTAATTAAGTTAACCTGTTTAATTGGTTTAGTGATTGCACCAATTTTAGGAGGTCATACTGAAACTGGAGTAGCTAATACAGACCAAGTAACTATTGAAAAAGAAATGATAGTTAACGATAATATTGCTGAGGCAACAATAACTTATTCTGTAATTATTGATGGACAAGAGGTTGTTAAACAAGAACGCTTTAGAGGAAGTAAGGAAGATGTAGATGCTAAATTAAGAGACTTTGAAGCGTCTAATAATGTAGCGACTGAACAAAACAAAAAAACAATTAAAAAAATTGATGTCAAAAAAGGGTAATCCATTATCATAAATTTAAATTTTAAACCTGCTAATGACTTTAGCAGGTTTTTTTTATATTATATTTGATGTGATGAGTTGGTTTAAGAAAGATCCTTTGCAAATTATTTCATTTTTAAGTTATGGTACATCTAAGCGATTATACCATCGTGGTCGTGCGTTGGAAGATGAAACTATTGATTTAGAACAAAAAAGCTTACTAGCTTTAGTTTTAAATACATGGAAAAGATTTGAAACAGATGAGGTTAAAAAGACAAAGCTAAAAATAACATTGCCTAATAATAAAGTCATTTATACCAAGACAGATAAAGATGGTTATTACAAAATAGACAGAGCAATTGAGGATGTTGAGGTATTCATAAATACTGAAGGTTGGTTAAATATTGAAGTCGCCTATGATGATGCTACCCTAAAGCGAACCATACAAAATCAAAATAAGTTTCCTGCGCAAATACTTATCCCTAATTTAAATTCTGATTTTGGAATTATTAGTGATATTGATGACACTATATTACATACAGGAGTGGTTTCTATATTAAAATGGCGTGTACTATATAATACTTTTTTTAAGCATGCTCAAAATAGAATACCATTGGAAGGCGCTGCTGAGTTTTATCATTTATTGCATAAAGGACCAAATGGAGATAAGGCTAATCCTATTTTTTATGTTAGTCATAGTCCATGGAATTTGTATCGCTACTTAGAGTTTTTTCTCAAAAAAAATAATTTCCCAAAAGGCCCTATTTTACTTAGAAGTTTCAGAACTATTTTTATGAAAAAGTCATCTACTTGTAAGCCAGCAAAACAGTTAGAAATACAAAACATATTAAAGACATATCCAGACTTCACTTTTATATTAATAGGTGATAGTGGAGAGCATGATCCAGATATTTATCTAGAGATTGTTAATACTTTTCCCAATCGTATTAAAGCGGTTTATTTAAGAAGCGTAAACGATAATAAAAAAATTAAACGAGTAAAAAGTTTACTTAACGCTTATAATACAACGCCTGTTTTATTAGTTAATTCTAGCAAGGACGCTATAATACATGCTAGGACAAACGGATTTATTAAGTAGTTACACTTATAGTCATAAAAAAAGGTCACATAATTATGTAACCTTTTTTATATTTAAACTATTTTTTAAACAAGTTAAGTTATTCTAAAACAACCCATTTATTTCAGCATCAATTTTATTAATTATAGTTCCTAAATCTTCAGGATTAGCAACAAAGTCCATATTATCTACATCAATTACTAATAAATTACCTTTAGTATATCCATGGATCCAAGCTTCATAACGTTCGTTTAATCTACTTAAATAGTCAATACTAATTGAGTTTTCGTAATCACGACCACGTTTATGTATTTGAGATACTAGATTTGGGATAGAGCTACGTAAGTAAATTAATAAATCTGGACCTTCAACAAAACCTTCCATTAAATCAAATAACGATTTATAGTTTTCAAAATCACGATTGGTCATTAAACCCATTGCATGTAAATTAGGAGCAAAAATGTGCGCATCCTCATATATTGTTCTATCCTGAATAATATCTCTTCCGCTTTCGCGAATTTGCGATACTTGTCTAAAACGACTATTCAAAAAGTAAACCTGTAAGTTAAAACTCCAACGCTCCATTTGATTGTAAAAATCGTCAAGGTAAGGGTTGTCTACAACGTCCTCTAATTGAGCCTCCCAGTTAAAGTGTTTAGCTAATAATTTAGTAAGCGTCGTTTTTCCTGCGCCTATATTTCCTGCTATGGCAACGTGCATAGTTAGTCTGTTTTAAGTTGGTATTGATAAAGTAATTTGCGACTGTAAATATACAGGATTTGATTGGTTACAAAAAACTGACTTATTAACATATTTGGTATATCGATCGCACTTATAGTTTTTGTTTCGTGGTTATAAAAATTTAATATATTTTCTTTCTCAAGTATTAAATTTTCGTTGTAAGCTTTAATGTTTGTGTAGCCATCATTTTTAAACTTATAAACTAAGCTTCCAAAATAATTATAGCAATACAAGTTGTTTTCGGTAAGAAGCCAACAATAATTATAATTACTAGTCAGGTCTAATACTTTGGAGCTAACCGGAATTGTCTTATATCGTGTGGTTTTGGTTTGATAATCATACAACTCTAAGTATTGAAAGTCTTGATTAAATAACCATATCGTATTGTCAAAACCCGTTGTAATGTGAGAAATATATTTATAAGGTTGTAACGTGTTAAAGTCTAATTTAGAGACTTCGGCTAATCTATTATCTAATATAATTACAGTGTTTAAGTCACCATAAAACACATTAATTTTTAATGGATTAAAAGTGTGCACAGACGTTATATTGCCTAATTGGATATTGCTGTAATTAATAGTGTGTTTATCAGATTTTTTAAAAACTACATTATTTTGAACATAATACAGGTTTTCAAAATTATTTTTAGAAATAAAAACATCAGCATTAAGGCTGTCCACTGCTATATAATTTGCAGATATTTTGTTTTGAGCGGACAGTGTTAAGCAGCTGATAAAAAAGAAAAGCACTAGTTGTTTCATGGGTTAACAATGTACAAAAACTAAACCAAACCTGTAACAATTAGTTTGTCAAGTAGACTAATATTTTTATTAGTAACTTTTATCTGCTATGGATTAAACTATCTGTAAAAATAAGAGTCTAAAGTGTGGAATATCAAACAATAAAATTTAAATAAAATGAAATTAAAATCAACTTTTAAAAATCTAGCAACACTGTTAGTATTGATTATCACTTCAAGCGTTTTTGCGCAAGATGCTTTTCAGGGTCAGGCAACTTACATGTCAAAAACGACTATGGATATGGATAATTTTGGTGGTCGTGAGTTAAGTCCAGAGCGAAAAAAAATGATAATGGAGCGTATGAAAACAATGCTTGAAAAGACATTTATACTAGATTTTAATAAATCAGAATCTACTTATAAAGAAGATGAAGCATTAGATGCTCCTGGTGGTGGAGGAAGAGGTTTTATGATGGGTGGAATGGCTGCTGGAACAATCTATAAGGATGTAAAAGAAAACGTACTATTACATGACCAAGAGTTTTTTGGAAAGCAATTTTTAATTAAAGATAGTTTAGTAAAATTAGATTGGAAAATGAGTGGCGAGTCTAAGCAGATCGGTAAATACACCGCTTTTAAAGCAACTGCTACTAAAAAAGTAGACGCTGCAGATTGGACAAATATGAGAAGAAGAGGAAATGATAGAGATAAAAAGAAGGACGATAATAAAGAAGTTGCAGAAGTAGAAAAAGATAGCACTAAAACTGATGCACCAAAAGATCCATTTGATGATATTGAAATTCCAGAAGAAATTGAAGTGACTGCATGGTACACAATGGACATACCAGTTAATAGTGGTCCTGGTGAATATTGGGGACTTCCAGGTTTAATATTAGAGGTTAATGCAGGTAGAACAACTATTTTATGTTCTAAAATTGTTATGAATCCTTCTGATAAAAACGAAATTAAAAAACCAACCAAAGGTAAAGAAGTGACTATGGAAGAATACCAGGACATTGTAAAGAAAAAAATGGAAGAAATGCGTGAGATGTTTAGATCACGTGGTGGAAGAGGTAGAAATTAATTTTTTTCAATAAAAACCAATCAAAAATAACAAATGAAACACTTATTTACAGCACTACTATTTTTAGTAGTAAGTACCACTTTTGCTCAAGTCAAGTTTGAAGGTGTCGTTAAGGATAGTACAGGATATGGACTAGAGTTAGCTAATGTTGTTGCTATAAACCAAGCAACAAAAACGCTGGAAGCGTATTCTATCACTAATGATAAAGGACGTTATAAATTAAATTTAGATGTTAATTCTTCTTATAGCATTCAGGTTAGTTATATTGGAATGAAACAAATTTCTGAAACCATTCAAACTAAGGAAGCGGATCTTTTTAAAGATTATGTAATGGCTATGGACAATAGTTTAGATGAAATTGAAATCACTTACGAAATGCCTGTTACCATTAGTGGAGATACAATAACCTATAATGCAGATTCTTTTAAAAACGGAACAGAACGTAAACTTGGTGATGTATTAGAGAAAATGCCAGGCGTTGAGGTTAATGATGATGGTGAGGTAGAAATAGAAGGTAAAAAGGTTGGTAAAGTCATGATTGATGGTAAGGAGTTTTTTGATGGTGATACTAAATTAGCGACAAAAAATATTCCTGCAAATGCTATTGATAAAGTACAAGTGTTAAAAAACTATTCTGAAGTTGGACAGTTAAGTGGTGTGACTAATAATCAAGATAATATTGCTATTAATATTAAATTAAAAGAAGGTAAGAAAAACTTTTGGTTTGGAACAGTAACAGCTGGAGCAGGAGACTCTAGTAGTGGCGAGTTGTACTTAGCACAACCTAAGTTATTTTACTATAGCCCTAAAAAAAGTATCAACTTTATTGGTGACTTAAATAACATTGGAGAATTGGCATTATCTAGACGAGATATTTTTAATTTCTCAGGTGGTTTCCAACAACCTAGCCAACAAAGCGGAACCAATATTAGCTTAGGAAGTAACGATTTGGGCTTTAGACAACTTCAAAATAATCAAGCTAAAAGTTTAAATACCAAATTTGGTGCAGCTAACTTTAGTTACTCGCCAACAAGTGTTTTGGACGTTAGTGGATTTGCGATTTTTGCTAGTAGCAGAATTGAATTACAAGAAGACAGTCAAGTCTTATATACAGATCAGACATTAGGGATTCCGGATGAAACTACAGCTAGTAATACGCAACAAAAAAGCGATTTAGGACTAGTTAAATTTAGTGCTAAGTATAAGCCAAATGCTAATAATCAATTGGATTATGACATACTTGGACGTACCTCTAAGGATCAGCAATTTAACGGAACTTTTTCTAATGTTGTTGGCGCAATTGAGCAATTTGAAGAAACTAATCCGTATAAAATAAATCAAAACCTGAATTATTATTATACTATGGATGAAGATAATATTTTTGCATTATCTGTTCAACATTTATTACAAGATGAAGATCCTTTTTATAATGCACTATTACAAAATGATCCAACAAGTTCGGCAGATCCATTTGATAATACTGCAGTAGGTTTAGGTTTAGATGGTACTCAGGTTTCTTACGATGTAAATCAACAAAAACGTGTTAAGACCAATCAGTTAGATGCTAAGGTTGACTATTGGAATATTTTAAACAAAAAAAGTGATATTAACTTTACTGTTGGTACCATATATAGTAATCAACAGTTTGATTCTAACGTGTTTCAGACTTTGGATGATGGTAGTGAGGTTGACACCAACACATCAATACCAGGAGTGTCAGATATAAACGATATTAAATATACATTTAGCGATATATATCTTGGTGCGCATTACCGATTTAAAACAGGTAAATTTACTATTAGCCCAGGTTTATCTGCGCATGCTTATAGTGCAGTTAATGATCAATTTAACACAACAACTAAAGATAACTTTTTTAGAGTGCTTCCTGATTTAAATGTACGTGTGCAATTAAAAGGAACTGAAAACTTAAATTTATCATACAAAATGCAAACCCAATTTACAGATGTAAATCAGTTTGCTCAAGGTTTAGTTTTAAATAATTATAACTCGCAGTTTATTGGTAATCCAGAGCTAGAAAGTGCATTATCACATAATATAAACTTAAGCTACTTTAGCTTTAATATGTTTAATTATACTAATGTATTTGCATTTATAAATTATTCTAAGAATATTGATAACATTAGAAACGTATCAGAGTTTCAACCTGGATCAGTTATTAGAACTAGTACACCATATAATTCTGGCTTAGAGGATGAAAGTTTAAGTGCTAGTGGACGTTTTCAGAGACGTTTTGGTAAGTTACAAGCCAGTGTAAGAGGTACATTTAATTATTCTAAGTTTAATCAATTTATTAATACTCAAATTTCGGTTAACGAAAACTATAACCAAAGTTACACCACAGAGTTGCGTTCAAACTTCAGAGAAGCACCTAATTTTGAGTTACGCTATACGTATGGCTTAAACAACAGTGTTCAAGGGGATAGAACTACTAAAATATATACTAACGCACCAGCTGTTGAGTTTGACGCATTAATATTTAAAAAGTTTACTTTTAAAACAGATTATACTTATAGTCGTCAAACTATTGATGGTAATAGTAATAGTTTTGGATTATGGAATGCTAATTTAGCTTACCGTAAAACTAGTGATAGTAAATGGGAATATGAATTAAAAGCAACTAACTTGTTAGATACAGATTCTAGAATACAGAATAGTAATGGAGCATTTTCAGTTAGCACTAGCGAGTATTTTATACAACCAAGATTTTTAACTGCAAGGTTTATTTATAATCTATAAGCTACATAAAGTCATATTAAAAAGCCCTTTAAATTAATGTTTAAAGGGCTTTTGTTTTGGTCTAGGTTATAGTAAATATAGTCTTAGATAAGTTTAATTATTATTTAGACTTACCATTGATTGATACGATTAGAATCTAACTTAATGAAAATAAAAACTAATATAGTAAATCCCCAAAGTCCAGAACCTCCATAACTAAAAAAGGGTAGAGGTATACCAATAGTAGGTATTAATCCCATAACCATGCCTATATTAATTAAAAAGTGTAAAAACAAAATAGCTCCTACAGCATAACCATACATTCTGCTAAATTGATTCTTCTGTCTTTCAGCTAAAACTAATATTCTTACAATTAAAAGTAAAAATACAACGACTGTTAAGAAGCTACCAATAAAACCCCATTCTTCGCCAACTGTACTAAAAATGTAATCTGTGTGTTGTTCTGGTACAAAATTACCAGTTGTACGTGTTCCTTCTAAAAAGCCTTTTCCTTTAAACCCACCACTACTAATTGCTTTTTCAGACTCGTTAAGGTTGTAAGCAACGGTCTTTTTCATGCGTTCTAGTTTATCAGGATCTTTCTCTAAACTTAACCAAACTGTAATACGATCTTTTTGATGATCAGGCAGTATGTTTTCATAAAAAAAACGGACAGTAAATGCTAAAGACGTGCATAGTAGTATTACAATTATTGGTTGTATTATAGAAGGTTTCTTTTTTCTTGTAAAATAGTATGTAAGTACTACAATTGCAGTAATTAATAGTGTGCTAATAACTCCAAATTTTAAAGCAAATATGGATAGTAGTATTAATAAAACACCAATAATTAAGTAAATATGTGGTAATCCTTCTCTATATAAAACAAAGAAAAATGCACCATAAACTATAGCACTTCCAGCATCTGGTTGTAGTAAAACTAAAAGAGCAGGTACAACTATAATAGCAAAGGTTTTTAGTTGATCACTAAATCGTCTTATATCAGTATTTAAATCGCTAACATATTTAGCAACAGCTAACGCAGTAGCAACCTTAGCAAATTCGCCTGGTTGAAAGGTGAATGATCCGATTGGATACCAAGATGTTGCTCCATTTATATTTTTACCAAAAACAAAAAGACCAGCTAAGGATATTAAGGCAATAAAATAAATAATGCTAGAAAACCGCTCGTAAAACTTAGACTCTATGGAGAGTACCAAAACAATTAGTACTATAGATAGTCCTATAAATACAAGTTGTTTACTGTAAAAATGAGAGAAATTTGTAAACTCCAACGCTTCACCAGAATGTGATGCAGAGATTATGTTTACCCAACCAAAAATGACTAGAATAAAAAATAGGAAGATTGTTAACCAATCAAATTTATAATATCTATCAGTTTGCCTCATCTTTTATTTTGGGTGTCACTTCTTGCAATAAGTTGGCATCTTTTAATGTAGGTGCAGGCACAATTTGCATTTGTGTTTCTCTGTTAATTTTAAAAGGTGCTCCGGATTGTGGTTTAGCATATTCGTTTTCTAGACTATGTGTTAAAATCCAAGTTTCTAAATCTGTTCGTGATATGGTTCCTTTTAAATATTTTTCAATCATTAAGCTTGCCATTCTACCAGCAAATCGGCTTCCCCAATACCCATTTTCAACAAAAACAGCAATCGCTATTTTAGGATTATCTTTTGGTGCAAAAGCAACAAATATGGAGTGATCGGTAAGCTGAGTTTGTACGCCATCAATTTTCGCATAGTTTTCTGCAGTCCCAGTTTTCCCGCAAATTTCTATACCTTCCACTTGAAGACTTGCTGCTGTACCCTTATTATAAACATCAAACATACCTTGTACGACAGGCTCAAAATGTTTTCTGTCAATGGTAGTATATCTTGGTGTTCTATACTTTTCGTCAATTGGTTCTCCTTCAATTTCTTTAATAATATGAGGCGTTATAAAATAGCCACGATTAGCTATTGCTGCAACCATATTTGCAAGTTGTATAGGTGTTGCTTCGACTTCACCTTGACCAATTGCGTTAGAGGTCATGAAGGTAGAGCTCCATCTATTTTTGCCATACCATTTGTCGTAAAATTTACTGTCAGGAATGCGTCCTTTTCTACCAACAACTAAATCATATCCAAGATAATCACCTAAACCAAAACTTTTAGCATGGTTACTCCATGCGTCCATTCCTGTGGCTGTATTTGGATATTTTTCTACGATACGTCTGTAAACATTCACAAAATAAGCATTACAAGATTCGTAAATCCCTAAATTCATATCAACAGGACTTCTATGACTGTGGCATCCATGTAATTTTCTACCGTTATAATAATAACCCATTCTGCAACTAAATTGTTCGGTTGGGTTAACAACACCTTCTTGCAATCCTATAAGTGCGTTAATAACTTTAAAAGGAGAACCTGGTGCATATTGTGCCTGTAATCCTCTATCAAAAGTTGGATTAGCTATGGAGTCGTTATAAAGTTTTGTAAAGTTTTTTGATCGATCTCTACCGACCAATATATTAGGGTCGTAACTAGGTCCAGACACTAAAGCTAAAATTTCGCCAGTTTTAGGATCTAAGGCAATAATACCTCCTCGTTTATTAGTCATTAATAACTCGCCATAGGCTTGTAAGGTAGCATCAATAGTTATTTTTATGTCTTTACCTGCTTCTGGTAACGTGTCATGGATACCGTCTTGGTAAGGTCCAAGGTTTCTATTAAATCTGTCTTTTTGTATAAATTTAATTCCCTTTTGTCCACGTAAAGTCTTCTCGTAAGAAGCTTCAACACCTTGTTTACCAATTAAGTCTCCAGATTGGTAATAGCTGTCGTTTTGTATATTTCTATTGTTAACTTCTCCAATGTCTCCTAAAACATTGGCTCCAATAGCTGTTTCGTATTTTCTTAAATTTCTTTTTTGAATATAAAACCCTTCGTACTTACGCATTTTTTCTTGTAATACAGCATAATCCTCTTTGGATAAATGCGATACAAATACGTATGGTAATCGTGGCGAATATCTATAAGCTTTATTATATTTTTCAATAAAAGTTTGCTTGTCTATTTTTAGAAGATTGCAAAACTCAATAGTATCTAAAGGTTTAACCTCTCTTGGAATTACCATGACATCGTATGATGGTTGGTTGGATACTAAAAGTTTACCATTTCTGTCATATACAAAACCACGTTTAGGATAGTCAAAAACTTTTCTAATCGCATTATCTTCGTATAAATTTGTAGAGGTTGCTTTGTATACTTGTAAGTAAAATAAGCGTCCAGTAAAAACAAGGCCTACAATTATTACAGAAAGAAGTAGAAATAATTTTCTCATTTAGATTTTGTGCTAAATATAGAAGTTATCAAAATACATAGCGTTATTGTGAATATACTAGAGAATAACGTGTGTTGAAGGACTAAAATTATTTTTGATATGTTAAATATTTCGAGTAAAAAATAAGTAAAATGATGAATAAATGTTAGTATCGTTATATACGTTAGTCTTTGACCAAAATCAATGTTATTAAATTTTAAGGCTTGATGCTCGTAAACTGCTCCAAAACTAAACTTTAAAACAGCAGGTCTTATAAAAGCAACTACCAAAGCAGCTGTAGCATTTACACCACCAGAATCCATAAAAATATCAATTATTAGTCCCATTAAAAAACTAATAAATAAAAACAGAATACGATTGTTTTTAACAGGATATAAAACGATAAAAAGGATATAGATGTAAGGGTTTATATAACCTAAAAAGTTTATTTTACTAAATAAAAGTACTTGCAGTAATATAAGAACAACAAATCTTACAGTATGTATAGATAGTAGGTTATTCATTAGATTGAAGTAAATTATTAATTAGTTTTTTATCCTTATTTTCTATCACACTAACATGCTCAAGATTAGTCATGTCATTAAATAATAGTACTTCTACTTCGTAGTAATTTTTGGTAGCATCTAGTTTAAAACCTTCAACTTGACCTACTAAAATTCCTTTAGGAAAAATGGAAGAGCGTCCAGAGGTTATAATAGTATCACCTTTGTTAAGTTTTGTGTTTTTTTGAATATCTGATAACTGAATATATCTTGGTGATTTACCATTCCAGCTTAAAGTACCAAACTGATTTGATTTTTTTAACTGACCGCTAATTTTATTAGTCGTGTTTAAAATTGATACTACAGTTGCATATTTACTATTAGTATTACCAATAATACCAATAATACCTTTAGACGAAATTACCCCTAAATCTGGTTTAATACTGTCTTTACTACCTTTATTGATAGTTAAAAAATTGTTTTGTAACGCGTAGCTATTTTTAATAATCCTTGCGGTTGTAAACTTATATTTAGTGTTGTAGGAGGTCGAGTCTATAAAGGTCTCAGACTTTTCCGCTTGATTATTTAATATAGATCGTAAACGTGTATTTTCCTCATGCAGTTTGTCATTTTCTTCCTTTAAATGAAAATAACTACTAACCGAGTTTCCTATATTATAAACACCACCAGTTACATTATTAGCCGAGTTTATAAACTTACTTTTATGATAAGAATGCGATTGTATTGTCAGTCCTACTGAAACGCAAAGCAACAACAAGAAAAACAAAAACGATTTGTTTCTAAGTATAAAATTTACAATTTGTTGCATTCAGTTTCTGTTACTACTTTATCAATACACTTTTGTATTTCGGAATATTTTTAAGTGTGATTCCTGTACCTCTAACAACAGCACGTAAAGGGTCTTCTGCAATATAAACAGGTAAATCTGTTTTTTGCGACAGACGCTTATCTAAACCACGTAACATAGATCCACCACCAGCAAGATAAATACCAGTATTGTATATGTCAGCAGCTAACTCTGGAGGAGTTTGAGATAAAGTTTCCATAACAGCGTCTTCAATACGTAAAATGGATTTGTCTAAAGCCTTAGCAATCTCTCTATAACTAATTTGTACTTGCTTAGGTTTACCAGTTAAAAGGTCACGTCCTTGAACGCTCATATCCTCTGGCGGAAGGTCTAAATCCTCAGTAGCAGCACCAATTTGTATTTTAATTTTTTCAGCAGTACGCTCTCCAACATATAAGTTATGTTGCGTGCGCATGTAATAAATAATATCGTTAGTAAAAACGTCACCTGCAATTTTTACAGATTTGTCACAAACAATACCTCCTAAAGCAATGACTGCAATTTCAGTAGTACCACCACCTATATCCACAATCATATTCCCTTTTGGTTGCATAATATCTACACCAATACCAATAGCAGCAGCCATAGGCTCATGTATTAAGTAAACTTCTTTACCATTTACACGTTCGGCACTTTCTTTTACCGCACGCATTTCTACCTCAGTAATTCCAGACGGAATACAAATAACCATACGTAAAGCAGGCGTAAATAATTTCTTTTTTAACGCAGGAATATTTTTAATAAACAAACTTATCATTTGCTCAGACGCATCAAAATCTGCAATTACACCATCTTTTAAAGGCCTAATAGTTTTAATGTTTTCATGCGTTTTACCTTGCATCATGTTGGCTTCTTGTCCAACAGCAATGATTTTTCCGCTAATACGGTCACGTGCAACTATGGAAGGTGCATCGACAACGACTTTGTCGTTATGAATAATTAAAGTGTTGGCAGTACCTAAATCTATAGCGATTTCTTCTGTCAGGAAATCAAAAAATCCCATGTGTTATTTGTAATTATAAGGCGTTATTAAAAAGATGCAGTAAAAGTAATAAAAGTATGGTAATATAAGGATTTAATACCTTACAAATTTTATTAATCGTCACACAATTAGAAGATACGATAAAAAACAAGTTTTGGACGTTTAACGCTTTCGCGGAAATTGAGCCAAATGGTATAAAAAAAAGCTTCAGTGTTTAAACTGAAGCTTTTAGCTATTTGATATACTTTCGTTTTAAAATAAAACTAATTAATGTTTAAAATGACGTGTACCAGTCATAACCATTGCAATATTATTTTCATTACAATAATCAATGCTTAATTGATCTTTGATAGATCCTCCAGGTTGGATTACACTAGTGATTCCTGCATTACCAGCTATTTCTACACAATCCGGAAACGGAAAAAACGCATCACTAGCCATGACGCTATCTTTTAAATCAAAGTTAAAAGACATAGCTTTATGTATGGCTTGATTTAAAGCATCTACACGACTAGTTTGACCAGTTCCGCTAGCACATAATTGTCTGTTTTTTACTAAAACAATAGTATTTGATTTTGTGTGCTTACATATTTTTGAGGCAAAAATTAAATCATCAATAGCATCGCTAGAAGGTTTGCTATTTGTTACATAAGTTAAATCTTCAATTTGGTCTGTTTTATTATTTTTATCTTGTACTAAAACTCCGTTAAGACAAGTTCTAACCGTTGTTGGAGCAAAATCAGTGTCTTTTAAAACAAGCAAGATTCTGTTTTTCTTACCTTTTAAAATTGCTTCAGCTTCTGCAGTAAAAGAAGGTGCAATTACAACTTCACAAAATAATTTATGAATCTCTGAAGCACAAGCCTCATCAATTTCAGTATTACTTATTAAAACACCACCAAATGCAGATACTGGATCACCAGCTAATGCATCTAGATACGCATTTAATACTGTGTCACGTTGTGCAAATCCACAAGCATTATTGTGTTTTAAAACTGCAAACGTAGGTTGTTCACCTTTAAATTCTTGAATTAAATTTACTGCAGCATCTACGTCTAAAAGGTTATTGTAACTTAACTCTTTACCATGTAGTTGTGTAAAAAGTGCATCAAAGTTTCCGTAAAAAAATCCTTTTTGGTGTGGGTTTTCTCCGTAACGTAAGACTTTACCGTTTGTTTCACTTAATTTTAAAGCAGGAATAGTTTGGTCTGCATTAAAGTAGTTAAATATTGCAGAGTCGTAATGCGATGACACGTTAAATGCTTTGGCAGCAAATGCTTTTCTGTCAGCTTCAGATAAATCTCCTTTTTTCTCAGTAATTAATTCTAAAAATTCAGCATAATCGTCTACAGAAGATACACAAATGACGTCTGCATAGTTTTTAGCAGCAGCACGAATTAAAGAAATCCCTCCAATATCAATTTTTTCGATAATATCTTGGTTAGAAGCACCAGAAGCTACTGTTTTTTCAAAAGGATATAAATCTACAATTACGACATCTATTTGTGGTATGTCAAAGTCTTTCATTTCTTTAACATCACCATCATGGTTTTGTCTATTTAAAATTCCTCCAAATACTTTAGGGTGTAATGTCTTTACGCGACCACCTAAAATAGAAGGGTATGATGTCACATCCTCTACAGGAACGACGTCAATACCAAGATTTTTAATAAAAGTTTCGGTTCCACCAGTAGAGTAGATGGTTACACCTTGTTTATTTAGCTCTTTAACGATAGGTTCTAATCCATCTTTGCTAAATACTGAGATTAATGCAGATTTAATTGTTTTGTTGCTCATTATAGTTGTGTTAATAAGCAAGCAAATTTAGGTAAAAGGAAATTGTTTTAGTTGAAAAACTTGAGTGGTTTTTCAACTAAAACAAGTAGTTATTAACATCTAAAGTATTTCTGAAACTTTACTACAAACAAACTCTAAAAAGCGCTCGTCAGCTTCTGTAAAAGGATCAGGTGTGTTGGAGTCGATGTCTATCTGTCCTATATTTTCTCCATTTACAAAAATAGGAACAACAATTTCTGCTTTAACAGTTATACTACAAGCAATGTAATTATCTTGTGCTGCAACATCAGGTACTACAAAATTTTGATTACTAACTGCGACTTGACCACAAATACCTTTTCCAAAAGGGATAATGGTATGGTCTGTTGGTGCGCCAACGTATGGTCCTAGTTTAAGCTCGTTTTTATCTCCATTTTTAAAATAAAAACCTACCCAATTATAATAGGATACGTTATCATCTAGAAGTTGGCAAATTTGTAATAATTTTTCGTATCTAGTGTTATTTGTATTGGAAACAATAGTTTCAATCTGAGGTTTTAAAGTTTCGAAAGCCATTTATTTGAAAATTTTGGTAAAAGTATTTAAAAAGACGTAATTTTAACCATTATAAAAACTTAAAATTTATTCTTTTTTATTGAAAGATTTAATTGTAAAATATCGACTAGTAATCAAGTTTATACTTACTTTTTTGTTGGTATACGGATTTTTGTCTCTGGCGTATAACTTTTATTTAGATGCCTCAAAAGGTAGTCTGTATTATCCCGATTACATTACTAATTTGGTCGCTAATCAATCTAAAAACTTACTAGAAAATTTTGGATATTCGACACAAGTTATTCCGCATCCAAATGAACCATCGATGAAATTAATACTAGAAGGTAAGTATTTGGCTAGGGTTATAGAGGGTTGCAATGGTATGAGTATAATTATTCTATTTGTTTCTTTTATTGTTGCTTTTTCAGGAAAAATTAAAACAACAGTTTTATATTTATTATCAGGTAGTGTCTTATTGTATGTAGTTAATCTTTTACGCATCGTTATATTGTCTATTGGATTATACCATTATCCTTGGCGTAAGGAAGAGTTGCATACAGTTATTTTTCCTGCTATAATTTATGGAATGGTTTTTTTACTTTGGATGTTTTGGGTTAATCGGTTTTCCAATATCAATAAGTAGATGAAAAAATGGTATAAATATGGTATAGTAGCTTTTTTATTTATCCTTTTGGCATTAATAAGGTGGTTTGAAAACGAGTTGTTTTATGATCCATATTTATCATTTTTCCATAATGATTATCTATACATGGATTCTCCAAGACAAGAAGTGTTTAAGTTAGTGGTTAATACCTCGTTTAGATATTTTTTAAATACAATAATTTCGTTACTTATATTATATGCTTTTTTTAAAGAAAAAAGTTTGATAACATTTTCAGGTATAATTTATTTAGTGTCGTTTATAGTCTTGATAATGTGTTATTTGTATTTTGTTTTAGATCCAAAACAAGAAAACTATTATATCTTTTTTAACCTTCGTCGTTTTTTAATACAACCAGTTATCCTTTTATTGTTATTTCCTGCTTTTTATTACAATAAACTACGTCGATAGTTTAATGCTGTAACATTTTAATGTGTTTAAAGTCAAAGCTTTTTGTCGTTAAAATAATCATTTTCTTACATTTGGTCGGTTATAGGTGTCTTTTGACGATTAAATGGTTTCAGTCTAAGTCTGTAAACCTACTTTTGCTTCAATATCATTTACTTTGCCCGAGTGATGATATATCCCTCAAATTAAAAATCTTAACCTATGAAGAAAACTACTTTGTTTTTCAGTGCGCTTATGTGTGCGATGTTATTTTTGTCTTTTACAGCCCAAGCGCAAGAATCAGATTTTGATAGTGACGGTATTGTTGATCGATTAGATGTCGATGACGATAACGATGGGATTAGAGATACTGTAGAGTGTCCTGCTATTCCTGGAGCTGCTAATGCACAAGGTGATAAAATTTCTTGGGAATTAAACCAATTTAAAGTGTATACAATTGGAGCTAACACAAATGGTTTAGGTTACCAAGAGTCTGGTTTTCAAAAAGAAGTGTATGATAGAGGTCAGCCTTTAACGGTTTTAAATGGTGCTTCGGATTATTCTTTTCCTGCATCGTCTTGGACTTCTGGTTCTGCAAATACAAGTGTTGGAACTTTTGCTAATGGGACTGTTTCTTTTGAAGATAATTATTATAGAAGAACATCACAGGCTAGAATTAATTTATTTAGGCCAACTACTTCTGGTGGTTTTACTTCGGGTAGTGGACCTTCTAATGGTTTATATGTCTACCCAGAGGTAGGTAATCTAACGGGAGATTACTATACTGTAAACGTTAATTTTACTGAACCTGTAGCATCTTTTAGTTTTGATTTTGTAGATATATACGATACTAATGCTAATACTGAGGTTATAAACTACGAAGTATATGCAGACGGAAACTTAATAGCTTATTTTAGTAATTCCTACATTGGAGATGACCAATTAGGAAACATTAATTTATATGATGCTAACGGTACTTTTAGAGGATCTGTTTTAGCTGGACAAAATATTGAAAACACTATAGGTTTTGTTACTAGTGACCCTGTTAGTCATGTGGCTATTAGACACATTGTAGTTTCGGGTCAATTAGGAGCGAGCACACATGATCCTCATGGGTTAGATGGATTAGCTTACAGTTTTTTATGTCAACCACAATTTGATATTGATGTTGATAATGATGGTATTCCTGACAATGTTGAAGCACAGACAACAGCTGGATATATAGCTCCAAGTGGAGTTGTAAATACAAGTGGAGCGAATAGCGGTTTGTATAATAATTACGGTTCTGGATTTACACCTGTAAATACAGATGGGACAGATCTACCAGATTATTTAGATACAGATACTGATAATGACGGAATTTTAGATATTAACGAAAACGGTCAGGCTAGCTCATTATCTAACATTGATACTGATAAAGATGGTTTAGATAATAATTTTGATTTTGTAACTGTAGGTTACGACTCTAATGACGAAGTGACTACAGGAGATATTCCAAATCTTGTGTCTTCTTTTGGAGATTTTGATAATGATGCAGCAACAGGAGGTGATTTAGATTATAGAGATAGCAATACGGCTATTATTGGATCTAATACCATAGATTTTGATGGTGTTGATGATTATTTAGATGCGCCTAATTTTATTAGTAATTGGACAGAAGCTACAATGATGGCTTGGGTTAAAATTGAAGGGAATAATACTGCGTTGCCTAACCTATTTAGCATAGTAGGACAAGAAAATATGCGTTTATACATAAGTAATGGTAGAGTACCAGGATTTCTTGTGTATACTCAGGATCAAGTTACTGCATCAGATAATTTTCCAGATACAAGTTTTACAGCATTACCAGACCCTTCACTTAATTTAAAAATTGAAAGTGATTTATGGTATCATATTGCAGGTGTTTTTGATGCATCAACAAATTCTGTTAAACTATACGTCAATGGTGAGTTAGTTGGTACTGAAACAGATCCATTGTTAAATTCAGAATTACTAACTAAAAATTTTAATGGAACCTCTCATATTTATTCAAGTAGACCTTTTACAGTAGGAAGGTATCCAACCAATACTAGTCCAGCAGGTTTTGGACATTTAGATGGTAATATTGATGAGGTTAGAGTCTTTAAAAAAGCGTTAACTACAGATCAACTACAGAGTATGGTTTATCAAGAAATTGAAAATAACTCTGGAACAATACAAGGAGCAATTATTGAAAAAGATATTATTGATTTTACAACGTCAGCACCAATACAATGGGCTGCATTAGAAGCATATTATCCAATGACAAATATTGTTAATGGTTTGGCTTATGACGAATCTAATGCATCACGTCATTTAAAATTAAATAATATCACAACAGTACAAGAGCAAACTGCACCTATGCCTTATCAGTCTTCAAGTAATGGAGCTTGGACAAATGAAAGCACTTGGTTGCATGGTGATGTTTGGGATATTGAAAACTTACCAAATAAAGATTGGTCAATAGTTAATATTAAAAACCGAGTGACTACAAATGCGTCACACACACATTTAGGTTTAATTATAGACAATAATAAAACGCTTGTTGTTAATGGTGATAATGAAATTAAAAACACTTGGTATTTAGAGCTAAATGGAGTTTTAAATTTGAAAAATGAATCTCAGTTAGTGCAAACTAGATTAAGTGAATTAAAGGTTACAAGTTCGGGTAAGATAATAAGACGTCAGCAAGGAACTAATAATGTTTACAGATATAACTATTGGAGCTCTCCTGTAGGCGCACAAAGTACAGTGGCTAATAATACAGACTTCTCTTTAAATATGTTAAGTGATGCTAATGGAGCAATACAGTTTACTACAGGTTATACACCTCCTGTTACTACTCCTGCAACTTTAAGTACGTATTGGTTATATACTTATAAAAACGGATTTAATTATTATCAATGGGCTCCATTGGATGAAAACTCTGGTATTGAAGCAGGAGTAGGTTATTCACAAAAAGGAACAGGAGTAGGGACTACTGATTTTGAATATTTTTTCGAAGGAAAACCAAATAATGGAGATATTTTAATTAGTGTAAATGATGCAGGTGGACCTGGATCTGTAGGAGGTATCTCTAAAACACAGTATTTATTGGGTAATCCTTATCCATCTGCTATTGATGCAAATGCTTTTATAGATGATAATGAGGGTTTAATTAATGGAGCAGTCTACCTTTGGGAACAATGGGCTGGTAATAGCCACGTTTTAAATCAATATGAAGGCGGTTATGCTATTTTAAATAAATTAACAGGAGTTAGAGCATATCAATTTGTAGGTTTAGATGGTGCAGATACAGGTGTGCAAAGCGGAACTAAAACTCCAAAACGTTACATTCCAGTTGCTCAGGGTTTTATGGCTGAAATTGTAGGAAGTGGAAATGTAGAATTTAACAACGATCAACGTGTGTTTAAAACGGAAGTTTCTGGTGAATCTCAATTTTTAAGATCTAGCTCAAATACAACGCAAAATAATGATGCTTCAGAAATGCAAATTATGAGATTAGAATTTGAAACATCTAATCATTTAATTAGAGAATTAGTTTTAGGATTTGGGAATAATACTGGAGATGATGTTTTTGATTACGGTTATGACGCTAAAGCAAATGATTTTTTTGCAAATGATTTATTGTCTACTTTAAATAACGAAAAATATGCTATTCAAGCATATTCTACAATTCAATCTGAAAAAGAAGTAGCATTAGTTTTAAATAGTGATGCAACTGTAACTTATTCTATTAGAATGACTGAGGTAGAAAATATTGATGATGATCAAGTAATCTATTTATATGATACTTTAGAAGGTGTATATCATGATTTAAGAACAGGAGATTATAACTTTAGTGCGACAGCTGGAGAAGATGCTACACGTTTTAAAATTGTATTTAATTCAGGTGAATCTTTATCAAACGAAGACTTTGAAGCTGCTAACGATATTTCAATTTTTGTTAATAATAATCTAAGCCAACTACATATTAAAGGTTTGAGTCAGGATGTAAAAAGCTTAAATTTAATTAATATGCTAGGTCAAAACGTAATGAAAATGACTAACGTAAATGCAAACCAAGTAAGCTCAGGAGTTAAACTTAGTAACTTAAGTACTGGAGTTTACATTGTAGATGTTACTTTAAAAGATGGAAGAACATTATCTAAAAAAGTTACGATTAACTAATTTAGATTTAAATATATAAAAAAGCCTCAACATTTGTTGAGGCTTTTTTTGTATTTTAATAATAGGTTTAGAATGTATTACATCATTCCTGGCATACCTCCACCCATAGGCATTCCGCCTCCAGCGCTTTCTTCTTTAATATCAATTAAAGCACATTCAGTAGTTAAGATCATTCCAGCAACAGAAGCAGCATTTTCTAATGCAATTCTTGTTACTTTTTTAGGATCTATAATACCAGCTTTAAGCATGTCTACGTAAGTTTCTGTCTTCGCATCGTATCCAAAGTCTTTTTTACCTTCCATAACCTTAGATACAACAACGCTACCTTCTCCACCAGCATTTTCAACTATAGTGCGTAAAGGCGCTTCAATAGCACGCGCTACAATTTGTATTCCTGTAGTTTCGTCTAAGTTTTCAGTAGTAATCTTTTCTAGAACAGATTTTGCTCTAACTAAAGCAACACCACCTCCAGCAACAATACCTTCTTCTACAGCAGCACGAGTTGCGTGTAAAGCATCATCTACACGGTCTTTTTTCTCTTTCATTTCAACTTCACTAGCTGCACCAACATAAAGTACTGCTACACCACCTGCTAACTTAGCTAGACGTTCTTGTAGTTTCTCTTTATCGTAGTCACTAGTCGTTGTTTCTATCTGAGCTTTAATTTGATTAACTCTGTTTTTAATTAAGCTTTTGTCTCCAGCTCCATTAACAACAGTTGTGTTGTCTTTGTCAATTGTAACACGTTCTGCAGTACCTAACATTTCTAAAGTAGTATTTTCAAGAGTAAAACCTCTCTCTTCAGATACCACTGTTCCACCTGTTAAAATAGCAATATCTTCTAACATTGCTTTTCTGCGGTCTCCAAACCCTGGAGCTTTAACTGCAGCAATTTTAAGAGATCCACGTAATTTATTAACTACTAAAGTCGCTAAAGCTTCTCCATCAACATCTTCTGCAATAATTAATAAAGGTTTACCTGATTGAGCAACTGGCTCTAATACTGGTAATAAATCCTTCATTGTAGATACTTTTTTATCGTATAATAAAATGTATGGATTTTCTAAATCAGTAATCATTTTGTCACTGTTAGTCACAAAATAAGGAGATAGATAACCTCTGTCAAACTGCATACCTTCTACAATATCGACGTACGTTTCCGTTCCTTTAGCTTCTTCTACAGTGATAACACCTTCTTTTCCAACTTTGCCAAATGCTTTAGCAATTAAATCTCCAATAACATCATCGTTATTTGCAGATATAGAGGCAACTTGTTTTATTTTTTCAGAAGAGTTTCCTACTTCTTTAGATTGTTTACCTAAATCAGTTACTATAGCTTCTACTGCTTTGTCAATTCCACGTTTTAAATCCATTGGATTGGCACCTGCAGCAACGTTTTTTAAACCTTCTTTTACTATAGCTTGTGCTAATACAGTTGCGGTAGTTGTTCCGTCTCCTGCTAAATCATTAGTTTTTGAAGCTACTTCTTTTACCATTTGAGCTCCCATGTTTTCTAATGGGTCCTCTAATTCTATTTCTTTAGCAACACTTACTCCATCTTTAGTAACGACAGGAGCACCAAAAGATCGGCTAATAATAACGTTTCTTCCTTTTGGTCCTAAAGTAACTTTTACTGCATTTGCTAATGCATCTACACCACGTTTTAATCCATCACGTGCTTCTACATCAAATTTTATGTCTTTTGCCATTTTTATTTTATTTTACTTACAGTTTGAAGAATTATCTAAGAACTATAAGATTGATTAATTGTAATAATTTTGTTTTGAAAACTTTTTAGAACGCTTTGTCCTAAATTGTAAGCCATATTAGATAATAGCCATAATGTCTTCTTCACGCATCATTAAATACTCTTTTCCGTCTAATTTGATTTCAGATCCTGAATATTTTCCATAAAGTACTGTATCTCCAACTTTAACCGTTAAAGGTTCGTCTTTTTTACCGTTTCCAATAGCAACGATAGTTCCTTTATGTTGTTTTTCTTGAGCTGTGTCTGGTATGTATAAACCAGAAGCTGTTTGTGTTTCCGCAGGAAGTGCTTCAACTAGCACACGGTCTGCAAGTGGTTTAATGTTTAATTTACTCATAATATATATGTTTAATTAATTAGAATATTTGTGGTTAACAATAAGCTAAAAATGTGCCAATAGAAGACAACTGACAAACTTGCAGAAACAAAAAATGCCAACTGATTAAGTTGGCATTTTAAAGTATGTTTTTGAAAAAGGATTATTCTCCAGCTTCAGGTGTAATTTCTTTTGTTGCTTCGTCTGCAGTTGGAGCAGGAGTAGTAGGTGTTGGTAACTCTATATTGTCACTTTCTAAAATTTTAGATTCTCCAGAAGTTCCATTTCTATCAATACCTAAGCTAGAAGCTAAGATTAATGCTAATAAGATAGTTGCTAATGTCCAAGTACTTTTGTCTAAAAAGTCTGTTGTTTTTTTGACACCACCTAATTGTTGTGTTCCACCACCTCCAAAAGAAGAAGATAATCCTCCACCTTTAGGGTTTTGTACCATTATTACGACTACTAGTAGAAATGCTACTATCACGATTAGGACTAAAAAGATTGCAAATGTGCTCATTATAATATGTTATTTATTCTTGTAATTTTTCTATTGCTTTAATTTGGTCTGCAAAGAAACCACTTTTTTCTGGATATTTCAAACTTAAAATTTTATAAGATTGAATCGCTTTTTTATAGTTTTTTTGTTCCACATAAATACGTGCTAAAGTTTCGGTCATTAATGACTCTGGTTGAATCATTTGTTCTTTAGCTATATTGTGGTTTGTAATGTTTGATTTTTTTGCTTCTAACTTTGGGTTTTTAGTAATAAACTTATCAATTAACTCAAACTTTTTAGCACGCTCAATTTCATTTATATCATTACTCTTTTCTGTTTCAGCGGTAGCATTAGTTGTTTTTTTATCAACTGTTTCTCTTTCAATGGGCTTGTATTGCGCTAAATTTAACCATTCGTTAAAACTATGTGTTTCTGATTTTTCAAATTGTAGAGGCGTTCCTATTTTAAGGATAGCTTCTGCTTTTTCAGTATCGTTATTAGTTTTGACGGTATCTAAATTGCTGTCTTCAAAATTATTGTTTTCAGTTTTTGGCTGAAATAATTCTGGATTTATAGTATGTCTAGCGTCTTCAATATGTTGATTGAGCGCAGCGTCATGGCTTGTTATATTGCTTGCAGAAATATCTTCTGTAACGACTTCTATGCTATTGATGTAGTCTAAATTGTGTTTTATGTATTCTGAAACTTCATTTTGATTAAAAGTCTCAGAGGTAATAAAGTCAAATAAAATACTTCGGTCTGTGGTGTAAGCAGCTGTAGTTTTTAACGCTTGATTGTATTTAAAACTTTCTTTGTTTTTTAAACCTTTAAGGTAAATGGCTCTAGCCGATTGAAAATACGGAAACTCTTTAATAATACTATCAAGCAGGTCTGTTTGATCCGTATTTATTAGCTGAGGCTGTTGAAGTATTTTGGATAATTCTTGGCTAGTCATTTGTTTACCAATTAGCAAGTGATGCGTTAAATATATCTTGTGTTAGACGTTCAAAAATTTCTTCAAAAGCAGTGGTTTTGATTGCGCCTGACAATAGCTCGCTACCTGTATAATCATAGTAAAAAGAGAATTTTTTTTCAAAATCGTTTTCGTCATCTTTTTTATTATAATATCTAACATTTACACCAATAGTTAATCTGTTTTGTGCTGCGGTACTGTTTGCTGTTGCAGTAGTTGGAGAAATACGATATTCTGTAATTTCGCCTTCGTACACTAAATCTCCATTTGAATTAACTAGGCTTAAACTGGTTTGATTTAGTATTAAGTCTTGTAAAGCTATGGTAAAATCTCTTTCTAATCCTGGCTCTACCAAAGGTGCGTTATTTTGAAAATAATTAACCTGAAACGTTTTAGCATCTCCTAGGTCTTGTACACCTGTAAATGAATATGCACCACAACCAAAAACGGTTGCAATAATGGTTAGTAGTAAAATATATTTAAGTGGTTTCATGTAATTATTGTTTTGCTTTAAAACGTTAGATTATAAATCAAATTGTTTGATTTTACGATAAAGTGTACGTTCGCTAATACCTAACTCTTCTGCAGCCAGTTTGCGTTTTCCGTTATGACGCTCTAAAGATTTTTTTATTAATTCTAGTTCTTTATCATGCAATGACAAGGTTTCTTCCTCTTCAATTTCTTCTGCAAAGTGGTATTTATCTTGAGCTGTATCCATAGGATTAGAATTAGAAATTCCAGAATTTTGTGCTATAGATAATACTTCCATGTCTTCTACATGCTCATCAAACTCGGCTTCACTTTCATTTTCGCCATAAATTTTCTGAATTAATGTTTCATTGTTTTTCTGAACATCTTTTGCATTACCTGTTTTCATTAATTCCATGGTCAGCTTTTTTAAGTCGTTTAAATCGGCTTTCATGTCAAATAATACTTTGTATAGTATCTCACGCTCGCTACTAAAATCACCATCGGACTTGGCATTATTAATAACTGCTGGAAGATTATTTCCGCTTGGTAAATAACTATCTAAAACTTGTGCTGTAATGGTCCTGTTTTGTTCTAAAACAGAAACTTGTTCTGCAACATTACGCAGTTGTCTTATATTTCCGCTCCAGCGATATTTTAATAATAAATTTATGGCATCATCCGATAACTTGATGGTTGGCATTTTATATTTTAATGCAAAATCACTAGCAAATTTGCGGAATAATATGTGGATGTCTTCTTGTCGCTCTCGTAAAGGCGGAAGATTGATGTCTACTGTACTTAAACGGTAAAATAGGTCTTCTCTAAATTTTTCTTTTTTAATAGCATCAAACATATTTACGTTTGTTGCTGCAACAATCCTTACATTGGTTTTTTGTACTTTACTGGATCCAACTTTTATAAACTCACCATTTTCTAAAACACGTAAAAGACGGACTTGTGTAGTTAAGGGTAACTCTCCGACTTCATCTAAAAAAATGGTTCCTCCATCTGCAACTTCAAAATAGCCACTTCTAGTAGCAGTAGCACCTGTAAAGGCACCTTTTTCATGACCAAAAAGCTCGCTATCTATTGTTCCTTCTGGAATTGCACCACAGTTAACTGCAATATATTTACCGTGTTTACGATGCGATAATTGATGGATTATTTTTGGAATACTCTCTTTTCCAACACCACTTTCTCCTGTTACTAAAACAGAAATATCTGTTGGAGCGACTTGAATTGCTTTTTCTATAGCGCGATTTAATGTCGGGCTATTTCCAATAATTCCGAAACGTTGTTTTATTGATTGTATAGATTCCATTTTAACTTTTTAGTTAGTGTAATTAAAATTTTCTTCTTGTACTAAGCTTATGCCATCTAAAGAAAACACACCTGTTCTACTTGTAATTCGGTTTGCGGTATTGTAAGTCATCATAAATGTAACTGTGTTTCCTTCTGCTGTAACAGAATTCCAGTTATTTGTACTATGAAACTGAACTATGATTGGTCCAGCCTCTTCAGTATAATCATCATCCAAAATAGATAACCAATATTGATCACTAAATCCTGCTTTTAAAGGATTGGTAAAGTTGTCGTAACCATAGGTTGTGTTGTTATCATTTTCTCCAGAAGAAATTACAGATATGCAGTTTCCGTTAGCATTATAAGTTAAAATTTCTTGCTGGATGCTAAAACCGTCTTCAAACGATATTTTTTCAATTAATCTACCTGAAGCATCTTTTTTGTATTGGGTCTCTACTGGATTTCCTGCCTCTGTTTTAGTTATAGTATTTCCTGATGTTGTAAAGTTATAGGTGTAATCTTCTGTGTCGTCTTCAAAGTCATCATATGCAATTTGAGAAATATTGTCTGAAGAATAGCTAATATTAGTTTGATTGATTTGAGTAGATCCTTCAAAGTTTTTAACTGTAATAATTTTTCCAGAAGCATCTCTAGTAAGCGTTCCGCTGGCTACTATAGGAAAACCAAAAGCAACAGTTTCGACATCTAAATCTGATACCTTATTGTTGTCATTAAAAGTAAAATCTGTATTTATGGTTATTGGTCCTAAAAAAGGGACTTCTGTATCAACATCCCAAGTGTAACTTGATAATTGTAAATCATCACTACCTGTTCCTTCTGTTGGGTCAGGCTCGCCTGTAATTGTGTCGTCTGCAGCAAAGCCTTCTAAAGGTTCGTTTTGACAAGAGGTTATAAAGCTAAGTGTTACTAGTAGTATAATTATTTTTTTCATGATATGTTATAATAAGGTCAATACGATTAATTGTTTGCGCTGTTTACGGCTTTACCAATAAGTGTAGCTTTAGTACAATCTGTTACAGTTACGTTTACTAAATCTCCAATTTTATAATGTTCTTTTGGAAAAACAACAACAATGTTTTGTTGTGTGCGACCAGACCATTCTTGGTTTGATTTTTTTGATTCTCTTTCTACTAAAACTTCAACTGTTGTGTTTAAAAACTGTCTAGTTCTATATTCACTATGTATTAATTGTAGTGCTATGATTTCTCTTAGACGTCTACTTTTTGTTTCTTCAGGTATATCGTCTTCAAATTTACGTTCCGCTAAGGTCCCAGGACGCTCAGAGTAGGTAAACATGTATCCAAAGTTATATTTTACATATTCCATTAGGCTTAATGTGTCTTGATGGTCCTGCTCAGTTTCGGTTGGAAAACCTGAAATCATATCTTGACTAATCGCACAATTTGGAATTATTCTTTTAATATTATCTATTAAGGTAAAATATTCTTCTCGTGTATGTAAGCGATTCATTGCTTTTAATATGCGATTACTTCCGCTTTGTACAGGTAAATGTATGTGATTACATATATTATCGTATTTAGCCATGGTTTCAATAACCTCAAGATGCATATCTTGTGGATTAGACGTGCTAAATCTAATACGCATAGTAGGTTGTGCTTTGGCGCATAACTCTAATAGCTTAGCAAAATCTGTAGCAGTCGCTTTTTCAAAATCTGTGGCTTTTTCAAAATCTTTTTTCATTCCGCCTCCATACCAAAGGTAGCTATCTACATTTTGTCCTAGTAATGTAATTTCTTTATAGCCTTTTTTCCAAAGATCATTTACTTCTTCAATAATACTTTGTGGATCACGACTGCGCTCTCTTCCTCTTGTAAAAGGGACAACGCAAAACGTACACATATTATCACAACCTCTAGTTATTGATACGTAAGCGGTAACACCATTACTGTTTAATCTTACAGGACTAATGTCTCCATAGGTTTCTTCTTTAGACAGTATTACATTTATCGCATCGCGACCTTCATCTACTTCGGCTATTAAATTAGGTAGGTCTTTATAGGCATCAGGTCCTACAACTAGATCAACTATCTTTTCTTCTTCTAAAAACTTACTTTTTAAACGTTCTGCCATACAGCCTAACACACCCACTTTCATTTTAGGGTTGATGTCTCTTTTTATAGCATTATACTTTTGTAAACGTTTACGTACTGTTTGTTCTGCTTTATCACGTATAGAGCAGGTGTTAACCAATACTAAGTCTGCTTCTTCTAAAACTTGTGTCGTATTAAATCCTTCGTTTTGAAGGATAGAAGCGACAATCTCACTATCACTAAAATTCATAGAGCAGCCATAACTTTCTATAAAAAGTTTTTTACTATTCTCTTTTTTTTCAGGGATAACTAATGTCTCTCCTTGTTTGTTTTTGTCTATTGTCTTTTCCATAAATATATTGAAATCACTCATCTCCAATAAGCACGCAAAGATAGGATTATTTTAAAATTATGACAATCTGACAGACCTTTAATTTTAGCTAAAAGTTATAAAATTAGGATGATAAATTTTTTTTGATATACCTTTGCACTCACAAAAATCGAAGAATGGCGAAGAATTTAGTAATAGTAGAGTCACCAGCAAAAGCAAAAACAATAGAGAAATTTTTAGGAAAAGACTTTAAAGTCGAATCCAGTTTTGGGCATATTGCTGACTTACCATCTAAGGAATTAGGAGTAGATGTAGACGGAGATTTTGATCCAAAATATGAAGTGTCTTCAGATAAAAAGTCGCTAGTTAAAAAATTAAAAGATTTAGCTAAAAAAGCCGAAATGGTTTGGCTAGCTAGTGATGAGGATAGGGAAGGAGAGGCTATTGCATGGCATTTAGCCGAGTCTTTAAACCTAGATAAAGATAAAACAAAACGAATCGTTTTTCATGAGATTACAAAAACTGCAATACAAAAAGCGGTTGAAAATCCAAGACAAATAGATTACGATTTAGTAGATGCACAGCAAGCACGTCGTGTATTAGATAGAATTGTAGGTTACGAGCTATCTCCAGTTTTATGGCGTAAAGTAAAAGGAGGGTTGTCTGCAGGTCGTGTACAATCAGTATCTGTTAGATTAATTGTTGAGCGTGAACGCGAAATACAAGATTTTACACCAGAAGCATCTTACAGGATTGATGCCGAGTTTTCAAACGAAGCAGGTCAATCTTTTAAAGCTAAACTACCAAAAACGTTTGGTACTAAAAAAGAAGCATTTGACTTTTTAGAAAGTAATGCAGCTGCTAACTTTAAGGTCGCTGACTTAACTAAAAAGCCAGCAAAAAAATCTCCAGCAGCACCATTTACAACGTCAACCTTACAGCAAGAAGCATCTCGTAAATTATATTTTTCTGTAAGTAAGACTATGACTATGGCTCAGCGTTTATACGAAGCTGGTTTGATTACTTATATGAGAACAGATAGTGTAAACTTATCTGACGAAGCTAGAAAAGGTGCAGAAAAAGAAATAATTGAAGCTTACGGTAAAGAATACGCTAAAGAACGAAACTTTAAAGGTAAATCCAAAGGAGCTCAAGAAGCTCACGAAGCGATTAGACCAACCGACTTTAAAACGCATAGTGTAGATATTGATTATGATCAGGCTAGATTATACGATTTAATTTGGAAACGTGCTATTGCATCACAAATGAGTGAAGCACAATTAGAACGCACAAATGTTAAAATTGAAGCAGATACACATGACCAAACCTTTACAGCAAACGGAGAGGTAATTAAATTTGAAGGGTTTTTAAAAGTATATTTAGAAGGTACTGATGATGAAGATTTAGAGCAAGAAGGTATGCTTCCAGCAATGAAAACTAATGAGACGCTTTTAAATAAATACATATCAGCTACTGAGCGTTATAGTCGTGCACCATATAGATATACTGAGGCTTCTTTGGTTAAGAAGTTGGAAGAGTTAGGTATTGGACGACCATCTACATATGCACCAACCATTTCTACTATTCAAAACAGGAATTATGTAGAAAAAGGAGCAATTGATGGTGTTGAGCGTGAGTACACACAATTAATGTTGGAAGAAGGTAGTGTAAAGGATAATACGTTAACAGAAAAAGTAGGTTCAGATAAAGGAAAGCTTGTGCCAACAGATATTGGTATGATTGTTACAGACTTTTTAGTAAATCATTTTGAAAGTATTTTAGACTATAATTTTACTGCAAAAGTAGAAAGTCAATTTGATGATATAGCCGAAGGGAAGGAAGACTGGAAAAAAATGATGAAAACCTTCTATAAGAAATTTCACCCAGTTGTCGTTGATGTACAAGAAAATGCAGATAGAGAATCCGGAGAGCGTATCTTAGGTAAAGACCCTAAAACAGGTAAGCAAGTAAGCGTACGTTTAGGTAAGTTTGGTCCAATGGTACAAATGGGAACTGTAGACGACGAAGAAAAACCAACCTTTGCTAGTTTAAGTCCAGATCAACAATTAGGTAGTATAACCTATGAAGAAGCAATGGATTTATTTAAATTACCAAGAACTTTAGGTAAGTATGAAGATGAAACCGTAGAAGTAAATAATGGTCGTTTTGGTCCTTATGTAAAATATGGTGATAAATTTGTATCCTTAGCTCCTGGTCAAGATCCATTAAATATAGAGATTGAAGATGCAATAGAACTTATTAAAGAAAAAGAAATTGCAGACGCTCCTGTGTATAATTATAAAGGACACGGAGTCACAAAAGGAAAAGGACGTTTTGGACCTTTCATTAAATGGAATGGTTTATTTATAAATGTCAATAAAAAATACGATTGGGATAACTTAACTAATGAAGAAATTGAAGAATTAGTTGATGCTAAAATTCAAAAAGAAATAGATAAAGTTGTTCATAATTGGGAAGATGAAGGCATACGTGTAGAAAAAGCACGTTGGGGAAGACATAATATTTTAAAAGGAAAAATTAAAATAGAGCTTCCTAAGACGGTAGACGCTGCAGCTTTAACTTTGGATGAGGTTAAAGATATGATTGAAAAGAAAGCGCCTAAAAAGAAAGCAGCAGCTAAGAAGAAAGCGCCAGCAAAGAAAAAAACAACTACTAAGAAAAAAACAACAGCTAAAAAGAAATAGTATTATATAATGAATTTTAATTTTCTTACTCCAGTCCCAGATACTGTTTTAGCGCATAATCAATTATTATCGCCTTTAAGTTTAGGTCAAAAAATTAAAATTCATTCTGAGCAGCATGGACTGCCAGATCTTAATAACGTTAAAATTGCAATTGTAGGTGTTCTTGAAAATCGAAACGATGTTAATTACATTGGAGAAGATTTTAATTTGAATGAAATAAGAAAATCATTCTACACTTTATACCCTGGAAGTTGGAGTTCGTCGATTGCAGATATTGGTGATATTCAAAAAGGAGATACTGTTGACGATACTTATTTTGCCTTAAAAGAAACATTAATTACTTTAATAGAAAATAAGATTATCCCAGTAATAATAGGAGGTAGTCAAGATTTGTCCTACGTAAACTATCGTGCTTATGATAGTTTAATGCCAATGGTTAACATTGTAAATGTGGATAAATCTTTTGATTTAGGAGATTCTTCTAAACCAATAAAAAATACTAGCTTCGTCGGGAAAATTATTTTAGACGAGCCTTATAATCTTTTTAATTACGCCATTATAGGTTATCAAACTTACTTTAATAGTCAAGAAGAGATAGATTTAATGGAGCGTTTATATTTTGAACCTTATCGCTTAGGAGAAATATCTAATGATCTTACATTAGTAGAGCCAGTAATGCGTGATGCTAATATAGTTACGGTTGACTTAGGAGCCTTAAAAGCATCTGAGGTAAGTCAAAAACAAAAAGTATCGCCAAACGGTTTGGATGGAAAAGAAATTTGCGCAGTAGCAAGATATGCAGGAATCAGCAATAAAGTATCTTCATTTGGTATTTACGAGTATAAACCATCTCAAGATGATGACATTACATCCATGCTAATATCTCAAATGATATGGTATTTTATAGAAGGTGTAAATTGCAGAGTTAAAGATGATGATTTTTCTAATGGTGATAATCATCAAAAATTCATTACTTTAGCGGAGTCTCACGAATTAATTTTTTATAAGAGCACAAAAACAGGACGCTGGTGGATAGAAATACCATTTTTAGCAAATGTTAATAATAAATTAAAAAAACACACGTTATTACCATGCACGCATCAAGACTATCTAGATGCTTGTAATGACAAAATACCAGAGCGTTGGTATAAGGCATTTCATAAAAATAGCGTGTAATCGATATAGACGAACAGATAAACGACAATTAATATCGTTTAAATGTTAAATTTTTACGATGAAATGTATTTTTTTTTGTCGAAAAAGTTGTTTTTTAAAAAATATATAAATATGTTTACGCTCTTAAAAAATTTAAGAGTATAAAATTAACCTCGAGTTTTAAATGAATATGAAGAAGTTTGTATTATTAACAGCGGTTTTCGCACTATTAGTAAGTTGTGGATCAAAAGATAAGGGTCAGCTTGTTGGTGTCAAAGGTAAAAAATGGCACCCAGAAAAACCTTACGGTATGACATTAGTTCCTGGTGGAGCTTTTATTATGGGTAAAGCAGATGATGATTTAGCCGGAATCCAAGACGCACCTGCAAAAACAGTAACTGTAGCATCATTTTACATGGATGAGACAGAAATAACTAATAGTGAGTATCGTCAATTCGTAGAATGGGTAAGAGATTCTACAATCCGTACTAAATTAGCAATATTAGCTGATGAGGTTGGAATGACTCAAGCTGATGGTGGTATTGGAGAATTTGCTTTTAAAGATGCAGATACAACCAATTCTTCAGCTTACGAAAAATACATGCTAGATAACTATAGTGGTCTAGGAGAAACTGGTTATGAAGGTAGAAAACTAAATCACGATGTTGATTTAATTTTTGATACTGCAGACTATCCAGATGAGTATTACGTAGAGGTTATGGATACAATGTATTTACCATTAGAAGAATCTTACAACGGTCAACGTACTTGGGATGTAACTAAATTTAAGTTCCAGTATACTTATATGGATATAGCTAAAGCTGCAAAAAATAAAAACTTACGTCGTAAAGATGTAATTGTTAGAGAAGAGGTTGAAATCTATCCAGATACTACATCTTGGATTAGAGATTTTGCATATTCTTATAACGAGCCTATGCACAATGATTACTTCTGGCATGATGCTTACAGTGATTATCCTGTAGTAGGTGTGTCTTGGCAACAAGCTAAAGCATTTTGTGAGTGGAGAACAAAACACCATAATGATGCAAGAAGAGAAAGAAAAATGCATAACGTAGCACGTTATAGATTACCGTCAGAAGCACAATGGGAGTATGCTGCAAGAGGTGGTCTTCAAGCTGCAACTTTTCCTTGGGGAGGACCTTATGCTAAAAATGATAGAGGATGTTTCATGGCTAACTTTAAGCCATTACGTGGTGATTACGCAGCAGATCAATCTTTATATACTGTAGAAGCTGATGCTTATGAGCCAAATGACTTTAACTTATATAATATGGCTGGAAACGTTTCGGAATGGGTAGACTCATCTTACGATCCTTCTTCATATGAATATGCTTCAACAATAAACCCAAGTGTAAATGATGCTAATAACAAACGTAAAGTTGTTCGTGGTGGTTCTTGGAAAGATGTTGCATATTACCTGCAAGTAAGTTCAAGAGATTATGAATATGCAGATTCTGCAAGAAGTTATATTGGTTTCAGAACTGTACAAGATTACATGGGAACAGACGTAACTGCTAACGCAAGACAATAATTAAACTAAACAACTAAATACTTAACAACTAAAACTTAACAACTAAAAAAACTTAGAAATTATGGCACAAAAGAAATTATCAACAATGAATATGGTTTATGGTATTGGAGCAGCAATTGTAATTATTGGAGCTTTATTTAAAATACAACACTGGCCTTATGGATCTCTTATTTTAACAATAGGAATGATTGTTGAAGCAATCGTATTTACTTTATCTGCTTTTGAAAAGCAAGGTGGTGAATTGGATTGGGCATTAGTATACCCAGAATTAGCAGGTGGACAAGCAACAACTAAAAAAGCTGCTAAAGAAGAGCCAAAAGATGCTGAAGGATTATTATCTAAAAAATTAGACAACTTATTAAGAGAAGCTAAAATTGATGGTGAATTAATGAGTAGCTTAGGTGCAAGCATCAAAAACTTTGAAGGGGCTGCAAAAGGAATTTCTCCAACAGTAGATTCTATGGCTGCAACTAAAAAGTATGGTGAAGAAATGTCATTAGCTGCTGCACAAATGGAGTCTTTAAACAGTCTTTATAAAGTACAAATGGAAAGTGCAAGTCGTCAAGCTTCAATCAATGAAGAAGCTGTTGAAAATGCAACTAAATTAAAAGAGCAAATGCAATCTTTAGCATCTAACTTATCTTCTTTAAACGGAGTATATGGTGGTATGTTATCTGCAATGAACAAAAACTAATTAGTGATTAATATCAACTAATATTAATAAATAATAAACTAATTAGAAATGGCAGGAGGAAAACAGTCCGCAAGACAAAAGATGATTAACTTGATGTACTTAGTATTTATTGCAATGATTGCAATGACTATGTCAAAAGAAGTGCTATCTGCATTCGGGTTAATGGATAAGAAATTTGATAGAGCTAATGAGTTAGCTATCGCATCAAATAATGGTATTTTAACGCAGTTAAAAACACAAGCTGAAGAAAAGCCTGATGAATTTGATTCAGCAAATAAATTAGCTAACCAAATTAGTGCAATATCTGACGATTTTTATAAATTCTTAGGAACTGTAAAAACTAATGATATTGTTAAAAATGGTGGTTATGAGTTAGAAGCAAATGGTGATTTACCTTACGAAGAAATGGATAAAGGTGATAAACTTGATGAGCTTTGGTTTACTGGAGACAGATTAACAAAAAGAGGACAAGAGGTTTTAGACAGAATAGAGAAGTATAAGGCAGATATCAAAGATGTATTACCTAAAGAAGGTAAATGGCAGCCTGTAGTTCAAAGTTTTGAAGATCGCTTTAGTACTGCACCAGTTAAAGATAATGATGGTGTTGAGAAAAAATGGTTAGATTACCACTTCCAAGGTTTTCCAGCTATTGCATCTTACACTAAGTTAACTGCAATGCAAAATGATGTTAAAGCTACTGAGACTAATATCTACAACGGATTTTTAGGAAACTTAGTTAGTAACGCTACGTCTTTAAAAAATTATACAGCTATTGTTTTAGCTGATAAATCTGCGTTTTTTGCTGGAGAGAAATTTCAAGGAAAAGTAGTATTAGGTAAATATGCAAACGTTGCACCAACTAAAATGAGTGTAGCAGGTAAAGAAGTTGATTTGTCTAAAGCAATCGATTCAACTGGAGCAGCAACATTAGATTTTAATGTTGGTAACGTTGGAGAGCATGATATTGACGGTAAATTTACTTTCGTAGAAGATGGTAAAGAACTAGAAATTCCTATTATTGGAAACTACGTTGTAGTACCAAGACCAAATTCAGCAACTATATCAGCTGATAAAATGAATGTGGTTTATAGAGGTGTTTCTAATCCAATGACTATTTCTTTTGCAGGTGTACCTGATAATAAAGTTAATGCTACTGGAGCAGGATTATCTAAAGCTAGTGGTATTGGAAAATACTCAATGAATCCAGGAACAGGTAAAGAAGTTACTATTAACGTAACAGCTAAATTAGATGATGGTTCAAATGCTTCAGATAGAGCGGTCTTTAGAATTAAAGATATTCCAAAACCTACTGGAACTATTGCAGGTCAGTCTGAAGGTGGTTTACCAAGAAATAACATTGAAATTGGTACAATTAAAGCAGAATTAACTGACTTTGATTTTGATTTACCTTTATCAGTAACGTCATTTAAATTTAAAGTACCTGGTCAAGCTACTGTTAATGTTAACGGTAATAAACTTAATGGAACTGCTAAAGCTGCATTAAGAAAAGCAAGAAGAGGTGACGCAGTACAAATATTTGATATTAAGTCTAAAGCAAATTCTAGCGTTAGAATTAAGCCAGCAAGTCCAATAGCAATTGAATTAGCTAACTAATCAAACTATTTGATTAATTAAAAATTATAAAAACAATTTTCAGATGAATTACAAATCTTTATTAGCAGTCGTATTTGGTGTAGCATTTACCGCACAAATCAATGCGCAATCTAATATTCTTAATGCTAAATCTCCAAAAGAGATTGGTGTTAGAACAGATGAACAAAAAGCGTTAGATAACGATAAGCCTCTAGAATACGGATATGTTGATGATAGAGATGTTATGTTTGCTAAAATGACTTGGGAGAAAGTTGTATTAGATGAACGTGTAAATTTCCCATTGTACTACCCAGTAGATACAAATAACATTGGAAGTGATAGACGTTCTTTATTTGATGTGCTTACAAAAGCTATTGACGAAGGTCAAATCGAAAATGTATACAACGATTCTTATTTTACAGGAAAACGTACTAAAAAAGAGTTAGCTCAAATTAGAACAGCTGTAGATACTATGGACATTGGATACGATCAGTTAAATGCTGATGGTTATGTTGATCCAGAGTATATTACTACAACTACTATTTCATCTTATGATGTTTCTGCTTACTTAATTAAAGGTATGTGGTATTTTGATAAGCGTCAAGGAGAATTAAAATATAGACTTTTAGGTATAGCACCAGCTGCACCAGATGTTAACTATGTTAATTCTAATGACGAAGCTAATAAAGAACCTATTCCTTTATTCTGGATTTTTTATCCAGATGCAAGAGACATTTTACATGAAGCTAAAGCATTTAATGCTAAAAACAGTGCAATGCCTTTCTCTTTTGATCATATATTAAACGCACGTCGTTTTAGTGGTATCATATTTAAAGAAGAGAATGTTTTTGGAGACCGTAAGGTTGAAGAATATATTGCTGAAAATTCATTAATGCAATTATTAGAGTCTGAAAGAATTAAAGAAAAAATCAGAAACTTTGAGTTAGACATGTGGTCTTACTAATAACAGTTTGATTTAATTATATAAAAACGTTCACTGAAAAGTGAACGTTTTTTTTGTTTTTACAAGTTTCTATTTTATTCATTCAGATATTCTATTTTTGCATTATGAAAGTAGATTATATAATTGTAGGATGTGGACTTGCTGGCATTTCGTTTTGCGAAAAGCTTAAAGCAAATAATAAATCGTTTGTAGTTTTTGAAGATAGCTCTCAGCAATCATCTATTGTTGCAGGTGGATTATATAATCCTGTAACTTTAAAAAGATTTACTCCTGTTTGGAAAAGTGAAGAGCAATTAAAAACAGCCTTACCTGTTTATAATCAACTGGAAAAAGATTTTGGTGTTGACTTAGATTATAAGGTTCCAGTAAGACGACGTTTTACGTCTTTAGAGGAGCAAAATAATTGGTTTGAAGCATCTGATAAAGTCGGTTTAAAACCGTTTATAAATACTACACTTATAGATAATGTAAATCCTAATGTAGACGCACAGTTTAAGCTTGGAGAGGTTTTGAGTACTGGAAGATTAGACACTAAACTTTTAGTTCAAAATTATAAATCTGATTTATTATCTAAAGGTTGCTTGATTAGTCAGTCATTTAATCATAATAGTTTAGTTTGTAAAGACAATCAAGTCGTATATAATGATATTGAGGCTAAACACATTGTTTTTGCGGAAGGTTTTGGAATTAAGCAAAACCCATTTTTTAAAGCATTACCATTAGGTGGTACAAAAGGACAGTTGTTAACTATACATGCACCAGAATTAAAATTGGATTATGTACTTAAATCCAGTGTGTTTGTAATACCATTAGGTAATGATACTTATCGTGTTGGGTCTACATACGAACAAAAAGATAAGACCAACACAATTACAACAGAGGCTAGAGATATGCTTTTAGATAAGCTTAAAACCTTTGTAAAGTGTGATTTTAAAGTGTTGACTCAAGTAGCAGGTGTTAGACCAACAGTTAAGGATAGAAAACCTTTGGTTGGTAGACATAAAGATTTTAAAAACATTTACCTTTTTAATGGATTAGGTTCTCGTGGAGTTATGATAGCACCTTATGTAGCTAACCAATTATACAATTTTATAGAAAACAATGTAGCAATAGATACTGAGATTGATTGCAGTAGGTTTTACTAAATAGTGTTATTTTTTTGCGCTTGATTTTTCAGCTAAATTTTTGTCATAACTCATAAAAATATTAATCCAAATATTTCTTGATAGTCTAACTATAACTGGGTAAAAGACAATCATTGCTGCAATAATAGAAATAAAAGCAGTGTTAATTGTACTGCCTAAAAATATGTAGCTTATTACAAAAGCAGCAACAGCAAAAGCAATTCCAACACCATAACTAACGTACATTGACCCATAAAAAAAGGATGGTTCTATTTGATATTTAGTGTTACAATGACTACAACGCTCATTCATACTAAAAAGTTTATTTAGTACATACGGGTTTGGATTTGTATACATAGATTCTTGGTGACACTTTGGACAAGCACCTGTAAAAATAGAGTATAATTTAGAGCCTTTTTTAAACATAATAATTGTGTACTTTTGCAATTCAAAAAAATTGGTAGTGAAGTTTAAAACTTCAACTACAAATTTAAGTTTTATTCTTTCAACATTAAGTAACATAAGTCACAATTCATGCTAAATATTCATAATTTATCCATTTCATTTCAAGGAGAATATCTTTTTGAAGACATCACATTTAAATTAGGAAATGGTGATAGAGTAGGACTTATTGGTAAAAATGGAGCTGGAAAGTCAACGATGCTTAAAATTTTATCAAAGGAATTAGAACCAGATTCTGGTCAGATTGCAGCAGATAAAACTCTAAAAATTGGTTTCTTAAAACAGGACATAGATTTTGTTTTAGGTAGAACTGTTTTAGAAGAATCGTATCAAGCTTTCACAGAAATTAAAGAGATTGAAGCAAAAATAGAGCATATTAATACGCAATTAGCAGAGCGTACAGATTATGAAAGTGATGCGTATCATGATTTTATGGTAGAATTGAGTGATATACAACATCAATATGAGATTTTAGGTGGTTATAACTATCAAGGTGAAACTGAAAAAATACTACAAGGTTTAGGATTTAAACGTGAAGATTTTAATAAACTAACCGATACGTTTTCTGGTGGATGGCGTATGCGTATCGAGCTGGCCAAATTACTATTACAAAATAATGATGTGCTACTTTTGGATGAGCCAACTAACCACTTGGATATCGAGTCTATTATCTGGTTAGAAGGTTTTTTAAAAAATTATCCAGGTGCTGTCGCAATTGTGTCGCACGATAAGATGTTTTTAGATAATGTAACTAATCGTACTATCGAGATTTCTTTAGGACGTATTTATGATTATCCAAAACCTTATACGCAATATTTAGTGTTGCGAGAAGAAATTAGAACACAACAGTTAGCGTCTCAGAAAAATCAACAAAAACAGATAGAACAAACTGAAAAGTTGATTGAAAAGTTTAGAGCCAAAGCCAGTAAAGCAACTATGGCACAATCTTTAATGAAAAAGCTAGATAAGATTGATCGTATCGAGGTTGATGAAGATGACAACAGTGTAATGACCCTAAATTTTCCAGTGTCTATAACGCCAGGAAAAGTTGTGGTCGAAGCGAATAGTGTTTCAAAAAGTTATGGTGATAATCAAGTTTTAACAGGTGTTGATTTATTAATAGAGCGTGATGTTAAAACTGCTTTTGTCGGTCAAAATGGTCAAGGTAAATCAACCTTGGCTAAGATTTTGGTTGGCGACTTAAAGCATGATGGTCATCTTAAGTTAGGTCACAATGTGCAAATAGGGTACTTTGCACAAAATCAAGCAGAATATTTAGATGGTAGTAAAACTGTATTAGATACTATGATTGATGCTGCTAACGAAACCAATAGAAGTAAAGTCCGTGATATTTTAGGATCTTTTTTATTTAGAGGTGAGGAAGCAGAAAAATATGTTAGAGTATTGTCTGGAGGAGAGCGTAATAGGTTAGCTTTAGCTAAATTAATGTTGCAGCCATTTAATGTTTTGATAATGGATGAGCCTACTAACCACTTGGATATTAAATCTAAAAACGTTTTAAAAGATGCCTTACAGCGTTTTGAAGGGACTTTAATATTAGTATCTCACGATAGGGATTTTTTAAAAGGATTAACTAATACTGTTTTTGAATTTAAAGATGGAAACATTAAAAAGTATTTAGGAGATGTTGATTATTATTTAGAGCAACGTAATGTTGAAAACTTACGTGAAGTAGAAAAACGAACGGTTATTAAAAGTCAGCCTAAAGAAACACCTAAACAATCCTACGAAGACCAGAAAAAAGTTAAGTCCTTAAATAACAAGTTAAGTAATTGCGAGTCTAAAATTAATCAATTAGAAAAAGATATTAAATCAATTGATGCTGAGTTAGCTACTAACTACGACGAAACCGTTGCTAAACCTAAGTTTTTTGAAAACTATCAAGCTAAAAAAGACCAATTAGCAAAGCTAATGCAAGATTGGGAAGATATCACGTTGCAATTGGAAGCATTTTAGTTATTTCTTTTAGGTTTTTTTTAACATTTAACGTCTAAACTATAGGCTAATTTTGGGGTCTTACTGTCAAAACCAAGTACATGCGCAAAATTATACTATCAATCTTAGGTGTTTTATTTATTATTGCTGCCATTTTTATTTCTAAATCTTTAGTAGATAATAAAAATAAACCAAAGCCCATAGCAGCTAAAGTTATTAAAACTGTATTTACAGATACGGTCAATAATACGACTATACCTATTGTAATTGCTGCAAATGGAAATTTAACAGCTAAGCAACGTGTAGAGCTTTACTCGGAAGTACAAGGTATATTTCGTAATGGTAGTTACCTTTTTAAACCAGGTCAAAACTATCGCAAAGGGCAAACCTTAATTCGTGTGGATGCTGCAGAGTATTATGCTAGTGTACAATCTTCAAAAAGTAATTTATACAACTCGATAGCTGCAATAATGCCAGATTTACGTTTGGATTTTCCAGATGTGTTCCAAAAATGGCAAAGCTATTTGACTAGTTTTGACTTAAACAAAACCACACCAAAATTACCAGAAATATCATCTGATAAAGAAAACTACTTTATTACTGGTCGTGGCATTATCACAAATTACTACAATGTAAAAAATTTAGAGCAACGTTTGTCTAAGTATACTATAACTGCGCCTTTTAATGGGATTTTAACAGAGGCTTTGGCAACAGAAGGATCTTTAATTAGAAATGGTCAAAAACTAGGAGAATTTATTAATCCTTCAGTTTATGAGATGCAAGTGGCTATTAGTAAAAGCTTTGCCAATATCTTAAAAGTAGGCGAAACCGTTAGTTTAACTAATTTAGATAAAACAGAATCTTATACAGGTAAAGTGTCGCGTGTTAACGGTAGTATTGACGCAACCACACAAACAGTTACTGCTTTTATTGAAGTTGAAGATAATAACCTTAAAGAAGGTATGTATTTAGAAGCAAATTTAAATGCTAAAAGTATTGATAACGCTATTGAGATAGACCGAAACTTACTAACAGACAACCAAGAAATATTTGTTATTAAGGACAGTTTGCTGGATGTGATGCCAGCTAAACCAATTCATTTTTCTGATACTAAAGTAGTTTTAAAAGACGTACCTGACGGAACAGTTATTTTAAAACGTACCGTTCCAGGAGCGTATGCAGGAATGTTAGTACAGCCATTTGTTGAAAATAACAAAACAAACAATAGCGCAGAATAATGAGAAAAATAATCACTTATTTTATCAAATATCACGTAGCAGTTAATGTCTTTATTTTAGCATTTGCTGTTTTTGGTATTCTAGGATATTCGTCTTTAAAGTCTTCGTTTTTTCCTTTAGTGGAGTCTAAAATTATTAACGTTAGTATTGCGTATCCTGGAGCATCTCCTCAAGAAATTGAAGAAGGTATTGTACTTCAAATCGAAGAAAATTTAAAAGGTCTTAAAGGTGTTGATCGTGTAACCTCTGTGTCTAGAGAAAATAGCGGAACAATTACTGTCGAGATTGAAAAAGGTGAAAACCTTGACTTTATGCTACTTGAGGTAAAAAATGCAGTGGACAGAGTGCCAACCTTTCCAACAGGTATGGAACCTCTAGTCGTTTCTAAACAGGAAGAAGTCCGTCAAACTATTTCTTTCGCTTTAAGCGGAAAAGACATTCCGTTAGCCACATTAAAACAATTAGGTCGTCAGGTAGAAAATGACTTACGTGCTATTGATGGTATTTCGCAAATTGAAGTGTCTGGTTATCCTGAAGAAGAAATTGAAATTGCTGTAAATGAAGGCAGTTTATTGGCGTATAATATAACATTTAGTGATGTTGCCAATGCGGTATCAACATCTAATATATTAGTAACAGGAGGTAATATAAAAACGGATGCTGAGGAGTATCTGATTAGGGCTAACAATAAACAATATTATGGAGACGAAATGTCTAATATTATTGTAAAAGCTTCAGCAGATGGTAAAGTAGTGCGTTTAAAGGATGTTGCTATTGTCAGAGATCGTTTTTCTGAAACACCAAATGCCACGTATTTTAATCAACAATTAGCAGTTAATATTACTGTAACAAGTACAAATAATGAAGATCTTATAATCTCTGCAGATAAAGTTAAGGATTACATCATTGCGTATAATCAACAACATAATAATGCACAATTAAATATTGTAAGGGATTTATCTATTACATTAAATCAGCGTACGGAGTTACTTGCAGAAAATGCAATAGTAGGTATGATTTTAGTATTAGTATTTCTATCACTTTTTTTAAATACAAGATTAGCATTTTGGGTAGCCTTTGGGTTACCAATTTCATTTTTAGGAATGTTTATTTTTGCAGGACAATTTGATGTTACCATTAACGTATTATCCTTATTTGGGATGATTATTGTTATTGGTATTTTAGTGGATGATGGTATTGTAATTGCAGAGAATATATATCAACATTACGAAAAAGGTAAAACGCCAATTCAAGCAGCTATTGATGGTACAATGGAAGTAATTCCTCCTGTGGTTTCAGCAATTATAACAACATTATTAGCCTTTTCGCTATTCTTATTTTTAGATAGTAGGATTGGAGAGTTTTTTGGTGAAGTTTCCGTCATAGTTATTCTAACCTTAGTGGTGTCATTGGTTGAAGCATTAATTATTTTACCAGCTCACTTAGCGCATTCTAAAGCTTTACGACCTTATGTTGAAGAAGAAAATCCATCAAAACTAAAACAGTTTTTTGGTAAAATGAGGTTTATCAATAAAGCAGGAGATAGATTGATGTCCTTTTTAAGAGATAAAGTTTACACACCAACTTTAGACTTTGTACTTGAGTTTAAAATATTGTCTTTAGGTATTTTTATTGGGTTATTAGTATTAACTTTTGGGTCTATTGGAGGAGGTATTATTGGTGTAACTTTGTTTCCAAGTATTGCTAGTGATACGGTTACCATTCAGCTAGAAATGCCTAACGGAACAAATGTTAAGGTGACAGATTCTATTATTTCTATGATAGAAGAAAAATCGTTTATAGTTAATCAAGAGCTAACAGAGAAGTATTTAAAAGGATCAGATAAACAATTATTTGAAAACACAATTTTGACACTAAGTAGCAGTTCTAGCGCGTCTTTAAGATTAAATATGCTTCCAGGAGAAGAACGTCCAGACGCCATTAAAGCGTCAATGGTTGCTAATAGATTAAGAGAATTAGTTGGACCAGTTATTGGTACAGAGCGTTTGATATTTGGATCTGGAGGAAACTTTGGTGGTAGTCCTGTATCTGTATCGTTATTAGGTAATAATATCGAAGAGCTTAAAGCGTCTAAAATAGAAATGAAAAACTATTTAGAAACTAATCCGTTACTTAAGGATATAGAGGATAATGATCCAGCTGGTATTAAGGAAATTAGATTGCAACTTAAAGAAAGTGCTTATCTTTTAGGGTTAGATTTACGTACAGTCATGACTCAGGTACGTTCTGGATTTTTTGGTGTGCAAGCACAACGTTTTCAGCGTGGACAGGATGAGATTAGAGTTTGGGTTAGGTATGATAGACCAAACAGAAACTCGATTAACGATTTAGACGATATGCGTATTTTAACACCAACAGGAGAGCGTGTTAATTTAAAAGATATTGCTAGTTATACAATTGAAAGAGGAGATGTAGCAATTAATCACTTAGAAGGTTTAAGAGAAATTAGAGTATCTGCAGATTTAAAAGATCCTAGTACAAGTAGTACAGATATTTTGGATGATATTAAAGCTAATTTTATTCCGCAATTACAATCCAAATATCCAACAATTACAGCTTCATTTGAAGGACAAAATAGGGAAGCAACTAAATTATCAAATTCTTTAGCGCAAGCAGGAATACCAATTTTATTGTTAATATATATTACAATAGCTTTTACTTTTAGAAGCTACAGTCAACCTATATTACTCTTATTATTAATTCCGTTTAGTTTAACAGCAGTAGCTTGGGGACACTGGATATTAGGGTTTCCGGTTAACATTTTATCATTATTAGGGATAATTGCGTTAATAGGTATCATGGTTAATGACGGATTGGTACTTATTGGTAAGTTTAATAGTAACTTAAAAGAAGGTATGACGTTTGATGTAGCAATTTCTGAAGCTGGAAAATCACGTTTCAGAGCCATTTTTCTAACGTCTTTAACTACAATTGCAGGATTAGCACCTTTACTATTAGAAAAAAGTAGACAAGCACAATTTTTAAAACCTATGGCAATCTCTATATCTTTTGGTATAGCATATGCAACTGTTTTGACCTTATTAGTATTGCCTTTATTTTTATCGTTTAGTAATACTATTAAGCAAAAAGCTAAATGGTTGTTCACAGGTAATGAGGTAACTAAAGAAGAAGTAGAACGTGCTATTAAAGAACAAAATGAAGAAAATGAGCATTAATTACAATCTAGTTATAGCAATATTTTGTAGTGTTACTATAGGTAAAGCGCAGGATGTTTTAACACAAGAACAAGCTGTAAAATTAGCTTTAGAAAATAACTACGGAATTAAAATAGCGAATAACGCAGTTAGAGTTGCCGAAAATAATACAAGCATTTTAAATTCTGGTTTTTTACCTACACTTACAGGTAATGCAGGAGCAACTTATAATTTAGATAATACCGAAGCTGAATTTTCAAACGGAACGTCAACCGTTTTAAATGGAGCAGAAAGTGACAGGTATAATGCTTCAGTGAGCTTAAATTATACACTATTTGATGGTTTAGGTAGACGTTATAATTATAAAAGCTTAAAAGAACAATATCAATTGTCAGATTTGCAAGCCAGAGAGACTATTGAAAATACAATTACACAGTTGTTTTCTGTATATTATAGCGTCGCACAGCTTACAGAAAATTTAGATGCCTTATCAGAAACATTGAATGTTTCCAAGGATAGATTAGTACGTGCGCAATACCAATTTGATTACGGTCAAAACACTAAATTAGGTGTTTTAAATGCCGAAGTGGATATAAATAACGATAGTATAAATATAATCTCTGCTACGCAACAATTAAAAAATGCAAAGCGTGACTTAAATGTTGTATTAGGTAATGCTTTAGAATCGGATTTTTCTGTTAGTACAGCAGTGGACTTTACTTTACAGTTTCAAAAAGACAGCTTGTTTGAAAAAGCAAAAACTAGAAATGTAGCTTTACTTCAAACAGATAAAAATATTGCAATAAGCCAATTGGATATTAAATCAAGTAAATCAGGCTACCTGCCAACAGTAGGCTTAAATGGAACTTACGGTTGGAATAAAAACAATAATAATGCAGCATCCTTTGTAGCAGTTAGTACAAATACAGGCTTATCTGGAGGTTTAAATTTAACATGGAATTTGTTTGATGGAGGCGGAACAATAACTAGAGTGAAAAATGCTAAAGTTAATCTAGAGACGCAACAACTTCAAAAACAAAACATCCTAATAGGTATTGAAAGAGATTTTGAAAATGCTTGGGAAGATTTCTACAATAAGCTAAATATATATACAATACAACAGCAAAATATTATAACTTCAGAAAGTAATTTTGAACGTACTCAAGAGCAATTCAAAATTGGTCAAGTTAATTCAATCGAGTTTAGACAAGCTCAGCTTAATTTACTTAATGCGGAATTAAGTAGAAATCAAGCAAAATATGAAGCTAAATTAGCAGAATTACAATTGCTACAATTAAGTGGAGAGTTGTTGAATGTGAAGTTTTAAAGTTTTTATTTTCAATCCTTTATAACGGTTGATTATTTTAGTGAATGAAGAGCTATTGACTTTAGTTTTATAAAATGGAGTTAAATTTCAAATTAAATGTTAATGTTTAATGCATTTAATCGAAATAATTTGTCATTTAACCTCTTTTGTGTTAAGTTTGATGTAGTTAATCCTAAATCATTAACATGAAAACGATAAAATTAACTTTAGTGATGTTTCTTTTTGCTTGTGTAGCATTCGCAAGTGTATCAAATTCTGAGAAAGAAGCTTTAATAGCGCTTTATAATAATACTAATGGACCAGAGTGGAATACTACTTGGGATCTTGATGCCTCAATAGATACTTGGCATGGCGTTACAGTATTAGACTCTAAAATTGTAAGTTTAAATTTGTCATTTAATAATCTACAAGGGTCTATACCTTCAGAAATAGCACAATTAAGTAACTTACAAGTATTAAATCTAAGTTTTAATAAGTTATCAGGAGATTTGCCAGAAACTATGTCTAGCATGCAAAGCTTGTATTCTTTACAACTGTTTTTAAATCAATTTGATGGAGAAATTCCTAATTGGATTGGTAGCCTTTCTAATTTAGAATCTTTAGCATTATACAGTAATCAATTTACAGGAGAAATTCCACAGTCAATTACAAGTCTAACTAAATTACGTAACTTAGAGTTAGGAAGTAACTTTTTAAGTGGATCAATACCTTTTGATATTAGTAACTTAAAAGCATTAAAAAAATTAAGCTTATTAGATAACCAATTAGAAGGTCAAATTCCAGAAAGCATTGCCGAATTGTCAAACCTTGAAGAGTTAGTGTTATCAAGCAATAAGTTATCTGGAACGTTACCTTTTGAGTTATCTCAATTATCTAATTTAAAATTAGTTATGGTAAGTGATAATTTACTAAATAACGATTATCTTACAGTAGTGGACGACTCGCCAAACAAAATGGCATTATTTTTAGAGGACTCAGAAGTTGTTTTAAACCAAGAATAACTTCCTGTTAAAATATATTTAAAATAGTCAACCTTTGGTTGGCTATTTTTATTTTTGATAAAAAGTAAGTTATGTTTGAGCACTATTTTCAATGTCCATATTGTTGGGAAACCATATCAATGTTACTAGATCCAAGTGTAACTAAGCAAACCTATGTAGAGGATTGCGAGGTGTGTTGCAATCCAATTCAAATTTCTCCACAATTTGAGGAGACTGAACTTATTGGTTTTGAAGCTCTTAATATTGAACAATAAAAAAAGTTGAAATAATGCTTGTAATATGCAAAAAGGGTTGTATATTTGCAGTCCGGAACGATTATGTCGACATTATGAATCGAAAGTTAAAAGCTAAGATAATCTTCGGAAATACAAATCGCGGGATAGAGCAGTAGGTAGCTCGTCGGGCTCATAACCCGAAGGTCACTGGTTCGAGTCCAGTTCCCGCTACTAATTGGAATTACTTCAAAAACAACGGTTTGGCTTTCGCTAAACCGTTTTTTTATGCATGCTGTTTTTGATTATCTTGCACAAGAATTGCAAAATGAATACGAAATTGAATACGATTTAACTTTGAAAAAAAATTATTCTCCCCCTAAGATTTACTCAGCAAACGGAGACCTCAATAAACGTTGGTATGTTTATTTTTCTTATCGGGACCCTAATACAGGAAAGTTAAAACGTCAAACTCCAATTTATTCAAATGCTAATAAGTTTAAAACTAAAGAAGAACGACTTTCTGTTTTAGTAACTTATAGAAAAGCACTATGTTAGCTATAGTGTTTTATTCAATCAGTTTTAATTTATATCGAACGTAATGTATGCTTTTAATGGGTTTACCATCTTTTAAAGCAGTTTCAAATTTCAATTTCGACATACTTGCTTTTACTTGTTCATCCAACCACATATTGTCAGCTACCGCAAATTTGATTTCGTCTATAAGTCCTTTTTCATTAACGAATGCATAATATCCATAAAACATAATATGGTCATCTCCATAAGGTTCAAATATTGATGGTTCGGCTTGAAAATTTACTGTCAATTCCAAATCATTTAAAGGTTTTGGGTCATTTTCAGGTAATTGATATTCCTCATAATCTTTGTAGCAACCTTTGCAAATTCTTGAAACAACAAATGTTTTGACTTTAGGGTTTTTAAATTTTCGAAACTTTTTAGTTGAAACAGAATTTCCATTTTCATAGATAGTTTCTTCTTTTAGATTTCCATTATTGTAATAGACCTCCATTTTACCGTGTCGCTTACCATTTTGATAATTTACTAGTCGTTGTAATGTGTCGTTTTTAAGTTCTTTCCAAACTCCGTGGGGAATAAAATTTTTGTATTCTCGATAGTGTAATTCTGGTGTGTCATCTTTGAAATTAGATTTTGAATAGAACTCACTATATCCAGTTCCTGTTATTAGAGTTTGTTCTCCTTTTTCGTTCCAATAATTTTTTAGTATGTATTTTCCATTTATGAATTCAGCTTCTACTTTTTTATTTCCGTTTTCATACCATTCTTTATATTCTCCAATCCTTTCGTTTTTTTCTATCAGTTTTGATTCGAGCTTTTTAGGATTTCCATTGTCATAGTACCATTCTTGTTTGAAAATATTTTTTGATGGTTCTTTGGTTACTTGATATTTTAGTTTTCCATTATCATAGAATTCTTTCTGCTCTCCTGTATGTTCACCGTTTAGATAATGAATTACTTCTTTTGGCTTCCCGTTGTCATAAAAGGACTTGAATTCTCCATTTATAAAACCTTTTTCAAGCTGAAACTCTTCTTTGATTTTTTTGTTATCATAGAAGGTCTTACAAAGTCCAGTAAAAGTCATGTCAAATTCTTTTCCATCTTCATCGAGACAAACTTCATTGGGATTTTTACGAATGTAAGATTCAATTAAGGACATTGTCTTTTTATTCATTTCATAGTAATCATCATCAAGTAAGGATAATTCGTCAAGTCTATCATAAAGGTTACTTTCAAACAAATCACTTTCTTGAGCCTTGTCCATTAGCTTTTTGTTCTTTTGATAGATTTTATCTGCTTTTTTAACCAGATTTGCCATTTCATTATCTCCAATATGTTCTAATCCTTTAATTATTGTTGGAATATATGGTCCGTAACCATTGTAGTAGAATTGAACAAATCCACCATTTGTAACTTGGGCATCTAAATACCACCAATAATAGAGAGCTTTCTGTCCGTAAGACAAGGATTTACCTTTCTCAATTTCGTGTTCCTTGTCCTTTACAAATTTTGATATTGGTTCAAGAACAAACCAACCAAAATCATAACCACTTAATTTAAAGAATTCGGCTTTATTCAGTTCAGGTCGGAAATGTTCGGTTTTATCAAATTCCCAATAAGGGTCATTTTCCTTTTGGGCTTTGTAACCAAATAAGTTTAATAAGTTTATCATTAAGATTGAAATGGTAAGTATTCTTTTCATTCGTGATGCTCGTTCAACATTATAGCTAACGGTTATGTATAAGATTAGTGGCGTGTTTAAGTACTA
>TARA_R110000751_G_scaffold71441_4_pt1 | contig 74267 bp, 70 predicted proteins | sample TARA_R110000751 | Tara Oceans TARA_R110000751 (sample SAMEA4398001) | marine metagenome | biome: Polar Biome; feature: [MES] marine water layer (ENVO:01000295) within the mesopelagic zone...; material: water (ENVO:00002006), including particulate matter (ENVO:01000060) such as...... | reverse complement strand
GAAAGCGCCTGACCCGCCGATCATCTCACGTGTCGCGCTTGCCCGCTTCGGCTTTCCGCTTTGCGACAAACGGCCTGGACTACAACAGACCCCAAACCATGGACCCGGCATTGCGCCGGGGCGATGTTCAATCGCGGTTTCACCAGAATTTCCAGAAGGGACGCTTCGTGTCGGCATAGTGGCATATACCGATATCGTCCGGATTGCAGACCCAATCATCCATGGAGCCCTCAAGCTGAAAGCCGAGATGGTGCAGAAGTGATGCTTCAGCCAGTTCCAGGGGATGGAAGGGAAGTGGATAGGGCTCTTCCCCCGGGTCGGCTGCGACGGGATGCCGGCCTTTCCAATAGGGCAACTCGAAGTCCAGGGGATCGCCGGTTTGTTCCAGTATCATGTCATCGGGCGACACGCTGAGCGTGCGTATCGGCTCTCCGTTCCGCCAGAGGCCGAAGGCAAACCAATCGACCCCGCCATGGGTCGCATGAAGGTAGGCTGTCGATCCGAATTCGGGATTGAACCAGCGGGGGCTTATCTTCGAGGGATGATCATTGGCCAATTCCTCATGGGCAACGATCCGCAAACCGTCGTAGGAACCGACAAGGACCTGGCGTTTGTCCGGGCACAGAAACGACAGGCTGTTGTCGCCTTCATCACGAAGGGTTGCTTCGGGAAACAGGCGTTCAGCGAGTTGGCGCGAAGCCTCCCTTTCCGGCTTTGGACTGGCTGATAAAATGGTTTTCGGCTGATCATCAAAATAGGCAATGAACCAGGCTTTGGACCCCATGTCTCGATCTCCAATTGTTTTCTGTATAATCTATTTTACATGCGCTGTTTCCGGCTGCATCCTTGCCGTCAATATCGGTCTAGGCGGAGACCGCGTTCGGTTGAAGCCGGTTTGACAGGACAAGATTGCACAATCTGGAACGAAACGGAAAACGTGCGTTCTTTCGAAGAATGGCTCCGCGCCGGGTTGAACGCGTCCATGAAAGAACGAATCGGGAAAGGGGCCATCCATTGACGGCGAGAGACGACAAGGTCGAGACATTCCGCGCACACCACGAAGGCGATTGTTTCATCATGCCCAATCCGTGGGGCGCTATGGTTGCGCGCATGCTTTCCGGCCTGGGCTTCGAGGCCCTGGCCACGAGTTCGTCGGGCTATGCGTTCTCCATTGGCCGCAGGGACGGTGCTGCTCATCCCGGCGGTCTATATCCTCTTTCGGGGACCCCGTTTCGCGTGATCAAGGTTTGAAAGCAAACGGGTTTGGCCAACCTCGCCAACCCGGCCGGCTCAGGTATCCTTCTGGCCCGCATCAGCCTGTCGCTTCGCGGCGTGATAGTGGCGCTCTATATCGCGCAGATCGACATGGGTTGGCGGCAATTGCAGCTTCATGTCGTCCATGGTCCTGGTGATGATTTGGGCAACGGCCAGATTGCGAAACCACTTGTTGTTTGACGGGATCACGAACCAGGGTGAGTCGGCGGTGCTGGTTTTTGCCAGCACATCCTCATAGGCCTCCATATATTGAGGCCAGAATTTGCGTTCCTCATAGTCGCTTTCACTGATTTTCCAGTGCCGGGTTTCATCTTCGAGCCGCCGGCGAAACCGCTCGAGCTGCTCCTCCGGTGAGATATGCAGATAGAATTTCAGAATTTTTGTACCGCCCTGGGCCAGCAATTCCTCAAACCGGTTGATCAGTTCAAACCGCGATGACCATATATCTTGCGGCACCAGATCGTGCACCCGCACGACGAGCACATCTTCATAGTGTGATCGGTTGAACACGACGACCTCGCCCTTGGCGGGCGTGCGCTTGTGGATACGCCAGAGAAAATCGTGGGAAAGCTCCTCCCGGCTTGGCTGCTTGAAACAGGCGACGGAGGTTCCTTGTGGATTCATCCGGCTGAACACATGCCGGATAACCCCATCCTTGCCACCGGCATCAAGCCCCTGCAGCACGACCAGCAAAGACCGGTTGCCATCCGCATAGAGTCGGTATTGCAGGGCGGCCAGCCGTTTCAGGTAGTCTTTGGTCAGCGGCTTCGCCTTGCTGTGGGAGCGCTGATCAGCCGTATCCGCCGGATCAACATCCGCCAGCCGGACCCTGTCGCCAGGCTTGACGATGAATTTTTTTGCGTAGTCCATTGGAAGGCCTCCAGTTGATGCAGGGAGTTTTGCGGCAAACGAATGGGAATGCAACCAAGAGGCACTGCGTTTCTGCTTCTGGCACTCTGACTGAACCAAATGCCCATTGCAAAACAGCAACAGAATGCTGGAATGGGGACATTATTGACAAGTGACAATAGTCACATTACGTTGGTGCGGTATGATTGCCAGCTTTAAGCATCGTGGATTGAAGCGGTTGTTTGACCGTGGGGACGCCAGAAAAATTGCCCCTGAACATCACCGCAAGGTAGCTGATATCTTGACTGCTTTGGATGCTGCTCGGGATATCGAGGATATGGACCTGGCCACGTTTCATCTCCATCAACTTACCGGAGACCGGGTTGGGCAATGGTCTGTTACTGTACGGGCAAACTGGCGAATAACATTTACGTTTGAAAACGGCAAAGCAGGTGACGTGAACTATGAAGACTACCATTAGGAAATAGAACCATGACGATGCACAATCCAAGCCGACCGGGAGATATGGTTGGCAACATGATTGAGGAGTTGGAAATTACCGTCACAGATGCATCCAGGCATCTTGGTGTTGCCCGTCAAACCCTTAATAATCTGATCAACAACGATACCGCTTCCATATCGCCGGAAATGGCGGTGCGGTTGGAAGCGGTCTTTGGTTCCACAGCGGACAACTGGCTGCGGATGCAGGCCAATTATGATGCTGCCAAAATCAACAAACGGGCATCTGAGATCACCAAAGGGCTGAAGCGGTTTGTTCCCTCTGCAACCAGGACAGAAAAACCAACTCTTGAGCAAGCCTGAACATTGATAGTCAAAGGGCCCGTATGGAAGCTCCCGATGAAATCGCACCGACGATGAGAATTCAGTGCAACTGGCGCTTCATGATCAAATCGCTTTGACCGCTTTCATGCCTACCCGCGTTTCCATGGTATGATTGGTCATGAGTTTTCTTGTCGTCATCAATCACTCAATGGCGTTTCTGCTTGAACTGTCGGTGCTCGCAGCCGTTGCCCTGTTTGGATATCGTCTGTCCGACCACGCCATTGCGCGCTGGATCATTCCCGTCATCCTGGTTGCGGTTGTTGTTGTCCTGTGGGGACGTTTTGCAGCGCCAAACGCGCAAACCAGGCTGGTCATTCCCAATTTGCTGGTGTTCAAAATCGCGATTTTTGCAGCCGGCACCGCTGCACTTGTGGGCGCCGGCCAGCCCGTCTGGGCTTTGCTGTTTGGCCTGTGCGTGGCGCTCCATCTGGGCCTGGCGATCGCGCTTGATCAATTGTGATCGCGAAGGATAACACCTCTGACCTGCTTCTCGGTTTATCAGAGAGCCTTCGGGAGATCTGCAAATCGGCAGTCGCCCTAGGCGTTCACACCAGTTCTACACTGAGGCTCCGCCCGACAGCCTTTGCAGCCCTTGCCAGGGCTGAAAGCGTCACGGTGTCGTTCTCCGGATCGAGAAGTCGGTCCAGTTGCGACCGGCTGGTCTGAAGCCGCCTGGCCATCTCGACTTTCGAAATGTTCTGCTCCGTCATGGCTGCCGCAAGCTGAAACGCCAGGACGCGCTTGATCGCGACCGCCGTCGTTTCCTCATAGGTGCCCTGATCTTTCAGGGAATCCTCGAAGAGCTGGCCGGCTTTTCCCTTTTCAATGTCTGCGCAATTGGTCATCGCAAGCCTCTCATTCTCTTCTCCGCGACGTCCAGTTCGTGATCCGGCGTCTTCCGGGTCTTTTTGATAAAGCCATGCAGCAACACCATGTTGTTGTCATGGGCACAGAAAAATATGCGGGCAATCCGACCGCTATTCAGGTTTGTTCTGATCTCCCAAAGTCCTTTTCGACCTTTCAGGGATCAGCAAAGGGGCATGCCGACGGGCCAGCCAAATTCGGCCGTGCGAATATCGACACCGATCGCCTTGCGGTCTTCCTGGGTCAGAGACAGCAGCCAATCACGAACCGGCACATTTCCTGTTTCTGCTTCAAAAAATCGAGCCGGTAATCGCTTTGGAACACGCATAGAGATATGTACCGTAAAAGGTACATGTATGCAAGCATTTCGTTCCAGTGGTGTTGGGTGGAATTGTCTATATCAGCGTGTCGAAAAGCGGATCATACTTGCTTTGCTGCTGTTCAAGTAGCAAAAGCTTGACGGATCGTGCGGTTCAAAAACGCCCGTGTGTAGGTTCCAATTCACTGTTCATCCTCACAGACAGCAATTTCTGCGGGATCAAACGGCAGGTCTGCCACTTGCTGCAGGGTCATTTTCTCGATGTCGGGATGGGTCAGCGGGTCGCTGCACCAGACCGGCTGCCGCACGCTGTCTTGCGTGAAGCGCGCCAGGAGGGTGGAAATCAAGGATGGGGTACGGGTTGATGAATGTTTAAGCATGGGTATATTAAAACCATGCAAAGGTGCCTGTTTAAATCGAGAAAATCTGAATAAGGCTATAGTCAGGCTATATGAGAAATCTCAACCGGGTCAGTCTGGGTGGTTTGCGTGCGATTGAGGCGGTCGGGCGGCTTGGAAGCCTGCGTCTCGCAGCCGAAGACATCGGCGTGACCATCGGCGCCATCAGCCAGCAAATTCAGAAAACCGAACTCCAGCTTGGGCGCAGGCTTTTCGAGCGCCGTCCCAAAGGCCTTGTTCTGACGGATCTTGGCGAGGGCGTCCTGCGCCATCTGACACGCGGCATGGGTGAATTGTCCGCAGCAATCAGCCTAGCGGAAAACAGTGATGAAAACAGGCTGACCGTATCGGTTGCACCGGTCTTTGCCAGCAAATGGCTGGTCTGGCGGTTGAAGCGGTTCAATGAGGCGCATCCGGATATCCGTGTGCGTGTTGACGCCACCGTCGGGCTGGTGGATCCGGGCATCGCTGATGTCGATATCTGCATCCGGGTTGGAAAAGGCTCATGGCCGGGGGTGGCGGCCGAAAAGCTGCTGGATCAAAGGATATTCCCGGTGTGCAGCCCGGCCATGGCGCGTCAAATCAAGACGCAGGCCGATCTTGCCAATGTGCCCATCATTCGCGATCCCGAGGCGATGTTCGGCTGGAACACATGGCTGGGCCCCAATGGGCTCGATGACAGTATCCTTGGCAATGGTCCGGTCTTTTCCGACGCCTCCCTGTGCCTTGATGCGGCCATTGCCGGGCAGGGCGTTTTCCTGGCCTGGGAGACGCTGGCTGGCGATGCGCTGGCCTTCGAGCGCCTGGTCGCCCCCTTCCCGGATCGCTATCGCACGGGCGATGCCTATTGGTTCGTCACCGGACAATACGCCCACAAATCAAACAGCGTGCGCGCCTTTGAACGATGGCTTCGCGCCGAACTCAATAATGCGCCGGAGGTCGCATCGCATAATCTGCTATAGCAACCCTGGTTCAGTCCGGCATTGCAAAAACGCCACTTATCTTTGCGGAGACTGAAGGCGGAGTAACAGGCAGGATCACAACACCGGTCCGAGGATGGCCATTGTATTGTTCCACAGGCGGTGATGCCAGGGCCAGGCCGCGACTTCCGCCACGGTCACCGGTCTGCAATCGGCCAGATAGCTTTCCTGCCGCTGACGCATCTGAGCGGTGATATTCCTGTCATGCAGCAGGATATTGTTTTCATAGTTCAGATCAAAACTGCGCCGGTCCATATTGGCAGAGCCGATCAGCGTCACATCGCCATCAATGGTCATCGTCTTGGCGTGCAGCAGGCCACCGCCGAATTCATGGATCTTTACCCCGGCGTCCAGCAGTTCCTCGTAATAGCTGCGACTGGTCGCCCCCACGGCAAAATCATCATTGCGTTGCGGCAATATGATGGTCGTGTCGATGCCCCGATTGGCGGCGGCGCACAGCGCTGCCTGCATCGATTCGATCGGGACATAATAGGGTGTGGTAATGAACAGTTCCCGCTGGGCGCTATACATCAGCGTCTCGAACATTTCCGGCATGGCGGAAAAGCGCGCCGTCGGACCACTGGCGATAACCTGCGCCGGAAAACCGGTTTGCGCAGACGCGAAAGGTGCTTTGAGCAGTGCGGACAGGTCCTCATTGACCTCGGCCATCCAGTCTGCGGCGAAGACATATTGGTTTTGCCGGACAATGGGGCCTTCGAAACGCATGACACAGTCCACCCAGGGGGCGTATTTTGCCTTGGGCAGGAATTGCGGGTCGGCGCAATTCTGGCTGCCGCAATAGGTGATCTCATTGTCAATCACCAGGATCTTGCGGTGATTGCGCAGATCGATCCGTCCATTGAACACCCGCAGCAGCGGATTGCCCACCGGCAGCGCCCGTGCCAGACGGATGCCGGCCGCTTGCATCTCCTGCCACAGATCGGATTGCACCAATGTGCGTGAGCCGAGGTCATCGACCATGGCGCGGCAGGTGACACCACGTGTTGCAGCGCGCTTCAATGCCTCGGCCATGCGTGTGCCATTGCCGTCCGGCAACCAGATATAAAACAACAGGTGTACGTGGTCTTTCGCCGCGTCAATATCGGCCACCATGGCGCTGATGGCGGCATTGGAATCCTGTGTCAGTCTTGCCAGATTGCCTGCCACTGGCTCGAAACCGCTGATCGATCGACCGACCTTGAACAGGGGCGCACGCTGTTCGGGAATATGCGGCCAGGCCGAGACGGCCTCCAGACGGGGCGTATCGGCGAAATCAGGCAATTGCGCCAGAACCCGTTTCATCCGTTCGACACGTTTTCTGCCGATATTGGTTTCGCCCAGCAGCAGATAGGCCATGATGCCGATGATGGGCAGCGCCAGGATCACCACAATCCAGGCAAGGCGCGAAATCGGCGCGCGGTGCCGCCGCAGCAACACCCGCAGGATGAGCAGCGCCTGTATCATAAAATGCAGTGGAATCAGCATCAAGGCTCTCCAGAGCCACCCATTGTCAGCGAAAATGGGCGGCAGCGAAAATTGGCAGCAGCAAAAAACGGCATCGCCACTATGGCAATTCTTCGGCCTTTGTCCAATCGACAAGCGTCAGCGCAGCGGTCGCGATTTTGATGAGACCAATAGCTCTAGTTACACTCGATCCGCATGCTGCCATGGCGGTAAATCGCGCGCCCACCGTTTGACTGTACATAATTGCCGTTTATTTTTACCGGATAGAAGGGGATGCCGCGCACATCCTCGCTGGATTCCTGAATCTCGACCATGCGGTTTGCATCAAAGGGCTGGTTTTGCCGGGAGCCGTCGGCGAGTTCGCCGGAGAAAACGCCGCCTTCGGCGCAGGACCGCCGATCAAATTCCACCATGGAGAAGCGGAAGCCCGATGTTCCAAGGGCAGCGATCTCCCGTGCCACCGTTTCCTGCAGCCGGGCCGAGGCCGCACCGATATATTGCTGCTGCAGCGTCGACACATCACCACTGACGCGCAATTGCAGCGCTGAAGTCAGGTCGGCAATCGCCTTTTCCTGTGCGGTAACGCGGGCCGTCAGAGCCGCACCCTGCTGCTGGGTGGCGATCAGTGCGGTCTCCATTTCATCGACCGCGCTGCGCAGTCCGGAAATTGTGGCAAAGCTCCAGGCACCCAGAATACCCAGCAAAAGCGCAAGAACCATCATCTCCGCGGAAGCCGGTATGGACTTGATGGCCTTCCAGGCTGCTGCAAGTCTTGCATTTGGGGGCCTTGCAGGCTTGTCTTTGGTATCCGTCATTTCAAGAGTTCAGCCCGGTTTCAGGTTTGACCGATGATCGACAGCGAAACAGACGCCGACGATCAATGAATACAAATAACTATGCATTGCTGATGGTTTGCGCAAGGCAGGACGGCTTTGCAAGTGCAAAGGACCGTCCGCCGCATCTGCACGGAAATCATTTTCCTGAAATGAGCCCTTTGTTCGCCTGCTGTTATAGGGGCATCATTGCGCAAGCCCAAGAGACTGGCGCACGGCTTGTGGTGTTGCGCGTTCATAGCCCAGGTCGTCCAATATTCTTGCGGCTTTGGTGACCATGGCTGCATTGGATGGTGCCAGCTGGCCCCGTGACAGGTAGACGGCATCCTCCAGCCCAACTCGTGTATGGCCTCCGGCTGTCGCTGCCAGCGCCACCATGGGAAAAGCCCAGCGACTGGTGGCGAAACCTGTCCATATCGCGCCGGGCGGCAACTGGCCGCGTGCATAGAGCAATGTTTCGGGGGACGGTCGGAAGCCGTAATTGACGCCCATCACAATGGAGCAAAGGGGTTCCGGCCCGATCGTGCCCTCCCGGATCAATTGGTGCAGGATGGCAATGTCACCGGAATCGAACAGCTCCAGTTCAGGTCGCACACCGGCATTATGCATGGCATGGGCCATGGTTCTGATGCTGTCGAGCGTATTGATGACCACTTCATTGCCGAAGACCATCGTGTTGAGATCAAGCGTTGCAATGTCCGGACGGATATCCAGAACATGTTCCATGCGCTTTTCGGCAGGCAGCAGATTGGTTCGCGGGCCTGCAATGGCCGGATTGGCGTCTGAAGGGTGATAGCGTCCTCCCGGACCTGCGGTCAGATTGATGACAAGATCACTGTTTTCATCGCGGATGCGTTCAACCACTTCGCGGTAAAGCGGAACCGCCATGGATGGTTCCTGCGTTTCGGGATCACGCACATGGATATGAACGATGGCGGCCCCCGCCTTGGCAGCATCAAGACAGTCACGCGCGATCTCCTTTGGTGTGATCGGCAGATTGGGATTTTGCGCACGCGTGGTGAAATTGCCTGTGACGGCGCAGGTCAGCATGACTGGATTCATCTCATTTCCTTCCTTGGGTACGTTTGTTCAATGCGCAGCCTGACTATTGCAATCGTGCACATGGCTCATCCCGGTGCTCTTTTCACTGCATCACCATCAGCAGGGACAAAGCGAGAATCAGCAGGCTGCCGGCGACCATGATCACGATGGGCACAACACCGGCTGCACTGAGACTGCGCCATGAGGTCTTGAACCCAAGTGCGGTCACCGCCGTGAGCAGGAAAAACGACGATAGGTCACCGGCCATGGCGATGACAATCCCGGGCACTACCCACAATGTATTGGTGATGCACAGGCCCGCAAACACCACCAGAAACCAGGGTGGCAATGGCCATGACGCGCGTCCACCCTCCGTCCTGCTTCCGATTTGCGTCATCTGGATGATCGCCAGAATGGGGGCAAGCAATGCCACGCGGTAAAGTTTCACGAAAATGGCATTCTCGCCCACGGCATCCGACAGCGTGTATCCAGCCCCCACGACCTGCGCCACGTCGTGGATGGAGGCGCCAAGCAACACACCGGCCGAGAGGTCACCCAGTCCGACCGCCGAAACAAGCAGCGGGTAGACCAGCATGGCAATCGTGCTCAGGGCGGTCACGCAGATCACCACCAGCAGCGTTGACGTCCTGGTAGCAGGCAGAACAGTGGACAGGGCCATGGCTGCCGAGGCCCCGCAGATGGCGATGGCACCGCCGGCCAGGAGCCCGAAGGAGGGATCGCCCAGAAAGCGCTTGCACAAGAAGGTCACCGACAGAATTGTCGCCGCCATGATGAGCGGAATGGCAATGGCTGTCGTCGGGCCCAGAGCTGCAATCTGATCAAAGGATATTCGCAGTCCGAGCAGGGCGACACCAAGCCGCAACAGCAGGCCTGTCGCCACATCAGCGCCGGGCATGACCCGCTGGGCGGGAACCACAAAGGCCGCGCCATATCCAAGCACGATCGCTGATATCATGGTCGGCATATGCAGCCAGATCGCCAGAGATCTGGCGGCCAGCGCCAGAGCGCAGATCACTGCCAGACCCGGCAGGATCGTCGCAGCATTGTCCGGCAAGATCCTGGCGGCCAGCTTGCCGGGCCGCGACTGTTCGGCGTGAAAGTGTCGAACCATTAACGCGTCGTCACACTGTCCAGCCAGGGGCAATTGACCGGGTTGCCTGCCTGCAGACCGCGCCGGGCTGCATCCAGCGTCATTTCGCGCTGTCTTCTGCGCGCCTCCGGCGGCAGATGCAGGCGGTCGTGTCCCCAGTAACTGGGGCCGTCAAAGGTTTCCTCAGCCTCCCAGTTACCCGGATCGATTTCACGCGCACCCCATCCATATTCCACAAAGAAGCCCGAGGGAGTCTGCGCGTAAAAGGATGTCATCCAGTCATTGGAATGACGGCCGAGGGTAAAGGCCACCTGATCATTTTCAATGGCCAGGTCATAACCCTGCCCGACATCGTCCAGGCCATAGAGTTCCAGCATGAAATGATGCAGCCCGTTGCGACCCGTTTCCACCATGGCAAAACTGTGATGCCGGTTATTGACGTGCAGGAAATACAGCCGATAGGGCGTCTGGGCGTAATCGGTGACCGAGAAGCCGAGAATGTCGCGATAGAATGCCAGCATCGGCTCCATATGGGACACATGCAGCACCACATGACCCATACCAAGCGGGCCCGTCTTGAACCCGTTGATCGGTCGGGACGCAACGAAGGGATCGCTTGCAATCTCCGGTTTCCAGAAAAATTCCAGCCGGTGTCCGGCCGGGTCCTCCAACACGATCAGATCGGCGACGAACCGTTCCTCTGCGAGCGAACGTGAACCCTGCCGGAAGGCAATGTGATGGTCCTGCAGCCTGGCAGCCAGCGCATCCAGTTCGTGTCTGTGCGCAACTTCCCAACCGATAAAACCCGGCCCGCTATTGTCACGCGCATCGACGATCAGCCGCTGCTTGCGATCATCCATGCGGAAGGCGCTCAGACCCTTGGCCCGGTCGACGCGTTGCATGCCCAAAAGGTCGGTGGAAAAACGATCCCAATCTTCAAGCTGCTTTGACTGGATGCCGATATAGCCAAGGGATGCTATGCTGCTCATGGCTGATCCTTCCTTTGAACCTCATTGACCGACCGGGTGGCACCTACTCAGCGATGACCGGGTTGCGCAGCGTGCCAATGCCTGAAATCTCCACTGTGATCTCATCTCCTGCGGATAAAAAGACCGGCGGTTTTCTTGCGCCGCCAACGCCGGAGGGCGTGCCGGTTGCAATGATGTCACCGGTACGCAGCGCCATGAAGGTTGAAACATAGGCTATCAGCGCAGGGATGGCGAAGATCAGGTCATGCACGCCGGATTGCTGGACAATGGTTCCATTGCGCTTTGTTGTCAGTTGCATTGCGCCCGGTTCAGCCGCATCTTCGGCCAGGGCGATCCACGGACCGATGGCGCCCGAATTGTCGAAATTCTTGCCGGGGCCGAACTGACTGGTGTGTTTTTGCCAGTCGCGAATGCTGCCGTCATTGAGACAGCTATAACCCAGCACGTGGTCCATCGCGTCTTCTTCTGCAATGCGGCGTCCGCCCTTGCCAATGACAACCGCAAGTTCTCCCTCCCAGTCGAAACGCTCTGATTCCTGCGGCAGGATCATGGCCTCTTCGGGACCCACAAGGCTTTCCCGGGTTCGGAAAAAGACCACGGGGCGAGCTGGTTCCGCATGGCCTGATTCGGCCGCATGGGCACGATAATTAAGACCGATACAGACGATGCGCGCGCCCTCTTCCAGTGGAGCAATCAATCTTGCGCCCGATGTGGATCGGGTCCCGTCGCCGCCTGAATCATCGCGCATCAGGGCGGCCAGGGATGAGGCTGATTTCGTAACGGAACCCAGCGGATTGTCCTGATTGTCAAATTGGACCCAGGTCGGGCCATTTGTATTCAGTATTCTTGCTATTGGCATGCCGTTCAAACTCCCCGGTCTCATCATTCAAGCGCGTGTGCCACGCGATCCGTGTCATCAAAGCTACACGCCTGAGGACATAAGCGCTCATACAATTATCGGTTAAAAGCATAACCCGGAGACTATGGGGAGGGCGATGATCAGGAGATGCTGACGCAAGTCCGGCATGTCTACTTTTCTCGCAGGAAGCTGCGCACAACCATCAAAGCCGTACCCGACGAGACAAACAGGCCGAAGGCCGCAGGCAGCCGGAACACCAATGGCGAAAGCTGCAGCGTTTCGCTACGCTCGCCCACCTGATGCATCTCCCAGCCACCCTGGATCATGTAGTAGCCGACGGCTGCAGCGCCCAAACCGGCCAGCAGGTACCCGATTGCATCCAGATAACGTGTGATGCCGGGCGGAAAGGCGGCCGTCAGGAGATCGACGACGATATGGCCGCGCATGGCAAAGACCCAGGCCTGGCCGAGACAGGCCACCAGCAACAATGTTGCGCGGCTGAGTTCGATGATTCCGTAGACGGAAAACAGGCCGAAGGACCGGGCAATGATGTCAACCACGACCAGGACCATCAACACCATCAGCAGGACGCCGGCGAAAAGCCCCATGAACCGGGTCAGCTTCAACCAGGCGGGTGGAAGATCTATGGGTTTTTCTGTGTTCATGCGCGGCGCCTACATGAGCAGTCTGGGAAGGAACAGGACAAGTCCGGGAAAGACCAGAAAGATGGTGATGCGGACGATGTCGGCGAGGATAAAGGGTGTGACGCCCTGAAAGGCGCCCCAGGTCGTGACCTGCGGCACCATGCGGGCAACCACAAAGATGTTCATGCCGATCGGAGGCGTGATCAGGCCGATTTCAATCAGCATGATCATGATGATGCCAAACCAGATCGGATCATATCCCAGCCCCAGTACGATCGGGTATAGCACCGGTGTCAGGATGAACAGGATGGCCATCGTGTCCAGCACCATGCCGAAACCGATCAGCACGACAATGATCAGTGCCATGATCCAGAAGGGCGAAATGTCCAGCGCCTGGACAAATTGTGCAAGCTGCGGACCAATTTGCGCGGCCTGTACGAAATAATCGAAGATCGACACGCCGGCCACCACGAACAGGATCATCGCCGACACCTGGATGGTTTCAAGCAGGCAGTCGCCCAGGCCCCTCAGCGACAATCGCCTTTGCACCACACCAAGCGCGATGGCGCTGAAAGAGCCGACTGCTGCGCCTTCGGTGGGCGAGAAAAAACCGGCCATGATGCCGCCCATGACGATTGTGAAAATCGTCACCACACCCCAGATCTGCCCCAAGGCGCGAAACCGCCCTTTCCAGGGGGTGCGCGGGCCGGCAGGCCCCATCTGCGGGGAGAACCGCATCCAGATGGAAACGGCGGCAGCGTAGAGCAACGTTGCAATGATGCCGGGCAGAAAACCGGCGGCAAACAATTGGCCAATCGAATTTTCGGTCAGAACCGCATAGACGATCATCGGCAATGATGGCGGGATCAGAATGCCCAGCGTTCCACCGGCGCCAATGGAACCGGCGGCCAGTTTGGGTGAATAGCCGAACCGCAACATTTCAGGCACGGCAACCCGGGCCATGGTGGCAACGGTTGCCAGCGAAGAGCCACAGACCGCACCAAAACCGGCACAGGACAGAACCCCGGCAATGGCAAGCCCGCCCCGCCGGTGGCCGACAAAGGCATTGGCGGCGGAAAACAGGCCGGCGGAAAAGCCGATCCGCACGGAGACCAGTCCCATCAGGATGAACAGTGGCAGAACCGACAGGGTGGAGCTGGACAGGGCTTCAACCGGCCCGGTCTGCACCACATAGAGCGCCGTATCAAACCCCAGAAGGGCCCAGACGCCGATGAAACCGGAAAGGCCCAGGGCAACGGCAATCGGCACGCGAAAGGCGATCAATACCAGCAGGCCGGCGATGCCGATAAGGGCTACACTTGCTGAGGACATCGCCGCACCCTGAAAAAACCAATCATCATTCGATTTCGAAACTCCCGTCCATGATACGCACCCGAATGGAGAAATTCCCTTCATTCATCTGCCATGGCAAGACCCGATTTTGCCGAATCCCGGCTTTGTGGAAGGGTTCGCTAAGGGCGATACTTTCGGCGTCGGCTAAGGTTTCGGCCCGGATGATGGCCATGCCGTTGCCGACCCACGGTTGCTGGCCGTCCCGAAAGGCACCGCTGCAAAAAAGAATGCCGCGTTTTTCAAGATCGCCGAGAAATCGCAGGTGGTCGCCCAGCACGTCACCGAATTCCCTGATCGGGTCATCCATGGGTTCGGGTGGATCCATGAATATGGCGTAAAATTGTTTGCGCAACAATTTTGCGCGCAAAGCTTCCTTGTCTTCGCTCATGTGAATTGTCTCCGCGTGGGTATGAACCTGTTGCCGTGTCTTGATCTGCTGCTTTGCCTTATTGTGCGGTATTCGCAGCGATCTCCTCCTGCAGCACGGCGTAAAATTCCCGTGCCGGCATGCCGCGAGCCTCGAGATCGTCCAGCACGCCATTGATGACCGGTTGCACCTTCTCCACTAGAATTGCCTTGTCCGCGTCGCTGAGTTCCGTAATCTGACTGCCGGCCTTTTTGGTAAGGCCGATGGCAAATTCACCCACCTTGTTCCAGCAATTGGAGATGCGCGCCCCCAGTTCCGGGCCGGAAAACTCCTCGTCGATCATTGTGCGCAGGTCTTCCGGCAAACCATTGTAGAACTTCTTGCTGAGGGCCAGAACGCCGACGCTGGCTCCGAAACTGGCCGGGACATGGGCCTTTGTCACCTCGTTGAGACGAAAGGCGGCGACGGTCGCCCAGGGCGCGACGGACCCGTTGATGACCCCGCGTTGCAGATTTTCATATTGCTCGGTCACCGGCATGGACACAGGCGCTGCACCCAGAGCCGAAAGGGCATCACCGACAGCGCTGGAAGAGGTGCGCAGGCGCAGGCCCTTCAGGTCCTCAATGGAATTGATCGGTTCACGCAAATGCCACTGGTTCGGCGATATGACCGCAAGTGCCAGAACATGAACGCCCTTGAATTCATCCGACAGATATTTTTCGAGGTTCGCGTTGAGCACCCGCGCAGCCACGACCTGATCTTCAACCAGCAACGGCAGGCCGATGACTTCTGTCAGCTTGAACCGGCCGGGACTGTAGGACAGTACGGCCCAGGTATAGTCCGTTATGCCGCGCTCGACCTGTTCATACAATTTGGTCGGATTGGCAAAGGCGGAACCGCCGAGGTACATTTCAGGTTTGATGCGCCCGCCGGACCGCTCGGCAATTTCTTCGGCGATTGCCACCGGCCCACAGCGGTTTATCGGGTTTTCGGCGGTGCCGAGAGCGGCAACACGCATGGTCATGTCCGCAGCCATCACCGATGCCGTGCCAAGCAGAACGGCCAGAGCCGTTGCGCAATTCAGTTTGAAAAATCGGTTCATTTCTCTCTCCCTCAATGTTCCGGTGTGCCCGCCGGTGTGCCTGCATGGCCGGTCCCGGCATATTTTGCTCAAAAGTCTTTTCAGGTGAAGCCGTACATGTCCTCAAATGTCCGTCCGGCAATCGGACAAACAAGGGTGTCGCGTTGCCCCTTGCCGTATTGCAACGGAAAACCGTTTCAGATCGGCCATCGGGAAAGAACCCCTGACCGGCCTGCTCGATATTTTCCTCGGCACCGGCATCCAGCAGTGCTCTCCTCGCATCCTCCCTGCCTGCCCCGTGCAGATTTTGCTGCTTGGGGTGGGGGCATTAAAACACCCGCTCGCCATCATGTCAGATGCATAATCGGCTTTTACCTATAATCTGGATGTTATGGGGATATGGGATGCCACCATAATGCAAATGGTATCGACTCGCCCCCAATCCTTATTTGACCCTATGGCGCGTTTTCATCTTTGATATGCGCTGAAACAGGGATTCTACAGGGATACAAGGGAAGAGGCATGACGGTAGCAAGCAATTCACACACGGACGTTCCTGTTCTGATTGTCGGTGCTGGACCGGTCGGACTGGCGCTCTCCATCGATCTTGCCTTGCGCGGCATCGACAATCTGCTTGTCGAGCGTCGCACGCCGAGTATTGTCGTGCCGAAGATGAATATGGTCAATGCACGGTCGATGGAATTTTCCCGTCGCTGGGGGATTGCCGAGGATGTGCGTGCCCAGGGGTCGCCGGACGACCTGCCACTGGATGTCCTGTTCTGCACATCACTGTGCGGCTACGAAATCGCGCGATTTCCCTATCCGTCCTACCGCGAGCGCGGTGAACTGCCCTATACGCCGGAAGGCAGCTGGCGCATTTCGCAGATGTATTATGATCCCCTGTTGATCGAGCGCGCCCGCGCATTCAACGAAGTCACCCTTTGCCACCAGACTGAGTGCCTGTCGTTCGAGGATGATGGCGATCATGTGCGTGTGCGCCTGCGCGATCTGACCGATGGCACGGAACGGCAGGTGACAGCCTCCTATCTGGTCGCCTGTGACGGTGCGGAGAGCGGCATTCGTGAGGCGCTGGGCATTGAAATGCAGGGGCCGGGGCAGCTCAGCCGCAATATCAATCTGTTTTTCACCACGCCGGATCTGGTTGCATTGCATGACAAGGGTTATGCTTGGGCCAACTGGCTGATGGGGGCCAATGGTCAATGGGGCATGATCGTCAGTGTTGATGGACGCACCATGTGGCGTATGTCGATACCCTTGCCGCCCGGACGCGATTCGATGGAGGAAACGGAAGCCTGTGCGCTGATCGAAAAGGCCGTCGGCTGCTCCTTTGACTATGAGCTTCGCGCCATCCTGCCGTGGATTCGCCGTCAACTCGTGGCCGAGCAATATTCCCGAGGCCGCGTCTTTGTCGCTGGCGATGCGGCCCATGTCATGTCACCGACCGGCGGTCTCGGCATGAATACCGGTCTGGGTGACGCGGTGGACCTGTCCTGGAAAATGGCGGCTGCTCTGCAGGGCTGGGGCGGGCCGCAATTGCTTGCCAGCTATGATCTGGAACGGCGGCCGATTGCGGTGAACAATACCGCCGAAGCCGGAGAGAATTTCAAGAAGATCAGGGCCTTGCCCGGTGCTCCGCAGATGCTGGAGGATAGTCCGGAGGGCACGGCCTTTCGGGCGCAGGCGCGTAGGTTCATCGAAACCGGCGGCTACCGGGAAGAATATGAACAGGAGGCAACGGTGCTCGGCTATCGCTATAGCGGCTCGCCGCTGCTGCCCGTCGAGGATGAAGCAGCACACGGGGAGCCGAAGGGCGTGTTCCAGCAAAGCGATCACATCGGCGGCCGCGCGCCGCATCTCTGGCTAAAGGATGGCAGGTCCTCCATCGATGTCTATTGGTCAGCCATGACTTTGGTGACCAATGGCGCACCAGAGGTGACCGCTTCACTACAGACAGCACAACAGGTGGCACAGGCCCTGGCCATACCCCTGCAGATTCTGGAGATCACCGCGCAGCAGGCCGCGGGCCTGTTCACGCAACCCCTTACCCTGGTGCGTCCTGATGGCCATGTTGCCTGGAAGGGTGAGGGCGCAGACTGGCACGCCATCCTGTCGCGGGCAACGGGTACGCCTGTCAATTAGCGGATGCGGAATTCTTCCGGCGTTTCTGGTGGAGGGATTCGGCCACCACAGCAAGCTCGTTCTGCATGGCCTGAGTGGCTGGCGATTGTGCGGTTGTCGTGCGGTGGTAGGTCACGACATCCCATTGCATGGCTTCGCCGGCGATCGGGATTTCGACAATGCGGCCATCGGCAATGTCACTTTCGACAATCATTCGCGGGTAAACGGTCAGCCAGTCGCCCTGATTCATCACCGCCTTGACAGCCACGCTGGACGAACTGAGGATGGAATCACCTGGCATGGACAGGCCATCGGCCAGAAAGCGGCTTTGAAGCCGCAGCCACAGGCGATTGTTTCGCGGCGGCAGCACCCAGCGCTGCTGTGAAAGCTTGGAGAGCGGTATTTTCCCCATGTGGCACAGCGGGTGTGTGTGGCTGGCTGCAATGACAAGATCATCGGTAAACAGATGCGTGTAGGTCAGCGCCGGGTCCAGCGCGTCATCGGTCGGTGGCCCGAGTACGAGGTCGAGCGAGCCGGTGCGCAGGGCGCTGAGCAGGCTGACAAAATTCTCCTCGGCAATTTCGACGCGCAGACCGGGATATGCCTTCGTCAATTGCGCCGCCGCAGTCGGCAGCAACAAGGATGCGCCGATCGGCGTGGTGCCGACCCGCACGGTGCCCCGGTCGTTGCCCTTCAGGGCTTCAATCTCCTCAACCGCATGGCGCAACTCGGACAGCATGGCCCTGGCATGGCGCACAAGGCTCTCACCGAAAACCGTTGGCGTCATGCCGCGCGGCGACCGGTCAAACAGGGTGGCGCCCATATCGGTTTCAATTTCAAGGATCGTGCGGGTGACTGCCGGCTGCGACACGCGCAGCCACTCTGCCGCATGGGTGACGCTGTTGTGGTTGGCCACCGCGACAAGCACTTCGATCTGTCGCAGAGTGAATTTTGTTCGCCGTCCTGTCATGTCTTTTGCATTATCGCTTTTATGATTGAATGGTCTCCATGTTATAGTGGAATGGTGCGCAGGCAAGCCGAATTGTTGGAAAACTGTTAACCATGCGAAGGCTGCATAGGCGCGGGAATTCCAATCAACAGGGGCAAGTTAAAAGCTAGCTATATAGCTTTTAACTTGCCCTCTCCCGTGCTTTGTGCAAATGAGAACAACATGTTTGATTGGGAAGATTTGAGGATGTCGCGGGTGCAGTTCGAAACACTTGAGGTCGTGGTCGATGATTATATCGCCCGCGTCACGATTAACCGGCCTCCGGTCAATGCGCAGAACAACAAGCTGCGTGAAGAGATGCAAATCGTCATGGACAGTCTCGGTGATCGCACGGATGTGCGCGCCATCGTGCTGACGGGGGAAGGCAGAGCCTTCTCGGCGGGCGCCGACCTGTCGGAGCGGCCAACGCAGGATCCGGGCAATTACACCGGACACAATCGCCGGGTACGCGCGAGCTTCGATTGCCTGCTCGAATGCCCCAAGCCGATCATTGCAGCCGTCAATGGTCCGGCGATTGGCGCGGGCTGCGTGACGGCGCTTTGCTGTGATATTCTGGTGTTTTCGCAAAAGGGTTACCTGCAGATGACAGAGGTCAATGTTGGTCTTGCCGGAGGGGTCGCACATGTGCGGCGCCATCTGGGCGAATCCGATGCACGCATGATGCTGTTTACGGCGCGGCGGCTCTATGGGGCCGATCTGCTGCGCATGGGCGTCGCCTCTGCCTGCACGGCGCCCGAAGATCTGATGGAAACCGCCATGGGGATTGCCCGCGACATCGCCAAGGCCAGCCCCTCGGCGGTGCGCGCGGCCAAGGCTTCTTTCCAGATCACCGAGAATCTTTCGGTCTATGAGGGCTATCGTTTCGAACAGGGGCAGACCAAGGCGCTGTCGACCTCAGAGGATACAGCCGAGGCAATGGCGGCCTTTCGTGACAAACGACCGCCTGAATTCAAACCCTGAATGGCCAAAAACATTCCGATGCGATGAATGGAGGGAACATGGCAGAAAATCCAGCAGGTGGAGGGGTAGATCGTCGCCCCACAGTTGCCGTTCTGGGCTGGGTGCCTCCCGATATTCTGAAGGCGCTTTCCATTCGCTTTGATCTGCTTGAAGGCGATGGTCTGTCGGCCCTGAGCGCAGCGCAGCGCGCCGCCATCACCCATGGGTTGACCTCGGCCAAGAGCGGGTTGCCATTGGAGGCAATCAGCGAGCTGACGGGCCTTGCGACCATCGCCAGCGTTGGCGCCGGGATGGAAAATTTTGATCTGCCGCAGCTTTCGGCGCGGGGGATAAATGTCCATCCCACAGCCAATGCCATGAGCGCAGATACCGCCGAGTTTGCAGTGGGTCTGGTGTTTGCGCTGCTGCGCCATATTGTCAACAATGATGGCTTCGTGCGGCGCGGTGATTGGGCAGCGGGCCGCGCGCCACTGGGCTGGCGCATTTCCGAGCGCCGGGTCGGCATCGTCGGGCTTGGCCGGATCGGCGCCAGAGTGGCGCAGAAACTGGCCGCCCTGGGCTGTGACATTGCCTATACGGCGCGCAGCCGAAAGGATGTTGACTGGCGCTTCGAACCGGAGATCGCAGACCTTGCCCGGACGGTGGATGTTCTGGTGCTGTGTTGTTCGGGCGGTGAGGCGACACGCGGTCTCGTGGACGCACATGTGCTCGACCAGATTGGCCCCAACGGCCATATCGTCAATGTTGCGCGCGGCACCGTGGTGGATGAGCCGGCTTTGCTCGAGGCGCTGGAACAGGGGATCATTGCGGGTGCGGCACTCGATGTCTTCGAAAATGAACCGACACCCGACGCGAGGTTCCTGACGCTTTCAAACTGCATCCTCCAGCCCCATACATCGGTTTTGACGCGTGAGAACCGGCGTGATCTGATCGCCGAGCTGACCGGCTTGCTCGATCATTAAAACCTAAAAGCTATCTTATTGATATTTTGAATGGCGCCTGATACCTCTTCATCCGTGATGCTCTGGCAGATATCCTGCGTTTGGTCCGGTCGCCAAGAGCGCGGATGCGGGGTTCAAACGCATTGCGGTGTGAGATGATACCATCAGGATAGCGGCCCTTTGCGCTATGCCTGTTGCCTATGCTTTGTGACCTTGGGAGGCGAAGAAGTCCGGATGCCAATAACCGACGATATGATCCTCGAAGCCACCCAGCAGCTCTATTCCCGGGCACTCAGAAAAGTGCCCGAGGATACAAAGGCGGCTCTGGCCGAAGCAATGCGCAGGGAAACCAATGAAACCGCGCGCCGCACCCTCAACATGCAGTTGAAAAGCGCCGAACTTGCCGAGCGCAAGGACGCATTTGTCTGTTCCGACAGCGGTGTGCCGGTCTACTTCGTCAAGGTCGGCAGCAAGGCCGAGCTGGCCTGTGACTTCAAGGCGTCCATCCGCAAGGGCTACGAAATTCTGGTGGAGACCATCGACCCGCCCCTGCTCAAGCATGTGACCAACCCTTTGACACTGGAGCGCGGCTATCACGGCAAGGACATGCCCATCGTTTCCTATGATTTCGAAAGCGGCGTCGATTATGTCGAGATGGTGTGTACGCCCAAGGCCCTGGGATCCGGGCGTTGGGCCGCGCTTGAACTCTTTACCTTTCCGACCCTTGAGCAAATCGAGACCTATATTCTCGATGTGGCGATCAAGGCCGGAGCGCAGCATTGTCCACCGGTGATCATGGGCGTGGGCATCGGCGGGACATTCGATCATTGCGCCGGCCTTGCCAAAAAACAGACCCTGCGCCCCATCGGCAAAAAGAACGACGACCCGATGCTGGCGGCCATGGAAGAGCGGCTGACGGATGCCGTCAATGCGCTGGGTTTCGGTCCTATGGGAACGGGCGGTGACACAACAGCTCTGGCCGTTCATGTCGATTACTCCAGCGGGCACGGCTTTACCCCGGTTGCCGTGTGTTTCAACTGCTGGATCAACAGGCGGACAAGTGTCCGGATCTGGGGCGACGGGCGGATGGAGTGGGGCGAATGACGGTCAGGGAACACGAGCTTGTGCTGCCGCTGACCGAGAGCGCAGTGCGCAGTCTTGCGGTCGGCGATACCGTCTTTCTCAGCGGTGAAATCTTCGCGACTGCGGGTCTTCCAACCCATGATCGCCTGCTGCGTTGCCTGGATGGAGACGAGGCGCTTCCCTTTAACATGAAGGGCGGCGCATTGTTTCACCTGGGCAGTCTCAACGAAGAAGCCGCGGATGGCTCCCATCACATCATCTACATCAACCCGACAACCAGCACGCGCTTCAATGGTCATATGCCGCGTTTGATTGAAGGCCTCGGGCTGCGCGCCACCGGAGGCAAGGGTGGCCTGAGCGCTGAGAGCGCCGAGGCAATGGCCCGTTTGGGATGCGTCTATCTGTCATTCCTCGGCGGTGGCGCACAGATTATCACGGCGGCCATACGCAAGGTCACGGGCATTGGATGGCCAGAGATGATTTCGCACTATCGCATCGCACGCATTGAGGTCGAGCGGCTGGGCCCGCTGACCGTCGGCATCGACGCGCATGGAAACAGCATCTACGACCTGACCAATGCCAAGGCTCTGGAAAACCGCAGCGCCATTCTTGCCCGCATGAATGCTGCAAGAGCGGCGAACGGCAAGCCGTAACAGGGGGCAATCCGATCATCCTGTCAGACCAATCCGCTGGAGGCGCATGCCGCCGGTGAATTGCCAATGTCACGGATCCAGCACGCGGCACATGTTGCTCTCTTTTGACAAAAAATGCCCTGGTCCCACGACCACAATCTTCTTGCGTGGTCAGTCGAAATATGTAAAAGCTATATAACTAGCTTTTCACCTGACCGGGGCAAAACGCTTCGGTATTCTGGAACAAGGCAGAGGGAGGATCACCGAATGCCTACAATGAATCTGAAGACAATGGGTCGCATTCTTGCGGCAGGGGCCATTGGCGCGATTGCGCTTTTGAGTGCCAATATTGCATCGGCGCAGAATTTTCCGGAGCGTCCCATCACGCTGGTCGTTGGCTTTCCGCCAGGCGGCTCGACGGATGTGGTCGCGCGGATCCTGGGCAAGCACATGACGGAAACGCTGGGTCAGCCAGTGGTGGTCGAGAACCGTGCCGGAGCAGGCGGTACTGTGGGTATCGGCAGTGTCGCAAAGTCCGATCCCGATGGTTATACCCTTGGCGTCAGCGGCGTTGGAGCCTCCATTCTGATCGCCGCAATGGGCCGCGAAACCGGCTACGATATGGACAAGGAACTTGATGTCATTGGCGTGATGGGCACTTTGGGTCTGGTGATTGCCGGGCGCAATGGCCTGGACCCCAAGACGCTGCCGGAACTGGTGGAATATGCCAAGGCCAATCCGGGCAAGCTGACCTACGGCAGCTCCGGTATCGGCACGCCGGGACATCTGGCCATGGAATATCTCAAGAGCATTTCCGGCGCTGATCTTCTGCACATTCCCTACAAGGGAAACACGCCCTTGATGAATGATGTTCTGGGCGGGCACGTGGATATTGCCATGCTGACAACGCCTGGCGCTGCCGAGCAGGTTCGCGCTGGCGGTATTCAGCCTTTCGCGGTGTCGTCGCCTGAGCGTTCGGCGCTGATGGAAGATGTTCCCACTGTTATGGAAAGTGGCCTTGAGGGCTATACGGCTACGCTCTGGAACCTGCTGGTTGCGCCCAAGGGCACACCTGCGGATGTTCAGGCGAAATTGTCGGGCGCTCTGAATGCTGCCATGCAGGATCCTGAAGTGCTGAAGTCCTATGCGCAAAAAGGACTGGCGCCGACCATTACCACGCCGCAGGAGGCCACCCAATTTCTCGCAGATGAACGCGCCAAATGGGCAGGTGTCATTGAAGAAACAGGCATCAAGAAGTAGCAAGATATATGAGGCAGCAGTCGTGCTGCCTCATTTTTTGAAATGAACAGGCGGGTCTGAATGATTACCCTCTCCTTGAGGTTGGTGGTTGCCACACTTCTGCTGGTAATCGGTGTTGCCGCATTCATCATTGCCCTCGGCTACGATTTTGGAACCGCCTTTCAGATGGGGCCGGGCTATTTCCCGGTCGTTCTGTCCGGTCTTCTTGTCCTTTTGGCCTTCAGCGAGATCATATCCTCGCTCCTCCATCCTGAAGCAAACCCTGTGGAATGGCGCCCGATGCTGGCGATCCTTGCCGCCATTGCCGGCTTCGCCGTGGCGATGTTGCTGTTCGGAATGGTGCCGGCCTTCTTTGTCGTTGTCGGCCTCGCCGCCCTGTCGGAAAAACGTTACGGCTGGCTGCCGGCACTTGTGCTGGCCTCGGTCACCTGCCTGGCGGCCTATTTGCTGTTTTCGCGTTTCCTCGGCATGTCCATGCCGCTCTTTCAGTGGGGACTGTGACGGCAATGTTTGAAAATATCCTTCTTGGTTTTGCAACGGCTGCCACACCTGAAAATCTGCTCTACTGTTTTATCGGCGTCTTTCTGGGCACCTTCATCGGCGTTTTGCCGGGACTGGGCTCGCTTGCGGCCATTTCGATGCTTTTGCCGCTGTCCTTCTATCTCGATCCGACGACGGCGCTTATCATGCTGGCCGGAATCTACTATGGCGGCGAATACGGCGGCTCCATCGCGTCGATCCTCTTGAATATTCCAGGCACTCCGTCTGCCGCAATCACCTGCCTCGATGGCAATCCGATGGCCAAACAGGGGCGCGCCGGTGTCGCCCTGTTCGTCACCGCCATTGCGTCCTTCGTCGGCGGCTCGGTCGGCGTCGTGGCGCTGATGGCCTTCGGCCCGGCCATTGCCGTGATCGGTTTGAGCTTCGGTCCCGGTGACTATTTTGCACTCATGCTTTTGGGGCTCGTCGCTGCCGTAACGGTGGGTGGCGGCTCGATTGTCAAGGGCCTCATCATGGTGGTGCTGGGCCTGCTGCTAGGCACGGTCGGCACCGATGTGACCTCGGGTGAATTCCGCTACACGTTCGGCTTTCTGGAGTTGCGCGACGGTGTCAGCCTCGTGGCAATCGCCATGGGTCTGTTCGGGATCGCCGAAGTCGTCAGCTCCATCAATGAAGCCGGAAAGCGCAAGATCACCGAAAAAGTCACCATCAGAGGCATGCTTCCGACCTCCAGCGATATGAAGAAGACCGTCGGCCCGATGGCGCGCGGCAGTACCATTGGCGGATTTTTCGGCGCGCTCCCCGGCGCTGGAACCGTCATTGCAGCCTTTTTGGCCTATGCAACCGAGATCCGGCTTGCCAAAGACAAGTCGCGCTTTGGCAAAGGCGCCATCGAGGGCATTGCAGCCCCCGAATCGGCCAACAATGCTGCGGCGCAGACGGCTTTTATCCCGACCCTGACCATCGGCATTCCCGGCAGCCCCACCATGTCGATCATGCTCGGCGCCTTGATGATTCACGGGATCACGCCCGGGCCGCTGCTTGTTTCGGATCACCCGACGATTTTCTGGGGGCTGATCGCCAGCTTCTGGATCGGCAATCTGTTCCTGCTGGTTTTGAACATTCCGCTGATCGGCCTCTGGGTAAAGGTTCTGCAGTTCCCCTACAAATACATCTATCCGGTGGTGATCGCATTGATCTGCATTGGCGTGTTCAGCATGCGGACAAGCGTCTTCGACGTCGGGCTTGTGCTGATTTTCGGCGCCATGGGCTATCTGTTCCAGCGCATCGGCTATTCCGCCGCACCTTTGATCCTGGGTTTTGTTCTCGGCCCGATGCTGGAGGAAAACCTGCGCCGTGCGATGCTCATTGCCAGGGGGGATCCCTATCGCCTGATCTTCGATCCGCTGACCGGTTCAATCCTGTTTCTTTCGGCATTGCTGCTGGTCTGGGCCATATTCGGCGGGATGCGCAAAATGATCAAATCCCGGCAATTGACAAAAATGCCTTCCGGCGAAGCCTGAGGTCATCATCATCGAATTTTGGTATCAGGTCAGCAGCTTGATATCGACGCGCACCATATCGCCCCGGTAGATACCGTTTGCAATCAGGGCGATCGTTCCGTCTTCGGCCACCGCAACGCGCTGCACATAGGCGATCGGATCGCCGAGCGGGATGCTCAGCAATTCGCTGATTTCCGGATCGGCCGAGCCGATGGTCAGAGTTTGTTGTGCATTGACCACTTTGAGGCCTGGAACGTCGGAGATCAGACGCATCGAGGTTTTCCGGGTAAAATCGCTCTCGTCAATTTTCGCGCAGATCCGTTCGTCGATATAGACATCGGCCAGCAGAAAAGCCTCGCCGTCGCGGCTATGGCGTCGCCTCAGATGCCTGTAGACGGGCGCCGGTTCGCCAACGTCAATGGACACGTCGGGCGGCGTGACGCCGCTTTCAACCGAAAGCACAGCAATCTTTGCGTTGTCGCGCGACATCAAGAGGCCGTTCCAGTCGGTCTGCACCTCGCACCACAAGTCGCGGCGGTTGCGTTTGCGAACGAATGTCCCCTTGGCGCGAAACCGCTCGATCAGTCCCTCTTCAGCCAGAAGGCCCAGGGCCTGACGGATCGTCATGTTTGCAACACCGCATTCATTGGCCAGTTCAACAACGGTGGGAATGCGCGAGTCGATCGGCCAGGCGCCCGTCTCGATGCGCCGCCTGAACAGCGCGGCAAGCTGCAGATAGCGCGCCACGGAGCTCTTTCGCAGAGCCGTTGCTGTCTGGGTGTCGGGACCGGATTCTTGCATGCACGAGTTCCACTTTTGCAAAGACAGAAGCACCCCAGTGTTAGAACGCAAACGCTGGTTGTGCTAGCTAATAATATCTTTGCAGCCGATTGTCATCAAATGGGTCCATCGAATGACAATGCGTTGCGGTGGATTTGCAACAACGGCGAAGCAAAAAGCAACGACCGGCCACGCGAGGTTTTTGCACCGGACGAAGAACCAGCGCTTTGCAGACAGCCGTAAAGGGACAGTCTGCTATACATGTCAGATGTGATGGAAGAGATCGCGGCGCTGGTGATGGTAGAGCCGGTTGATCCTTTGGATGTGCCGGGTTTCTTCTTGTTCAGAGAAAGCATAATCAAACTTGGTGACAGCGAAGAGCGCGGTAACGGCTTAGTGTACAGCAACCCAGAATCAAAAAGGCCCGCCGTAGCGAGCCTGATTGCTTTTACATGAGTGTAGCGTCAAGCTGCAGATGCAGATGGAAGAATCAGCATTGCAAGTTTGGATAAGCCCTTTGGCGTAACCCTGACCTGTTCCGTGATTTTTTCCGATCCATCAGCTCGAAATACCGTTGTGACTTTATGTTCAAGCAGCCCCATGCTGGTCTTTGTTTGATAACCAAGATCGTGACCAGAGCCCGGACGCCGGTATATCCAGCCATGATGGCGCAGATAGTTAAATAGGTCAGTACGCCGAATCTGCAGCGCCTTGGCCGCGTCCGTGATGCATAAAGAACCATCTGCCTCGGAAATACGATCCAATGCATCTTTTGATGGAATCAAATCGCTGATTTGTTCCTGAAGTTTTTGTGTCTTTTCACTATAGCTCAATAGTAAGCCGCGCAGTTGTTTCGGGTCGTTAACGTCAATTATTAGGCCAGCTGCAGACTGACGTTTTAACTCAGACTCTTTGGCATTGAAGGCTTTTATGAAATCCATCATGAATCGGAGCGCTTTCGCTTCAGTAAAACCCATAGCCAAAAGAGTTAAGCCGTCTCTGTCCATTTCGAAATAGCACGTGTTTTCTCCAGCTAAATCTTTGATTATATAAGAAATAAAATTGCGCTTAGCTAATTCAGGCTCTTTTTCAATCAGGTTTTGTATATCTCGCAATACATCGGCATGTCGCTTCCCGAAGTAGGCGGCAACATCCTTGCTATGTGCGAACACTTCACCATTTTTTAAGCTGACCACTGGGTTGCTTTGAGCGTATTCATTTGTCATATAGGTATCAGTCATTTCCGGTCCTTCTAACTTTAACCGTTTTTGATGAGGCCAATAGGCGGATGTCAGGTCCGTTTCTTGACCGAAGGTGGCGGACGGGGATTCGTCTTGCTGGGCTAAACCCCGCCGCCTCACCTGCCAAAGCAGGAATTCAAACTGTTTATTTGTTCACATAACGTTCCACAACCGCAGAATAGCGGCTTTCCCGATATCCACAGCCGCTTGATGTAGCTGCTGAAGCTCCCGAGGCAGGCTTTTACGAAATATTAACCGAATGCATAACTGCTGATACATAATGTAATGTTAACAACTTCTTTACGCAAAGCGCTTTTGCAGAGCTACCAAGCGCAATGCTTTGTGATCGGCATAATTTCGGTTCAGTAAATGTTACCATTCTATTGCAACGCGACTCGTTTTTCGCAGTCAAGGGCATCTTTAAGAAAGCTGTCTTTTGACCATGCAATTTTGATAATTTCTAAGTTATCTGCAGGATGTGCGCGTTAGGCCGTTGATTTTTTCTATTTCTCTTGACATGACCGATTATCGCGGGCGTCCCGCCATAATGATTTGATCAGCCAATTGGGTTTATTGGTATGGACGCCCCAACGACTTCAAAATGAGCCATACCAACTACCGAAATAATAGGCTGCCTTACCTTCTTCAAAAGATGTTAGTTAGATAACCCAAGGATATTCGATATGAACCGCTCCGAGATTGTCGGAGGCTATTTGGTTTAAGTTATGCTGCGATAGCTGGTTCGTCCAGCATGGCGTAGTAGCGTTGTTCAGCTTCAACTGGCGGGATATTGCCGATGGGTTCCAGTAGTAGGCGATTGTTGAACCAGTCGACCCATTCAAGCGTGGCGAATTCGACAGCTTCGAAGCTGCGCCATGGGCCACGTCGGTGGATCACTTCAGCCTTGTAAAGTCCGTTGATTGTTTCTGCCAGTGCATTGTCGTAGGAATCTCCAACACTGCCGACCGATGGTTCGATACCCGCTTCTGCCAGGCGTTCGGTGTACTTTATCGATACATATTGACTTCCCCTGTCGCTGTGGTGGATGAGCCCGCCGCGATGAATTGGGCGACGGTCATGCAATGCCTGTTCGAGAGCATCCAGAACGAAACCTGCATGCGCTGTGCGCGAGACACGCCAACCCACGATGTATCGAGCGTAAACGTCGATCACGAAGGCGACATAGACGAAGCTTTTCCAAGTGGCCACATACGTAAAATCAGACACCCACAGCCTGTTGGGCGCAGGTGCATGGAATTGCCGATTGACGTGATCAAGCGGACACGGTGCTGCCTTGTTGCTGACCGTGGTTCGCATGGGTTTACCTCGGATAACGCCCTGTAATCCCATGCCCTTCATCAGTCGGGCAACGGTGCAGCGGGCAACATCAAAGCCTTCCCGTTGCATCTGCCGCCAGACTTTGCGTACGCCGTAGACGCCGAAGTTGTCGGCAAACACGCGCGTAATTTCAGGCTTCAGCGCCAGATCCCGTTTTGCCCGCAAGGACAATTTGGCTGGATCAACTCGCTTGGCCGCATTGAGATGATAGGTGGAGGGGGCAATCAGCAATACTTTGCAGATCGGCTCGACCCCGTGATTCTGCTTGTGATCGTCGATAAAATCGATCACCTCTTGAACGGGCGGTCGAGCTCCGTCCCGTTGCCCGGCAGGTGATTGCTAAGCAATCACCGAGAGGAGGAGCAAAATACGCAGACGCCTTGCGCAATATTTCATTGGCCTGACGAAGCTCTCGGTTCTCACGCTCAAGAGCCTTTATCTTCTCGGCCGTTTCTGTCGAGACGCCGGCACGCCGACCACAGTCGACCTCAGCCTTCTTGACCCACTCATTGAGCGTCTGTGCTACACAGCCAATCTTCACGGAAATCGAAACAATCGCCGACCACCGCGAAGAATACTCACCCTCATGATCCAGAACCATACGAACCGCTCGGGCACGAACTTCCGGGGAAAACTTGTTCGTTGTTTTGTTTGTCATTGCTCAATCCTCTCAGGAATTTGAGCCTCCGACAATCCCGGGGCGGTTCAGAAGTCCAAAGTGTCTACAGCTGGCCATAGAGTGCAACCAGTTCGACCTGACTGTTCACACTGGTCTTTTCATAAATCACTTTTAGACGCTGGCGGATGCTTGTTGCCTTCAGGCTCATGAGATCGGCAATCATGGCCGGTGTTTTGCCCGAAGACAGAAGGTCAACGGTGCTGATTTCCGAAGCCGAAAGCGCATAGGTCTCCCTCAAATGGAGGTGTTTCAATGCTTCGATACTGGTGCATTCGGTGCGGATGGCGCAGGCTTTGAAAGCCATGAAAAAGTGCCGCAGACTGGGTGGAATTTGAATAACCAGAACATGGGTTGCTTTCGAGCCCTCGTTGAACTGATAGGCTTTGCTCAGTGACATGCCAGGCTCACCTGTCAAAACGGTCCTGAAGTCCGCGTTCAGACTGTCGCTGATCTCTTGCGGCAGCAATGCAGAAAGCCGATCCTGTGTTTTGATTGTTCCCTGCCTGTCGATGGTGAAACATTGATTGCCATCTGCATCAAAGACAAAAACGTCTGAATCGGTTTTCTTGAAAAATTCGGAGAATTCGAAAATGCGCTGATGGGCGATTTCGAAAGCGCGTTTTACAGCCGATTCAAACATTGGCTGAATGGCTTCAATCATCGCGATGTCGTGCTGCGTCAAAGGCGGATGGTCATTGCCGAAATGCACGGTGAGCGGCCAATAACCATTGGGGGTCATGATGCGTATCGTACAGACATTGCCAAAATCAAGCGGCCTCAAAAAATTTCTATAGAAAGGCATTTCTGCCTTTTTCGCCCGATCGGGAAAGACATCATCATCGGTCGCGTAGCCCCGTTGTATCATCAATTCCAGAAGACTTTCACGCGGGTCTGTGAGGTTCCATCCGGCTGAAAGATATTCCGTCAGACCTTGTTTCATCGCCTTTGTGCCCGACATCCACAGGCCACGACAATGGGGATTGGTGGGTGGCAAAAGCGCACCTCTTGCGCCCAACAGATCGACAACATCCTGGCAGACATCATCCCAATATTGCGCGCCGTGGATCGCCTTATCCAGATTATCCTGTAATTTTCCCCGTAGATCTTCCATCGCCCCGACTTCCCTTGGGTTAGGTGAAGTTTCACCCCTGACTGACTCAATGTTCAATCTTGGTAGTCGGTTCGATCTGAATGCATCATGAACGATTTTCCATGAGAAAACCGCAAATCAAAAGCCCCCGATCATCAAAAGCATCGAAAGTCATGAAAGCTGGCTATTTTAAATAAATTATGTATTTCATGGGTTTGTAAAAACCCCCATGGGTGCGATGCCACGCAATTGAGCGCCGACTACCATTTGGCACTTCAATTTCATCCAGCAGGCCAATATCGCTTATGCAGGGACCTGATCATAAGTAATTTGCCTCCGTGCGCGTTAAGCGTTTTCGGCGCAACACGAAGGAATAGTCCATGCCCGAGCGTTTTTCCCAGTCACTGCCACAAAAAACCTTGATCATGCACAGGGCAATCACGTGTCTTGCCGCTTTGGGCGCTGTTTTGCTGATTGCATCTGCATCGCCAACGGGTGCACGGGCGCAGAGCCTGCTGGTCAATGGAGATTTTGAGGCGCAGCCGGTTGGTGTTGGAAACCATGCCTACCAGCAGATTACCGGATGGATTGTAGGGACACTCTATACCGCTTCCAATGGTTATGTTCCGGTTCACCTGAACAAGGGCAATCTGGTTGGAGTCGATGGATCCATCGGAGCCAGCTGGGGCACGCCACCTTCTGACGCAAGCGGCATGTCCGGGGTGCGCCATTATCTGGACAGCATGGGCTCGGCCTATGCATGGCAGCATTTTACGGCACCCTGTTCCGGCCTGGCACGGGCATCAATGGCTTTTTCCTCGCGCAGTATGGTATCATGGGCGATTTCAACAGCAGCGTTTTCCTGGTCGGCGCGTCAGGGCGGGCCTGTCCTGTTGGGTCAGAGCAACGTCAGCCGACCTGACGTCGCTGAACTGATCGCCGAGCAAACATTTGAAAGCGTGTCCTTTAGCGGAGGGACGCCTCCCGATTACTGGACCACGTTCGATTTTACCAAACAGTTGCAGGCGGGCCAGCTCTATACATTTGTAGTCAGATTGCCCGAGAATGCCAATCTGGACAATGCCTCCGTCACGATGGTTGATGTATGTCCAATGACAGCGGCAGAAGATGGCCCTTTGACTCACGTCGCGGGCAGTCTGGTTGATCTCCAGTCCCTCAACCCTGACCAGATCGCCATCACCAAAACCTGCGCAGCACCCGTTGCAGGTATCCAAAGCGGCAATTTGGGCCATGTCTGGAATTGCGAGATTGCTGTCGAAACACAGCAAACGCCTTTCACAGGTTCACTGACCGTCACAGACACACCGACACAGAACTACAGCAACACATCCGGCGTGCTGATTTCGATGGCTTCGGCTGAGACCGGGGTGGATTGTTCCGCTGGACAGTCCTGCGCCATTGATGGCGCCGCATTCGACGGCAATGGCACAATTGACATTCAGACATTCGTTGAGACCACCGGCGACGCAACGTCCTATCAGGCGCAAAACTGTTCCGCCGGGTCCTATGCGTCCGGCGCCGGTCAGTTGCAGGCCATCGATGGCAATTGTGTGCAGGCATCGTTCACACCGCGCCTCGATGTCACCAAAACCTGCGATCCGGTCGAGGCCGTTTCATCCGGCCCCATGACGCTGAATTGTCAGATCACCGTAACAGGCAGCAACCTGCCAACGGGTTCCTACGCCACGGTGCTGGATGGGTTTGGAGCACCATCCGGCTCGGCAAATGTCGTCGGTGGCCTGCTTGGCGGCCCGACCAATATCAGCTCGAACGAGCCCTGGTCCTGTGCGGATAGCAATGCGCCCAGCCCGGTTGGCCTATGCGAATTGTCAGCCGTTGATTTGTTCAACGCCGGCGGAACATCAATTCTCAATACAACATTCCAGTTCGAGGTCGGACCGGATACGCCGCAGGTTGCAAATTGTGCCGTAGAGCAGATTGCACCCGTTTCCATTATCAAGGAATTCGGCCAGAAAAAGAGCAAGCAGGCACTGCCTGATTATTGTGTCGCGATTGATGTGCCGTCTCCGGTTGTCGACACAAAGCTGGAAAGCGTCCGGTTCAGCAAACGCTGCGCGACACCGGTGCAGGGTGTGCATGATGGCGCACAGGGCTATTTCTGGAATTGTTCAATACAGGCGAATGTCCAGCCAACGCCGTTCAACGGCACGCTTACGATAAGCGAAGACGCAAGCAATATATCAAGCGGGCAGGCTGAGTTCGTCAGCGCTTCTCTGCCATGTAATGGCATCGGAACCGACATGCTCAGCTGTGTGGTTGACGGCAACACCATGTCACAGCCGCAGTCTCTGTCTGTGCAATTGTTCACCGAGGTTGTGAGCAACGAAAAGCCGATCAAATGGCAAAACTGCGTGAGCGGTCGTGCGCAATCGGGCGCGTCGACGATGACTTCCGGCAGGACGTGTTTCGAAACGCTGATAGAGCCACCGGTGATCATCAGCACGCCGCCAAAGCTATCGCTGAAAAAATCATGTGTCGGACCAACGGCCTTTAACGATGGCCAGCGCTACATCTGTACAATCCAGGTCAGCAACACGGGTGGTCCGGTAACAACACCGCTCACACTCGAAGAACTGTTCACCAATCTTGCGGGAACACCGGCCACGGACTATCTTTTCGTCTTGCAGGGTTCGACGGGCTGGGCCTGTGAAACAGCACCTTTTGCCAATGGTGCGAATTGCGAAATCTCGCCAGCAGATTTCAACGCCAACAGTGGTCACCAGATCAGCGGAATGTTTCTCATTCCAAACGGTGTTCTGGCCGAACAGGACTTCCGGAATTGTGCGACTCTGACCGCCAATGGCAAGCCCATTGCCAATGTTGAATGCGTCGCAATTGTCGAGCCAACAGGCGAAACGACTTTTGATATTGAAAAACTGTGCAAACCAGAAGGTCCGCGCCGTGAATTTTCCAAGGGAAACTGGGTTCAACCCTTTGCCTGTGCGCTGACAGTAACAACAAATGGCGTGCCGTTTTCCTATCCCATTTATGTGAGCGACGCCATGTCCTACGGCGCGTTCAGCGGAAACGCGCTCGTCGGGCCGCTTTCCTCAGGCGACCCGTGGCAATGTGTGCAACCGCCCTTTGCAGCACCTGGACAGGGCAACCAGCCAGCCTGCGCCATACAGGGCAATGACTTCCCGCACGTCACGGGCAGCTCGACCATCAATTTCACCATGACAGTTCAGGGCAATGTGGCTGATCAGTTCGGCGCCGAGAACTGCGGCAATATTTATACATCCATTCCCGCTGATGGTTCCGAGCCCACACCGCAGGCGCAGAGCTGTGTGACGATTGTTGAACCACCACAGATGGATAAACCAACACTCGACGTTGCCAAAGCCTGTTCTCCGGCGGTGCCTGCTGCCAACGGTCGCGGCCCATGGACCATTCAATGCAGTGTGACGATCAGCGGAACAGATCTGCCTGCCGGGCAGCCGATCCGCCTTTCTGACGAATTGACGGGCCTTGGCCTGAATGCTGCGACGAGTGGTGGTTTCATTCCGGGACCATTTGCCAACAACAATTGCGGTGGAAGTGCAATCGCCGGCGGCATCGCCACAGCCTGTGATCTCACCACTGACGACATCACCAACAATGGTGGCTCCTTGACGTTCCCCTATACGGGCACTCTGAATGGCCCTGGCGGACGCTCATATCCGGGCTTCAAATACCCGCAGAACTGTGCATTCGCATCCATTGCGGGCATTGGCCTGAATGCGCCGGCAAACGGCAAGGTCTGTGTTCAAATTCCCCTTGAGCCCAAAGCGATTGCCGTATTGAACGATAGTGTTCTCATTCCAAATCCGGTTGGTGGCGACGGATCGCCGGTGTTGGATGAAGCAATCGGTGTCCTGATCCCGAACATATTCACACCGGAGGGAGGTGGCGGCGGCACCACTGCGTCCTGCAGCCTGGACACACTTTATGTCGTGGATACCTCCGGTTCCATGTCCTATCAAAATCGCATGAACAATGTGAAGGCTGCGCTTGGCGGTGCCTATGCCGCTTTTGAAGGCAATGGTTCGGCTGCATCCCTCATTTCCTTCAAGTACAACAGTCAGATTCTGGTCAATCCTGCGGAGGTGTTGCCGTCACAAAATCTCTCTCAAATGACCCAGGCTCTCTACGCTGCTGGTGGTACAAATTGGCGAAATGCTTTTCTTCATGCGCGAACAGTCGTCATCAGTGCAACCAAAAAGCCTTTGGTGTTGTTCATCACGGATGGCGCGGGCGGCAATGTGAACCCGCAAATAATTGCTTCGATACGCAATGAGGGCAGTCGCATCATAGGCATCATCATTGGCAATGGCCTGCAACCGGGAAGCCTGTCCAACGTGCTGGGCCCAAATGTGCTGACAGCCAATGCCAACACCCCGATCGATCCATTCACGGCAGATGTCATTGTCATTCCTTCGGTACAGGACTCATTGGCAGTCTTTCAGAAAATCGAGGAGGCCTATTGTCCCGGCAATGAAAAATCGGCGGGTCCAGCATTGCTGGCAGCACAAAAGGCACTCCAGAACATTCCGCTCTCAACCGTAAGCGAGCCAGTTGATGATGTTGTGTTCGACGATCAAGGCGAACAATCGGCAGCAACACCAGGAGTGGGGCCAGGAGTGAGCCCAGCAGCAGGACCTGACCTAGAACTGGTGAAAAAGTCTTCCGGCCTGTGCCGTATTGATCGTGGCAACCAGACCTATCAATGCCCGTTCAATATCGAGATCTCGAACAGGGGAAAAGTCCCCTATATCGGGCCACTCGTCATGGTGGATGATTTTGGCAAAGGCGGTCTTCGTGCTGTCAAATCATCCGGTGCAGGCTGGCAGCTCGAACAGCATGAAAAGATCGGCATCATGGGCTTGCATGGCAATGTGCTGCTGGCGCCGGGACAAAAGACAATTATCAGAACGACTGTGATTGTTGAAGGGCAACGTCGCGGCGGCCAGTTTGAAAACTGCGCTATCCTCGGCGTGCCGGAAGATGATGAATGGGCAACAATGCTTGTTCAGCAGATCATGAATACGCGCGGCATCAATGTGGGTGCAGCAGATGGCAAGAAGGGTCCGAAAACCCGCCGTGGTCTGGCGCAGCTGCGCCAGCAGTTGAACCTGCCGCCGTCCGATCAGGTTGATGATGGTCTGTTTGCGAAACTTGGTCTTTCACGGCAACGCCCCGGAACGCAATCCTGTGCAATGGTGCCATTGCAGCCCATGCAAGCGCCGATAGAAAACCCGGCAACTGGAATTCCCGGACCCGCCCCGGAGTATGTTGCTCCAAAACCGTCTGTTCAGTGCGATCCGGTGACAACGGTGCAACGTGGCAATAGCTGTATCTGTCGTTTCAGCCGCATGCAGCAGGCAACACCATCAAGCTGTGGCTGTATTCGCGGTCATGAACTCATCGCCGGGAAGGGGTGTTTCCGTCCGACAACAAACAATCCGCCTGCAGGGCCAAAACCAGCCGAGCAGCCGGAGACACAACCTCGCCCGAAACCACAGACGCTGGCGTGTGATGCGGTATCGACGCGGCAAAATGGCAATCGTTGCATTTGCAAAATACCTGGCGCCGCCATGGTTAGCCGCACCCAATGCGCTTGTCCTGCCGGGACAAAACTCGACAATAGAAAGGGTTGCATAAAGGTGGATGCGCCGCGGCCGGTGCCTGCAGATCCGAAACCGGCAGATCCGAAACCGGCAGACCCGAAACCGGCGCTGACATGCGATCCCAAAACGACACGAGCACGCGGTGACCGGTGTGTGTGCCTGTACGACAATATGAAAAATCGCAACAGGACATCATGCGCATGTCCCAGCGGCACCCGGTTTGAAGCGGGTGCCGGCTGCATGGCAATAGGCCGCCCGCAAAATCCGAAGGCAGTCATCAAGGAATTGCTTCTGCGCAATCCGCTCAAACAATGAAGGTGCGGGCCTCGGCCCGCATCTGCCAGCCCGCATCTGTTGCGGGTTGGCATGATCAAATGTTTCACACTGAACCTTAAGGGCGCTGGGCCATGATACGAACATTCACAAAAATCGCCTGTCTGACAGCCTTGCTGATGACAGCATCGGCCATGACAACACCATCATCTGCACAGGTTGATAACAGACAGCAGGTCGTTGATATCAAGCGCGGCGACAGTTTGAATGTGCGCATGGGGCCGGGGTCACAATTTCAAGATATTGGTGACATCAAACGCAACCAATATGTTCCGGTGCTCGGTTATGATACGACAGGGCGCTGGGCGAAGGTGTTCTGGCGCAATCGGGAAGCATGGGTTTCCGCACAATATCTGAGCGGCGGTATCGGCGGCCGAAATCTGAACGCCAACAATGCAAGCAATTCTGCGACCTATGCGCCAGGTCTTGGTCCACACATTGTATCCGGCGTATTGGCTGATGATCCGCGCGGCCTGGCGCTGCGCCGTGGTCCCGGTACAAAATTCCAGCTGGAACAATATCTGGGCGATCATGTTGAGGTCTTTGTTGTCTCCAGAAGTGCCAATGGCAATTGGGCCTTTATCAAATTCAGCAATGGCACCGGCTATGTCTGGACCAAATACCTGCAGCCGATTGGTGGCGGCCAATCGGGCGAGCAAGCCAGTAGCGGCAACCAGAACAATGGCGGCAATTCAAACAATCAGAGCGGTCAGGGCGCTGGCGGCGCGCAGATGCAAACCCCTGTGCCTGCGCCCGATGGCCTGCCGCTCCCTGCCGTGTTCAGCGTGACAAATGTTCAGGCCGGTGACCTGTTGAACGTGCGTGCGCAAGCCAGTCCCTCAGCGCCCATTCTGTCTGGCTACCAGCCCAATGCACCCGTCGTGGTTCTCGCCTATCTGGCCAATGGTTGGGCGCAGATCAGCATTGGTGAAACCCTTGGCTATGTGAATGGCAATTTTCTCACCCGCGGCGGCGGTGTGCAAACACAAAGCGGTATGCAGCTCGGCCTGATATGCCGCGGCACCGAACCGTTCTGGACCCTGAAAATGGATGATGACGGGACAGTCACCTATGAATCATTGATCAATGGTGCTGAACAACCTGCATCGCTGAACCTTGCCGCTGCATCCACCATCACCAATTCCTATCCTTATCATTTTGGTGCGCCGCCCTATTCAGGAACAATGACGCAGCAGGTTTGCAGTGATGGCATGTCCGACATTCAATATGGATGGGGCATGACACTGATAAAGCCAAAGCAAGGCGGCGGATGGGAGACCTTGAACGGCTGTTGCACCCTGCAATAGGACATTCTGCTCTTGATGCCGGCGATTTGGCCGAGGCAATCCTGGTTTCAGGTCATAACATTGTTGCTGGAAACAATGTCATGACCGCCTCTCTGTTTGGCCTGCTGCCCCGTCGGCAAACCGTTTCACACTTTTCGGGAAGCGGTAAAGGCGGATTGCGTGCCGTGCGGCTTTTGATTGATAGGCACAAATGGACACGCCGCTGTCAGCGGCAACGAAGCGTGATCAGCGGCCTGTCGGAAATTCACACCTCGGCCGTGACGGGGTCGTAGGCAAGCAGGCCACGATCCATCGCCGGCTTGCGCGTCTTTTCCGGGTTCTGAAGCGCACGCCCTTCTTCCCGTGACAAAAGCTGGACGCCGTTGCCGCGCTCCTTGCGCGATCCCTCGTAGCGCAGCAGCGCCTCGCTGACGTCGCTGGAAGCAGCGAAAGCCCGGCCCAGCAGCAATGCATCCTCAATGGCCAGACAGGCCCCTTGCCCGAGGAACGGCGTCATCGGATGGGCTGCATCTCCCAGCATGCCGACCCGACCGATTGTCCAGTTGGCCAGTGGCTCACGATCCCTCAGGCCCCATTTGAACAGTTGCCCTTCCGGAATTTTGTGAATGAGGTCAACAAAGCAGGGTGCGTATTGCCCAAAGGATTCCGCAAACTCCTGGTTCGTGGCGGGGATGGCCCAGCCTTCTTCTTGCCAGGTTTCCGACTGAGCAACACCAATCAGGTTCATGATGCTGCCACCGCGCAGCGGATAATGCATCAGATAACGTTTTGGTCCGGCGTGCAGGCCGTAGCCAATGTCCAGCACTTGCTCAGGCACGCGTTCAATCGGGATCAGGGCGCGGAAGGCAACCTGGCCGGCAAACGACGGCGCTTCGCCGGGGAACAATTGCGAGCGGATTGTCGAGGCATTTCCATCGGCGCCGATCAGCACGTCGCCACGATCCGTGAAGCCATTGGCGAAGCGCGCCGTGACACCCTCATCATCCTGCTCGAGACCGACAAATTCGTGCGCAGCGTGCAGGGCATCACCATCATTGGCTTGCACGGCTTGCATCAGCAGGCCATGCAGATCGGCACGATGCACCTGCAGTGTCGGCAAGCCGTAGCGCTCGGCAATCGTGGCGTTCAAGATTTCCCGGAGGGTTTCACCCGTGGCGTAGTTGCCCCAGCGCATGACAGGCACGCAGCTTGACCGTGCTTGCAGGTCTTCATCCACACCCAAATCGCGCAGCGCCTTTCGGGCATTTGCGGTGATAACGACACCGGCGCCGATTTCCCGGATTTCTGCGGCCCGTTCATAGACGGCGACTTTGAAGCCACGGCGCTGGAGCGCCAGGCCCGCAGCCAGGCCACCGATTCCGGCGCCGATGACGATGATTCGAGTTTTGTTCATTGAGCGCACTCTTTCAGGGGACTGATTGACGAGATTTGACCGATCCAATCGTGCAAGTCCCGATTGCGGGTGGCCTTGAACACGCGAGCCCCACGGCAGGTCAGGAAGCGTATCGATGCAGGATGACGCTGGCTCATGGACCGGATCCTTTGGTTGACAGGACAGGGGCTGGGGCTTTCCTGCTTTGCATCCGAGCGAAGAAAAAGGTTATCGGAACGGCTAAAAATGCAATGACAATCGCTTCACTCGAGGAAGGCGCAAAGACCGCAGTGCTGGCGCCGATGACAATCGACAAACCAAAGGCGACAATCCGCATCAACCGCCCTCCATAGGCGTTCGGATTTGCCAGGACCTCAGCCAGGATAAAGCCTGCCGCAATGATGGTGACAACGGAGATTGCAATTTCTTGCCAGGTTCCCTCCATCAGCAAAGCCGGGTTGAAGGCAAAGACAAATGGCAACAGATAGGCCGTGATGGCCAGCTTGATCCCCGTGATGCCTGTGCTCCACATATCGGACTTGGCAATCGTCGCAGCGGCATAGGAGGCGATCGCCACGGGCGGCGTCAGCATCGAAAGCAGACCGAAATAGAAGATGAACAGGTGCGCCGACATTTCGTAAATGCCCGCTTTGATCAATGCGGGAGCCAGCAGCACGGATATCACCACATAAACCCCGGTCGTGGGCATCCCGACACCAAGCACAACGGCGAGCAGCGCCGTTGCCAGCAGCAAGGCCACAATGCCGCCACTGGCCGCAATCTTGCCCAGTGCAAGGGTCAGTGAAAATCCAAGACCCGTGACATTGATTGTGCCGATGATAATTCCGGCCAGAGCACTGACCAGAAGCACCGGGATCAATGACCGACCGCTTACCAGCAGGATATTGCCGAGGAATGTCAGCGACAACATCTCCCTTGGCGCGCGCATCAGGTTCAGGGTCAATGCTGCGATTGAGGCGTAGATGGCAGATTTTCCGGGCGAATATCCCTGGAAAAACAGAAACCATATGAGGACCCCCAAGGGGGCGATCAGAGGCCACGATCCCTTCAGGGCGTCCATCACTTTGGGCAGGGTTTCGCGTGGCTCTCCTTCGATCCCGTGGGCGGCCGCATAACGGTCCACCTGCCGGTAAAGCAGATAGTAATAAAACAGTGCCGGAAGAAACGCCGCCACAACCACGTCCCGGTAGCCGACCTGCAGGAATTCGGCGATGACAAAAGCAGTCGCCCCCATCACCGGAGGGGCGATCTGTCCGCCGTTGGAGGCGACGGCCTCAATCGCCGCTGCATAGCGCGATGGATACCCTGCCTTTTTCATCATCGGAATGGTGACGACGCCGGTCGACATGACGTTTGCCACTGTCGATCCTGACAGCGTGCCAAAGAGGGATGATGCAAGGATGGCGACCTTGGCGGGGCCGCCCCGGCGGTGCCCCATCAGTGACAGGGCCAATCGGGTCATCGCTTCGCTACCGCCAACCGCCGTGAGTACGGACCCGAATATGATGAAACCCATGATTTGATTGGCGGCGACATTCAGCACCAGCCCGGGAACGCCATTGGAGTCGCCGTACAGATAAAGAAGATAGCGCGCCGGCTTGAGATAGGCGGCTTCAAAGAGTCCTGGCGCGGCCCATCCGACGAACCCATAGAGTGTAAAACACAGTCCAAGCAGCGCCAGCACCAGACCGCAGTTGCGCCGTGTGACTTCAATCAAGCCTGCAATTGCAAAAAAGGCAGGGACCCATTTTTCGGGGCCGCGTGACGCGGCGGTCAGCATCCAGGCTTCATAGTTCCATGCAAGCCAGAACCACCCTGCAAGGGATGATAATCCCAACAACAGGTCAAACAGGCGCCATCGACGACCCAGCGGATGGGCGAAAAAGCCGCCGAAAACCGCAACGCCCAGCACAACGGCCAGATATTGCTCCGTCAGGAAAACAAAACCCAGTCGCTCCGGGATGTTGAGGATCCAAAAGATCCCCAACACCGGGAGGAGAGCCGTCAAATAGGATGACTTCACAACAACGCTCCGATCGTTGGCGGGCGTTAGTTCAAGGACGCTTCGTGCTTCTTGTTATCTTCGGTCCACATGTCGCGCTCTTCGAAAAAGCGCACAGCAGCCGGATGATAGGGGACCGTATTGGTCGGCAATGAAAGCAGCTCCTGTTTGGCGGCGCGCATCGGAGGGTAGTCCTTGGTGAGTTGCGGCAGAGAGTCGTAGAGCGACGCCAGAATGGCGGTGGCATCCTCATCAGAAAGTGACGCACTGGTGGTCAGATACACATCATAGGCTCCGACCGTGACCGGCTCGGTCACTTCCGGCATACGCGCGCTGGGCGCGACGGTTAACAGGTACATGCCCGGTAGAATGCTGTCGATATTCTCGTCCGTTGCGCCTTCACCCGTGATCGACAGGTAGCGAATGCCTCCGGGGATGGTGGCGTGCGCCTGCTGCGTCAGCGGAATGCCAACGGCGATCCCGGTCGCATCCAGCGTACCTTCGGTCAGCCCGTCCATGCCTTGTTTCAGACCGGCAACCGTTACCGGTTTGACGTCTTCCAGGGACAGGCCGCCCGCCTGGAGAATTGCACGGTTCGCCAGACCGAGAGACGCGATTGAGGAATATTTTGTGACTGTGCGGCTTCCTTTCAGATCCGCCACATCTGTAAATCCGGAGTTCGCTCGTACGGCAAGACCCAGACGCAGAGGAAAAAGCCGGGCCAGAACGCGCATGTCTTTGTTGGCCTCATTGCCGAAGTCGCCGCGATACATGCCGCCGACATCAAGGGCGGAATTCAAACCGATGGAGACCTCTCCTGATTCGATCAATGGAATATAGACAGATGAACCGGAAAAGGGCTGAACGGTGACTTGCCGGTTCAAGCTCTCCTGCAGCGCGGCGGCGATCCCGCTGCCGATGGTGTAATAGAGTGAGCCCTGCGGGTTGGTTCCAAGGGTGATGCGCGCCTGCGCCGAAGCCAGGGTGCAAAACCCGAATACTGCGGCCATCGCGATCGCCGTTCTGGCAAAATTCCGTTTGATCATTCTCTTCTCCCTAAGTCAGAGCGCATCTTTTTGGCGCTTCATCAGAAAAGATAACATGGGCAGAATTCGATTTTGCTGAAATGATGTGCAATATATATGCAGTTGCTTTATGAATAGACATGGCTGCATTGAACCGTTTGACACTTCGCCAACTACAAGCCGTACAGGCCGTTTATGAGGCTGGACGCGTTTCAGCCGCTGCAGAGCGCTTGAACATCAGTCAATCTGCAGCCAGTGTCCTTCTTGGTCAGGCTGAGGACTCCCTGGGTGCGCGGCTGTTTGACAGAACGACGCGATCGCTTGCCCCGACGAAACTGGCTGAGCAAATCATCGGTCTGGTTTCGCGTATTCTCGGTGACATCGATACACTCGGCACCGTCGCGGAAGATATGCTTGGGTTGCAAACAGGACGCGTTCGCCTTGCCGCAACGCCGGCAACCGGCATTGCCCTGTTGCCGCACACGGTTCGGCGGTTCAAATCGGCCTATCCTCATATCTTCATCGGTATGAACGATTGTGCTCCAGATCAGTTCTTTTCCAGTCTTCGTGAAGAGGATATTGATTTTGGACTGGGTGTACCGCCACTGGACACCGGGGAATTTCTCTATCAAACCATCCATGACGACCCCTTGTACTTGCTGTGTCACGACGATCACCGACTGTCGGCGTACAATGCGGTCCCCTGGGCTGAGCTTGACGGCGAGCCGATTATCATTTCGCGTCGCAAATATGGTGTGCGCGAGCAGGTGCTGACAGCCATCCGGAATGCCGGCGGAAATCCGAATGTCGTCAACGAGGTTGGATTTCTCTTCAGCGCCGAATGGATGGTCGCCTGTGGCATGGGTCTGTGCATTTACCCTTCACGGCTGGCCAAAACTGTAACAGACCGTTCTGTTCGGTTGATCCCGCTCACAGATCCGGTCATTTCCCGCAAAATTGCAATTGTCTACAAACGCGACCGGTCCCTGTCACCACCGGCGGCCATGCTGGTCAAAATGCTGGTGGAAGATCTTTCCTGAGAAGGATTTGCACAGGTCTGCCGGATATCGAGACGTGGCCAACAAATGGTCCGCATCAAGAACAATCGGCCCTATTCCGGGCGCATCATCGCGAAGACCTCATCGGTAATCGCATAATCCATATATCCAAGCCGGGCCAGCGGGCGGATGCGCGCCATGTCGAGCATGCCGTCAACGATCACATCGTCACTGATGTAGATGCCAACGACCTCTCCGAAAATAACCTCCGAGCGGACCGTCGTGCCGTCGCGTGCGGTGAGCGGCACCACCCGGTTCAAAATACATTCCAGAGCTACCGGTGAGGCCGCCACCCGCGGCACAGCAACGTTTCGGCATGGCGCTTTTTCAAGCCCGGCCAGTTCGAACTCATCGACGGCCTGATCAACCGCAGCCGAAGAGGTGTTGAGTGCGTCTTTCAGGTCGGCGGTTGCCATATTGACCACGAATTCGCCCGTCGCCTCAATGTTCGTCTGGCTGTCCTTGCGGCCAGCGGACGAAAACATCACAAAGGGCGGGATGCCGGCGACGGCGTTGAAAAAACTGTAGGGCGCCAGATTGGCGACGCCCTGATCGGAAAGGCTGGAAATCCAGCCAATCGGGCGTGGCACCACCAGCGATGTCCAGGGATTATGCGCAAGGCCGTGTGGCTCGCTTCGCGGATCGTAAAACAAGGGTCTCTCCTTACTCGGCCGCAGCGGAAGGAATCGCGGATGGAAGCGAGGTTCGCGTGTCGGGCGTGCTGTTCAATTCCGAAGGTATATGGTCCGGCAAGGGAATGCCATGGGCATTGAGGGTCATTGCCACCATGGAATAATATCCGACAAGTGCGGTTAATTCGACCACGCCCAGGACGCCCCACCGAGCGAGCACGGCCTGATAGGCGGCATCGCCGATACGGCCGTTTTCAAGCAGCTGACGGCTGAACTCGTAGACCTCTCGCTGGTCCTCGACAGTGAATGCGGGCAGATCGCCGACCCGCAATGCCTCGATGATGTCCATGTCCAGCCCGGCTGTGCGGGCTTCGCCGGCGTGGATTGTCCATTCCAGTTCGCTGTTCCAGTGGCGGGCTGTGACCAGTATGGCCAATTCATTGAGCACGGTGGGCAGGCACGTCTCGTAGCGCAGCACCTGACCAAGCGCCTGCCAGCGGTCAGCCAGGGACGGGTTGTGAAGCGCCGCACGCAAGGGTCCGACCAGAGTCCGGCGGGGTCCGCTGACGATCTTGTCGAACACGGCCCGCTGTGCGGCATTCATATCCTGTGGACCGGGAAGGGGAATACGCGGCTCACTCACTGGCTTTTCTCCCCGGTTAGACCAAGCATGCGCATGACTTCGTCTGTGTGTTCGCCCAAAAGCGGTGGCGCGTGATCAAATGACAGTGGCGAACGCTCAAAGCGCATCGGACTGATGACAGAGGGAACCGTGCCCGACAAAGGGTGCGGCAGGTCGCGCAGCATCTGCCGATGTTGCACTTGCGGATCGGCAAACACCATCGGAACGGTATTGATTGGCCCACAGGGGACCTTTTGGTCGCCGAAGATTTCAATCCACGCGCTCAGGTTCTTTTCGCCAAGCCGTGCGCAGATCAGCGGATGCAAGGTGTCAAGGTTTTCCACGCGCGCGTGGTTGGTGGCATAGCGAGGATCCGCGGCAAGTTCGGGCTGCCCGATGGCCTCGGCAAATCGGACAAATTGCTCATCGTTGCCGACGGCCAATACGATATGCCCGTCGCGGACAGGAAAGACGTCCTGCGGCTGGATGTTGGGGTGTTTGTTGCCCCGCCGCACCGGTGTTGTTCCGGACACAAGGTGATTCATGGCCTGATTGGCCAGCATGGCCGTCGCCACATCCAGCATGGCGACGTCGACGGTATCGCCCTTGCCGCTCTGGCTTCGTTCCGCCAAGGCGGCCAGCACGGCGATCACCGAATACATTCCGGTCATGATGTCGATGATCGGCACGCCAACCTTCTGCGGCCCTCCTGCGGGCTCACCGTCCGGCGCGCCCGTGATGCTCATCAGACCGCCCATGGCCTGTATCATGAAATCATAGGCGACATCCTTGGCCCGTGGTCCATCCTGACCGAAACCGGTGATCGAGCAGTAGATCAGGTTGGGGTTGTCTTTCCGCAGATCCTCGGCGCCCAGACCGTAACGTTCCAGTGTGCCGACCTTGAAATTTTCCAGCAGAATATCCGACCGGGCGGCCAGCGCCCTGATCGTCGCCTGACCCTCGGGCGAGGCGAGGTCGATCTCGACCGATTTCTTGCCGCGGTTGACCGACAGATAGTAGCCCGACTCCTCGGTATCATTGCCATCGGCATCCTTCAGGTAGGGTGGTCCCCAGCGGCGTGTATCATCGCCGACTCCGGCTCTTTCCACCTTGATCACCTCGGCGCCGAGATCGGCGAGGATCTGTCCTGCCCAGGGACCCGCCATGATGCGCGACAGGTCGAGTATGCGAATGTGTTTCAGGGGTCCGGTCATCAGCTGGTCTCGTATTTGAATGCAATGGTCTTGTCGGCAGCATTGGCAGGGCCCGTGTCGTCGTTGACAATGGCGGTGGCCGCGACACAGGGGCGGGTGGTGATCGCCTTGTACCAGGCAGCCAACCCCGGGAGCGCAGTCCGCCAGCCGCAATCGGCATAACGGAAGTCCAGTTGTCCAAGGGCGCAGACCACTGCGATATGGCCAAGGCCGAAGGGCACCCGTGAAAGATCGGCGCTCTCATTTTCCAGTGTTTCAAGCGCCGCGCGGGTCTTTGTCTCGAAGGCCGCGAGGATGATCGGGTCGGCGTTTTCCCCGCGCCCCCGTTCTGTCCTCCACAGCAGCAGAATATCCGTCAATCCGTCGCCCAGAGCCTGCCAGCGCAGGTGCTTGAACCGCGTCGACAGCGCCAGCGGCAACAGATCCTCGCGTTTGGACAGGGTGATGAGATACTCGCAGATGACACGGGAATCAAAGAGCTTCACGCCATCTGCCGTGATCAGCACCGGAATCTTTCCAAGCGGATTGTCCCTGAGTATGTCCGGGTTTGGCGGCGCGGCGAAAACGGCTACCGAGCGGATTCGTTCGACCTGCTGCGTCAGGTTGCATTCTTCCAGAACAATATTGACCTTGCGCACAAATGGCGACCTTGGAGACCAGTGCAGCTTCATGTCATGACCCTTGCAATCTTGGCGCGATTTTTGTCCAGGAAGGCGCACAGAACAGCGGTAAAGGCTTGCGGCTGCTCGAAACAGGGCACATGACCGGCCTGCGCGATGATCTGCAGGGTTGCACCGCTGATCACGGGTTTGAGCTTCGCAGCCATGCTCTCGGGCATCGCACCATCCTCGGCGCCGGCAACAAGCAGTGTCGGACAGGCAATGCGCGTCAGTTCGCCGGCAAAATCATAGTCCATCAGTGCTCTGGCGCAGGCCTCGAAGCCATCAAGGGGGGTCGCCGCAATCATCTCGATGAGACGCGCGCGGGTAGGCCCAGCGGCCCCATCCGTCAGCCAGCGATTGGCGGTCTCGGAGGCAAAAGTCTGCATGCCCGATGCCTTCGCTCCTTCGATCCTCTCGGCCCAATTGGCCGCGCCTCCGGGCGCCGTTTTGGCCTGCCCATCGCACAGGACGAGTGCTTCGAAACGGTTGGCTGCACGTCTGTGGGCCGCAAGCCCTGTCGGCACGCCCATCGACAGGCCGACAAAAGTGGCGCTTTCCACCGATGCAGCGTCCATGACAGCAAGCAGATCGTCGCCGAGGTCATCGAAGTTGATGGGCGTTTGCGGCAGACCGGATCGGCCATGGCCTGCCTGATCGTAGCGCAGGATACGGAAACGGCCAGCCAGGGCGGCCACCTGCGCATCCCAGACCGTCATATCTGTTGCAAGCGAATTGCTGAAGACGATCCATGGCGCATCGGCGCATTCGGCCGTCACGGTTTGCGCATAGAGGTCGTAATTCTTGCGCGCGACGCGAAGAATTCTGGGGTCGCCAGCGCCTATTGTCATCCTTGCCGCCTTACGTCCTTGTGTAATCCATATCCCATCGGGAATCTCTCCTCGTATCGGCCAGATTCATGCTTTGATGATGTTCACCGATTAAAAGCTAGTTATATAGCTTTTCGGAAAATGCGCAATTGGGATTTTCGGCAAAGGGCATTGTTTGCCCCATCTGCTGATGGTTCTGCGCGCTTGCCCGGATCAGGGCGGAGCATTTCACCCAGGGTCTCTGATCCCGAGCGCGATAGTGAAATTGCGGAAAGATGTCCAGAATTCCCAGGGCTTCATGCTGACCTTGTTGAGCTTTCCGGATGCGAAAACTGCGCGAACCCCTGTATCAGGCTCCAATGCATCAACTGCGCGCGCAGCGCTAAATCAGGTGCATCCGATGCTCCCCAGACCAGTCCTTCCCAAACGCCGCGAAGAATGGCAAATCAGCTGGCCTGTTTCGTTCCCAGATAGCGGAATGTGCCTGTCCCGGTGGCGACGCATTGACCGCTTTCGTCCCGCACTTCACCTTCGGCAAAAAATACCCTGGTGCCGCCACCGGTCATGCGGCCTTCGGCAATGAGAAGGGGGCCGCGCGCCAGCGCCAGAAAGCTGACATTGAGGTTGAGTGTGACAGCCGGGTGCATCGGCACGCCCGTCGCTATGAAACATCCCGCCGAGCCCAGGGCCGAATCGAGCAGCGCAGCATAAACACCCCCATGGGGAACGCCCCCGGGATTGTTGTGTTTTTCGCCCAGTTGCATTTCAAAACAGGCACGCCCCGTTTCAAAAGCCGTCATGCGAAAACCCAGGAGGTCTTTGAAGGGGTATCTGTTGTCTAGCAGGCCTGGTGATTGCATGGTGTTCATCCTGAACCAATCGGGTTTTGATAAAACCACGTTGCTGGTGTTTCTGTTTGTCCTATATGCTCGCGATGGCGAGGTTCTCGACAGCCTGGAGCAGGCGTGGACCATAGTGATTGATGAGATTGTCCTCGCGCGTGAAAAAACTGAAGCCGCCGACATTCACTGCGAAGACGCGCTTTTTGTCCGCCGACAGAAAAGGTGCGGCAATGGCGTTGATTCTGGGGTTCCAGTCTCCGAACGATGTACAAAAGCCGTATTGCGCATAGTCCTGGCGCGCCTTGTCCAGCCCCATGCGAAGCCGTGCCGTCAAATCGTCCGAAGCCTTTTCGCAAAGGCGGGCCAATATCTGTTCCTGTTGATCGTCAGGCAGCGCAACAATCACGGCGCGCCCGATGGCGCTCGTCAGCAGCGGCACCTTCGCACCCAGATGAAAGGTCATCGCCATGCCTTCGCTTGAGCCATGGGTCGCCAGATAGACGACGCTGTCTCTGTGCATCTCGCCCAGAGCGGCGGCAATATTGGGGTCGTCGTCCCTTGCGAGATATTCCAGTTCGTCTGCGGCGCGATCTTTCAGGCCGGTGGCGGCGATGACGGACAGGCCCAGAGAAAGGCCTTCGACACTCAACTGATAGGCGCCATCCGGCTTGACCTGCCGCAGATATCCCTGTTTGCACAATGTATAGGCAAGGCGCGATACCGTCGCCTTGGGCAGGTTGGTGCGCAGCGACAAATCAGCATTGGTCAACAGGCGTTCCTGCGGGCTGAAGCATTTGAGAATTGCCAGCCCGCGTACCAGTGCGCTGACCTGTTTGGGGTCATCTGCGGGCAGTGACGTGGTGGCATTCTCGCGCATATGGGATTCTCGACTTTTGAGTTTTATGCCTGGCAAATGCTTGCGGAGCGTGGTTGAACGCGTATGTTTCGTGGCTCAATTCTGCCGTCGCAATGATCGCAAAAGTAGTTTGCATTAAGCAACTCCTGGCATGAATGCAACCGCATTTCAGGCGGAGGGTTGGCGTGGTTGCACCAGCGGTCGCCCCATTCGGCAAGCGATATCAGCAGCGGAAAGAACCCGTTCGCCCGTTCTTTTGCAGCATATTCGATACGCCGGCCAACCTGTGTGCTGTCGATCAGATCCAGCGCCTCAAGCCGCTCGATGCGCTCGCGCAATACGTTGGCGTTCAGGCCGGTCTGGCGTGACAGGTTCTGCAGGTTGAGGGGCTGTCGCAGCAGGTGAAACAAAATCTCGTTGCTGGGTGCATCACCCACCAGAGAGGCCGCAATGGCGCCCTTGTCGGATGACGATTTGCCGGCTGTGACCGCTGCGCCCTTGCGGCGCTTCAACCGCGATTCATGTGCTTCCTGCGGTGGGTCGCTGGGCTGGAAGGTCACGCTGTCCGGGGTCGCCGGTTGCCGGCAATGACGGCATCGGAAGGTGGCGCCAAGCACCTTTCCGCAGGACGTATGAATGAGATCGAAAGGCAATACATCAATCTGGGCGCGATGGGCCTCGTGCCAAAGCCAGACGGAATACATCACATTGTAAAGGTCCAGCGCCTTGGCGGTCATGGCATATTGCAGGCTTGTCTTTTTTGCCGAAATGGGTCGCTTGTAGAGCAGCTCGTTTTCGCACAGATAGGTCAGGCGCTCGGCCAGCGTTTGTTTGGGGATGTTCAGGTTTTTCTGAAATTCCCCGAATTGGCGGGTCCCGTTGAACCCCTCCTTGAGGATCAGCATGGTCCAGGATTCACCGATGATTTCCAGGGCGCGACTGAGCGATGTCGCCACGCGCACCTGTTTTTGGACCTCCTGTTCGCTCACCCGGTCATATGTCCTGTTTGCCAATGTCTGCCATGTCGATATCGCGGTTCATGCCTGTACCGAGTGTATCATCCGATTGGGCCCGGTCACCCCAGATCTCGGAGCCGTCAACCCAGGTTGTGTGGAAGCCGATGGATATGCGATGCGGAATTTCCACCTTGGCAATGGGTTTTGTAATGTCATCGGCGTCAAAGATCAGGCAGGCCGATGTCCAGTCGTTGCTGTCGGTAATGAATGTGACGGGATAGGCTCGGGTTTCGCTGGTGTCCCTCTGGGTAGATGAACTCGCGGCGACCGGCGCTTCTGTTCCGTAGACCCCGTCGCCATATTCATAGCGCTGCTGCGCCCCCGTCTCCAGGTCATAGCGGACCAGCCCGTTGAATGTCTGGCATTGGCCTTCAAGCGTGCCATCCTGCGCCTCGGGGATGATCTGATTGAAGGAATAGCGGGTCTTGCGGCCAAGCTGGTGTGTGTTGACCGTTGGAAATTCGCTGTTCAGCTCATCAATCATCGCCTCTTTGACGGCGCCGGTCTTCACGTTGAAAGACCAGCGGTACATGACGTGGCTGCGCCGACGATAGGCCATCATCGATGCGAGATGGTGGTCCTTTGCATGTTTGACCGGCATCGGGTCCTCCTGCCGGCAGCCGACCATATGCACCCAGTCGCCCTCTTCCCAGCTGTTGGAAATATGCAGGATGTAGCAGGGCTCGCACTCGAACCACTGCACCGTGGGTGAGCGCCCAAACCGGTCGATCAATCCGAACCGGGCGGGTTGATCACGGTGAAAGCCCATGACGCGCCGCCCATGCGTGCGCAATATCTCCGCATCGTGATAAAATGGCAGGTCATGCAGGATGGCGTAATTTTCCGTCAGTCCCATGTCATGGGGCGAGCGGGCGCCATCAAGTTGAATGTCGATATCGAACTTCAGATTTCCCGAAGCGTCGGCCATGCCGTAGCTCATGTAGGGTGGCTTGTCCTGATAGTTGAAAAAGAACATCTCTCCCGTCCAGGGATCTGTTTTGGAATGCGCAGACAGGCTGTGCTTCAGGGCGCCGCCCAGAGTCTCGCGCCCCGTTGTCTCCAGCGTCAGCGGATCGACCTGATAGGGATCGCCGGACATGTGCCAAAGGGAAAGCAATTTGCCGTTGTAATAGATTACATCCGTGTTCGACACGTCCTTGATGGGAAAGCCGGGCAGGCGAAAATTATAGGGGCCGGCGACGCCGGGCCAGATTGATTTGCCGGCGATATCTTCAGCAACAAAGGCTGCGTTCTGCAGCCATTTTTGCCGAAAAGAGGCTTTGCCATCGCGAAAATAGATCGCCCGCAACATCGCGTCGCCATCATAGTAATGGTATTTGTGATTGACCGGTTCGAAACGCTGAGACGGGCCGTTCATCACATAGGCACCACACAGATCCGCCGGGATTTCACCCTCGACCTTCAGGTCTTCCGCCTCATATTCCCTGTTTGTCGGTGCAAATGCGCCGTGCAGATAGGGATGGTCGTAACCCCATATCCAGTCCGGGGCATCCGTCGGCGGCGTGCCGTCCGGCGCATACATGCGGACATTTGCCTTTGTGACCTCAAGAGACGTTTCTTCGTGCGACATCCGGATACCTCGAAGTTAATAACTAGACCAAAATATAAAGTTTTCACCACCAAAGCAAGGTGTTTTTGTTTCCAGGAGCGATTTATCGCCGCCAATGTTGGGTTATATGTTCCATTTTTTTTCCACTTGACGATTAAAACGGGACAAAATATAGCTTACTCAGGAAATTTGGTCTTGTTATTAACTTTGGGGGTGCGCTTGCAAAAACTGGTCTTGATTCCCGGATTGCTTTGCACACCGTCTGTGTTCGATTCTGTTGCTCCTGCACTCTCATCCGAAACCGTCAGGCCGTCCCTGTTGGTTTCCGATGATCTGACGGCGATCGCGCGCGATCTTTTGCGTGTCGCGCCGGAGACATTTGCCGTGCTCGGCATGTCGATGGGAAGCTATCTCGTTTTCGAGATGTTCCGGCTGGCGCCGGAGCGCATCAGTGCCATGGTGCTGATTGGCGCCAGCGCGCGCAAGGATACCGATGAGGCCGCCGAAAGGCGGCACAAGGCCGTCCGCTGGGCGCAAAAGGTCGGGATGGATGCGCTCATTGCCACCATGCCCGGAGCCATGTTGGCAAAACAGTCACAGCAGGACGAAAAAATTGTCACATGTCTGGCCGATATGGCCCATGCGGTCGGGCTGGATGCGTTTGCTGCCCATCAGGCGGCTTTGGCACGGCGGCCCGATAGTCGCGCAACCCTGCCGGTCATCACGTGCCCGGTGCTGGTTTTGACCGGCGAAGAAGACCAGGTGACGCCCGCTGAGATTGCCCAGGAAATTGCGGACAATGTCGCCCATGGCAGCGCCTTGCACATTCCCGGTGCAGCGCATCTTCCCGTGTTGGAGCAGCCGGATCCTGTTGCCCGTCACGTCAATCAATTTCTTCAAGCGGCGGGAGGTTGATATGACCCTGCAAGACCAGTTGAAAACGCTCAGACTGCCGGCATTCGCCGCCCCCATGTTTCTGGTTTCCACCCCCGAATTGGTGATTTCCTGCTGCCTTTCCGGCATTGTCGGAAGTTTTCCGGCGCCCAATTTGAGGACTGCCGAGGAATTTGGCGCCTGGATGGCGCAAATCAAATCCTCTCTGGAAAATGCAGCCGCACCGGGTGACTGGAATGTTGCGCCCTGGGCCGTCAATCTTGTGACCCATTCGACCAATGCGAAGTTGCCGTCCTATCTCGAACAGGTTTCCATCTATCAACCCCCCATCGTCATCACCGCATTGGGCAGCCCCAAGCCCGCGATCCCCGTGGTCCACGCCTACGGCGGCATTGTCTTTGCCGATGTTGCGTCCCTGCCCATGGCGAAAAAGGCCGCGGCTGCCGGTGTTGATGGGCTGGTTCTGGTCTGTTCCGGCGCTGGCGGGCACACCGGAGAATTGAGCCCGATGGTCTTCGTCGAGCGTGCGCGCCAGTTTTTTGATGGATATATCGCCCTTGCGGGCGCAATCAACACGGGCGACGCCCTTTTGGCGGCGCAGGCGCTGGGGGCGGATTTCGGCTATCTGGGCACCAGCTTCATCCCCGCCGTTGAAACCATGGCGTCTGCGGAATATCAGCAGATGCTTGTCGATTGCGGGCCTGAGGATCTGATGGTCACACGGGCCTTTACCGGCGCCCGCGCCAGCATGCTGAAGCCTTCCATGATCAATCAGGGGCTTGTGCCCGAAGAACTCGAGTTCAAGGTCGCCAAGCTGAATTTTACCGGCAGGGACGGTGAATCCGTCAAGCCCTGGAAGGGTATCTGGGGCGCAGGGCAGGGCGTCGGCCGCATAGAGCGCTGTGAACCCGCTGCCTCGATTGTGGATCGCCTGTCCGTTGAATACAAGGCGGCTTGCAAACGCATGAAAGAGATTTGCGCATCATGAGTAAATTCACCATTCCACATGAAAGGGCAGAGCGATTCCGGCAGGAGGGATATTGGGGTGATGTGACGATTCCTGGGCTTTTCAGGCAGAATCTTGAGCGCAATCCCGATGCGATTGGTCTTGTTGATGCGCCCAACCGGCCGACGTTCTTTGAAGGTGCGCCCCGGCGCTTGACCTATCGGCAAATGGACAGTGAAATTGCCCTCTATGCCAACACTTTGCGCGCTGCCGGTCTGGGCAAGGGTGATATCATCGCCACGCAATTGCCCAATATTGCCGAAATGATCCTGATATATCTGGCGATCTCCAGGATTGGCGCCATTTTGAGCCCCATATCCATGTCCTATCGCGCCAATGAGTTGCGCGGCATGCAGGACATTGTTGATTTTGCGGCTTTCATTGCCGTTACCAAATTCAAGGACCGGGCCTTTCTCGCGCCATTGATGCCCGCGCTGAGGCCCGAAACAAAGGTCTTTTCTCTCGGCAGCAATTGCCCCGCCGGAGCAACACCATTTGAATGGGTCGTTGAACAGGCAGGCGCTTCAGAGATCGAAACCTCGGCAGACGATCTTTTTGCCGTGTTCTGGACGTCCGGCACAGAGGGGCTTCCCAAGGCCGTGCCCAAGACCCACAACAATATGATGGCCAGTTCGCAGGGCGCCTATCGGCTGCTCAGTCTGCGCGAGGGCGCAAACGTGCTGGCGCCCTTTCCCTTCGTCAATGCGGCCGGCATGGGTGGTTTGATGATGTGCTGGATGCGCAGTGGCGGCGCTCTTGTCCTGCACCACCCTTTCGACATCGAGGTCTATCTTGAGCAATTGCGGACCTGCGACGTGGATTACACCATGATGGCCCCGACCCTGCTCGTCTACGTCAAGGACAAGTCGGAGGATCCTGATCTCTACGATGCCCTGAACAGGCTGACGGCCATCGGCACCGGATCCGCACCACCCGATCCCGAGATCTTTGACTATTTCCAGCAGCACTTCGATATCCCCATCGTCAATTTTTTTGGCTCCAACGAGGGTGCACAGCTCTGTTCAAGCAAGGATGACGTGCCTGATGCGCGGCTGCGTGCCCGGTTTTTCCCGCGTGACGGCGACATCAACTGGGCCGGTCATGCGGACAGGCGAACCGCCAATGGCGGCTATTTCAAGCTGATTGATCCGGAGACCGGTGCAGCCGTCGTGGACAATGGCGCCTCGGGTGAGATGTATATCGATGGTCCGGCGCAAATGCCGGGCTATTTCACCCGGCAGGGGATGGACCGCACCAAGTTCGATGCGGACGGGCTCTTCTCGACAGGGGATCTGTTTGAAATATCGCAAGATGGCAGAATGATCCGGTTTCTCTCACGCTCACGCGAACTGATCGTGCGCGGCGGGATGAAAATTGCACCTGTTGAACTGGATGCGTTCCTTTCCGGTTTTCCCAATGTGCGTGAAGTGGCTGTGGCGCCCTACCGCGATGAGACCATGGGCGAGAAGGTCTGTGCCTATTTTGTAATGAACAAGGGCGTCCAGGTCACTTTGAAAGAAGTATCGGCCTATTGCGATCGTCACGGATTGGCAAAATTCAAATGGCCGGAGATGTGTATCCAGTGTGACAGCCTGCCGAAAACACCGCTTGCCAAGATTGACCGCAAAGCCCTGACTGCCGACCTGGCCGGCAGGCTTGGCGCGACAGAAACTGCCTGAAGACAAGACCTAAGTGAACAGCAGCCAATGGAGGAAATTATGCTGAAAAAACATATACTAAGGGCACTCATGTGTGCAGCCATCGGGTTTGGCGGCACGAGTGCAAACGCCAAAGAACTGGCATTCTCGATTTTTGTGCCGGCAGCCTCACCAACGGTTTCGCGCGTTTTCCAGCCCTGGGCGGACTGGTTCAACGAGCAGACCGCTGGTGAAGATGTCAGCGTCAAGCTGTTTGCCGGCGGTTCACTTGGACGCAATCCCAAGGCGCAGGCGCAAATGGTTGCTGATGGCGTTGCCGATATGGCGATAACCGTTCCCAGTTACACGCCGGGTGTTTATCCCGATTATGACATTTTCGAACTGCCGGGGTTTGCCACCACGGTGGAAGAGGGCTCCGAGGCCGTGTCCGAACTGCAGGCCAGCGGTGCATTGCGTGGCTATGAAGACTACTATGTGGTCGCCCTTTATACATCGGGCGCCTACATGCTGCATTCGAGCAAGCCGATCGGCGGCTTTGACGATATCGCAGGTCAGAAATTTCGCGTCGCCGGACAGATCCAGACCGCAGTTGTCGAGGCCCTCGGCGGGGTTGCCGTGGACATGTCCGCCACACAGATGGCCGAAAATATCGATCGCGGTCTCATTGATGGCGCCATGTCGGATGCATCGGTGGCCAAGACCTTCCGTGTCGCCGATGTTGCGCCGAACCATTTCAATGCCAATCTCGGGGTGCTTGTCTTCGCCATCATCATGAACAAGGACGCCTATGAGGGGCTTTCCGACAAGGTCAAAGAGGTGCTGGCACAAAGCGGCGACTTCATGCGCAGCAAGCAGTACGAGTTCTACGGACCTGCGATCGACGCCAATCTGGCCGCATGGGATGCTTCACCGGACCATACGGTCGTGACACCCAGCGAAGAGGACAGGGCGAAAATCACGGAAGCTGCCGCACCGGTCATCGACATGGTCGCTGCCAATGTTTCTCCGGGTCTGGTTGACGCCTATCGCGCCAAGATCGAAGAGATCCGCAACCGGTAGAATGAACTGCGGGCCGGGACTGTTCCCGGCCCGGCCTCAAGGGGGAGAGCAAGATGGACTGGCTGGAAGACAAGCTGACCCTGGTGACGCGCACGGCGGCGATACTGGGTGTGCTCTTTTTGCTCATGGTGGCCGGCTTGTCGGCTTTGGATATCATCGTGCGCGAGATAAGCGGCAGGCCGATCCGCGGGGCGGGCGATATCGCCAAATTGCTGACAATCATCATCATCGCCTCCAGCTTTCCCGCCGGTTTGCTCGAACGCAAACAGGTCGAGGTGCGCCTGCTGGGCGGTCTTTTGGGTCCGAAGATGAACCGGGCCATGGATGTCTTGGGCACGCTTCTGACGGGCGCAATGTTTCTGCTGATTGCCTACTACGTTTCGATCTACGCCGGAAAGGTTAGCCGGTCACAGGAATATTCAATGGTTCTCAACATCCCGGTAGGGCCCTGGTGGTGGGCTGCGAGCGTCTGTTTCTGGGTGTGTGTGCCCGTGCAGCTTTTTGTCATCCTGTCTGAGCTTGTCGGGCGCAAACGCACAGAACCGGGGAGTTAGAAGACCATGGAACCCTACATCATCGGATTGCTGGGAATGGGCCTTATGCTGCTCATGATATTCATTCAGGTTCCCATAGGCGTCTCCATGGGGATCGCCGGTGTCCTGACCTTTGGCATCATTCGCGGTGACTTCGGTCCGGCCATGACACTGTTTGGCACCGAGACCGTCAGCAAGGTGGCGAGCACCGAGCTTTCGGTGATTCCCCTGTTTTTGCTGATGGGAGCCTTTGCCACCGTCGGTGGCCTGTCCAGTGATCTTTATCGCATCGCCAATGCCCTGATCGGCAACGTCAAAGGCGGTCTGGCACTGGCAACCATCGGCGGATGTGCCGGGTTCGGGGCCGTGTGCGGCTCTTCGATTGCCACGGCAACGACCATGACGCGCGTTGCCCTGCCTGAAATGATGGCGCGGAACTACTCGGAAAAACTGGCCACCGGCTCCATCGCCGCCGGCGGCACCCTTGGCATGCTGATACCGCCATCGATCATACTGGTGCTCTATGGCGTGCTGACAGAACAATTCGTGAAAACATTGTTTGTGGCAGCGCTCGTGCCTGCCGTCCTTGCGGTCGCGCTGCACATGCTCACCATCTATATCATGGTGCGCAGAAACCCCGATCTTGCGCCGGAAGGAACGCCGTCGCCCTGGTCTGAAATCATCGCTGCACTGGCAAATGGATGGGCCGCATTGATCCTGATGATCACGGTGACCGGCGGTATTTATCTCGGCGTGTTCTCGGTCAATGAATCAGCCTCGGTGGGCGCATTCATGGCTTTCCTGATTGCACTTTTGCGCGGACGCCTCTCCCTGGCAAATTTCTGGCAGGCGCTCAGGGAAACCGCCGGCACCACCTCGATGATCTATCTGATGATCATCGGCGCATCCATCTTCACCTATGCGGTCAGCATTTCCGGCCTGCCGCAGATGATCGTCGACGGCATTCGCGATACCGGTGTGTCGGGTATCTGGGTCGTTTTGATGCTGATGCTGATGTACCTCATTCTCGGCGCCATTTTCGACACGATTTCGTCAATGGTCATCACCATACCCTTCGTTTTTCCGCTGATTCTCAGCTACGGCTATGATCCGATCTGGTGGGGCATTCTGACGGTGATGGTGATTGAAATCGGCATGATCACGCCGCCCATCGGCATGAATGTCTTTGTCATGAAAGCCATGCTGCCCAACACCAAACTCAGCACGATCTATGCCGGGGTGGGGCCTTTCATTGCCGCCGATATCCTGCGCCTTGGCATCCTCATTGCCTTTCCGGCCATCTCGCTGTGGCTGGTCAATATTCTCAACCTACCAAGGTGATCGCGGGCACTGTTCCGCATCCAATCAACTATCAAACGCAAGCCTGAGGGATCGAAATGACACTCAACAAACCTGCCGATGTCAATTGGGAACAAGTCAACAAATGGACCGCCCGTGAAAACCTGAATACCTATTGGCGCCCCTATGGGTACCCCGAGATCATGTCGACAGGCACATCAGCCTTTACCGGTGCCGAGCAGATGCCCAAATGGGATATTCCCGAACAGGCCATCATTTCGGTGGCGATCAACGGCGCCTTTTTCACCAAGAATGAAAATCCCAATCAGGCAACAACAGCTGAGGAGATCATCAGGTCTGCCGAAGAATGCATCGAAGCCGGAGCGCAGAACATTCATCTGCATGCGCGTGATGAAAAAGGTTACAATGTTCTGGGCGTCGATGAATTCAGACGTATCCTTGATGTCCTGCGCCAGAGGCATCCGGAGATTGCCTATGACGCCTGTCTTGTCGCGGTGAACGATGAAGAGAGCGCCGATATGCGCGCGATGATCGACACGGGGCTGATTGCCGGTGTGCCGGTCAATACGACGGCACTGATTCTCGGTGACAACCTGTTTGTGAAGCCGCCCCATGTCATCATCGAAAAAACACGCTTGGTGGTCGAGGCCGGTCTGACACCACAAATCGCGGTCTATTCGGATGCCGATGTCGACAATGCAAGGCGTTTCCTGATCGATTCGGGACTGGTCAAGGGACCGCTCAGCTGGTTGTTTGTTCCCGGGCTGCCCGGTTGTTCGCCGATGTGGTCGCCTGAAACCATGGTGGATGGGTTGATGCGCATTGTTCGGCTGATCCGGCATGTCGACCCGCAGGGCGAGATCATCGTGTGTACTGGCGGGCGCTCAGGGCTCTATCTTGCCAATCTGGCGCTGATCATGGGTCTGCATGTGCGCATCGGCATGGAGGACACGGTGTGGAAATGGCCGCACCGCGATGACCTGATCGACAACAATGCGGACTTGTTCAAGACGGTCCTGTCCATGGCCAAGGCTCTGGGCCGAACACCCATGCCCGCCGCCGCCTACAAGACCATGCTTGCGGATTCGGTGACACGCCAGAAACAGGCGTCGTGATCCGCGCCGCATCGTAGCCCGCTCCAACCCATGACCGGGTTCTAGACCGATTCCTCACCGGGGCCCTTGTCGGGTCCCGGCTCGGGATTAGGCGCTGCGGTCGTCGATCGTCGCCCCTTTGCGGCGCGATCACGATTTCCTGTCGGTTGAAGGCTCCGCGCAATTGCGAAGATATGCGCGGCATTCGCGCTACGGCTCATTGCTTTCCAGCTCCTCGATGCTGGCCTGCAGCAGGCTTTCGCGCGCCTGCCGGTCAAGACCGAACGCCTCGGGGGAAATGCCGCCGAAGGATTCGCGCAATTCTGAGTCCGCAATTTCCGTGATGGCATTGATGTACAGGTCAGCCAATTCGCACCGCAGGCTTTCGTCCTCGTTTTGCTGGATGGCGTCGCATCTGATCGTTGCAGCAAGAAGATCGCCATCATGGAGCTCGCCGGAGGCAAGCGGATTGGCCCGCAGGACCTTCATTGCCAGGGGAATCAGATGGCCGAGCCCGACATTCTGGCCGATCATGATTCTCAGGTCTTCATTGGTGAACGCATCCAGAGGCTTCCGCCGCAGGCGATGAACGGTTGCAACAAGGCGGGAATCATGGGCTGGTTCGCCCCAGGCGTCCCGTTCAAGCTGTTCAAGGGTCGTGTTCATGAATGCTCCTTGGCGTTTTCCCTCGAAATATCAGGCGGATTAATTTTCCTGTGGCTCTCAGCACGGGGTGGTTTTCCCCCAGTTTTTGATAGGCGTATCTTTCCGCCGCCTCTTCCTGTTCCGGCACCTGACCGACTTCTTTGTGCTTAAGTTTGTGGTGGCCGATTTCGTGGTAAAATGTGCGTTCCAGAAGAAAACGGTTCATCCCTTGTATGGGAATATTGGGATGACCAAATGTCCTCCAGACCAGAGTAACGACGCATGTATATGGCAAATAGCTGCCGAGGAAATCCTGCTCCGGCTTCTCATCGATGATGAAAATTCTCGTAATGCCCGCAATATCCTCTTCCGGAAGCTTGCGCAGCCACCGCAGAACATGGCGCGTTGCCTCGTGGCGTTTGTCGATACCTTTCGATTCCAGTACTTCAATGCCGTTGATGTCGACCGTCCGGTATTGCGACCGGCGATGCCGGCCTATAACGCCAAGCACAGATCCATTGACCGGATGATGGCGCCTGGAAAGCGCTTCTTCCAGAAAGGGGATTGAGTCGTCCTCACTGATGTCGTGCAGAATTGCTGCAAGTCCGGTCAGAAGCGCCGTGTGCCCCGGCAGGCCGATTTTATTGAGGTTCAGGCGGCTCAATTCGTAAAGAAGAACCGGCGCGGCATCCCTGCCGATCGCACTCAGTTTACGGAAACCGGCGCCGGCAAGTTTAGTATCCCATGTCAGCAATCCTTTCTTGGTCTCTCGGATCGCTCTATTGATGGCGTCGTTCCCGGATCGCGTCTCTGTCAATTCGGCTCCCCTTCAGGCGATCATTTAAAGCGGTAGTGAAATAGGGGCCAGATTTCCTTCATCATGTCAAACGGCCAGGATCTGCCGGCCCGGATCGGCCAGCACGCGGCGTTGGTCTGGCAAAGGCGCCGCACCGCGCCCGCAAGCGTGTTTGCGAGACTGTCGCAAAACGGGCAAATTCTTGCTGTTCTGAAAATTTGGTGGAGCCAAGGGGGATCGAACCCCTGACCTCTTGCATGCCATGCAAGCGCTCTCCCAGCTGAGCTATGGCCCCGTTTTCCGGTTTCCCGGAGCTGGCGGTTTGGGTCTTCCGCCAGTTCGTGATGGCTATCTAAAGCCGCTTGTCGTGGATATCAAGATCAAAAGAGCAGCTATGCAGATTTTTAAGCCGCCGCACTGCAGGCATGAGCGACCAAAGCCGCTCTGGCGGGGCGCATGGCGCCCCGAGATCAGGTTTCGTCGTCGTCGGCAACCTTGACGAGGTCGGTCAGTTCTTCGTCGTCGTCATCGTCGGTTTCCAGGAATGTATCGTCGTCATCATCGCCCAGATCGACATCATCGGTATCGTCGTCTTCGATATCCGGAATGGTCTCGCCGGTATCTGCTGCTTCGTCATCAGCCTCTTCAAGCGATACGACTTCAACCTCATCGGTTTCCGCCTCTTTTTCGACGGCTTCTTCCGGAGCCTTCGGCTTTTCTTTTGTCACCCGAACGACTTCGCTGACTTCAAAAAATGACAGCGGGTAGGACTGCCCGGTATAGGGGGAAACAATCGGGTCACGATTGAGATCATAGAATTTTCGACTCGTTTCGGGACAGACGCGCTTGGTTCCGAGTTCAGGCTTTGTCACTGCGAAGACCTCTTGGTTGTTTTGATCACTAATCTGCAAACCGGCAAATGCGGCTGACAACCCATCAGGGTGAATACCTGTGATCCGACAGTCCGCAGTTCATTTCATCAGTTTGCAAACCACAGACCATTGGTCATGAATTCTGGCGGTGGCACCGCACAGTCAGGTTTTTTGATGTGTCGGACCCCATAACCATGTTGATCACGTCTGTCAAAGCCTATCTGCGGAAAAAATGCCTAAACAGGTCTCAGGTCAGACGCCGGGCAGGTTCGGGCTGGACAGGTGACGGTTCGAACATTAATGCCACAGGACAGATGACGCCATTTCTGCCATGTGCTAGAGGGGTGCCAAAATGCCGCCATCTGACGCCTTCATCGGGCTAATGCACATGGTGAATTCGAACGCACGGACGATGCACAGACCAGGGATTTCAGTTCAATGACACACGGTGCCCACCTGAAACCGGCAGTCGCGCAAAAATCTGGCCCATTGGCAGGCACGGTGCGCATGCCCGGCGACAAGTCGATTTCCCATCGCTCCTTCATGCTGGGTGGTCTTGCCAGTGGGCAAACGCGCATTACCGGTCTGCTGGAAGGCGATGATGTGCTTGCGACCGGCGCCGCCATGCGGGCAATGGGCGCCCATATCCGCAAGGACGACGATGTCTGGGTGATTGACGGGGTGGGCAATGGCTGCCTGCTGGAGCCGGAGGCGCCTCTCGACTTCGGCAATGCCGGAACCGGTGTGCGCCTGACCATGGGTCTTGTCGGTCCCTATGATTTTGACGCAACCTTTATCGGCGATGCCTCGCTTTCCGGGCGCCCCATGGGCCGTGTGCTTGATCCCCTGCGCCTGATGGGCGTGCAGGTAAGTGCCGCCGAGGGCGATCGCCTTCCGGTGACGCTGCACGGGCCACGCGTCGCCGCACCCATCCGCTACCGCGTGCCGATGGCATCGGCGCAGGTCAAATCGGCTGTCTTGCTTGCCGGGCTGAATGCGCCCGGCACGACCGTGGTGATCGAGCCTGTGATGACGCGTGATCACACGGAAAAGATGCTGGAGGGTTTTGGCGCGCAAATATCCGTTGAAACCGATGGCGACGGCGTTCGGACGATCGCCCTGCAGGGGCAGGGGGCATTGCAAGGTCAGGTGATTGACGTGCCGGGTGATCCGTCTTCGACGGCCTTTCCGCTTGTGGCGGCCCTGCTGGTGCCGGATTCGGACGTCATCATCCGCAATGTTCTGATGAATCCCCTGAGAACCGGCCTGATCACCACTTTGCTGGAAATGGGTGGCAAAATCGAGATTTTGAATACACGGGTTTCCGGCGGTGAAGATGTTGCCGATCTGCGGGTGCGCAGTTCCGAGCTTCACGGCGTGCGCGTTCCGCCTGAGCGTGCACCCTCCATGATTGACGAATATCCCGTGCTGGCCATTGCCGCGTCCTTTGCCAGGGGGGAGACCCTGATGGAAGGGCTGGAGGAATTGCGCGTCAAGGAATCGGACAGGTTGTCGGCTGTTGCCGAAGGGCTGAAAATCAATGGCGTGGATTGCGATGAGGGCGAAAGCTCACTGCGGGTGCGCGGCGTTCCCGATGGCGCGAACCTGGGTGCCTTGCGCGCGGATTGCGTTGTGCAGACCCATCTTGATCACCGTATTGCCATGGCGTTTCTGGTGATGGGGCTGGCTTCCGAGCGCCCCGTATCTGTGGATGATGCCGGCATTATTGCAACCAGCTTCCCTGAATTCATGGACCTGATGACCGGTCTTGGTGCTGACATCGGTCTTGTACAGGAACCGGCCTGACCATGGCTTTTGTTGTTGCTATTGATGGTCCCGCAGCCTCCGGCAAAGGCACATTGGCGCGCCGCCTGGCAGACGAATACGGCTTTCATCATCTCGACACCGGCCTGACCTATCGCGCTGTGGCAAAAGCCCTGCTGGATGCGCATATGCCGCTTGATGATGAAGCGCAGGCCGCCGCCATTGCCGAAGAACTTGATCTTTCCCACCTGGATCGTGCGGTCCTTTCCTCCCATGCAATTGGCGAGGCTGCTTCGAAGGTGGCGGTGATGTCAGCGGTAAGGGTGGCGCTGGTGGCAGCGCAACGGCGTTTTGCGCAACGTTTGCCGGGTGCTGTCATCGATGGCCGGGATATCGGCACGATCGTCTGTCCCGATGCACCGGTCAAACTTTATGTGACCGCCTCGCCGCAGGTCAGGGCAAAGCGCCGCTACGCCGAAATGCAGGCCGGCGGAAGCACTGATTCTCTTGACGATGTGCTGCAGGATCTGCAAAAACGCGATGCCCGTGACATGGGAAGAAAAGACTCGCCCCTCAAACCAGCTGAAGATGCCCACTTGCTTGATACGAGCGAAATGGATATAGAAGCGGCGTTCCGGGCAGCAAAAACACTGATCGATATTCAGATCGCTGTTCGAAACTGAACTAATTCACTGCCTAGAAAGCGGTCCACGCGCCGAACCAGGCAACCCGTATGGGGTTGCCGGACTGCTTTACAGGCCAATGTAACACAAACGTCGGCGCTGCGTTCGTCCGTTGAGACATTCCGGAACGGACCATTCAGGAGAATCTATGTCTGCACAAACGTCAATGGAAGACTTCGCGTCTCTCCTTGAGGAATCATTTCTCACACATGATCTGGCCGAAGGCTATGTAGCCAAGGGCATTGTTACCGCCATTGAAAAAGACGTCGCCATTGTCGACGTTGGCCTTAAAGTTGAAGGCCGCGTGCCGCTGAAGGAATTCGGCGTCCGCAGCAAAGAAGGCGCATTGAAGCCAGGCGACGAAGTCGAAGTCTATGTCGAGCGCATTGAAAATGCTCTTGGTGAAGCTGTTCTTTCGCGCGAGAAGGCCCGCCGCGAAGAAAGCTGGGTTCGTCTGGAAGCCAAATTCGAAGCCAATGAGCGTGTTGAAGGTGTCATCTTCAATCAGGTCAAGGGTGGCTTCACGGTCGATCTTGATGGCGCCGTTGCCTTCCTGCCCCGTTCGCAGGTTGACATCCGTCCAATCCGCGACGTGACCCCGCTGATGCACAATCCGCAGCCTTTCGAAATTCTGAAAATGGACAAGCGCCGCGGCAATATTGTTGTGTCACGCCGTACCGTTCTGGAAGAAAGCCGTGCTGAACAGCGTTCTGAAATCGTTCAGAACCTGGAAGAAGGTCAGGTTGTTGAAGGTGTTGTCAAGAACATCACCGATTATGGTGCCTTCGTCGATCTCGGCGGCATTGACGGCCTGCTGCATGTCACCGACATGGCATGGCGTCGCGTCAACCATCCGACCGAAATCCTGACGATCGGTCAGACCGTCAAGGTCCAGATCATCCGCATCAACCAGGATACCCATCGTATCTCGCTCGGCATGAAGCAGCTTGAAACGGATCCATGGGATGGCATCGACGTCAAATATCCTGAAGGCAAGCGCATCACCGGTACAGTGACCAACATCACTGACTACGGCGCCTTTGTCGAACTGGAGCCTGGTATCGAAGGCCTGATCCACATTTCCGAAATGTCCTGGACAAAGAAGAACGTCCATCCGGGCAAAATCCTGTCGACAACGCAGGAAGTCGAAGTGGTGGTTCTGGAAGTCGACCCAAGCAAACGTCGCATCTCGCTTGGTCTCAAGCAGACTCTCGACAATCCATGGGAAGTCTTTGCACAGGGCAACTCTGTCGGCACCGAAGTCGAAGGCGAAGTCAAGAACAAGACCGAATTCGGCCTGTTCATTGGTCTCGATGGCGATGTGGACGGAATGGTCCATCTGTCGGATCTCGACTGGAACCGTCCTGGCGAGCAGGTTATCGAGGAATTCAACAAGGGTGACATGGTCAAGGCCGTCGTTCTTGATGTTGACGTCGAAAAGGAACGTATCTCGCTCGGTATCAAGCAGCTTGGCAAGGATAGTCTTGGCGACGCCGCAGCATCCGGTGAACTGCGCAAGAACGCAGTTGTTTCCGCACAGGTTACCGCTGTGAACGATGGTGGCATTGAGGTCAAACTTGTTGACCACGAAGATGTCACATCCTTCATTCGCCGCAATGACCTGTCGCGTGACCGTGATGAGCAGCGTCCTGAACGCTTCACCATCGGTCAGACACTTGACGCCCGCGTAACCAACTTCTCCAAGAAGGATCGCAAGATCACGCTGTCGATCAAGGCACTGGAAATTGCCGAAGAGAAGCAGGCTGTGGCTCAGTTCGGCTCCAGCGACAGCGGAGCATCGCTCGGCGACATTCTCGGCGCTGCACTGAAAAAGCAGAGCAACGACGAGGAATAGGGCTTCCCCGGGCAACCGGAAAGTTCTCCAGAAACAATCAAACCCGCGGTGGCGACACCGCGGGTTTTTTATTGTCTTCCATCGGGCCGTCTTGCCAAGGATGGATGGCACTGCCTATGGTCATCCCGTAGCAACAGACACGGAACCCGATTGCATGAGTGTCAGGCCTCCGACATTTTCCGACCGGAAGGCCGGCCTCCAGAGCGGGGCGGGTATTCTCGAGGCCGAGATTCTTGCCGAAATGGCAGCATCCCTCGGACGCGCCGGACGCACTCTGGAAAAGGCGCTGGCGCAACTCAGCCTTCACGAGGCTGCCTGCAGGGGCGATGAAGCCCAAGAACAGCGACAGCTGCTGTTGCAGATTGCCGCCGACGCGGCATGGGCGCTGCTGATTCAATATGAACTCAGCGGCCTGTCCTCACAGACACAATTGGTCAAACGCTATGGTATTCCGCCGGATGTTCTGGTGCGGGTGGGCGTTCGTTAGACTTCTGGCAAGCTCTTGCCGGGAAACAAATTCAAGAGGGGCGCGAAAAATGGACTATTACAATCTCGGCACCCATAGCCGCAAAATCACCACCGGGTCAGCAGAAGCGCAGCTGTGGTTTGATCGCGGTCTGCTCTGGACCTATGGCTATCATCATGAGGAAGCCATCTTTTGCTTCGAGCAGGCGCTTGTGCACGATCCCGATTGCGCCATGGCCCATTGGGGCATCGCCTATGCGACCGGGCCAAATTACAACAAGCCCTGGGAAGCATTTGAACCCGATGAAAAACATACGGCCATCGCCCTGGCGCGCAAGTCGCTTGAAGCGGCCGTTGCGCGTGTTTCCCATAGCAGCCCGGCGGAGCGCGCCCTTATAGAGGCCCTTGTGTACCGATATCCGGACAATGGGGATATCGAGGACTATGAACCCTACAATGATGCCTATGCTGGGGCCATGCGGGCCGTGCAGGGCGCCTTTGCAGATGATCCGGACATTCTGTCACTTCTTGCAGAGGCGCTGATGAACCGGACGCCCTGGCAGCTCTGGGACCTGCCGTCAGGCGCTGTCGGCGAGGGCGCAGACACGCTGGAGGTTGTCGGGGTGCTGGAAGGGGCGTTCAGGACGCTGGAAGGCGCCTGGGACCACCCTGGCCTCTTGCACATGTATGTTCACCTGATGGAAATGTCGCCGTTTCCCGAACGCGCACTGCCCCATGGTGACCGGCTCAGCGAACTGGTGCCCGATGCAGGCCATCTGCTGCACATGGCGACCCATATTGATGTCCTGTGCGGCGACTATGAAAATGTCGTGTCGCGCAACACAAGGGCCATCAGGGCGGACAAGCTCTATCTGCAGCGTAATGGCCCGCATAATTTCTACACGCTCTATCGCTGTCACAATTATCATTTCAAGATTTATGGCGCGATGTTTCTGGGCCAGCCGAAGACGGCGCTGCAGGCTGCGGATGAATTGATCGAAAACCTGTCCGATGACGTCGTCCGGCCGCTGGCCGACTGGTTCGAGGGGTTCATTTCGATGAAGCAGCACGTGCTGGTGCGCTTTGGCCGATGGGACGCCATCTTGCAGCAGCCAATGCCCGATGATCCGCAGCTTTACTGTGTCACCACGGCGATGATGCACTATGCCCGCGCTGTGGCGCTGGCGAACATTGGTCAGCTTGCCGCGGCCGAACTGGAACGGCATGCCTTTGACGCGGCGCGCGCCCGGGTGCCGGAAACGCGCATGCTCTTCAACAACAGCTGCCGCGATATTCTGGGCGTGGCCGAACAGATGATGCTGGGCGAGTTGGAATACAAGAAGGGCAACCATGAGGCCGCCTTTGCCCATCTGGCAAGTTCGGTGAGCGTCGATGACGGCTTGCCTTACGATGAACCCTGGGGTTGGATGCAGCCCACCCGTCATGCTCTGGGCGCCTTGCTGCTGGAGCAAAACAGGCTGAATGAGGCAGAAGCCGTCTATCGCGCCGATCTCGGACTGGATGCGACGCTCAGTCGGGCCTGTCAGCACCCGAACAATGTCTGGAGCCTGCACGGCCTGCACGAATGCCTGGCGCGGCGCGGTGAAACGGTGGAAAGGCCGCATGTCAAAAAGCAGTTGGACAAGGCTCTGGCGCGGGCGCAGATCGCCATTCATGCATCATGCTTTTGCCGCAGCCGAACGGCAGCCTGACCCGCAGGGCCTGGGCCTGAAAATGGATTGCAGGTGTTGCCTGCTGTGTCAGTGCCCGCGCTATCACGCAGTCAACCGGATCGCGCTGCATGCCGCGCCCGGTAAAGTGAACCGGGCCGACCGGATCTGCTCAAATGGTTCACATCAGAATTCAAAGGCTTTGGGCGCTTCTTGATCGAATGGTTCTATTTGGTCGTGAAGCGCTCTATAATTTGATATAGCATTTTACGAAATCTGCGCCGTACCATCAATGGAACGCGGCGCACGGACACGTATCCGGCTGGACATGAGCTTTGACACGGTGTGAAAAAACCGGTCAAACATACGAAGTCTCAATTTGATTGAACGGTATTTGTGCCATGAAGATTCTGATTGCCGACGACCACGATCTTGTACGCGAGGCCTTGGGCAATTTTCTCGAAATTCAGGGGGCGCTTACTGTTGATCTGGCGTGCGATCTTCATGAGGCGCTGCAGTTCATAAACAGCAGTGATGAAAACTACGCTGTTGTTCTGCTGGACTATGGGATGCCTGGAATGAATGGCCTGGAAGGGCTTCAAATGGCCATCAAGGCAGCCCGTGGAAAACCGGTCGCGCTGATGTCCGGGACAGCCTCCAGGGAGATTGCCGAAGAAGCCCTTTCAAAAGGGGCTGCCGGCTTCATCCCGAAAACCTTGGGCATGAAATCCATGTTGAACGCGCTGCGATTCATGGCGGAAGGTGAACAATTTGCACCGGCCAAATGGATCACGGAACCAGAGGAAATCGAAATAAATGAATTGGCTGCCAAATTGTCAGAGCGGGAACGACAGGTGCTGCAGGGCCTGTGCCGCGGTGATTCCAACAAGCAGATTGCCCGTGATCTGGATCTGCAGGAGGTGACAATCAAATTGCATGTCAAAACTTTGTCCAGAAAGCTCGAAGCGCGCAACAGGACACATGCAGCGATGATCGCCCGTGACGCCGGGTTGTTCTAAAACGCTCTTTTCTGCAAGGGCTTTCTTTCGAAGACGAGACATGCTCGCGCGCTTCAGGGTTGCGGTGCCGAACCGACAAACGCGCGCAGTGCCGATATTGTTTTTTCTGCCAGATTGCCCAGGCTGCTCAATTGTGTTTCCAAAGGCGGTGTACCTGATTTGCTGGCACTTTCGATCGCAGCCAGTTTTGCATGCAGGTCAGTTGCGCCGACGATGGCCGCCGAACCGGCGAACCTGTGGGCCAGAAGCGCAAGAGCTTGCAAGTCGCCCCGTTTCAAAGCAGTTGAAAGTTCAGGCAATTCCTTTTCGAATTCCAGACAGGCATTTGCGACGACCCGCTCAAAAATGCTTGGCTCCAAGGAGGATGCGAGCTCGCTGAGCAAATTGATATCGAGCAAGTCCGTTTCTTCATTATCCGGTCCTTCGATTGAGGATCGTGTGGGAGAACTGGCGCTCACCGTGGTCAAGATTTCCTGAAGTGTTTCAATGCGTATCGGTTTTGTGAGGCAATATTGCATCCCGGCCTGTTTGAAACGTTTCTGTTCTTCGGGAAGGGCATGGGCCGTTAGCCCGATAATGGTGGTGTCACGGCAAGGTCCGCCACCCGAACGAATGGTCTTCGTGGCTTCTATTCCGTCCATACCAGGCATGCTGATATCCATCAGGATCAGGTCAAATGTCCGGGCTTGCGCCCGGTCAACGCCTTCGAGTCCATTGGTGGCTTCCGTTACACCGTGACCGGCGCGCTGCAACATTTCGCGAGCGACAAAACGGTTGATCTCATTGTCTTCCACCAGAAGTATGTCGAGTCTTTCGATCGCCGCCGTAGAATCGGGTTTCAGGCGCTTGGGGCTGCTGTCTTCATAAACGCCAGTTCCCCAGTGTGGCAGTTTGAAACGAAATGAAAAGCAACTGCCCAAGCCCGGGGTGCTTTCGAGTGAAATCTCGCCGCCCATGGCCCGGACAATCCGCTGGCATATGGCCAGACCCAGACCGGAACCGCTTACCTTGCGATTATAGGTGGGATCAATCGTCACAAAATCGCCGAAGATGCGGGCCTGGTCGTCGGCGGCTATCCCGATACCCGTATCCTTGACGCGCATATCGATTTCAGCGCCGAAATCATCCTCTTTCAAGATATCGACAGTAATTGTAATTTGGCCCTCTTGCGTGAATTTGACAGCATTGCCGACCAAGTTCATCAAAACCTGCCTGATCCTGTGTGTGTCACCGGCCAGAACGGCTTGAGGCGCCATGATGGTTGAGACAAGGCGCACCCCGTTTGCCTGTGCAACCGGGCGGTTCAGGTCTACAACACCAGAGACGATCGTGCCCAAATCCAGCGGATCGGATGCCAGTCGGACTTTGCCTGTTTCCATACGCGATAGGTCGAGCACATCATTGACATGTTGCAGCAGGATTTGTCCTGAGGAATTGGCGATGTCCAGGTACTGACGTTGCCTGCCATTGAGTTCTGTCTGGCGCAGCAAATCCAGAACGCCGAGCAAACCGTTAAGTGGCGTGCGCATTTCGTGACTCATGACCGCGATGAATTCACCTTTTGCTTTTTCGCCCTGCAATGCCTTGTCGCGTGCTTCGGTCAATTCGTTCTCCACGACAATACGCGGTGAGATATCGCGAATATAGGCAATGAAAATGGTTCCAGATTTGTCGGCGGCCTCGCCAATGGACAATTCGATCGGAAATTCCGTGCGGTCGGCACGCAGTGCACTCAATTCGACCCGTCCCTTTCCAACGACCTTCTTCTCACCATTTTGCTGATGCCGTTTCATGCCTTTGAGATGCGCATCCATATATTGCTGTGGGACCATCAGATCGGCCATATCCGCGCCTAGCGCCTGATCGCGCGAATAGCCGAAGACTTCTGTCGCCGCTTCATTTATGTCAATGATCTCACCTTGCTCGTTAATGACAACGATGGCATCCAGTGAAGCATTGATGGTGGCAATCTGGCGTTGGCTACTGCGATAAACCGCCTTTGAGCGTTCTTTGGAAATGCGGAATTGTCGATACAGGAAGGCAAGGGTTATTGCGAGAAGCACAATCAGGCCAACGGCCACGAGAGAAGCGGACAGCAGCAGTTTTTCGAAAGCAATGCGGCGCGCGTCGGCCAATTTGGCAAAAACAAATACGCCGGTGATCGACAATTCACGCATGGCGGGACGCAAGGTCTCCAGTTCTTTGCGCAACGTCGGCAGTGCCCTTATGAGTTGTTGATCCGGCCCATCAATCAGCGGGGTGGTCCTGGTGAGAAAATTCGTCAATTCCCGGACTGCAGGAGCCGCCTTCGGCGTGGTGCGCAGTTCGGCGAAGACTTTGCCGCGTGTGAGCGTCGTGGCGCGACTGTAAAAAACATCGAAACGCTGGCGCAATTCTTCAAGTTCATCCGTCTCTTCGCTATAGCTCAGAGCCGAGTTCATGAGCATCAGCAACTCGACCTCAAGCTGTGCCAACGTCCATTGCACATTATCATGCGGTGCGGAACGGAGGCTTGAAACGGCATCAAACAACCGCAAGCCAAAACTGCTCAGAAGGATGATGATCAGTCCGATTCCAATCGTCACCAGAATCCGTCTGATCAACATGGCCGGTAATTTGCCGGTCATGAAAGGGCCGGAATGTAATTATACCTTATCCTTGCGCGCATCTTCCGTGTCTCCTAATCCATCACCTTGATGTCTTTCAACTGCCAGATACTGCGTGCATAGATCACCTCACTGCGATAATTTCGCTCCTGATCAAAGGGATAAACAATCCACAAAGGCCCACGTTCGCGCACCGACATCGTTTTTCCATCCAGCAGGTAGGCGATGATCGGACCACCTTTGACAGCATCGCTCGCCGGCAATTCCACTGAATAATCATTGATGGCAATTGCCTCCAGCCTTTTGCCGGTCGCGGCCACTGCCTCAAGCAGATCGTAAAGGCTGACGCCGGTGAATTTGTGCACCCCGTCAGTCCATATGGTCGATGTGTCAAAGGTTGTGACCGGCAATGCCTGCAGCATTTGAAGATCGAATTGTGCCGCTCCATCCGCATTGGTATTGCCGATTGCGCCTGTGACGTTCAGAATAATGTCATTGTCAGGTGTTTTCAGATCGGCTGAAAGGGCACCAAAGGCAAACAATGTCGCCGCGATGAACGAAATGGTACGTGATAAGAGCAAATGAAACATGTTTCTCGATCCCGGTCAGAAAATGGATTGTACTTCAGGGATTGACCAGGAGAGTGCGCCATTGCCGGCAATTCATTCCAGTCAATGTTCTTGGCATCTCATTAACACCTTAGCCAATGGATTTCGCCTTCTCTTAAGAGAGCGGACCTATTCTTTTGGATAGTCAATCTTGGCATGGTTTCTCTGCCCGTTGCAAATACAATGATGCCGTGGCTGCGTGGGGGGCAGGCCGCTGCAACCTGTCGCTGTTATGGAAAGGGAAATGCACCAAGGAGAATGCCGGGCCCACCAGATATGCTCCAGGCAGACCTTGGAACCAGGCTGTATCCGTTCATTATCCGCCCGCGGCCGCGTACGTCATGGAATTTGCCGGTGAAGTTTTCAAAATGGTCACCCATGCCCTGCCTTTTTCAAATTCCTTGCAATTATGGTGTCGGGTTTTTTGTGATGATTCCGACAATCAAAGGCCCGCAGATGGTCAGGAAGACAGTGGCGATGGCATAGGTCACGGTAAACGAGACAACGGGCGTGGCATTGCCTGCCCTGGCCAGCAATGCGGCAAATCCGGGGTTGGCACTGCGCCCGCCGGCAACACAGCCAAGCGCTTCAATCGGGTTTTTGATACCAAGTACATAATAGGAAAAGTAGAAGGTGATGATCTGCGGGATGATTGTGACGCCGATTCCGAGGAAAAGCAGGGTCAGGCCATATTGCTGTATCGTTGTAATGGCCTGCGGCCCGGCGGAAACGCCGACAATGGCCACAAAAACGGCAAGGCCAAAATCGCGCAGGAAATTGGAGGCGCCTGCCGGAAGCGCTGCGAACTGGGGATGAACGCTGCGCAGCCACCCGAACAGCAGGCCGGCTAGCAGGCAGCCGCCACCGGTCCCAAGCGTGACCGGAATGCCGTCGATCCTGAATGTGATCATTCCAATGAGAATGCCCAGCGCCATGCCAAGTCCAAAGAAAACAAAATCCGTTACTGCAGCCGCCGAAATCCTGTAACCGATCATGGCCTGGACTGCGGCAAGGTCTTTCGGGGCACCGGCAAGACGCAATTCATCACCCCGGTGCAGCTCAAGGCCGGGCAGCAATGGCAGGTTCTGGCCCATCCTTTTGATGGCCTTCAGGTAGACGCTGTGCCGGGTCTGAATATCCATCTGAGACTGCATCTGGCCGACCGTCTTTCCGATGAAAGCCTTGCGGGTCAGGATGATCTCGCGCTGCTCCTCAACGAGCTGGAGATGAGCCGGCGCCACGGTTTCGGTGCCGAAATAGGAAGCGGCCTCCACCATGACGCCGATTTTTCCGGTCATGGCGATGCGGTCGCCGGATTCGATCCGCGTGTCGTCAGACAGGGCAAGGACAACACCATCACGCAAGATGGCTTTTACGGCGGCATGGGGCAGCGCGCGATCAATGTCCATGACGGATTTGCCAACAGCCTTGCTGCTGTCTGATACGCGGTAGACGCGGGTCACCACGGATTGAATGGCATTGAACTGGCCGGGCTCCAGCGCCGCCTTGCCGCCAGCCATCGATCTGGCAAGTTTGACAGCCTCTTCGCGGATATTCCATTTCATCATCATCGGCAGGAACCAGGTGACCATGATGATGGGTCCGAGATTGCCGAAAATATAACAGACCGCAAAGCCGACCGCGACATTGGTTTGCATGATCTTGATCTGTTCGGCGGAGACGCCCAGTTGGGATATGGCATCGCCAGCAGTGCCGATGATCGCCGACTGGGTCAGCCCGCCTGCGGCAAGCCCGGCCGCCGTGCCGCGATCCAGGTCGAAGGCCCAGGCGCTGACAAGCACGCAGATCAGACCGACGAGACACATGACGAGGGCTGAGGCCACCTGGTTGAGGGAATTGCGGTTGATCGAGCGGAAGAACTGCGGACCGCCCTGATAGCCGACCGCATAGATGAACATGGCAAAGAAGATTGATTTAGTCGATGTATCGATGTGAATGCCCAATTGCCCGACAAGAACACCGACGAGCAGGGAGCCGGCCACGCCGCCCAGCACGAACTGGCCGATCGTCAATTTGCCGACCAGATAGCCCAGCGCGACCGTCACGAACACCGCAAGGAGCGGAGCGGCATCAAAAATCCTGTCGATTGATTCGATCATCACCTGTCCAAGGCTTGGCCGCCGATCCCGTATCCGCCAGCGATGCTGCTGCGCTGGTTGATAGGCTGCCGTTCATAAAAGATGCGAAACAGATGGCTGATACAGGCCGCACGGTCGGCAGAGCCGGTTTCCGCGATGACTGCGTCTATGCTTGTGTCGCGCGCCGGT
>TARA_R110000751_G_scaffold117001_1_pt1 | contig 74420 bp, 53 predicted proteins | sample TARA_R110000751 | Tara Oceans TARA_R110000751 (sample SAMEA4398001) | marine metagenome | biome: Polar Biome; feature: [MES] marine water layer (ENVO:01000295) within the mesopelagic zone...; material: water (ENVO:00002006), including particulate matter (ENVO:01000060) such... | reverse complement strand
GCCTTCTAAGCAGGCGGTCGAAGGTTCGAATCCTTCTGCCATCACTAGTAAAATAAGGGCCTTATAGATTTTTTAATCTCTAAGGCTTTTTATTTGCACTCAATTTGCACTCATATATTGTCCTTGTTTGTTTTAATATGCTTTAATTTACATAAAAAAGAAGCTATTTAATTGTAAAAATTAGTTCATAGCACGAGATAGTTTTATGTATTTGGGAGATATTTGAATTGAAAATTGACTTATCGCTTCAATTTATTCGACTTAATTCATCTTATTCATTACAAACTGTATAATCTTACTGTCACATAGTGGATTGCGGGTTCGAGTCCCTTCAGGACTGCGTAGTATACCAAGGGCCTCAAGAAATTGGAGGCCTTTCTGTTCTTCAATTAAAAACACTATTCACTCCCTTATAATAAATATAGTTTGAAATCGAATAACTGAAAACGGTTAAATATCAAGTAGATAACTGGTAATCAATAATTTGAAATCATTTTAATTTTGCATTATTATATGATTCGTAATTCCAAAAAGCAAGGGGTCGCTACTTTTAAATAGGTTATTCTTACCATAAAAATAAAAAGAGGAAGTAGTAGACTCATATTGAGGCGCTATATGAAACACAATTGACTGGGCCTGCGGTTTACTAACCGTGCGGTGTATTGGAGGTGAGATTTTAATCATAGTATAATGAGGAAAAGAAAACCAATATTTGGAGATATGCCATCAGAGTAATTAAGGTCTTGATTGGTTTGAGTAATTAAGGTGTACAACAATATTGAATACATTCCTCGTTTGTTATCCTTATTAAAAAAATATCTACGTCAAGGGCTTGTATAGGTAGATTTCGAATTTCGTAATTATTGTTTATAAAATATATTCAATTATTATATTTGGAATATAATTTATAGATTTATGGAATTTTTATCGCAAAATTATGAAGGAGTCATCAAATGATACTGAGTTGGTTGGGTTGGTCTCTGAAGGTAATGTGTCAGCCTTTGAGATGATTTACAGAAAATATTCAAAGGATATGTTTGTTTATGCCATGAATATCTTGCGTAAAAAGGAAGTTTGTGAAGATATTGTCCAAAACATCTTTGTTGATTTTTGGACTAAAAGAAATGATGTGAAAATTAACAACTTAAAGCCATACTTATATCAGGCTGTTAAATATCAAATATTTAATTATTTACGCAATAAAAAAGTGTCAGTAGAGGATTTGACTCGTATAAATATTATTGATATTTCTATAGATCTTTCGCAAAAAATGGAGTATGAGGAATTGCATGAAGAAATTAAAGCCCAAGTAGCAAAGCTTCCGAACAGATGTCAGGAAATTTTTATTTTAAGTAGATACGAACATAAAACTAATAAGGAGATTTCTTCTGAACTTGGCATTTCTCTTCAAGCCGTTAAAAATCAGATATCCAAGGCATTAAACTTCCTTCGGCAAAATATTAGCAGTGAGGAGATTGTTTTTTATTTTCTTCTTTTTAATATTCACATCTAAAAATTGTTTAGATATACGGTCCACCCAGTTTAACTAGCTACAAATATTGGTCTTCATGACGATTATCTAACTTCATCGCCGACCGTAGAACAGTTTGTTATGCCTCTGTTGGGTCACTAATCCCTTCTATACAAATTTCACTTATAGACTATTACTTTTCTTTTATTTTTGGCTTAATATAAGTCGATTTTCAGTAGAAATAATTTTATACAGAAATTACTCCAAGCCCTGTGGATCAGATAAATACTCTGATAGATATTAGCAATTTTATACACTCTAGAAATTCTTGCATTTTTTGAAATGAGGAATCAATCCCTTGGCAAATTTTTCTATTCTTTTAAAAAAAAGTGGATTTGGGCATGTACTGAAATTGTATTTATGTTACTATTTATAAAAGACCTATTGATTTGATAGGTTATAATAACTCATTGTAAAAGTTATGTTGAAAAATGGATTTAGATTTTATTTGATAATCCTTATAGGAATATTGATACAATGGGTAGCTTATAAGGCCAATGGTTCTTTGTTATTTTCATACGATGATTTTGTGAAATTCAGATTGTATGAAAATCCTAAAACATCCTTGGATAACATATCTATTATGAATTTGGAAAGAAAGCCAGTTTACCCTAAAAGTACTTACATCACGGGACTAAAATTCGATTTGGCTACTTTAAATAATAAATGTCCTGGAAATGGAATGGAAGCCCCTCGAAGCGATAATTGGCCAATTACATGGGCTGATGATGACAATCAGTATACTTCATGGGGAGATGGAGGAGGTTTTGGAGGCACAAATAAAGATGGGAGAGTAAGTATGGGAGTTGCTAGGATAGAAGGTAATAAAGATGACTATTCCGGTTTTAATATATGGGGAGGTAAAGATCCGGAGAGTTCGGAACAGCCCTTTCGAGGAAAATCCTATGGAATTATTTCCCTAAATGGAACACTATATATGCTGCGTAGCGGAAATGGAATAACACAGCAATGTTATGGTGTCCAAGAACTTTGGAAATCAATGGACCATGGAAGAACTTGGATTCATACAGGAGTAGATTGGAATTTTCCGTTTAATGAAAATAATGGCTTTTTTGTTCCTACTTTTTTACAATTTGGAAAGGATTACCGCGATGCCAGAGATAAATATCTTTATATATATGCACCTGATCATACCGTGTCCATTGATTCCCTCAGCAAATGGGATGTTAATAAGCCTGGACTTATAAATTTAATTAGGGTGCCAGTAGATTCTGTTGAAAAGCAATCTGCCTATTCCTATTATTCTGGAGTTGATAATAAGGGCGACCCAAAATGGACGTTCGAGATTGAGGAGAGACAACCCATTTTCAAAGATTCCGAAAACGGTGTTATGAGAATCAGTGTTATTTATAATCCAGGCCTAAAGCGCTACATACTTACAGCTCAGCAGGTTGGAAGATATAAGGATTTAAATGGAAATAAAGCGCATATCGGAATTTACGAATCAACAGAGCCTTGGGGGCCATGGTCCACAATTCTTTTTGAACATCCTTGGAATATTGGGGACTACCCCCATTTGCAAAATGAAGAATTTCCTGGTGATGCTAAAACCGTTTTTTGGAATTTTTCTCCAAAATGGTGGAGCAACAACGGAAAGGAATTTGTTATGGTGTATACTGGTCCAGGTGGTGACCAATGGGGCACTGTCGAAGGAAATTTCGTGCTTAATCCTTAGCAAGATAAGTAGTAATAACGTGATAAATCAAATAGCATTGAACCTTTTAACTATATAAAGATGAAAAAATGTAACTCCAAGATATACTTAATAATGGCCGTTTTAGCAATAATGGGAGAAATTAAAGCCCAGATTTCCCCATATCCTCCTAGCCCAGCTGTTAAATTTGTAACATGGGATATGACCATAAAAACTCAAAATGGATTAGGTAGTGATCAATGGCCTATGACATGGGCGGAAGACAATAATCTATATGCCGCATGGGGAGACGGATGGGGATGGGACAAGGGAGAAGAGCCAAAGCGCAGTATTGGAATTACTAGAATAACAGGATCGCCACCTAATTTTACTGGGGAAGATTTGTGGGGGGCCGGGCCTGGTCAAAATTTTGGAAAGCCCGATGCTCTTGTGGCAATTGACAAAAAATTGTTGATGTTCTGGGTGAATGGTGATAGTAGATATGATCATGATTCCTATTCTGCAGTTTCTATTGATAATGGAAAAACATGGGAATTAGGTAAGGAACGTTTATTTCCCTATGCACCTGCCGGATTTAGGGTAAGAGGCATAGTACAATATGGAAAGGCATATGAGAATGCTCCTGATGATTATGTATACATATATTTTGGATTTAACCGTCACCCTGACATATATCTGGCAAGGGTAAAAAAGGAAAGCATCTTTAAATCTATGGATTACGAATGGTTTAATTATATCAAGGCAGATGGAGAGGCATCTTGGACACCTGATTTTACAAAAAAGGCAACGGTATTTCATGATAATAACGCTTACCTATGGCATTTGAGCATAGTCTACAATCCTGGGTTAAAAAGATACCTAATGGTAAAACCTCATTTCACCTCTGAAGACAATCGAGATACCATATTAGCTGATGTTTCCAGTTTGGGGATTTTTGATGCTCCTAATCCTTGGGGTCCATGGACGACAGTGTATTATAAGGATTACTTTTTGGACAAACTTGTAAAGTTCAACTATATCATCCCAGCCAAATTTTTAAGTTACGATGGAAAAAGTTTTTGGTTAGGTTGGTCCGGTTGGCCAGAATATGACAATATCAACTTCATTAAAGGACAATTTGAATTGTTCAAAGAAAAACCTTGAATTTTGAAATAATCCTAAAATTTATTAACAATCAACACTTAACCACTGAAAAATATAATAGCTGCCCTAATCTTTAGTGTTCTGTCAGGATGTGATACCAATCACCTTAAAGAAATTGCGCCAAATCCACCAATGGGATGGAACAGCTGGAACTGGTTTGGAAAGAATGATCTCAATGAATCTTTGATATATAATGTTATAGATGCTATGGTAGATAGTGGACTGAGACATGCAGGTTATGAATATGTAGTTATTGAAGGAGGTTGGAGAGATGTAAAACTAGGTGAAAATGGGGAGCTTTTGGCACAACCGGTAAATTTCCTAACGGGATTAAACCATTGGCCGATTATGCACACAAGAACTTGAAGATTGGGTAGCATACTGTGCCTAGAACGCAGGATTGTGGGGGTGATCCTGTTGGAAGTTACGGACATGAGGAAATTCATATACAACAATTTGTTGATTGGGATATTGATTTCATCAAATTGGATAAATGTAAATTTAGGGATTGTTGGGATGAGAATACTTTAAAGGACACCTACTTTAAGTGGAGCAATATTTTGAAAGAAAAATCAAAAAGGAACATTGTTCTAAATATTTGTGCCTATAAATGACGTAGTTGGTACCCTTAGGTCTCCCAATTGGCACAAACCACTCCAAACGTTGTGGGCGGGTTAATTCTAATTGGAGCTCAGGGGCAACTTTTGAGTTAAGGAACGACACTTTAAAGAAGGAAGGTGGTTATTATTCGGTCATGGATATAGCTGAGGAAAATAATAAGTGGGCAAATTTGCTGGAAAAGGCTATTGGAAGGATCTAGATATGTTAGTAACTGGAGATCAGGGTCTGAACTTTGAGCAACAAAAATCACATTTCGCTTTATTTTGTATTATGTCCTCACCTTTAATGTTGGGAATAACCCTTTAGAGATAGGTATGGAGGAAAAACAAATTATTTTCAATAAAACGGCGATAATGGTAGGTCAAGATCTCAGTGAACAGGGCAAGCGGATAAAGGGGAACCTTGAAACCGAGGTTTGGGCGAAGAATTTACAGGGGGACAAAGCGGCTGTATTGCTTTTAAATAAAAATAATGGGTCCCAATGGATATGAAGTTGAAAATCAGTGAGCTAGGTTTAAAGAGTGAATATTTGGTCAAAGCTATTTTTTAGGAAAAAAACCTAGGGAGTATATCGGACTTCAAGTCATATAAAATCTCATAGGGGGCCAGCCTGTTTGTCCTATTGTCAAAAAAGTAATTTTAAATCGCCGCCCCATAATGAGAACATTTTGATTTTGTGGGTCAAAAAATTATTGCTCAAAATATTAAAAATTACTTTGGGGAGGTAGCGATCTGATTTTTTGAAAAAAAAGCATAATAATATGTTAGTTGAGTGAAGGGGCGAAACCGGATTAATCTGTGTTCCGCTTTTTTGGGTTATGTCCGTCCAAAATCCTTATGAAATGTAGAGGAAACCGATAATTCTTAATACTAGAATTATATGCCTTTTCTTGATAATAGGTCTGGTAGATACCTCAATAAATTGAGTTTTAACCATTATTTTAAGTTATTTTTTGCTTAGAATAAAAAAAAATTGGATTTACGCATGTACCAAAGCCGATGTTTTGGTACTACTAATAAAAGTGTATACATGGACTTTAAGGTTTAGTCATCCGATGTTAACAATACCAACAATTAAATTGACTAAAGGAAAATTAAATTTTTAAACTGAATATCGAAAAGCACGGCCATGCTTCCCGATTTATTTTATTAACCGTAACACAATTAAAAACCAAAATCATTGAGATTATGCGCAAAAACCATAGGTTTTCCATGTTCACGGAAAACACGCTTAAAGAATTCCCGCACTGCGAAACTTTCAGTTCCATTATTTCTACTGGTATTATTCAATATGCAGGCCAAGTCCTATGTAAGGAACAAAAAGATTCCCTTTCAAATCGCTGGAAGAACCCATTACAAATACAAATGAATTTAGGTCATATTATAGAAATGCACCGAATATTGGAAGTTTAGGTATAGCATCTATTATATAACAGACCATCCCAGTTTAAGGTAAGACCAAGGTAGTTAGTTTAGTTAGCTGATTGATCGTTGGGGCATATGCCGAAAGGATATATGTCTCAACATTTTTCAGTAATCCACATGCATTTTTAAAGGACACTTAAGCGGCAATCCAGTACACTCATTGATGGACTTTACAAAACAATAAAATTTAAACAGATGAAAATAGCAATTGATTCAGACGGAAATGGTTCCGATCTTAAAGGAAGGATTATAGATCATATAAAGGGATTAGGTCATGAGGTGGAGGACCTCGCATACCTACGGAATCATGATGATAAGGATTATCCCGATGTGGCCTATAATCTTGCAAAAAGAATCCGGGACAAAGAATTTGAAAGAGGGATTCTTATATGCGGTACCGGTCTTGGGATGGCCATCATGGCCAATAAAATACCTGGGGTTTATGCGGGTGCATGTAATGATGTATATGCTGCGGAACGATTACAAAAAAGCAATAATGCCCAAGTCCTAACCTTAGGGTCAAAGGTGGTTGGGGAGGAGTCGGCAAAACTGATCAGCGAGGCCTTTGTCCGATCAGGATTCCAAGGAGGGCGTTCCCTTCCCAAATTTTCAAGGATACAGGAAATAGAAAATGAAATAATGCATGATAATCACGACGACCAATAATGTTTTTTAATGTTCAAAATATTAATAAGGGGTACGCAGAAGATGTCAAAAGACTGCGTAATGGTATTAAGCCTTACCAGGCAATCCAAGAGCCAAGGGATGGGGAACTGTTGGACTATCTCAGACTGGCCGCCATTGATCATAGGAGGATGTTGTTGGAGTTGGGACAAAAACAGGAAATCAGGCTGCATTATGGAGCCTGTATGAGCATGGTTGAAATTACTACCATGCTTTATCTCTACTGGATGAATATTGACCCAAATCGGCCCGATTGGGAGGGGCGGGACCGCTTTATTTTGAGTAAGGGACATGCTGTGCCCGGCCTTTATATTGCGCTCCTGCAATCGGGATATGTGAAGGACAGTGATTTTGAAAAGTACCGTACCCTAGACAGTATTTTTCAAGGCCATCCAGATCGGAACAAGACTCCGGGGATAGATTGTTCCACAGGTTCCCTTGGGCAGGGATTTCCTGTAGGCTGTGGGATGGCATGGGCGTTAAAGAGGGATAAGAATCCGGCAAGGGTATTTTGTTTGTTGAGCGACGGTGAATGTAATGAAGGTTCTGTTTGGGAGGCGGCACTTATTGCCGCCAATGCAAAACTGGACAATCTGATTGCAATAATCGATTACAACAAAAAATCATCCTATGGGTCCATGACGGATAGGAACGACGTTTCCCCATTATCCCAAAAATGGGACTCCTTTGGATGGAACGTTATACGAGCAAAAGGTCATGATATTGTGGATTTGTCAAAGGCTTTAAAAGAAGCGCATGCCACACAGGGGAAACCTAGCGTTATTATTTGCGATACCAATAAGGGCAATGGGATTCCCCTTCACGCAAGACAATTTATCTCTTCTAGTTCCGGCCTGAATGTGCAGAACTATGAAGAGGCTATTACTTACCTAAATAATCTGGAAAAGAAAATCAATGAAGAATTTGGCAGTAGAATTCGCTGATATTTTAGTGGAAATTGGAATGAAGTATCCAGAAGTGATTGTGGTTGACGCCGATTTGCCCGATTCCTGTAATACCGAAAAGTTTGCCAAAAATTTCCCGGACAGGGTCTGGGATATCGGTATTGCTGAGCAGAGTTTGCCAACAATATCGGCAGGCTTGGCTTTATGTGGAAAGATTCCGGTATATAATTCCTTTGCTGTTTTTGCAGTGCATCGTGGCGTGGATATGATTCGGCAATCCATTTGTTACAACAATGCAAATGTTAAGATAGTAGGTCATGCCGCCGGTGTAAGTATGGGCTATACAGGACCTTCCCATCATACTATAGAAGATATTGCACTCTTACGGGCTTTCCCTGGAATGTGCATATTACAACCATCGGATGCGGTAGAACTGAAGCAAATGATGTTTGCAACAATAGAACATAATGGACCGGTTTATCTTCGGCTTCCCAGATCCACAGTCCCTACCTATCATACGGACGATTATGAATTTAAAATCGGGCAGCCCGATTTAATTAGCGAAGGAACTGATATTAGCCTGTTCTTCACGGGGGATCTTTACGCCAAAGTGATGGAAATAGTTTCTGCATTAGAGTATGGGAAAATATCCGTTCAGGTTGTTAACCTCCCATCGATCAAACCTTTAGATGTTAACGCAATTATACAATTGGGCAAGATAACCCGAGCGGCGGTTACGCTGGAAGATCACAATATAATTGGGGGTATGGGCAGTATGATAGCTGAAATTTATGCGGAGTATTTGCAAAAACCGGTAAAACGAATGGGAATCAACGATACGTTCACCGAATCTGCAGATGCCGATTTACTCCGAGAGCGATATGGTCTCGGAAACAAAACAATATTAAAGGCTATAAGCACACTATTAAATAACCAATAAACCAAAAGTATAATGAAGCGAAGTGAAATAAATCTTGCTATCAACGAGGCTTTGCAATTTTTTGAGGAAATGAATATTGTCTTGCCCAAATGGGCCTATTGGAAACCGGACGAGTGGAAAAATGGAGAACGAGCCATTGGGGATATTGTGGAAAATGGACTGGGATGGGACATTACGGACTTTGGAAGTGGCGATTTCGAAAGAATAGGATTGATAAACTTTAATACCCGTAATGGATCTTTGATCGATTTGGACAAGCCTTATTGCGAAAAAATTATTGTGGTAAAGGAGAACCAGATAACTCCAAATCACACGCATATCATTAAGAAGGAAGATATTATCAACAGGGGAGGTGGTAATCTGGTCATTCAGTTGTACATGGGAGATTTTGAGGGGAACCTGACAAATAAAGATGTTACGGTAAAAATCGATTCTATTCCTGTAATAGTTCCCGCAGGTGGCACGGTAACCTTGGAGCCTGGTGAGAGTATTTATCTTGTACCTGGGGTTTACCATGAGTTTTGGGGTGAAAATGGAAAAGGAAGGGTTTTGGTAGTTGAGGTGAGCAGTGTAAATGACGATGCTACGGACAATATTTTTGTAAATACCAATCCGCGGTTCCCAACTATAGAGGAAGACGAGGCCCCGGAATACCTGCTTGTTAACGACTACAAAAATTATATTTAACCCTATTTTAAAAATATGGCAAATACAAATAGCATAAGTGAACGACTGGATTCATTGTATGAATATGAAAGGGAACCAGTTGCACAAAACAAATTACAAAAAGTATCCAATTTTATTGGTTTATATGCCGGGGAACATGTTGCGGGTACAGAATTTGTAATCGGTCCGTTATTTGTGGCACATGGTGTCACTGCCCCCGATTTGTTTTTGGGATTATTGGTAGGTAATATATTGGCGGTATTAAGCTGGGCCTTATTTACGGCACCTATTGCCGTAAAAACCAGACTCACACTTTACTGGCAATTGAAGAGGGTGGCGGGAGCAAAAACAACCATAGTTTACAGTATTGTAAACGCCATTGCTTTTTGTATCCTTGCAGGTGCAATGATTGCCGTTTCCTCAACCGCTGTCGGACTCTCGTTCAATATGAAAATGCCTTCATTGGACGACTTTTACCCAAACAGCGTCGAATGGATACTTGTTGTTTTCCTTGTAGGTGGTGTTGTTACAACCTTGGCAATTTTAGGATTTGAAAAGATTTCCCATTTTGCAAAAATATGTGCTCCATGGATGTTTTTGGTGTTTATTGCATCGGCAGTTGCGGTCTTGCCAAAACTAGGATGCAATTCTATCGATGATTTTTGGAGGGTTGCAAATGAAAAAATATGGACTGGAATACCTTTTGAAGGCCAATCGAAGTTTACGTTTTGGCATGTTACCTTCTTTGCTTGGTTCTGTAACATGAGTATGCACATTGGTATGTCCGATATGTCCATTTTAAGGTATGCCAAGAATTGGAAATTTGGATTTACTAGTGCTTTTGGAATGTTTTTAGGGCACTATGTGGCTTGGGTAGCCTCCGGGATTCTGTGTGCAGCCGCTTTTGGAGATATCGCCCCTGGACCAATTGCGTATATGGGAGCAGGAATTACTGGGGCCATTACCGTAATTGTAACAGGTTGGACTACCGCAAATCCCACCTTGTATCGTGCAGGTCTTGCACTCCAAGTGGTGACTCCAAATTGGAAAAGGTGGAAAGTAACAATGGTGGCAGGCTTAATAACGACTATTGCTGCCTGTTTTCCTGGATTCATTATGAAGTTCTTAGAGTTTATTGCCATACAAGGGTTGGTAATGATGCCAATAGGAGTAATATTGATTGCTGATTTTTGGGTATTACCAAAATTGGGACTGAAGTCCTATATTGTTTCCTATCTTAAAAAAGACTTGAGCTGGGCCGCTATAATTACCTGGATTGTGAGTATGGGATTGTCCCTTTGGTTTAATCTACATTTTGAGATAGAAATATTCTTCCTTGGTTTGCCTGGCATTATAATATCTCTGCTGCTTTACGTGATGTTAAGCTACTTTTTACAAAAAAAATATAGGAGTGCCAATATGGTAGTAGAGCTATGAAATGAACCAAAAATTAAAATTTGCTCAGTATAAAAACAATGAAAATGATAATTCAATTTATATGAGAAAAGTTTCAATAATCGTATCAATACTAGGGCTGTTATGTACCGTAGTACCATCATTTTTTGTGCTATATGGAAAAATGTCCTGGGATGACCATGCCTTGTTGATGGCAATCGGAATGGTTTTATGGTTTGTTTCCGCCCCGTTCTGGATGAAAACGAAATCAATTCAATAAAGGACCAGTTTACAATTTAAAAAATACAGAATGGATATTCAAAGAAAATTCTATGTGGGTATAGATGTAGGGACCACCAACGCCAAATGTGTTATTATAAATGACCTTATGAAAGTTGTTGCAAAGAATAGCATTGAATATTCAATAAGCTCACCACAACCTGGCTGGGCTGAACAAAGTCCTGATATGTGGTGGGATACGGTTTGGCAATTATGCAAGGAGGTCATTGGGAAATTTGAATATAAACAAGGTATATGTAAGATCGGGGTAAGTGGTCAAATGCACGGTTTGGTTACATTGGATTCCAATTTAAAGGTTATACGTCCTGCAATTTTGTGGAACGACCAACGCTCTGCAGACGAATCAAAGGAGATTATTCAGTTGGCTGGAGGGGAGGAGGCCCTCTTGGACTTTACCAATAATAACATGCTCACGGGTTATACTGGTTCAAAAATATATTGGCTTCAAAAGCATGAGCAGGAAAATAGTGGCAGGATCCATAAAATCGTCATGCCGAAAGATTACATCAGGTATAAGTTGACCGGAGAAATATTTACCGATGTTACGGATGCTTCCGGTACGGGCTTGTTCAATGTTAAGGAGAGGTGCTGGTCCACGGAGCTTTTAAGTAAAATAGGGATTCCTATAGAATGGTTGCCCAAGGTAATTAATTCAACGGATCAAAGCGGTGTTTTGAAGCCGGAATTGGCGGAGCAACTCGGTCTAAAGAAAAATATACCAATAATCGCCGGTGCGGGCGATGCGGTCATTCAGCCATTGGGGTCGGGCATTCTTGATACATCGGAAGGACTATTGGTAATTGGCACGGGTGGTAACGTAACCATTCATTCGCCAGAATTTAAATACAATTCTGAGGGCAGGTTACAGTTTTTTTGTGGAGTGCTGCCAAATTCCTATGTAGCCATAGGTGTAACCTTAAGTGCCGGGGGTTCATTGAAATGGTTTCGGGATCTTTTAAAGGAAAGGGTAAACCCGGCCGATAATGAAAATTATTTGACGTATCAGGAATTGGATTCCCTTGCCAAAGAATCCCCGGTGGGAGCAAATGGGTTACTGTTCCTTCCATATTTAAGTGGCGAAAGGTGTCCACACCCGGATGAGTACGCAAGAGGTGCATTTATTGGGATAAATACTCAAACTTCCATATCGGATATGGTACGGGGGGTAATGGAAGGTATATGTTATAGTTTAAAGGATATCACCAAGTTAATGGATCAAGCTGGTTTTGTTTCGGAAACCTATTGTTTGTCCGGGGGCGGGGCAGACAGTGAATTATGGAAGCAAATATTGGCCGACGTTTTCGATTGTAAAATTACAACCGTTGCAACAAGCAGTGAAGGCAGCGCTTTTGGGGTAGCGATTCTTGCGGGGATGGCGGATAAAGCATGGAGCAGACCCGTGCAGATCAAAGAAGGAATACCTACAGTCACAACGAATGATCCATCTACCGAAGACAAGGAAAAATATTCCAGAATGTTCTCCATATATCAAAAGGGGTATCCTCAATTAAAAGCTATTTTTCATGAATTAAATACTTAAAAATGAACAAAAAAAATGAAGAATTGAATACGGTCAATCGTTTGATTAGTAAATCGACCCTTAAGCCAAATGGAGTTTTATGTCTGTTCCTTATAATATTTATTACGGGTGTCTTTAGCGGCAATGGGCAAAAATCTCCATATCCCGACAGTCCAGTTATAAAGGATATTTCATTAGACTGGTCCTCTCACCGACGTGCTGCCCAAGGAAGTGATAATTTTCAGCTCACTTGGGCAGATGATAATAATTTGTATGGCTCTTGGGGAGATGGTGGAGGTTTCGTCGGCAATGACAACAAAACCTGTCGTGTTCCCTTTGGTGTGGCCCGTGTAGAAGGGTCGGGTAAAAAGTGGAAAGGATATGACGTGTGGGGAGATCCAAAGTGTTCCGAAAACGGAGCTACTTTTAATGGCAAAAGTTGGGGTACAATTAGTGTGGAAGGAGTTCTCTATATGTGGGTAGTTTCAGATCATAAATATGGGCATTTGAAGTTCGTTAATTTGGCCAGATCATTTGACCATGGCGCATCCTGGGAGAAGTCGGACTGGAAATTTGAAATTACGGACAGGTTGTCCATCCCTACTTTCATCAATTTTGGCAAGGATAATGCAGGGGCCAAAGACGATTTTGTTTACAGTTATTTTATTCACGTGCAGGATACCACGAATACGAAATTTGAGATGCACGAGAATGGGAAATTGTATTTGGCAAGAGCTAATAAGGATTCCCTATGGACAGGAAGAAAAGCATTTAAATGGTATAAAGGTATGAATAGCGGAGAGCCACAATGGGGAACGGTTATAGAAAAAAAGCCAGTATTCGAAGATCCCGAAGGTGTGGGCTGGTGCCTAAGTTCATTTTATAATCTGGGATTAAAACGGTACATCCTATCCCTAGAGCACACAGAGACCCATAAAGGAATTATGGGCATATTCGATGCTCCGGAACCTTGGGGGCCTTGGACCACAGTAAAATATTGGACAGAGGAGGAATACTTTGGTAAAACTAGACCGGGAAACTCGTTGGAATGGGGCAACAATATTTTCTTTCTTAATTTCAACAACAAATGGTTGAGCAAAAACGGGAAGAAATTCACCCTAAATTTTACAGGGGGTGGTAGGGGACAGGATAATGATTCGTTCAATACGCTAAAAGGTTCGTTTATTGTAAAATGAATTTACAATCAAGTCCCATATTAATGAAATAATTCGTTACGAAATAAATTTATCAAAGTTTGATGATAAATAATATAAAAAATGAAAAAAAACATCGAATTAACCAATACAGGTGCCTTTATAAATGAAAAATGGAAAGTCCTAAATCAATTTTTTGATAAGCCTAAAAGAAAGGAACAACTATTTATAGTAACATTTCTTGTGGTCATTTATAGTGTCAATGGACAGAAATCCCCCTATCCGGACAGCCCGGTAATAAAGGGCATCTCCTTAGATTGGTCCACGCACCGCCGTGATGCCCTTGGAAGCGACAATTTCCAGCTTACCTGGGCTGATGACAACAATTTATATGGATCTTGGGGAGATGGCGGCGGATTCGTTGGGAACGACAATAAAGCCTGTCGTGTTTCGTTGGGATTTGCTAGGATAGAAGGGTCTGGTAATAATTGGAAAGGATATGATGTTTGGGGGGATCCGGATTGTGCGAGGAATCCGGCAACATTTAATGGAAAAAGTTGGGGCACTATTTGCGTAAATAAAGTTCTTTATATGTGGTTGGTTGAAGGCCAACGGCAACAACATCGTAAATTCGTAAGTCTTGCCCGGTCATTTGACCATGGGGCAACCTGGGAAAAATCAGACTGGGAATTTACGGAACATGACAAAGTAGCTATCCCTACATTCTTAAATTTTGGCAAGAACAACGCTAAATCCAAAGATGAATTTGTTTACAGTTATTTTATCCAGAGGGAGGATACGGCAAAAATGGATTTTGCCTACCAGAAAAAGAAAAAGCTCTTCTTGGCAAGGGTACACAAGGACTCCCTGTGGGAGGGTAGAAAAGCTTTCAATTGGTACAAAGGTCTAAATGCAGATGTACCGCAATGGGGACATATTTTTGATAGAAAGGCCGTTTTTGAGGATCCCGAAGGGGTTGGCTGGTGTCTAAGTGCATTTTATAATCCGGGATTAAAACGATACATCCTTTCCACTGAGCATACCGAAACGCATAAAGGGGTTATGGGCATTTTTGACGCCCCTGAACCTTGGGGGCCTTGGACGACTGTAAAGTATTGGACTGTTGATGAATTCTTTGGAAAAACCAGACCTGGCGATTCGTTGGATTGGGGCAACAACATCTTCTTCCTTGCTTTTAACAACAAATGGTTGAGCAATAATGGGAAGAAATTCACCCTAAATTTTACCGGAGGGGGCAAGGGAAAGGATAACGATTCCTTCAATACGGTACAAGGTTCGTTTATATTACATTGAAGGAATCTCCCGTACATGATTTACTTTTAAGTCAATTGAATAAGTTTACAAGAGTTCATTAACGAATAGGACATTTTATCTATGAAAAAAAATCGAAAAACAGTATTCCTGTTGGCTGTGGTATCCATAGTATTGGGATGTGTCAAATCTTCAGATACGACTCAGTCAGAACCAATATCAGATAACACAACCCAACGAAAAATAACTGCTGTGGAGCAAAGAGTGGATTCGATCATTAAGCAATTAACGCTTGAAGAAAAAATCGATATGCTCAGTGGCAACAGGATCGATGAGATAAAGGGTGCGCCTAGGATTGGTTTACCGGCTATGCGGCCCTCTGACGGACCGTTGGGACTTCGAATTTATGGTAATGCCACCGCTTTTCCGTCTGCAATAGCCATGGCCGCCTCCTGGGACGATCAGGGTGTTGGGACCATTGCCGCTGCTATGGCGAGGGAGTTTAAGGCTTATGATAAGAATGTTCTGCTTGGTCCCTGTGTCAATATTATTAGGTCGCCACATGGGGGCAGAAATTTTGAAAGCTTTGGGGAGGATCCTTTTTTAACCTCACGTCTGGCCGTGTCCTATATCAACGCCGTACAAAATGAAGATGTAATTGCCTGTGTAAAACATTTTGCCTGCAACAACCAAGAGATAGAACGCAAGACCATTAATGTAAAAGTGGATGATAGGGCATTGCATGAAATTTATTTCCCTGCATTTAAGGCCTCTATTCTGGATGCCAAAAGTTGGTCCATAATGGGTTCGTACAATAGATTGAATGGTCATTATGCCTGTGCCAATAAAGAGTTGCTTACCGGAATTTTAAAGGATGACTGGGAATTTCCCGGTTTTGTGATGTCCGATTGGAACGCCGTTCACAGTACGGTTTCGACCCTGAACGCAGGAACGGATATTGAAATGCCTTTGGGGAAATATTTAGGGAAGAGGGATGTTTATGAGGCTCTTACGAAAGGTGAGGTAAGCGAGTCGAGGATTACGGATGCCGTTCGTAGAATCGTCAGGGCAATGGTGTCCATGGGAATCTATGATCGGCCACACCCTATTGGAGGAGAATTGAATTCGAAGAATCATAGGGATTTGGCAAGAGAGGCCGGGGCAAAGGCCATGGTGTTGTTGAAGAATGAAAAGAACTCCTTGCCGATCAAAAAAGGCAACATAAAATCCATAGCTTTGATAGGACCGGGTGGTAAGGTAGCCAGGGCTAGTGGCGGTGGAAGTTCCAAGGTGATTCCTTTTTATACCGTTAGCCCGTTAGATGGCCTAAAAAATAAATATGGTACAGGGATGGAAATTAACTATGCTTTGGGATTTGCCGACGAAATGGATATTATTCCAATAGATTCTACCTTCCTATCGCCTCCGGATGGGCTATGGAAAAAGACGGGTCTTTATGCCGAGTATTTTGATAATGGTGATTTGGAAGGTGTCCCGCTTAAACGACAGATCGACAAAAACATCGATTTTGAATGGCAATTCCCTTCTCCGGCATCAGGTAGACAAAGGGAGCTTTTTTCTATACGCTGGGAGGGTTTTGTAAAGCCCAAAGAAGCCGGAAAGTATATTTTGAGCATTAAATGCAATAGGAATATGCAAGTATTTATAAAAGATCAGTTGGTGCTCTCATCAAAAGATGGACAGAACAAAGTGATCTCTAAAATAATCGATTTTGATAAAAACGAAAGAAAGGCGATAAAGGTGGAATATAAAGGTGTCGCATCCAATGCCATTTTGGGTTTTCGTCCCTATGAAGAGGATATGCTGCAAAACGCCGTGGAAGTAGCCAAAAACTCGGATATGGCCGTTATCATTGCAGGTTGGAGTGAAGATTTGGAAAGTGAAGGTGTAGATAGATCAAGTCTAAGCCTTCCGGAAAATCAAATCAAGGTAATACAAGCTATTTCCCAAGTAAACAAGAACGTGGTCGTTGTACTGCATGGCGGGGCACAAATAGTAATGGATCGCTGGATAGAAAATGTTCAGGGCATTATCATGGCGTGGTATCCGGGACAGGAATGTGGAAACTCCCTTGCCGACATACTTTCGGGAGATACAGATCCTTCGGGCAAATTACCATTAACCTTTATGAAAAAATGGGAGGACCATTCGGCATATGAAAATTACCCTGGAACCAACGGGGAGGTCGATTATAAGGAAGGTATATATGTGGGCTATCGCCATTTTGATAAAAACAAAATAGAACCGTTATTTCCATTTGGATATGGTCTGTCCTACACCACTTTTTCCATTAGCGATATCAAACTAAGTGAGGGTCAAATAAATAAGGACCAAGAGCTCAAGGTGACCTGTACCCTAAAAAACACTGGAGATAGGAAAGGTGCCGAAGTAGTACAGTTGTATATAACAGATGAGGTTTCCAGTCTGGACCGTCCAATAAAGGAGCTTAAGGGCTTTAAAAGAATTGTGCTGGATCCAGCAGCTTCCAGTAAAGTTGAATTTACCTTGAATAAAGACGCATTTTCCTATTACGACCACCAAAAAAAGGATTGGGTCGCCGAAGCAGGTAAGTTTAAGATCTTGCTTGGTAATTCTTCCAGGGACTTGCCCTTATCTGCTGAATTTGAATTGGAGTAAATTGGAATGAGTACAGTTTGAATTAATAATGAAGTCGTATTGACTGTCACTTAAAAATATTAATTATGAAAAAATCCAGAAGAAAATTTTTGACATCTATTAGTTTATTAGCTGCCAGTACTGCAATGCCACTTTCGGCATTTAGTTTTAGTTCAAAAAAAGAGAAACTAAAAGTTGTTTTGGTAGGAACAGGAATAAGGGGCACAAGCTTTTGGGGTCGGAGACTCGTAGAACAATATTCAGACATTCTTGAATTTGTAGGGTTGTGCGATATTAATCCCGGAAGATTGGAATATGGCAAAAAATATATGGGTGTCTCCTGTCCAACTTTTGTTGAGTTTAATGAAATGATCAAGAAAACAAGACCCGATTTAGTAATTGTAACTACAAAGGATTCCACTCACCACGAATTTATAATAAAGGGATTGGACTTAGGGTGTGATGTTTTGACCGAGAAACCCTTGACTATTGATGAAAATAAATGTCAAGAGATAATAGATGCTGAAAGAAGGTCAAACAAAAATTTAATAGTAGGATTTAATTATAGATGGAGTCCTTATAACACAAAAATAAAAGAATTACTAAGTAATAATACCATAGGAAAAATAACATCGGTAGATTTTCATTGGTATTTAAACACTTACCATGGTGCTTCTTATTTTAGAAGGTGGCATGGACTACGGGAAGCTGGTGGGACATTATGGGTACATAAATCTACACATCATTTTGATCTCCTGAATTGGTGGATAGACTCCGACCCTAGTGAAGTTTTTGCATATGGGGCTTTAGAAAAATACGGTGAAGGTGGTCCTTTCCAAGGACAAAGTTGCAGGAATTGCAATTTTAAAACCGAATGTGATTTTCACTGGGATATCACAAAAGATAAACGCTCCATGGACCTCTATGTTCATAACGAAGAATACGATGGATACATTAGAGATAATTGCTTATTTAGAAATGAAATCAATATTTATGATAAAATGTCCGCACAGGTTAAATATAAAAATGATGTAGTCTTAAATTATTCGCTTACTACTTATTCCCCTTTTGAGGGTTGGAGGGTTGCTTTTAATGGAACCGAAGGAAGATTGGAAGCCCGTTTAGATATCCCATATGAAAAATCTGTAAATATAAATCAAGCGGAAATGCACGCTAATGAGATGGATCAAACCTCGCAGGAAGAAGATAAGTATGAACCCATATTTGTACACAAACTTTGGAAGGATTATGAAGTGGTAAAAGTTCCATTCACTCGTGCGGGCCATGGTGGTGGAGATGTTGCACTCCATGACAAAATTTTTAAAAACCCGGAAGCATCAGACCCTTATGGCCGCTCTGCGGGTATAAGGGACGGGGTTATGTCAGTTTTAATCGGTATTGCTGCAAGAAAGAGTATAGAGTCCGGAGAACCTATAAAAATTGCAGAGTTAACAGAATTACAGCCTAGGGAAAAAAGATTATAGCCCTATTGAACATTCGAAGTTTAAGTACAAATAAAAAAGAATATTGGAATTTTCAATAGATATATTAAGGACAAAATCTTTCAAATGAAGACAAAAGCACAAAGAAACCAATTTTTACTGGGGTTGGTAATGGTCACGTTGCTAGGCTGTAAAACTATCACCGAAATTAAGACTTCTCAAAAGGACAGACCCAATGTAATATTGATAATGCCAGATCAATGGCGTGGGTTCGATCTGGGCTGTATGGGAAATACTGATGTAAAAACACCTCACATAGATCAATTGGCAAGCGAGGGGCTTTTATTAAAGAACACTTTTGCAAACTCTCCTGTATGTTGCCCCGCAAGGGCTACTATACTTACAGGTGAATATGCCCATAAAAATGGTATGGTCGCTAACGACCTGCGATTAAAGGAGGAAAAGGTCACTATCGCTGAAATGTTTCAAAATGGAGGTTATAAAACAGGTTTTATAGGGAAATGGCACTTAAACGGTGGGCCTCGTCACCCTGGATATGTTCCTCATGGACCGCAGCGACAGGGGTTTCAGTTTTGGGCCGCCAATGAATGTAATCATAACCATTTTGAAGGGTCATATTTTAAGGATGGCCCAGAACCATTTGCAATTTATGATTTTGAACCTGTCGTTTGGATGAATGAAGCCATCAATTTTTTGGAAAATACATCAGGAGATCCCTTCTTTTTAATGATAGCTCCTGGACCTCCGCACAACCCATATATGGCACCCCAAAAATACAGAGACCTGTACAACGAGGATGAACTAACCATGCGCGTCAATTGGGAAGAAGGTATAGTGAATGGTACTAGGGAGAATATTGCGGAATATTATGCCATGATGACCGCCGTGGACGATCAAGTAGGTAGATTGTTGAAAGTTTTAAAGGAACAGGGGAAGGAGGAAAACACTATTGTACTGTTTACTTCGGATCATGGAGATATGCTGGGGTCGCAGGGAAAATTATTAAAGCGTAAGCCTTGGGAAGAATCGATAAGGGTTCCAGGTATTATAAAGTATCCGGATAAAATCAAGGCCGGGTCAAAAACTCAGGAATTATTTAGCCATGTGGATATGGCCCCAACGCTTTTGTCTCTGTGTGGTATCCCAACAAATAAAGAAATGCAGGGAAGCGATCTTTCACCTGTAATATTGGGGAAAAAGGAAAAAGGACCAAAGGCGGTATATTTTGAAATATTGGGCCCATATAAAAAACAAGATTTGCCCGCAGGTTGGCGTGGTCTTCGAACCAAAGAATATATGTACGCCAAATATGAATCAAAACCTTGGGTATTATACGATGTTAATGAGGATCCATACGAACTGAATAATCTTTTGGGCAATATGCAATATAAGGGCATTGAGGAAAAGATGAGCGATACCCTTGAACACTGGATGAAACATACGGAAGACTCCTGGGGCAACAATTGGACCGTACCAGTCGAGGATGATGGAAGGCTTTACGACAAATATGATAAAACCTTTTATACGGTTGATCAATATTTGGAATTCAGTAATGGTAAATTGTTACTGTCAACTGACCCATAAAACATATTTGAAATTGGATTTATTCTAAGTACCATCAATTAGTAGTGCACAATTAGAAAAAATTGAAATGCATGTAATTATATGTCTTCTTATTCTTACCAATTGTAATTCAGAAGTACAAACTCCAAAATCAAATGGCCGCAAATCTTTGTATCCATTGATCAAAGAATGAAAATAACGACTGACAATCAAAATTGGAAATTGCAAAAACGGTTCTGTGATTCATGTATTGCATATTCCGTAAACTTTAGGATGTATATAGACTAAATAAAATCGAGAAACCTAGCGTGCTATGAATGTGCAAATTGAATTCTTTAATGAACTATGAAAATAAATCAATTGAATTTTTTGATAAGATTGCTTTTCATTACTTGCTTTTTGGGCTGTAATAATCAGTCTAAGTCTGGTGATATTAAATTGGGAATAAAAATCAGTATTGATTATCCAAGTTATTGGGAATACAATGGTAAACCGGTTCTTTTACTCGGGGGTAGCGATGATGACAACCTTTTTCAATGGACTAATGAGGACTTGATACCACATTTAGATGAAATGAAAAGTGTAGGAGCAAATTATGTTCGTAATACCATGAGTGATAGAAAGAATAGTGGCTTTGAAGTATACCCATTTGAACAATTGGAAAATGGCAAATATGACCTTTCACGGTGGAATAATGAATATTGGAATCGTTTTGCAAGTTTCTTAGAAGAGACAAAGAAAAGAGATATCATAGTGCAGATTGAAATTTGGGATAGGTTTGATTTTTCTCGAGAAAATTGGGCTTCTAACCCCTATAATCCAATAAATAATATCAATTATGATTACTCGGGGTCTGGTTTTCAAAAAGAATATCCTTTACATCCAGGAACCAATAGACAACCTTTTTTTTATACAATTCCAGAACTGAATAATATTGACGTAGTATTGGATTATCAGGAGGGATTTGTAAATAAAATGCTTAGCATTTCTCTTGAATATGACCATGTGATTTATTGTATGGACAATGAAACCAGTGGCAGTGAAGAGTGGTCTAAGCACTGGGCCGTATATTTGAGGGAAAAGGCAGGTAAGAAGAAAATATATCTTACGGAAATGTGGGATGCGCACGATCTCTCCCATAACCAGCACTTACGAACATTTGATCATCCTGAAATATATGATTTTGCAGATATTTCACAGAATAGTTGGAATGGAAATTATAAAAACTGGGACGAAGCACAAAAAGTAATAGATTATCTAGCTAAGCAGCCGAGGCCAGTAAATAGCGTAAAAATTTATGGTAATGATACTTCGCCATCAAAAATCCACAAGGAAAGAGATATTCATACGACTCATGCGGTTAGTTGTTTTTTCAGGAATATAATAGGAGGGCTTGCATCAAGTAGATTTCATAGACCACCAAGTGGTTTAGGATTAAGTGCTGTTTCAAAAAATTGTATCAGATCTGTTAGGATGACAGAAGATAAATTAAAGCTTTGGGAAATGAAGCCCCAATTAAAAATACTCTTGGAGTGTGATGAAAACGAGGCCTATGTATCAGCTTCACCAGATCAAAACTACTTAGTATATTTTCCCGCAGAAGGTAGTGTTCTTCTGGATATTCAAGGTAATAAAGGCACATATACCTTAGATTATTTAGATATTGAAAATGCACGGTGGAAAGAGAGTGTGACCTATACAGGTCTTGACAAGTTACCCGTAAAATCTATGTACACCGCAGGAGCATTAGTCATAATCAAAAAGAAGTAAAATCATAAAATTAATAGATATGAAATTGAATAGTAAACCAACACCAATAGTACTTGTCATTATTTTTATAATGATTTCAACTTTCGTTAGAGCAGACATAAAATTGCCATCTATCTTCAATGATCATATGGTATTGCAGCAACATACTGAAACGTCTATTTGGGGGAAAGCATCATTAAATGAAAAGGTTCAGGTGAAATGTTCTTGGGAAGACAGGACCTACATAACAAATTCCGACAAAAATGGGGATTGGGCAATCAAAATTAAAACACCCACGGCAGGTGGACCCTATACAATTACCATTTCTGATGGTAAAGAATTTCAACTTAATGATATTTTAATCGGGGAGGTTTGGTTATGTTCAGGGCAGTCCAATATGTGGATGCATATGTTGGGGTATAGAAATCAGCCAGTTCTAGGATCGAACCATGCAATTGCGACATCACAAAATCAATACATTAGATTGTTTACGGTAGAAAAAGATAAAAGCCTTACTCCCAAAGATGATTTTAATGGAGAGTGGTTGGAATGTTCACCAGAAAATGTGGCAGTTTTTAGTGCTACAGCATATTATTTTGCCAAGCTTTTACAAAAATCATTAAATGTACCTATTGGAGTTATATCTAGTAGTTGGGGAGGTACGCGAATTGAGCCCTGGATTTCTGAAAATGGAATAAAAATATTTGATTGGATACAGCGTCCTGAAAATTATCCCAAAGAGTTTACCCAACAGGCACCAACTGTTTTGTACAACGCAATGATAAAGCCTATGATCCCTTATGCTATTAAAGGAGCTATTTGGTACCAAGGCGAATCCAATAAGGAGGAACCGGACAAATATTTAAAATTACTGCCAGGACTTGTTGATAGTTGGAGAAAGGCTTGGAATATAGGCGATTTTCCATTCTATTACGCACAAATTGCTCCTTTTGCCTATCGAGGTGGCATAAATTCCGCTTTTCTTAGAGAATCCCAGTTAAATGCAGAAAAGGCTTTGCCCAATATGGGAATGGCCACTCTGATGGATGCAGGTGAAGAAAATAACATCCATCCAGCAAATAAAGAATTGGCTGGAGAACGCTTGGCTTTCTTGGCATTAAACCAAACATATGGTATTAGTGGGATTTCCTCTTCAGGTCCAACCTTGAAAGGTATGGTTGTGGAGGGTAAATTAATTCATCTCACTTTTAATAATGCCGAGAAAGGATTAACATCTTTTGGAAAGGAGCTATCCCATTTTACTGTTGCAAATGAAAATAGAAAGTTTCAACCCGCCAAGGCTTATATTACCAACAAAGGAATTACTTTAGTAGTACCTGATATGGACAAACCTGTCGCTGTAAGATATGCTTTCGATGATTTTGTAGTGGGGGATTTATATAATACTGCGGGACTCCCTGCATCTTCTTTTAGAACGGATGACTGGGCCGATTGATATTCGACATGTTAGAATTGATGTTTACATGTTAGAAGGATTAAAAATTGTATTGTTGGAAGTTATTTAGCAGCCGGCCTGTGTAATCGTTCAGAAAGGTGCTAAAAAAAAATGGTTTAGTGCAAAGTAGGTAATTTATTCCATACTATCTCTTTTTCAATTGTTTTGAGGTTAAAAATGGGATAGAAGGAGTAGTTTTTTATAGAATTGTAAAAAAAGTTTGATTTGGAGGTGTACCAAAGCATCAATTATGGTACTATAAAAATGGACAGCTTTATGTGTTTTCCGGATTCTATGTGCCAAGGTTAATATTGTAGTATAAGAATGAAGAAGAAAGAGTTAAGAAGATTATTTGATAAGTATACCCGAAACGAATGTTCAGAACGGGAAATCGAGTTGCTGGATAGTTATTTGAATTCCTTTCAGGGTAAAAAACAGCTTTGGACAGTACTGGATTGCGATGAAGATGTCATTGAAAGAATTTGGTCTAGGATAAAGTCCGATGTTGACGGTAAGAATGTACCCGTGAAAAATATGTACAGATTGTATTTGAAATATGCTGCAATATTTTTGGGACTTCTTGTCGGGGTCGGTGTTTGGCACCAGATGTCAAAGGTTACACCTATTGTTAAGAGTATAGAGATTGTGGTCAAGGATTCCCCCGTTATTCTAAAAATGCCCGATGGAGAGTCGGTACCAATTGATGCTAAAGGAGAACAGGTTCTTGCCAACAAGGCCGGAAAATTAGTCGCACAACAAAATGGTGCGCAGATAAGATATATAAAAAACAATCTAGTGGAAGAGGTGGTGTTCAACGAAGTCATTGTTCCCCATGGAAAGAAGTTTCAAATAATCCTTTCCGATGGTACCATGGTATTTATTAATTCAGGTTCATCTCTTCGTTTTCCAACAAATTTCCTCGCAGGCAAGGAAAGACAGGTTTTTTTGGAGGGCGAGGCATATTTTGAAGTCGCTAAGGACGAAGCGCGCCCCTTTTTAGTAACTTCTTCTGAAATAGGAATAAAGGTATTGGGTACCCACTTTGTGGTTAGTTCCTATAAAGAAAGTGAAAAATTTGCAGTACTTGCGGAGGGCAGTGTTGCTGTGTACAGAGGGCAAGTGCAGGATTCTCCGACCATAATTGCGCCAGGAGAGAAAGCCACTATTCAGGAGAACGACGTGTTAGTGAAATCTGTACATATCAGTGATTATCTGAACTGGATGGAAGGGACGCTCTCCTTTAACGATGAGCTGTTCAAAGAGATTGTGCTAAAAATCGAGAGACATTATGGTGTGGAGGTTGAAAATAATTACGGAGCACTTGATTCCATGAAATTTAAAGGCTCCTTTAAAGACGAATCTATTTCCGACCTCTTGGATACCTTCAAAGAAAGTGCTGGATTCGATTACGAAATTGAACATAATAAAATCATAATAAACAATAAAAAATAACGTAGAGAATGAGATAGAAAAAATATTAATAAAATATCGAAAGGCACGGCCATGCTTATCCGATATAAATAGATTATTAACCGTAACATAATTAACTAATCAAAATTATTGAAATTATGCAAAAAAACCATTGGTTTTCCATTTTGGCGGAAAACGTACTCAAAAAAAACCGAACCATGAAACTTTCAGTCCTCCTGTTTCTATTGGTATTGTTCAATGTACGGGCTAACTCCTATGCACAGGATAAAAAGCTCACTCTTCATATTTCCAATGAATCAATTGCGAGTGTATTGGGTAAAATTGAGGCTCAAAGCAAGTTCAATTTCTTTTATAATACTGAAGAAATGGATTTACAAAAAAAAGTTTCTCTCGATGTGACAGATACACCAATTAAGGAGATATTAGAACTTATTTTTAGGGGGAGGAGTATTTCTTATACTGTGGTAAAGAAACAAATTGTTCTTAAGCCTTCAACCCATGTGACAAACTCCAAAGAGGGTGAAGGAATTGCTGGTGGTTCAAGAAACGTTCTGCCCCAGTTCTCTGTGTCAGGAACAGTGACAGATACCCAAGGAGTCCCTTTACCGGGCACAAGTATAGTTGAAAAAGGAACTGCAAATGGTACCCAAACGGATTTTGACGGAAATTTTTCAATTTCCTTAAATGATGAAAATGCAATACTTGTTGTATCATATGTAGGGTTTGCCACTAAGGAGATAGAGGTGGGAGGTCAATACAGTCTTAGTATTTCCCTTTCCGAAAGTGCTGCTGGTTTGGATGAAGTTGTGGTTGTGGGATATGGCTCTGCAAAAAAGAGCGATCTTACCGGCTCAGTTGTTCGTGCAGATATTAGTGCATTTCAAGATCAACCCAATGTCTCAATTGCCCAATCCTTACAGGGATCTGTTCCAGGTCTAAATGTCGGGACAATAACTACTGCAGGTGGGGAACCTAATATATCCATAAGAGGAAGAACCTCTATTTCAGGAGCACAAAACCCATTGATAGTTCTTGATGGAGTGATTTATAGGGGGAGTTTAATAGATATAAACCCGAATGATCTAGCATCTGTTGATGTATTAAAAGATAATAGTGCCGCTGCGGTATACGGATCTCAAGCGTCCAACGGGGTAATAATTTTAACTTCAAAAACAGGAAAGTCTGGAGAGGAGAAACCTACTATCAGTTATAGTAGTAATGTTTCAATGCAATCACCTACAAAAGAATTTAGGCCACTGGACGGGGAGGGTTGGTTTGAAAGAGTTCTTACTTTTGATGTATTCCAAAGTAGAACAGAGGAATCTGGATATTTACAACCCAATCCGAATTATTCTCTTACAACAAATTTTAAGGACACTGAACAGATCGCAAATTGGCAAAATGGAAATGAGACAGATTGGGACCAACTGGTTACCAATAGTTCATTGTATACCTCAAATCATAATCTTAGCATCTCTGGCCATACTCAAAAGACAAATTATCTGTTGTCGCTTGGTATTTCTGATGTGCAGGGCTATATGTTAAATGAAGGCTACAAGAGATACAATGCCCGGGTAAATATAGACAACAAAATTACAGATTGGTTAACAGTTGGATTGCAGTCATTTTTCACCTCCAGCGATTATTCCGGGAGAGAACTTGCTCCAGTTACAAGGTGGTTGCCCCCATATATTTCGGCCTATAGGGAGGATGGTGAATTGAATTTTCCAAATTCCGGGTTTGCAAGTATAGCAGCGTTGGAAGCTGATAATGATGATGTCAGAAACAATTTGTTTGCAAATGCCTTTGTAAAGATCGATTTCCCTTTTCTTAAAGGATTATCTTATAAAATAAATTTAGCCAATAATTTGGTATGGAACCATGACTATTATTTTGATAAATACTTTGGAAACGGGCAGGGTTACGGTGAAAAGTTTAACCAGGAGAACCATAGTATACTGAGCGATAATATTCTTTCATATAATCGGGTCTTTAATGAAAAACATAAAGTAGATCTAACCTTATTATATGGTTTTGAAACAAGATCCAATGAATATACCAGGGCAAGCAGTAGGAATTTTCCAAATTCTGCCTTGGGATATAATAATCTTCAATCTGGAGATGCTACCCTTCAGGGAGCTCAATCCGGTGCTTGGGAGGAGTCTAGTCTATATTCTATGGCCAGGCTTCTATACACCTTCGACAGTAAATATTTATTCACTGGGACTATAAGGCGTGATGGATTTTCTGGATTTAGCACTGCAAATAAATTTGGAGTATTTCCTTCCTTAGCTTTGGGGTGGGTGGTCTCACAGGAATCGTTTATGTCATCTTTGGAGAATGTCAATTATTTAAAATTGCGTGCTGGCTACGGGTCAACAGGTAACAGGACTATTGGTAGATATCAAACTTTGGCTAAGGTATCCGATGGTTATAATTATATAAACGCTGGAGACACACCGCTTTATACAAAGAGTATTAGTAGTTTGGCTAGTAGTGATTTAAAATGGGAAACGACCACTGGACTTGATCTAGGTCTTGATTTTGCCTTTTTCGACTCAAGGATTTCCGGGACTGTAGATTATTACAATAATGATACTAAAGATCTGCTGTATGATGTGGATGTTCCTTCCATAAGCCGATATTCCAAATTTCCGGATAATCTTGGAAAGCTACACAATAGTGGTTTTGAAGTATTCCTATCGACCGTAAATATAAAAACAAATGATTTTTCATGGCAGACCGACTTTTCATTTTCTCGAAATAGGGACTCATTGGCGGAACTATTGGGATTGGATAATGATGGTGATGGCCAGGAAGATGATCTGGTTACGGAAGGATTGTTTATAGGCGAACCGTTGGATGTTATTTACAATTATGAAATTACTGGGGATCTATACCAATTGGGCGATAATGTACCAACTGGGGCAGATTTCGGTTCTTATGTTATTGTTGATCAGAACGGTGATGGGGAAATAGATCAAGTAAATGACTATAAAATATTGGGATATGGTTCCCCTAATTATAGGTTTAGTATTGGCAATACCTTTACCTATAAGAATTGGTCTTTCTTTGCTTTCATAAATTCCATACAGGGAGGAAAGGGATACTATACCCAATTGAACGATCAATCTGAGACGGCTGGTGGGTTTAACAGTTACGGGTCGGGCAACCACTATAACTGGAGCTTTCCATCAAGTTATGATGCTTGGTTACCAGAAAATCCGGATGCAAGATATGAAAGGATCGGCGCCATAGTTGCTCCCGGCCAACGAGGAATAGAAACTATGGAAAGAAGTTTTGTCCGTTTACAAGATGTATCAATTTCATATAGTTTTAATCCGGAAGTATTGAATAAATTCAAGATTCAAAGATTAAAGTTGATTCTATCTGGGAAAAATTTGGCCACGTTTACCAAGTATCCTGGATTAGACCCAGAGACAGGCACAGGAATTTCCAAAAACGGACGACCTGTTTTGAGAAGTATAGCACTGGGTTTAAATGTTGATTTTTAATATAAAATATTACGAAAATGATAACCAAAATTAGATATAACCGTTTGATTTTAACATTGAGATTTTCTGTGTTAGTAATCTTGGTTGGCTTCATTAGCCAATCTTGTAATGAAGATGAATTTTTGAATGAACAACCATTGGATTTTTATGCCCCCGAAAATTCGTATGTCACATCTGAAGATTTTGATGCGGCGCTCCTTACCCTCTACAGTGATTACAGAGATTATATGTATGCGCAACGTACGCCAAGGACGTATTGGGATATTTCCGATATAGCCCTGAGCTACTACTACGCTCAAGGAACAAGGCAGGTAAATACTAGGTTAACACCTTCTTCTACAGAGGAGGTGCTAAGCTTATGGGAAGCCTTTTATAAACTTATATACGATGCAAACGTAATAATAGGAAGGTCGGATGAAGTAGCTTCCCAATTAACCGATGAAGAAAAAGTAAAAGTTCAGGCAGAGGCTATGTTCTTTAGAGGACTGGCATATAATATTTTGGCCAATTTATTTGGGGGAGTACCCTTGGTTTTAGAAGAAACTAAAGCACCAAATAGGGATTATGTTAGGGCAAGTAGGCAGGCTATTTATGAGCAGTGTGCTAAAGACCTTGAATTTGCCACCGCTAACCTGGATGGAATAGATGAGGTCTATGATTTTAAAATAAGCAACCTTGTCGCAAGTCATGTATTGTCTGAAGTATATATCTCGTTGGGAAGATGGCAGGATGCCATTGCTGCGGCATCAAAAGTTATAGATGATCCAAATACGGCGCTAATGACCCAAAGGTTTGGGTCAAGAGTAAATGATCCCGATTTTGGAGGAGACGTTTATTGGGATCTCTTTCGAAAGGGCAATCAAAATAGATCTAGTGGAAATAGGGAATCACTTTGGGTCATTCAATGGGCCTATAATACCCCAGGAGGTGGAGTTAATAGGGATTATTCCTTAGCTCGGAATATTTGCCCCGTTCTGCATAGTGCAGAAATTATTCAAAGTGATGGATCAACAGAAACCGTTTTAAACCAACCAAATACCTATATAGCGAATAGGGGCGTTGGCTATTCTGGACCTAGCCCATATTTTAGAAGGACAGTATGGGAAAAAAGCGGATTTGACCAAGATATGCGTAATTCCAGTCATAATATTGTTCGCGATGTTCAAGTGATGAATCCTGCCAATGAATTTAATGGCCAATGGGTTATTGCAGATAATCTTCCTTTGGTAAAGGTAACTGAAGTCGATACTCTTCAACGTTTTTATCCAATTATAATGAAAGCGGTAACCCCAGGTTTAGATCCGATTGAATTTTGGCACCAAGACCAGAGCGTACCGGGAGCGTTAACTGCACAAGCAGGAACAACTTATAGGGATCATATGGAAATTCGTTTGGCTGAAACTTATTTGTTAAGGGCGGAAGCACATTTAGGAAACGGCAATACAGCCGCAGCCGCTGAGGATATCAATGCGGTAAGGAGAAGGGCCACCGCACCCGATGTAACTGCGGGTGAGGTAGATATCGACTATATCTTAGATGAACGAATGAGAGAGCTTTACTATGAAGAGTTTCGTCTAATTACTTTGATGAGACTTGGAAAAGCAGTGGAGAGAATAAAAACCCTAAATCCAGTTGTTGGAGAACATATGGAAGACTATCAGAATCTTTTTCCTATTCCGATTAGTGAAATACAGAAAAATACCGGGGCTGTTTTAGAACAAAATCCTGGATATTAAGAACTAATTATTAACGGGTATTTCATAGGTGCAAAGTAGGTGTGGTCGGTTATAGGGTTACGGATTTTTCTTATTACTTCTATGGACTGGTGACAATTACACTTCCCTTATTGGAATGCCCGTTTTTGAATTAATACCTGTTTTAATTATGATTATTCGAAATATAACCCTTCTTGTGGCTCTTTTTGTTTGCAATAGTATATTAATAGCGAGTCCGAAAATTGGAATAAGGTCTTGGCAGCTTCATAGCCTTGATATGGACTATTGCAAAAAAGTTATGGATAAGGCGCCGGATTATGATATAAATACCATAGTGTTTTCCCATGAAATGATTTGGAATACAATGCAACTCTATGGTACTAGTCATAGGAAAACTGAAAAAGGAGGAGTGGGCAAGAAATTACAGGAATTAACAGAATACGCCCAGAGCAAAAATTTAAAAGTATGGATATGGACTCACGAATTGGCCGATGTGCCCGACGAATATATTAAAAACGGAATTGTCCAAATGGATACCCCGGGTTTTTGGCATTGGTTAGAGGATAGGTATATTAAGATGTTTATTGACTTTCCCCAATTTGATGGTTTAATGATGACTTTTCATGAAACCGAATTTAAAATATTTGATAATACAGAAGTAGCCTCAAAACTTTCAATGCCAGATCGTTTCTCAAAATTGATTGGCTCTATTTACAAAGGATGCAAGAAATATAAGAAGGATTTTATTGTAAGGACATTTGTCTATGAACCAGAGGAGTTGGAGTGGCTGAAACAAGGTTTGGATAAAGTAAGTGATGAGATTATTGTGCAATCTAAATGCATTCCACACGATTGGCAGCCTTTTTATCCGCACAATCCTTTGATAGGGGCATTTAAAAATAAAAGACAGATCATTGAGTTTGATGGCTCCTCAGAATACACTGGAAGAAATCATATTCCCTATACCTCCCCTGAATACTTTTCCTTTAGGTGGAAGTATGCAATGAAATCACCAGAGGTGGTCGGATACAATGTAAGATTGAATCATGCCAACTTCGATGCTCTATTTACGCCCAATGAAATAAACATTTATACGCTTGCAAGAATCACTCAAAATCCTGAAATAACACCGGATGCAATATGGTCCGATTGGGCCAAAAAACGATACGGAGAAGATAGTTCAAGGGAAATAATAGACTTATTACAACCTTCCTTTGATATAGTTAACAAATTGCTTTTCCCACAAGGGGTATGGTTTACAAGACATAGTTGGCTGCCTTCTTTTGAATACGCCAATTCTCATATATCCTATATAAACAAGTGGTACAATGGGGATTATCTGGATATTACCGAGAAATTAATGAATCCGGATATGGAAACGTTTAGTATTGTCCTGGGAGAAAAAGACGAGGCTGTTCAACTTATCCAAAAATCACTTTGGAAGCTTTTGTCACTACAAGGAAAAATTGATAAGAAGGATTATGACGATTTGCAAGAACGCTATACATTACTGCTACAGACAGGTCTTATATGGAAAAGTCATATCACGGCATTTATGGGCTTAAAATTACTAAAATCCCATCCTGAACTTAAACCTGTAGTGCAAGAAGCCATTAACAATATTAAAGTATTGGCATCAAAAATTCCTGATGACCAGATTGGCAAGCCAGTGGCGGATAGTGATGAGATATTAAAAATTTCCAAGGGGTTTGAGGAATTGTTAAATAAGAAATAGTGAAAATAATTTAATTGAAAATTTATTAGTAAAACCTTCTTTTGGTTATGGAATCGAATAATAAAAAAACTTTTGTTATAAAAGTAATGAAATTTATTCTTGCAACTTGCCTGTTCATATTTTCCTCGTTCCATGCGCAGGGACAAGTCATAAATGGGAAAAACGAAAAGGCTTCCCATTCATTATTGAATCCTTTACGGTTAGTACCGTCATTAAATAAGCAAGCAAACACGTATTTGGATTTGGATAATGATGGCGATCCGGATGTATTGGAATCTTTAACTTGGAATAATATCCCAATTCGTTGGATTGACGATGATGATGACATGAAACAAGGAGATTTTCAAGGAGATTCCGATAGTGATTGTTTGATGGTAGACCTAAACAGGGATGGTCTTTATGGATCGTATTCCGATGTCGTCGTAGACTGGGTAGACAATGACAACGACAATATAGCGGACATGCAGATTTATGCAGAATATGCTGAGGAGGCCAATAAGGAAAGGCCTTGGGGCCCGGGTCATTTAATGATCAGTATAGATCTGGACAAGGATAATGTTATGAATTATATTGACTGGAACACCTTCAAACTTCGAGCATGGATTCATGATGGACAAGGTGATTTTTATGAAGATTATCACGGGAAAAGTCTATTTCTTAAAATACATACTTCCCCTGAAAAAATGAATGATCTAAGATTAAACTGGGAAAACCCTTTCCTTTTTTATGATCCCGATAAAGATGGGCTTACCGAATATGCGATAAGATTTCTCGATATCCCGGTCCGTGGGGTGCCGGGGGACAATTATTTAACTAGGCTAACAGGGAACATAAGTTGGGTGTCAATAACCTATGACCTTGATAATGATAATTTTCCTGGAAACGAAATCGATTTTGATATGACCTTAAGTTTTAGAGGTGAGGGATTTTCCTATTTGGATCAAAAACATCAATTTCCAAGCATGCGAGGCTTACCGGAAAGCGATAAATTTTTTATGGATCCCAGAGTTCGTCAACTGACCGAATTAATATATCCTGATCATGACTCAGCTGTGGATTTAATCTATGATAGGGGCAAGTGGAGCGAGGTTTATTTTGTTTATGACGAAGATGATGATTGTACCCGATGGGAAAGGGTTGAGTTATATGACCCCTTGGACCCCTATCTAACTGGAATTCGTAAAGCTGGTTTGGACAATAATCAACAAGCTGATGTTGTAGGGGATCGGGCCGAATGGGATTTGGACAACTCTGGTAAGGGTAATCTTTATATCAGCAATTTTGATGGAAGAATTCATTTATACGGAGCAGAATTGGGATACTGGAGGATTGACCAAAATGCTTATTATTATCACGGTATGGGCGGGTTATATGATGGATATGGTCCTGGAAGGTTATCTAGGGAGGTTAAAGATCCGTTCCCTGTAGTAAAATATTCAGATTCCAATAACAATGGTTTTATTGATGTTATAGAATTTGATTTGGACGGAGACAAGACTATGGAGCAGAAGTATTCATTAATTGATCTAGGCTTGGATGATCGTTGTTCCATAATCGAATCCAAAAAAATGGAATATCAGGACTTTAGAAATCTAAAAGGAAAAGTTGCAGATAATCTTTGGGATAAGGCTTTGGAGGCGGCAACCTTGGCAAAGGGAATGGGAATGGATTTAAGTTGGTATGCGCTCTTAATGAACCCAAAATCCACCCGTCAAAAGTATAACAACGGGTACTGGTTGCAGTTTTATTTGTTTCAAGACTTTCTTGAGATGGATAGAAGAACTAGTGGAAAAAATAATGATAAAGCTATAGCAAGGGCCTATTTCAGTGGAGACTGGAAGAGTTTAGCTCAGTTGAAATAATTTTTTTGGACAAAAGGCCATCCAGCTATTTATTGCGTTAATCCAAAATGATAAAAAATCGAGAAGCGCGGCCACGCTTCCCGATATAAATTGATTTTAACCGTAACACAATTAACAAATCAAAATCAGACAAATTTAGGCAAAAAACTGAACCTAGGCCACGCTTTTTTTGTTTAAATAAGTTTAATAACTTGAATTATGACTATGGGACTTATTCAAAATATAATGTTTATCATGAAACAGGTGTTGCATCAGAGTCTTTTGGAAGTGAAAATAGTCACCATACCTGCAATTTTATTATTATCAATTCTTGCAACTGTCAGCTGTAAGAATAAAGTTGATCACAAAATAGAAGTAGTATCCAAAAATAAAAAGCCGAACATAGTTTTTATTTTTGCCGATGATCTGGGTTATGGGGATGTAAGTTTCAATGGAGCAAAAAAAGTAAATACTCCCAACATAGATAGGCTGGCCAATGAGGGAATAGTCTTTAACAACGCTTACGCACCTCATTCTGTTTGTACACCATCCAGATATTCCCTTATGTGTGGGAGATATGCTTGGCGCACCTGGAACGGCCACATTACTGTTTGGGCCAACGACCCTTTGCTTATAGATACAACAAGGGTTACCTTGCCAAAGGTTTTGAAATCAGTAGGATATAAAACAGCCATTATTGGCAAGTGGCACCTTGGATTCGGAGCTCCTGGTGCAAAGAATTGGGATGACCTTAAGGGACCGGACTTTAATAAAGAACTACGTCCAGGCCCATTGGAAGTCGGATTTGATTATTTCTATGGGATACCACATACTGGTCAAAAACCAAATGTGTATATAGAAAACTATCATGTTGTAGGATTGGGGAAAGGTGAGGACATGGAGGTAGTTCTAGATGACCGATGGAAAAATAGGCCGACTTACCTCGATAGGATAGGTGTACCTGACCACAAGTTCATAGGGAACGTAGGCGCAAGATATGACCATGATGATCTTGCAGTCCATCTAACCGAAAAGGCAGTAGACTATATCAACAAACAAAATGAAGAACCTTTTTTTCTCTACTTCGCACATAGAAACGTACATGCTCCATTAAAACCCAATCCTAAATTTCAAGGGATAAGTGAAATAGGGGTTTACGGTGATTTTATCAATGAGTTCGATTGGTCTGTAGGGCAGGTTTTGGATGCACTGGAAAGAAAAGGCCTATCAGAAAATACAATTGTGATCTTGTCAAGTGATAATGGGGGGGTGAAGCATTATAAGGCCTCACAATTTATCGAAATAAACGGACATAAAATCAACGGTCCCTATTTCGGACAAAAAACCGAAGTCTTTGAAGGGGGGGTGCATGTTCCATTGGCGATTCGCTGGCCCGATAGGATTAAACCAGGTAGTCGTTCAAATGCCATCGTGGCCCTGACCGATTTTTTTGCCACAATAGCAGATCTTAACGATGTAACTTTACCATATAACGCTGGTGAAGACAGTTTTAGTTTTCTATCCGAACTACTTCAGACGAAACCAGAAAAGCCGCAAAGGCAGAGTGTGGTTCTTGATGCGACCTCTGGCTTAATGGCAATACGACGAGGGGAATGGAAATTTATTGCGGGTCAAGGTGGGGGTGGTATACATTGGGACGAAAAACAAAATATTTCGATGCTCCCTCATAAGTGGAACTATCCAGAGGATCATGGCAATCCTCCAGGACAATTGTACAACCTAATTAAGGATACGTCCGAAGCCACTAATCTTTATTACCAATATCCCAAAATGGTAACTGAACTAAAAGCAGAACTAAGGGAAATAGAATATAGCGGAAGAAGTAGAAAATAGAAATAGAAGTATTTTAAGTCAAACTATTAAGTAGAGAATAGAATCAATGAAAGTTATGAAAGCGATAACCATCTTATTCTGTGTTATAATTGTTTTGGGTTCCTGTAAGGAAACTAGTAGTAAAAAAGAAAAAGGGGATGATTACTTGGCTTGGGAGAATTATGCAGGTACCAAAGACGGTGCCAGATATTCTTTACTGGACCAAATTAATAAGGGAAATGTTCAAGACCTCAAAGTAGCTTGGACCTATACTTCAAATGATAAAGATACCAACAATCGTTCCCAAAACCAGTGCAACCCCATAATAGTCGATGGAGTACTTTATGGAACCTCTCCCAAGTCAAAGCTTTTTGCTCTAAATGCCAAAACAGGAAAACAATTGTGGTCGTTCGATCCTGCTACAATTGAATCAACTACCGCTAGTCCCAATAAATATTACAATATAATTAGAGGAGTAGTTTATTGGGAAAATGAAAGAGGGGAGGAACAAAGGATTTTTTATAGTGCCGGTCAAAAGACATTTTGTGTGGATGCAAAAAAAGGTACTCTTGTAACAACATTTGGAAAGGAGGGATGCCTAGATCTATCGGAAAATCTGGATAGGCCCGAGAAAGACTTCAATCCATTTATAGCCAGCACCTCTCCTGGGATTACGTACGGAGATCTTCTGGTAGTATCGATGAGAGTTGCGGAAACGGCCGATGCAGCACCTGGGCATATACGCGCTTATGATACACGATCGGGTAAGTTGCGTTGGGTTTTTCATACCATACCTCATCCGGGTGAATTTGGCTATGAATCGTGGCCAGATAAAGAAGCTTGGAAAAAATTGGGTGGAGCCAATAATTGGGCGGGAATGTCCTTGGACTCTAACAACGGGATATTATATGTACCTACAGGTTCGGTGTCAGGTGATTTTTATGGCGGATTCAGAAAAGGAACGAACTTATTTGGCAACTCTTTAATTGCATTGGAAGCATCTTCCGGTAAATATTTATGGCATTATCAAATCGTGCACCACGACCTGTGGGATAGGGATCTTTCGGCCAATCCCAACCTGGTTACATTAACCAAGGAGGGTAAAACTTTGGAGGCGGTGGCGCAAATAACCAAACACGGCTACATTTTTGTTTTTGACAGAAAAACGGGCGAGCCCGTTTTCCCAATAGAGGAGATACCGGTACCACAAAATGCTCTGCCCGGTGAAGAGCCTTGGCCGACACAGCCAATACCTGCCTTACCGGAACCATTTGCAAGGCAAAAGTTTACCGAAGAGGATGTTGGGGGGTTGGACCCCGAGCAGCACGAAGAGCTTTTGGAAAAGTTTAAAATGATCAGGAATGTGAAAAAGTTTTCTCCCCCAAGTAAAGAAGGGGGTTGGATCTTTCCTGGCTTTGATGGAGGGGGAGAATGGGGCGGTGCTGCCTTCGACCCCGAGACACAGGTCATGTATGTGAATAGTACCGAACTGCCCTGGTCGCTTACCATGATAGATGTGCCCAAGGATTCGGGCGAGGACATATCGCTCAAGGGAATTGGAAACCAGGTTTATAATAAGTATTGTTTAGCATGCCATGGACCGGATAGGAAGGGGAACGGAGAATCCTTTCCATCATTGAATGGAATATCCGATAAATATTCAAATGAACACATCTTAGATATTATTGAGAATGGTAAAAACAGAATGCCCGCTTTTGGCCAACTAAAGGATAACGAGAAAACCGCTTTGCTTGCCTTTCTCCAGGATATCCCAGATAAGGAAGCCGCTATAACTTCCGACCTGGAACCCAAAGAGGAAGCCATGGAAGAAACAAGGAAAAAGAGCATAATGGACGAAGTTCCGTATACAATGACAGGTTACAATAGGTTTTTGGACAAAAACGGCTATCCGGGGATTACCCCTCCCTGGGGAACATTAAATGCGGTAGATCTATCCTCTGGGAAATTAGTATGGAAGGTTCCGTTAGGTGAATACAAGGAACTTTCGGAAAAGGGAATCCCCCCTACTGGCACCGAGAATTATGGAGGTCCGGTGGTTACCAAGGGCGGGCTTGTGTTTATAGCGGCGACCAAAGATTCAAAAATCAGGGCATTCGACAAGGACAATGGAAAAATCCTCTGGGAAGCGAACCTTCCCGTTCCTGGGTTTGCGACTCCCGCGGTTTATGAGGTGGACGGTCGACAATTTGTCGTGATTGCCTGCGGTGGGGGGAAAATTGGATCCAAATCTGGAGACAGGTACATCGCATTTTCCTTCCCAAGTTATTAATAACGAATTATTTCAGTGCAAAATATGCACCGGAAAAATAGCAAAATAAATTTTAAACAATGAGAGTTATAATATCCCTTTTGATACTTTTTGGAACCTTTGATCTTCAAGCAAATTTTCAGCAAGACAAACCCAATATTCTATGGGTTAGCTGTGAAGATATTACAACTATGTTGGGATGCTACGGTGATGTAAATGCTTCCACGCCCAATTTGGACAAATTTGCCAAGAAAAGCATTTTATTTTCAAATGCTTTTTCCACTGCTCCCGTTTGTTCACCGGCAAGATCAAGTATTATTACAGGTTATTATGCTACTACCATAGGCACGCAACATTTACGTTCTGAAGTAGACATTCCAAACGTAATTAAACCTTTCCCTAAATATCTTCGTGAGATAGGTTATTATGCGGTCAATAACTACAAAGAGGATTATAATTTCACAGAAGATGAGCTTTGGAGCGACTCATCAAAAAATGCCCATTGGAAAAATCGCGAAAAAGATCAACCGTTTTTTAGTGTTTTTAATTTAGGGATTACACATCAATCTGGTATTTTTGGTAACGACTCAATTTATAATGGGCGTATAGACAAGTATTTAGGGGATATCGAAAAAATAGATCCTGAAACTTTGGTTCTTCCTTCATATTATCCGGATTCACCTGTGATTCGTAAGTTATGGGCCAGATATTATACCAATGTTGCAATTATGGATTATCAGTTTGGTCAAATTCTGAAGGAACTGAAGGGCGACGGCCTTGAGGATAATACCATTGTAATATTTTTCTCAGATCATGGAACGGGTATGCCACGTTCCAAAAGAGCATTATACGATTCGGGGTTGAAAATACCCATGTTGGTCCATATACCACAGAAGTTAGCAGTTAAATTCAATCGTTCGCCGGGCACCATCGATGATCAAATGGTAAGTTTTATAGATTTCGCACCAACTATGCTGGAAATTGCAGGCATTGATAAACCTGAAACTTGGCCGGGACATGCGTTTATTTCTAACAAAGAAGTGGCAAAAACACCCTATGTTTTTGCTACATCAGATAGAGTGGACGAAGGATATGAAATGACAAGATCCATTAGAACAAAAGAATATCGTTATGTTCGGAATTTCTTTCCTTTTTCACCCCTTTTACAACCCAATTTTTATACAGACCAATCTGCAATAATGGTAGAATTGGAAAAATTTAGGAACTCCCCAGGTTTAACACAAGAACAGTTGACCTTATTCGCAAAAAATCGTATGCCGGAAGAGTTGTACGATGTCCAAAAGGATCCCGATGAAACATATAATCTGGCATATGATCCAACATTTCAAAAAACCATAAAAATAATGAGAGGAAGGTTGAAAGATGAAATGATGAAAAGCTTTGATACTGGTCTAATGCCTGAACCGGAAATGATCAGGCTATCTGCAAATTCCACGCCCTATGCCATTGCGCACGACCCATCTGTTTTACCTATTGAACGAATACTTGAAACATGTGATTGGATGCTAGAATCGAAAATTGATGATGGTTTAATTTTAAAAGGACTCCAGGATCCCAATGGATTTGTAAGATATTGGACTTTAATAACCATTCAGGCTAAAGGAGGCACGAATCCTGTTATAATTCTTGAAATGGAAAATATGTTATATGATACATTTCCAACGGTCCAAATTGAAGCGGCAAAATCATTAATCCAAGTGGGAAAACAATATTCGATATCAACAATTTTAAAACATTTAAATTCTAATGATGATGCTCTTTCATTATACGCTGCTAGGACATTTCAGCAAATGGCCCCTTTTATTACAACAATTCCTAAGTTAGTATATGAGAAGTATCTGCAATTGAAGCAGGATGCAGATAATGGGACACTGAAGAATAATTTTTACAAAACATATACCTACTGGGCATTGCATGAAACTCTTGAATGAGGTCGAAGAATTAAATGGTAAGATTCCCGCACTTTCCTTAGAACAATAAATAGAGGTGAATTGCAATACCTAAATACGATTAATATCTGCAAAGCTGTATTATAATACCATCAGAGTCTAAATGTTAATAAACATATGAAAAATGATAAAATCTATAGATTCAATCAGAATATTGAGATTGAGAGTCTAAAGAATGGCTTTAACCTTTTTTAAGTAGTAGGTCATAAAGTTGATAATCTTGGATGTTTACTGAGTTACGGAGACTAGGATTGTCTCATATTGGCTTTAATCTTGCCCAATAGGTTGCGAATAAAGAACTGGAAAATGAAATTGTAATTTGTGAAACTCGCTTTGGAATGGCCAACATGACCAATAAAATGCCCAATGTTTACATAGGAGATCGTGGTGATTTATAAAATCTAGTGAAATCAGATACACCTGATACAGTACTATAACTTTCAAGCCCTTTCGCCTAGAAAAATTATGTAACTAACTATATTTCAAAATGGCAAAGAACATTTTTAGATTTTAATTGGACAGTAATATTTTAATATTATGGTTTTAAAAAGAAGAAGTTTTATTCAAAAAGTAGGGTTGGCAATTCCAATAATTGCCAACCCATTTACTAATATTTTTGCCCAAAGCGGAGCGATAAAAGACGCTGCAATGAATATGTTGGTGATATCCAAAAACTTCAATTTTGCAAAATTGAACGATAGGGTCTGGATCGGAAAGGATTTTTGGAGTATTCCAATGGAGGACTGGGAAATTAGTAACAAAAGACTGGAGTTTAAAGGGAATATGCGAAATGCCCGTTTACATCTCCTGACTTATGTGCTTAAAAAGGACCAGGGAGATTTTAGGATCAAAAGTAGCCTAGGGCTCCTAAAAAAAAATGCTGATAGAGGTTCCGTCGGATTTACCATTGGCATAAAGGATACTTCGGATCCCAAAAGTGTAAAAGCGGCCTGTTATTTTGGGGAAGGAATTTCCGCTGGCATTTCTCTGGAAGGGAAAATGTTTATGGGCAACAATGAAGCTCAACTTCCGGCAAATTTTGATTATAACAATTTTGACATGGAGTTGGGGGCCTCTCCAAAAAATGGGGGATATGAGTGTGCCTTGACGGTGGTGGATAACAACGATCTAAAAGGGGAATTGATTTATAATCACTCCGGGGAAATAGAAGGCTTGTTGGCTTTGGAACAGAACATCCAAGAAAAGGATGGCAGTACATTTTGGTCCAAATCCATTTCACTTGAGGGCAGCAATATTGAGTATATCCCGGACAATAGTTTTGGACCAATTCTCTGGGCTATGTACACCCTTTCCAAGGGGACATTAAAATTAACGGCCCAGCTTCCGCCTATTGGAAATAAGGATTCCAAAAAGGTGGAGCTTCAATTTCTAAAGAATGGCAAATGGGTGAGGGAGGGAAAAATGGATATTGATACCATATCATTCACCACCATTTTCACTATCAGCGAATGGAATGCAGATCAGGATATTAAATATCGCCTGGTGTATTCCGTGGATAAGGAAAAGCAATACTATGATGGGGTAATCAGGGAAGAGCCGGCCGACAGACCACTGCGATTTGGTGGACTAACATGTCAGGAATGGGCAGGATACCCATATCGCCCTTTGGTCGAAAACCTGGAAAAATCCAACCCTGATATGCTGTATTTTTCCGGAGATCAGTTGTATGAAGGCAATGGAGGATATCCAATTAAAAGACAGCCGGAGGATAGCGCTATATTGAACTATCTTGGGAAGTGGTATATGTTTGGCTGGGCATTTGGAAATATTATGCGGGACAGACCAACCATCTGCACCCCTGATGACCATGATGTATATCAAGGTAACTTGTGGGGGGAAGGAGGCGAAGGCATATCTTTTGAAGAGTGGGAAAAGGTAAAGGATGCGCATGGAGGACTTGTTCAAACCCCAAAAATGGTAAATGTGGTTTACCGCACTCAATGTGGCCACCTTCCAGATCCCTATGATCCAACGCTCCTGCCATCTGATATCACAAATTGGTATACCCAAATGGTTTATGGCAAAGTAAGTTTCGCTATTGTGAGCGACAGATTGTTTAAGTCCGGTCCTCAGAAACTAAGAAGTGGAGAAGGTAGGATAGATCATCTTACCGCACCCGTAAAACCGGAGGAACTTGATTCCAATGAGCTCAACTTTTTTGGTAATCGTCAAATGGAATTTTTAAATGGCTGGATCTCTGATTGGCAAGAAGCTAATATGAAGATTCTCTTAAGTCAGACCCTATTCTCCAATGTAGGGACCCATCATGGCCCTAAAAAAGAGTTTTTGTTCGGGGATCTGGATTCCGGAGGCTGGCCTAAATCTAAAAGGGATGAGGTAATACGTACTATTAGAAAGGCCAGTGCCTTCCATATCAACGGAGATCAACACCTCCCTTTTATGGTGCAATATAGTGTGGATGAAGTTCGGGATGGTGGCTGGACCTTCTGTACCCCGGCAATTTCAACAGGCTACCCAAGATGGGGGCAGCCAGATTCCGTCAACGTGCCATTTTCGGATAGGCCGGCACATGGGCTGCCCAATACTGGTTGTTATCGTGATGGTTTTGGGAATACCAATTATATCTATGCTGTTGGGAATCCTACAGATGATTTTAATGAAGAAAAAAATAGATATACCAAAGCACAGAAAAAGGCATCGGGTTTTGGAATTGTAACTTTTGATACTATGGCGAGGACTATAAAGATGGAAGCGATCCGGTTTTTGGCGGACCTCGATGTGGAGTCTCAAGCGAACACCTATCCAGGTTGGCCATTGACGATTCATCAAGATGATAATGATGGCAGAAGGGCCTTGGGCTACCTGCCCAGATTACAGCTAAAGGAATCCAACCAAGTGGTCAAGATTATTAATGAGGAGACTGGTGAAATGGTGAAATCGCTAAGAGTTAGCGGAAGCGAATACCTTCCTGCAGTGTTCTCTTTGGCCAAGTACACCTTGATCATAGGGGAAGGACAAAATGAAAAGGTCTATAAGTCGATTGCAATAAGTTCGGACCCCAAGGCGGTTATAGAGGTCTAGATCTATTGATTAAATTTATATAAAGGTGCTAATCAATTTTTTTTGAGTAGTATTTTTAAAGCTGCTAGATTTATTATTGGAGATAAACAAAATTGAAGATATACAAAGTATAAAAAGGAATTTATTCCCAACTTTAATGGTTTCGTGCTTTTGGTGGAATAATAAACCTGAACGAAAGGTTATCCCTTGGTTCTAATGAAGTTGTTTTTGTTTATTCCTCCATTTTGGCAGTAAACCAAGTTATGGTGCCGACATTATTTATTGCTGACGATCATTTAGATGGATTAGCCCATATGACCTTAATGAAATTAGCTATGAGAAAAAATTGGAAGGTCAGCCAACTGGCTTGGGTAATCAAGAAAAGAGAATAATGAATTTGTTTGGTCCTACCGTCATAGTTCGTGGGAAACAGATTATCTTCAGGTAGTTTCCAATTAAGGTAGAACTCCAGGATGTTCCCCAGACCTTCTGTAATCCTGGCGGAGAAGAGGTTGCCCGTTTTATTCTAATCAATCTGACTTATAAATATTTAAGATATATTTTGGACATCAATCCCAAGCCTCTGGAAGCCCGGTTAATCTTCCGTGCCAACCTTTCCATTGTGGCCAAGTTTCGTCGGTCTTCTATTTAAGTCTTTCCGCTCCGATTTCCGGACACCCTGCTGTCCGATGTAATGAAAAAACAGCTGGACTTATCTCCTCCCTAACCACAATCATTCCTGTCCATTGAAATGCTCCATAACCTCCAGGTTACATTTGGAACGATTAAATACACCATTGAATAAAAAATAATTGGATTGCTGCAATAACGATATATTTATATATGCAAATATGTATATATCATTATAGGTAAATAGGATTTGCGTAATCGGAAGTTTTTTTTTGATATAAAGTAGGATCAAATCCAACCCACCCTCTTTGAGTAATTTACCATTAAAAAAGAATTCAAATATTAATCTTCGGAGAAGATAGCAAGTTATGTTTTAAGCATCTTAAAACTCCTACTTCTGGCGAAGTGAAAACGATGTTTCCAGCAGACAGGCGATAATAATTGAATGATAAAATGGCAATTAATAAGACAGGATAAAACGTTATAGGGAAGAGAAACATGAGTATTGATTAACACTTAGTTTCAATGGTGCTGAACTAGCTGATTTAAAATAGGGATCCTTAAGGATACTTTTTTATGTATAGGGGGAATAAAGGAATTGAGATAAATTCTACCTCCACAATTTAAATCAGGACAAAACTTATGAGAAATCAATTATTACATTAAATGCTTCAATGTAACATTTAAATTTCCAATCTTTCCTGGTATCCATCCATTATGTGCGTAGGGAGATTTTTAATATATATTTCAGTTGTACTAATATCGCTGTGCCCGAGCATTTTGCTCAGCGCATTAATTGGAACATCATTGAGGATAAGATTCGTTGCCATGGAATGACGGCTTACATAACTTGTCAAATGCTCTTCAATTTTACAGAGGTTAGCAATCTCTTTTAGACGTTTGTTATATCGCTTTCTTTCCCATTGGATATCCTTAAACTGATCTTGCTTTTCTTTGCGCTTTACAATGGGAAAAATATAGTCCGTTTTGTCCTTGCCCATCAAATAACAATCCATAATCGATGATAATTGTGGAGTCAATTTAATATCGTAATATCGGGCGGTTTTTTGTCTACGGTACTGGATGCGTCCATCAATGATATTATCCAGTTTTAAAAAGGCCATATCAATAAATGAAATACCGTTCATAAGGTACGAGCATAAAAAATAATTCCGGGTGTTGAATAAAGGGGTGCCGGATTCTAATTCCAAATTAAGGATCCGTCTTATTTTTTCTATGCTTATCGCCCGTTTTGCCGTTGGCTCGGATTTTATCTTGTATTTCTTAAAGGGATAAGAATCCGCAGATACTACCCCCTGATGTATGGCTTTGTTGTAAATGGCCCGAAACGTTCTCATATACATGGATAATCCATTTATACTATTTCCCTTTTTCAAATGTGCCGTCTCAAATCTTTTAAGATAAGTGTATGTCATCTCCTCAAACCGGAGAAACTCCTTTTTATTGAAATTCTTTAATGCCCCAAGGGCACATCTATAGGCCTTAGCGTTGCCGAAGCGATTCGCTTCCTCCATTTCACTTATTAATCGATTGGTGAAATCAAAAAAGGAAATTGTGTTGGTCGGCTTGGTCACTGTGTTTTTAAGTTCCGTGATGCTCAGCCCTTCGAGCTGTCCATTTTCTTCCAATTCATTAATCCCATCCCTTAACTCGGTCTTTTTCTTGATAAGGAGATTATTTAAACGCGAAACTGACGACACGCCATTATAGGTTCTTTTTACCTCGCGATTCTTCTCGTTCCAGTACTCAGGTGGAACGGCAAATCCCGTTGAAATGGCAATCGTCTTTCGATGGTGGCTTAATCTAAAGATAATTGGGCACATACCATCTTTGCGCTTGCGTCTTGTGTCCATGGAAAGGGTGATGTTTGTCTTCATATTCTAAAGATATAAAAATTTGCACTCAATTTGCACTCAAAATTAGGTATTATATGGTTTAATATGAATTCTTATGAAATATATATAACTGATAATCAGTATTATATATATTTATCAATGCAAATAAGTTCAATAATCACCCGTCTTCTAAGCAGGCGGTCGAAGGTTCGAATCCTTCTGCCATCACCAATAATTATAGGGCCTCCAAGAAATTGGGGGCCTTTTTGGTTTTACAAAAGGCTCAGAAAAGGCTCACTTTTTTTAAAACCGATAGAACATTTCGGCATGGATACATAGTTGGCTGTATTATAAATTGTTGATAATCAGTTGTTTACAGTTTTTTTATTTTTCATTCTAAAAATAGTTTACAAGTCAAAAAGCAGGGGGTCAATAATTATGGTCAAGTAATATTTATAGCTACGATTACCATATAAATTGAGGTAATTGAATATGCCAATTTTCAGGTGCTAAGGAAAACTTAATTTATTTTTCCAGGTTATTTCTCGAAACAGGGTTTTCGTCTAATAGGGTGGAAGTGGAGCTTAGTTGGAGGAAGGCGAGTGTTGGGGGGTATGCAATGGTGACCTTGAATCCAATATTTAATTATTTATAGTGATGAAAGAGTTTTCCGAAACGGACATTATTAACGAAAATTGCGGAATTTAGATTTGTCTTAAAAAGGGTAAAGTTGCATTTATATAGTAGGTTACAAAAGGATAAGACTATATATCCATATCACGTTAGTTAAAAGTTCGAATTCCATTAAATGAGTAATATACATTAGAAAACTACAATACTGTTTCCTACTTTTGTTGTTAATTTAAAAAGCGATTCCATGAAAGTCCGTGAACGTTTTATTCTTATCTCAGCACTAGTTCTTATAGCCATCATTTCCATTGCTCTTTTCTGGCCTCCTATTTTATGGATTTTCATATTAGTAGGACCATTGCTTTATATGGGTGTCTATGACATTTTTCAAAAACGTCATACCATAAGACGCAACTTTCCTTTGATCGGTCGGTTTCGTTACGTCCTGGAATCCATCCGACCAGAGATTATGCAATATTTTGTTGAGACCGATACTGAAGGAAGGCCTTTGAACCGTATTTTAAGATCAGTGATCTACCGAAGAGCGAAGGGCCAGACGGATACGGAACCTTTTGGTACTCAGATGGATCTATACCATTCGGGATATGAATGGATGGAACATTCCATGTACGCAAAGAATAATCCAAAAGATATAGGCGAGTTTCCCAGGTTGCTAATTGGAGGCAAGGATTGTAAACAACCATATTCTTCAAGTCTGTTGAATATTTCAGCCATGAGTTTCGGTTCTTTGAGTAACAATGCCATTTTAGCCCTGAACAAGGGAGCTAAAATGGGTAATTTTGCCCATAATACCGGCGAGGGCGGTATCAGTGATCATCATTTAAAATATGGTGGAGACCTAATTTGGCAAATTGGAACTGGGTATTTTGGCTGTAGAAACGATGATGGTACCTTTAATGATGTAACATTTAGGGAAAATGCGTTACGACCCTCTGTAAAAATGATAGAGATCAAATTGTCGCAAGGGGCGAAGCCCGGTCATGGTGGAATTTTGCCCGCCATAAAGAATACAGAGGAAATTGCCAAGATCAGGCATATAAAACCTGGCATTGCCGTTCATTCTCCTCCTGCACATTCCGCTTTTTCTGACCCTATACAATTCATGTATTTTATAAAAAAATTGCGCGACCTTTCCGATGGAAAACCAATCGGGTTCAAATTGTGCATCGGTAGGAAACAGGAATTTATGGATTTCTGTGAGGCCATGATCTATACGGGTATAACCCCGGATTTTATCACCGTTGATGGAGGCGAAGGTGGCACTGGTGCCGCTCCCGTTGAATTTTCAAATACTATGGGGATGCCTTTGCGAGAAGGATTGATATTTGTACATGATACATTGGTGGGTTTCGGATTGAAAAAAGATATAAAAGTAATCGTTGCTGGAAAGATCATAACCGGATTTCATATGGCACGTGCATTGGCATTAGGGGCCGATGGTTGCAATAGTGCCCGTGCCATGATGTTGTCTATAGGGTGTATCCAAGCCCTACAATGCAATATGAATACTTGCCCTACTGGCATTGCTACACAGAATAAATCCCTCGTTAAAGGGCTTGTGGTGGACGACAAAGCACCAAGAGCAAAAAATTATCACGAAGCCACTATCCATAGCTTTTTGGAATTGGTTGCTGCGGCCGGACTCGATGGCCCTGCTGATTTAAGAAGGGAACATATCAGTAAACGGGTAGGCATGTACATAGTAAAGACCTATGACGAAATTTATCCCTATATGGAGGAAGGTTGCCTTTTGGATATTGCCGACATCCCGGGAAACTATAGAAAATATTTTCAGTTGACGCGGCTAATGAAGTAATATATATTTTCGTCCCTCTAAATGTTCAGCCATTCAAAATTTCCAATTGTGTAATATGCTGTTCTTGCATATCCGGATCAGGTTTTCCATCTCCAAGGGTTGCCAGCACCTCGTCGAACATTTTTAAATAGGTCGATTTGGAGGAGACAATAGTCTCGATTTTTTTGTGCCTGATTCGTCCAGTGTAACAGGCATGACTTCTTTGCCTTTTTCCGCGATACCGTGTAGTTGATCTAGGGGGGATATAGCAACAATTGTTCTTCCTGAATTTCGGTATGGTTCAATAATCATGGCTATAGCTGGATACCCCCCATATGCGTTCAGAAAATACAAGGCATATTTTTTCCATATATGGAATCCATCAGTTCCAAACCAGAATGAAGGTGTGTTATGAAAAATTGGTAGGTAACATTATTCTAGATGTTCACTGAAGTTGCCGAGTGCTTTAAGAACCAATTGGAGAAAGCAGGATGGAGTGGTAACGCGTGTCCGTCCAATAAGGTAGAAAAATTATTCAGTATTGTATGTCTTAGACTAACTAGGCACAGGCTTCGCAGACAGGTTTTCTGAAACAAGTTGAGCACGGGCAGAATAATAAAAACCCGCGCATCAACATTTATTTCCTGCAGCAACTACCTAGATCACTTTTTATCTATAAGTGGAATTACCATAAACGGAATTTCAATATGAAATCCTATTTTTTTAATGATGGGCTCAACAAACATACGTTCAAAAAAAGTATGTTTGTTTCGCACCATTACTAAAAGATCCATTGCCTTCTTGGACTGAAACTGATTAATGCCCTTAATAACCCCTTGATCTGGCAGGTCATTTAAAATATAAGTTGGTACAAGAATATCTTTTAGTTTTTGTTTGTTCCGCAATTGCTCTTCTGTTAAATCGTAACCTGAGGATATATGAATTACATCTATTGTTGCCCCATACTTTTTGGAGATATTCAATAGTTGTTGCAAATTTCCCCTATTATAATCTATTTCATAATCTGTAGGAAATAGAATAGCCGTTGGGATCCTATACATAAAGTTGGAGGGCACAGCAATCACTGGACAAAGAGTCTTCTTTATAACCTGGGTGGTATTTGTACCAAACAGGATTTCCTTGGCCTTGGTGATTCCCTGGGTCCCCATAATGACCAAATCTACATTTTCGTTTTTAGTGATCAAAATAATTTCGTCGGTCAACGTATTAAAGGCTGCACGCATCTTAAAGATGTGTTTGGAAATTGCGAATTCATCTTGTAACCTCTGTTTTAGCGCTTCCAATTGCTTCATTGCCCTTGTTTGATAAAGGTCGTCTAGACCGCTTTGGCTTGGGCTTTGAAATACATACTCCACTTGAAAAATAGGTGGGGTATAGGTGTGGAGTAAATAGAAGGTTGTCTCCATATCCTCATGAAGATGTATAGCATAGCGTATAGCATTATACGCGCTCTCGGAAAAATCGGTGGGAAGGATAATTTTTTTCATTTGTTCATTTTTTTTGTTTTAAGCTTTTAACTTTTGTTTATCCCAAATTGTTTTGGAGTGCCTAAAGGCGTATCTTTAATTACTATACTTTTTTGTAATAGTGGTCGAGGATATGACAACAAAATAGATGCTATTCTCTGTTGTTCATCTTTAATTCTTCGAAAGAACTCCCTCGCAATACGGTTTTGTATACATTAATGGTACCGTCATTTGCTATGAAAATTACGCAATCCCGTTTTTGAATATTTAACAAGCATATTTTAACGTATTAAAAACATTTTCTGAGAAATGGTTATATATAAAAACCGTTTGCATGGTACTTAACCTTGGTGCAAAAATAGGTTTGATGAATGCCCAACGCAATGATATTGGTCACTTCAGGTTATGGATTGATGTAAATCTTTATGTGGACTGATCGTAATCATTTCACACCTAGAAACAAGTATATACTTTCGCAGATCAAAGAAGTAGAAGAATGTAATTCAGGATTAAATTTATGGGAGCATTATAAGTGATGTTCATCAGATAAGGGTCAAGTATTATGACCTCCTTGACGTAGAGAATACAGCCTGGAATTTTTAGTATAATATCTAGAATCGTTAAAATTTCAACAGTTATGGGATCATATGAAAACACTTTCAAAAGCATTTTAAAGGTAGAAGACAAAAAACTCGACATCATTAGTCTCGAAAAGGTAGCCGAGGTATATCCAAAGATAAGGAAACTGCCGTTTTCCATTCGAATTTTATTGGAAAATGCATTACGGAACTATGATGGTTTTTTGGTAACTGATGAACATATCGAAAACCTGATTAATTGGAATCCGAAGGGTAGTGATGCTTCCATTCCCTATAAACCGGCTCGCGTGCTCATGCAGGATTTCACTGGGGTGCCGGCGGTTGTCGATATTGCTGCAATCCGTTCCGAAGCCATCCGGAAGGGGAAGGATGGTGCAAAGATAAATCCAAAAGTACCAGTAGATCTGGTTATTGACCATTCGGTTCAGGTGGATTTTTTTGGGACCGATTACGCTTATAAAAAGAATGTGGAGTTTGAATACAAGCGCAACAGCGAACGCTACGAATTATTAAAATGGGCGCAGAACGCTTTTGAGGATTTTACGGTTGTACCCCCGGGAATGGGTATATGCCATCAGGTTAATTTAGAATACCTGGCAAAAGGCGTTGTTTCAAGGGACGGATGGGCCTATCCCGATACTTTGGTCGGCACTGATTCACATACCCCAATGGTCAATGGAATAGGGGTAGTAGGTTGGGGTGTTGGTGGTATTGAGGCAGAAGCGGCATTGTTAGGGCAGCCCATCTATTTTTCCAGTCCCAGGGTTATTGGTTTGGAATTAAATGGCAAACTTCCAGAAGGTATTACAGCCACGGATATGGTATTGGAAATTACAAACCGACTTCGCAAATATGGCGTAGTGGGCGATTTTGTGGAGGTGTTTGGAGCCGGTCTCGACAATTTGTCCGTACCGGATCGTGCCACCATTGCGAATATGTCCCCAGAATTTGGATGTACCATCACCTATTTTCCGATTGATGACCAGACCCTTCGGTATATGGAAAAGACCAATCGCGATCAGAAACAAATCGATTTGGTGGAACGATATTGTAAAAACAACCTCTTATGGCGAACTGGAAAAGAAAATATGGAATACTCCGATGTAATCAGGGTGGACTTGTCCAAATTACAACCATCGGTAGCAGGGCCTAAACGACCACAGGATAAAATATTGGTCAAAGATTTGAAAGACCAATTCAGAAACCTTCTAAAAGAGATGCATGGTAGGGATTATGTGCCCTTGGAAGAGCGTGAAACCTGGTATGCCGAGGGTGGTTCTGGTACCCGTTTCAACAAACGATTCCGAGATAAAGAAGTGGCGGATGATGTAGAAGTAGAGGTACAGAAGGATACTGCATTACATTCCGTTCGGATCAGCAAGGGAAATCAAGAATATGCATTAAGTGATGGCTCCATTGTTGTGGCCGCCATTACCTCCTGTACAAATACCTCCAACCCTTCGGTTATGTTGGGAGCGGGTCTGGTGGCAAAAAAAGCCATAGAAAAAGGGTTGGATGTAAAACCTTGGGTAAAGACGTCCTTGGCGCCCGGTTCCAAAGTAGTAACTAATTATTTAAGACGTGCCGGTCTTTTACAACATCTTGAGGCCTTGAAATTCCATGTGGTGGGTTACGGCTGTACCACATGTATAGGTAATTCGGGTCCCTTGCCACCCCATATAGAAAAAGCGATAGACGAATGTGATCTTGTGGCCGCTTCGGTGTTGAGCGGAAACCGGAATTTTGAGGCCAGAATCCATCCCAAGATACGGATGAACTTCTTGGCATCGCCCATGTTGGTGGTAGCTTATGCAATTGCAGGACGTGTAGATGTCAACCTGTTGGAAGAGCCCCTTACGCAAGACGTAAACGGACAGGACGTATACCTAAAGGATATTTGGCCCAGTCAAGAAGAAATTCAGGAGGCCATTGAAAGTGCTACGACCAAGGAAGATTATTCCAAGGAATATTCTGTGATTTTTGACGGGGAAGAACAATGGAAAAACCTACCGGCCCCCACAGGGATGGACTATGAGTGGAAAGAAGATTCCACCTATATCAAGGAAATACCGTTCTTTAAGAACATTAGCGAAACACCAGATCAGTTAAGGGACATTACCAGTGCTAGGGTCCTTATTAAGTTGGGCGACTCGGTCACAACAGATCATATTTCGCCTGCCGGCTCATTTTCCGAAGAAAGTCCTGCGGGACAATACCTAAAATCAAAGGGGATCGAGCGGACAATGTTCAATTCCTATGGTTCTAGAAGGGGCAATCACGAAGTGATGATGCGAGGCACTTTTGCCAATGTGTTCATCAAGAATGAAATCGCCTCAAAACAGGGTGGTTTTACAACCTATTTCCCCGAAAATAGGGAAATGAGTGTATACGATGCAGCTATGAAGTATATGGAAAGCGATACTCCTTTGATTGTTCTTGCGGGCAGTGAATACGGCTCCGGATCTTCGCGAGACTGGGCTGCAAAAGGAGCCAGCTTATTGGGCGTAAAAGCGGTCATTGCCAGTTCGTACGAGCGAATCCACCGTTCCAATTTAGTGGGGATGGGGATTCTGCCCTTGAAATTTAAAGAAGGGGAAGATGCTAACAGCTTGGGGTTATCAGGGCATGAAACCATTTCCATTACTGGAATAGCGACAGGCCTCAAACCTGGCAAAGAACTCGATGTAACCGCGCGAAAGGAAGACGGGACAGAAATAACATTCAAGGTAATCATTCGATTGGATTCAGAAATCGAAATTGAATACGTAAAGCATGGCGGTATTTTACAATATGTGCTTCGACAGTTTTTGGAGGAATAGGAGTAATATTCCTAAATGCAAACCTCAAGCCTACTTAAATTTAAAACTATGAAATTTATTTACTCAAAATAGTAAAATGTAATTATGACGAAGTGGTTTCTGAAGACGTAAATATCTGACCACGGGCAATACCCAAAAACGATATCGTTATAGGGACGACGTAAGATTATCAATTTCTTATAAACTAATTATAAATTTAAAATTCGAAATAAAATGAAAACGAACATTGGAATTACAAAAGAAAATAGGGAAAAAGTAGCAGACGTACTGGCCAAATTATTAGCGGACGAATTTGTACTGTATACTAAGACATTGGGCGCACACTGGAATCTTGAAGGTCACGATTTTCATACGAAGCACCTATTCTTTGAGGAACACTACAACAGTATCAAAAAAACTATCGATAGCGTTGCGGAACGAATGCGTAAAATAGGATCGTACGCCCCTGCAACTTTAGAGCAATTTTTGGACTTGACCCATTTGACCGAAAAGTCTAACAGTGGTAATACAAGCCAGGATTATATAAAAATCCTGTTGGGAGACCACGATGCGATAATTCAGTTCATCAGGGGAAATATTTCCCAAGTGGAAGAGGAGTTCGGTGATGTTGGTACAGCCGATTTCTTGACCGGACTATTGCAGGAACACGAGGAAATGGCATGGATGCTTCGGGCTAGCATATCGAAGCAAACTGTCGACAAAAAACCACTTGGAGTATAATTCAAAAATAGTGGGATTTTAATTTTTTAAAAGCCACTCTCCTTTCGCCTTTTTTAATAAGAAGGAGAAGGGGAGTGGTTTTTTTGAGATTTAATAGGGCCTGTTCTCCACCTTTTCGTATTACAAAATGTCTGGAGAAAGCTTTTTCAATCTTAAACATTCGTGAGGGTATTGATTTGTTATTTTGATCCCTCCTTATTCTTAACAACAATAGTCCGATAAGGAAATGGTATCTCGATACCTTTAGTGTCAAAACGCTTTTTGATACTTTCAAAGACATCACGTTTTAGGGCAATGGAATCCCCAAAAGTTTGTGCCCATGCCCAAGCACGAAGCTTTACTGAAGAGTCATCAAATTGGACGAGGGCCACCTTGACCATTGGTATACCATCTTGCTTTTCAAGTTCGGTACGGTTATCGTAAATGAGGGGGTGCTTCTCGCATTCTTCCTGCATGATGGTTTTGGCCAGGTCTACATTGCTGTCGTATGAGATGCTCATCTCTACATACTCACAACATTTTTGTTCGCCCAGATCATAATTGACCAATTTTTCTTTATTGATTATTGAATTGGGAATAACAATCATTCTGTTCTTAAAATTGCGAATTACGGTATGCCGTAATGTAATATCGGTTACGGTGCCTATCATGGTGTCACTTATTTCAATGACATCACCAACCTTAAAGGGTTTAAAGGAAATAATGAACAAGCCACCGACAAGATTCGAAAGGGCCTCTTGAGAAGACACGCCTACTATAAGTGCAATGACCCCAGCTCCGCCTAGAATGGTCTGAGCAACCCCATGCAGGGATGGGATAGCCAAAAGACCAAAAAGAGCTCCTGTAATATAAATACCGTAAACCGATACATAACGTAAAAATTTAAAATTAGTAGGATCGTCACCAGTTTGGGTCTTCCTTCGAATACTTCTTGTAAACCACATATTGGAGGAAGTTGCGGCCACGATTGTAATAATAGCTACAAAGCCCAAATACAATACCAGTTTAAAATGTTCGTTCATAGCAGCAAATTCTTCCTCTTCCACAAAAATGAAGGTAAGCGCAATAAGGCCGAGTACAATCCACAAAGTATTTACTACCCGCTTTACAAGATTGATGGGTGTTGTATTAAGACTTGCAAATTTATTGAGTCTCCTCTTCAATAGCCATTTGTGCAGCAAACTAGTCAATAGGTACAAGACAGCCACTGCTAAAATAATGACGGCTCCATAGATCAGGTCCGAACTGTGGGTTTTGAAATATTCTTCCATGGGTATTGAGAAATATGTTTCCTGCGTTTTATTGGTATTTTTGATTCGTTATCCTTACTCGTGCAGTACTAGAAACGGCACTTTGGTATGGTAACTAATTTCTTCAACGGCTGGCCGAAATAAAATCCTTTGGAAAAAATTGAGATTCTTGGCTACCATTGAAATAATAGCGATGTCCCTACTTTCGGTAAAACATTGTACGGCAGTTTCAAGTTTCGTCCCTGTAAGAGAGTGGAAATTATGGTCTACATCCAATAGATAATCTTGTAGAAAATCCTTGTTTTTAAGTTGTTCCTCACTCAGTCTTTCTTCTTTTTTTGAAATATGCAAAATTCTCAATACAGCTTTATTCATGTTTATCATCTCTATCAAGAGGTCCAAGACTTTTCGATCGTAGTTTAATTGATAATCCGTCAGGAAAACAATCTCTCTAGGTCGTGTATATACCACATCTTCGGGAACGGCGAGCAGAGGACATCTTACCTTGGTAATCACATCGCTGGTATAACTGCCTATTGTTGCTTTTCTGAGTCCAGTAGCCCCTTTGGTTCCCATAAGTATAAGGTCTATTTTCTTGTGTTGTACCTCACTTTTTACGGTATCGATAAAATAATTAAAGTGGATTAAGGGAAAAAACTTATGCTTTGTATTCACTGGAAGTTTTTCAATACGATCCATCCATGAGCCCAGTTTGTCCATACTGTTATTCAAATGGTTTTCTTTTAAAGTAAGGGACGTTTTTTGTGCGGGGGAGTCTGCACCGGAATAACCTGTTACCGGATTTACGTGCAACAAATAGAAAGTACACTTTGTATTTTGAAATAGGTCAAGTCCATATTGGAGGGCATTCCATGCGTTTTCAGAGAAATCGGTGGGTACAAGGATTTGTTTCATCTAAATGGATTTCTTAATTTTTAATAGGTACACCCCAATAAATAATGGGAGATATTCACATAAAATATCTTGGATTGATTCGAATCAGGAATGTTACTCATTTCATTACTACCTGAATCTCTTTATAATGCTATAAAATTAAGCCCTCTAAGCAAGATGTGAAATGATTATGGTCATTCGGGTAGCATTTCCAAAGTTTGTTTCCTCTGCTTAAAACAAACCTAAAATCGAGAATAGTTGAATTGCGGGAGGAGAAAGTATTATTTATTAAACTGTGTAACATGCCGTATGGGACTGAAAATGTCGGATTTGGTTATCGATAGTCCGTTACGGATTATGAACTATGTATTCTAATGCGAATCAACACTAAAGTAAGCTCCAAAACAAAATCTCCCCATAATAATCAATCCACTTGGTCAAGCCCGTTAACATCGACAATTCTAATTCTGTGGTTCTCAATATCAATAAGGCCTTCTTTTTTAAAGCTAGAGAGTGTCCGTATCATGGTCTCGGTGGCCATACCCGCAACGCTGGCCAGATCACTCCGTAGAACAAGTATGTTTCCATTGGAGTCTTTTTGCAGTTTCTCGGCAAATTTCAAAAGTGTTCCAGCTGTCTTGCGTCTAACTGAGCCATAGGCCATAGCCAACAATTGTGCCTTGGCCTCGGTCAGGTTTTCTGATAGAATTTGCATCAGTTCCATCGTCAATTCGTGGTTTTCCCGCAACAGAGGCTCCAGTTCTATCGTAGGGATGCCAACCAATTGTACTTTGGTCATGGCCGTAGCATGTTCTTTATGCAAGGTGTTGCTAGTGAAGGAAGTAAAGCCAAAGAAATCATCGGCCTTGTAAATTCCCGTTATTAATTCCTTTCCTTTCTGATCCAGAATATGGGTCTTTACCGTTCCTTTTAAAATAAGATAGACCGTGTTCGAATAAGTGCCCTCTCGGTATATGTTTTCCTCTATTTCAAAACTGTAATCAGAACCGTTGTCATCTATGTAGTTTTTAAGTTCATGAATGGTTTCCATTTTGATGCCTGAACGCTTCTTGATGTTTTTGGCATTAGCTTCGGTATCATTGAGTATTGCCATTCGCGCCAACCGGCTTTCAATGGCACCTATAAGTTCAGTTTCTTTAAAAGGTTTGGTGAGATAATCGTCCGCACCTAGCTCCATGCCCTTACGTACATCTTTGCGTTCAGTTTTGGCAGAAAGGAATATAAAGGGTATGCTTTTGGTATGCTTGTCTTGGGATAGCGTACTCAATACTCCATATCCATCAATCTCGGGCATCATAATATCACAGACAATTACATCCGGCATATATTCTTTAGCCATTTGAATTCCATTTTTACCGTCAGCGGCAGTACGCACCTCGAAATCCGAAAGCTCTAAAAGCTCGGCCGTGGTTTCCCTTAAAACAGTGTCGTCTTCGATCAATAGGATTTTTTTCATAGGAATTAGTTTTATGACTGATAGCTATTTCAAACTATAATTACACAATTCTTTCAGTTTGGCCACTAGGATTGACCTAATTTTTATTTTCGGTTTCGTTATTAATGATTCCGACTAGTTGCTATAAACTAGAATTTTTTTTCTTTTGGCTGCAATTTCGGAGGCCTAACACTATATCGGCAATTCCACTACAAAAGTACTGCCCTGATTTTCCACGCTTTCAAAATAAATACGTCCTCCTAAATTTTCCAAATGTGTCTTTACGATGTTTAATCCAATGCCCGTGCCTTGGGTCAAAAGGACATTTTCGGACCTGAAATATCGGTCAAAAATATGCTTGTGCTCCTTTTTGGAAATACCAATGCCTTCATCCTTAATATGGAAAGTGATCTTGTTATTGGACAATTCAACCTTTAAGTCTATTTCGGTATCCTCTGGGGAGTATTTTATGGCATTGTGCAAAAGGTTGGTCAAAGTTAGGGCTACTATACGCTGGTCCTGGTGAATGGTCACATCTTCTATATTGTTTGGATAGTTGATGTGTTGCCCGTTTTTGAGAAGCATATTTGCGTTGTAAACTACCTCGTTTACCAGTTTACTAAGGGAAAAATCAGTTAAGTAGTACACCTCCTTGCCCTTTTCCATTCGTTCAATAGAAAGGAAATCATCCAGAATATTTGTAAGGTGTTGTACGCCGCCCATGATGGTCTTTAAGTGCTTTTCCCTTTTATCCTGCTGATCCTCTCTTTGATATTTCCCAACCAATGTTGCGGCGTTAAGGATGCCGCTCAAGGGAGTCTTGAACTCGTGTGAGACTAGTGAAAGGAATTTGCTCTTTAACTCGTTCAATTCTTTTTCCCTTTCGAGAGCTTTTTTTAATTGTTCTGTACGCTCGGTAACGGTTTTTTCAAGTTTTTGGGTATAAAACTTTCGGTCTGAAATGTCAAGAATTATAGCTACGATTACCTTATGATCACCCAAGGTAGATGATTGCAGATGTACCTCCACGGGATAATTTGTACCATTTTTACGCCGATGTACTGCCTCGTATTCCACTTTTTCCTCTTTGCCTTTGAGCAAGGGGGCTATTAACCTACGCAGATCTTCTTCGGAAAAATCAGGTTTAAGATCCAAGGGGGTAAGTTGCAGTAACTCTTCCAAGGTATAGCCCGTATTTTTTTGCGCTCCATAATTGGCGTTCAAAAATTGTAGCTTTTCGGCATCATATACATAAAGTTCGTTGAGCGATTCATCAAAAATTCGTAGGAGATGTTCAATTTTTTGAAGAGCCAATTTCCGCTCGGTAATATCATTCTGTATCCCAACAAAATGGGTAATCCTTCCATCTTTGTCCGTGATAGGATTGATGGAAACCTCGTTCCAGAACATCGTACCGTCTTTTTTATAGTTTTTGAGTTGCACTATACAGCTTTCACCATTGACTATGGCACGGTGCATTTCCTTAACTCCTGGCTGATCATTGTCACCTGCCTGAAGAAACCGACAATTTCTGTTTTGAATTTCGTTCGAGGGGTACCCGGTCATTTGCTGAAATGCCGGGTTGAAATAAATAATAGGGTTGTCTTCCTTTAAAGCATCAGTAATGGTAATTCCGTTCAGAGCAGCCTCCAGCGCCGCCGTTTTCATTTGATAGCTTTTTTCTATTTCCCGTCTTTCGGTAATGTCGATAAGCAGAATAAGGGTATAGATTTCTCCATATAGGGAAAAGTGGTTAAGGCTGACCTCCACAGGAAACTGTTTGCCATCCATTTTGAGGCCGAAGAGGTTACGGTCCACCCCGATCCTTCGTTTTTTATGTTTGTGGAAATACTCCTGAAGGAACTTTTGATGTACTTTCCTATGGGTTTCCGGTATCAAGATTTCCAAAGGACGGCCGACCAGTTTTTTTAATTCATATCCGAACAATTTGTGGGCTAATTGATTGGCAGCGACTATTTGCTGTTGCTGGTTTACCACAATAATTCCTTCCGATACTGCCTCGGATAACAACATGAAGATATTACTGTCTTTTTCGAAAACATGCATAGGATATGGCTAAATCTTTTGTCTTCTACACTGTCTAGAAATTTATATTGCTAGGATAATCCCGTTATAATTAAACGCTGATGTTTCAAATTAAATAGGCAACGCTTCCTATTGCTAAAATAGAGAATATATCCTAGTTGAAACCAAACTTTACTTTTATTCGGCCACTTGGTTCCAATGACCGGTTTTATAAAAACTATTGGAGTGCAAAACTAAGAATGTCAAAAATATTGGAACTGATATATATCATGTTGCGTTGAGTCGGATGATAGGCATCATGGCAGGATTGAAAAGGTTGTTATAGCTTTGGTCAAAGACTTAAATTGATAAACATGAAGGATTTAGTTTACAGTACAGTTATGCCCTTAGCAAAGAAATGGTGGATCAATCTTTTGCTGGGACTGCTTTTTGTTTCACTTGGCATATGGGTTTTCATTACGCCTTTGACCAGTTATGTTTCTTTGACCATCTTCTTCAGTCTAGCCCTGGCCACGGCCGGGGCCTTTGAAATATTTGCTGCTATTTTCTACCGAAAAGGCATAAAAAATTGGCGAAGGTACTTAACCGGAGGTGTCATTGATCTGGTAGTTGGAGGGTATCTTTTGTTCAGTCCGTTAATAACAATGGCCGTATTACCCTATATATTGGCTTTTTGGATGCTTTACAAAGGAGTTATGATAATAGGCATTTCCAACAAGTTGAACTCAAGGAATTACTCTAGTTGGGTATTAACGTTAGCCTATGGCATAACAATAATGGTCTATGCTTTCTTGATTATGATATATCCTAATTTCGGAGGCATGAGTATCGTTTATGCTATGGCACTTGCCTTTGTAACCTTAGGGATGTTCAATATTTCAAGTGCTTACCATTTCTACAAGATGGTAAATGGGAAATTAAGACTTCGGATAAATTAAAATTTGAGTAAATTAAAACAAAAACTATGGAAAATTCAACGATAACTATTTCGTATAAGATTAAAGGAGTCATCGATCAAGTACACATTAATGATTTTTTTGAGCAATTAAAATCGATCGGAAGAAATGACCGAATGATTAATTTGGTGTTGGACGTCTATCGCATAGATGGTTTACGGATTCTTAACAATTTCTTTTCGGATGTAAAATTAAATAAAAGTGATTTTAAATATATAAGAAAGTTCGCGCTGATAGCTAATGCGGAATGGATAGAAGATCTAGGTGATTTTGTCCATTTCTTGACTCCGTATGTAGATGTGGAAGTTTTTGATCTAGACGAAAGGGATAAGGCGGGGCAATGGGTAGCGGCCCCAACAATAAATGAGGACCGAAACCTAAAGGAAAGGGTGAAAGAAGGTTATGCCCATCTGTTGCACTTATAGAATAAACTTGCTTAGTTAAGGGATTACCCGTTAACACCTAGTATCTGGTGTTTAACGGGTTTAAAATGGCCTAAGGTGATAGGATTAATTGGCCTCCGATCCGTTAATAATATAGTTCTCTATTCAAAAATAGCATTTAATGAACACTAATTTAACTAAAACATGGTTTGTTCTTTTGGAGTGCTTTGGCGAGGAACCTTTCAAGTAAGTTTGGCTGGACTTTGAATGGTGTTGTCTCTTCAGCTTAGTGAGGTCTGTACATTTATGTGGCCTGAGCAGGCATTGAAGTAGTGTCGTGCCATAGCAGCTCTGGCCGGTTTAAGTAGAATGTCGCCTGACATGCTAATTCCGCTCAATAGAATAAAAATTTCGGGATCCGGATGTGAATTGGTGACTACCAATTGCATTTCCAAGGTTTTGGCTATTTGCCCGAATGCCTATAAGGTGATGGAATAGCCGTTGATGTAGGATTAAGAAATAAACCCATCCATAATATTATCTAAACTGATATTGCGTAAGGCTTAATTTTCCGTCGTTTCGGCAATCAACTTCATGATAGTACCCGTATCCTTGTTACCTAAACGTAGGTTTCAAGATATTCTTTGAGGCCACAATTGCATTGTCGTTCCTTTGATCGGAATTTGAGTTTAAGTGACCTATGTGACAGCTTCTTAGCCCTGTTATCCTATCAACAGTGCCTCCTTGCTGGCGATACTAGCATCCTAACCCAGTTCCCAAGGTAAGTGCTACAAAGCTTTTCACTTCTTTTCACAAACAGTATTCCAGTTCGTCTAAGTTGGCGCAATTAGCATCGTTGGTCAAGATTACTGGTAAATCAATTATTTTAAGAAAGACATGACGGGCAGAATTTTCCAACCCCATTTAAAGTTGGATGGATTCTCCCTATTTCCGGATTGCGTATTGGCTTTCGGTACTCCAATTCCGATTTCGATCGGATTCCGTTCCCAACCCATAACCACATTTAGGATATAGACCTCCAGTCCCAATTTTTTTAAGAAGTCTTGGAACGTCAATTTCCCTTCCGTATCGAACCTTATTACGATTAAAATATTAACCGTTTAGGTTGCTAACCCTATTTTGGACTAGGTTCCTCCCAAATCGAATCCCTAGAACACTACTTTATCCATATACAATTAATTTACACAAATCAATCTGGAATTAGGATAATGCCACATGACCAGGATCATTCCGCAATACTCTTATTTGTCATATGTTTATGCTTTCAATAAAACCCATGAATCATGAGAGCGTTGGCAAAAATAAAAAATCTCAAATCAGATAACTGCAAACACATAATCGTTCGAAACCTTAGCCGAATCCTGGACATCCGCATTTTGGATATCGACATCGAAACCCGCACGCTTTCCTTTCTCTATCAAAATAATTCGACTTTTGTAAAGGTAAAACGGGAATTGTTCCATATTGGTTTCCCAATTACCCAATGTACCTATCAAGAATCAAAACAACGTACGGGTCATGTACAATATATGGAAAGCACAGTGGCTTTTTAAAATTATTTATCGAGTTGATGCTGAAAGGAAATTTAAAGAGCGAACTGTACCCCATCATAGGCAAGCTTTTATATTCCATTGCCATTTTCGATAAAAAGGTTGAGATGGACCAGGTGGAGCAATTAAAAAAGAATGTTCGCCAATTTTGGTTATCCGAAGATGGATTGGATAACAATGTGGAGGTCGATATGATTGACCAAATCGAAATCGTTTTTGATTACTTGCATCGGCAAGGGAAGGAAAGTCAGATTTATTTCGATGAATTCGTGGATTATTATCGGGGACACTCTAATAAATTCACCCGAAAAATTAAACAACTTATTTTGAAAACGGCCCATTGTATCGCTAGATCAACAGCGGTTAAAAATAAATCGAAACAGACATTGTTGGTAAAATTGTGGATACTTCTAGATTAAGCTTTAAACTTGCCCTTATACCTTGAAAGTAACAACAGGTAGATCGGCACGGTTCGCAATGTCTTGCCCTATGCACCCCTTGAGTATATGTGCCAGGCCGCTCCTGCCATTGGTAATGACGGTAATTGCGTCTGCACCAATTTCATAGGCATGGTTGTAGATTCCTTTTTCCACGGAATAATCGCAGGTATATGTTGGCTTTGGAGGACTATCATTTCTTCCTAGGTAGGCCAGACCGAAGAAGGTGTCCACCTTTGATTTCATCTGGTGCGAGCTCATGTACTTCATACCAGGCAAATTGACATATACCAAATGCAGGTTGGCTTGTACCAACGCGCAAAATGAAAGGACCTTGTGATATGCCTGAAGACTTTTAGTCTCGAAATCAAACCCTAAGACCATTTTTTGTAATCTAAAGTCCTTGATTCTTTTTTTAAGTACCAACACAGGTATATCCGAGGTTCTAACCACTTTTTCGGTGTTGGAGCCCAAGAAGATAGTATCACGCCTTCCTGTGCCTTGTGACCCCATAACAATCAGATTGACGCCATTTTCCTTGGCAACCTTGTCTATTTCACTGAAAATCTTATAGTTTTGGACTGTTTTGGAAATTTTGATGTCTTTTAGCCAAGGCCGGTTGAGGAAAATGTCGAAACGTTTTTTTGCCAAGCCCATATAGTAGCTGGCTTCAGCATATTCCTGTAATTCGTCTTTGGAAAATTCCGCTTCAGAAAGACCTATCATGTGAAGCACTACAATTTCCGCATTATGCCTTTTGGCCAAGGTGGCAGCTACTTGCAGAGCGTATTCCGAAAGCTCGGAAAAATCTACCGGCACCAATATTTTGTTCATCGATCAATGATTTGAAGTTGGTTGCAGTCTTTGTTTTTGGAAAGCTGTTTTTCTTTTGCGCAATTTTCTCTTTAAGTCTTGTAAAGATTCGTTCAGAGATTTCTCAAAATGGTTTGAATAGGATCTTACATAAAACCTTACCCCGGGGGCACTAATCTCAATACTACAACTCTTGCCATTGCCGGTAGGACTTTTTTCTTGTTTAAAGGTAACCTCGGCCCTTACAATTGAATCGAACTTTTTTCCAAGTTTTTGCAATTTATTCTGTACCCTCATATTCATAGTTGGGCTAACGGGCATTTGTATGTATTCAATTCTAACGATCATTACAGTATGTTTTAATGTTTATAATCAATAGTCCATTCTTATATTATTACTAAGGCATTCCTCTTTGGCAATGTGAAATTCAGTCTAATTCCAAAGAACGATTTCCTATTTCATTAATGTAAACATACGACAGCTAATAGATCCGTGAAATGATACTTGTCAGTTGGCCCCTGGTTTCATTCCGATATAAGTTTAATACCTTCCTTCTCAGCTGCAGACCAATTTTATTAACAGGTTAAAGCTATCGGCTTGGAGCGATAAATGGAAGAGATTTTTTAATTGGGTTCCACACAAAGGGTTATGTAAAAAAAAGCATCCCCAAAATACATTTTGGGGACGCTTTGATAAACCGTTATCTATTTTATACTCTCGACTTACGTTTTTTCATCATTTTTTCATCTAATTTTTTTTGAATTTTTTCTTGCCTTTTAGCCTTTAATTCTGACTTCGAAAGCTTTTTTTTAGCAGTAGCCATAATATAATATTTAAAATAATAATTGTTAATCAGTGCAGCGAACCGACCCTACTTACGGAATCAAATTTGTAGATGACGAGTAGCCTTGTCCTTTTATTCAGGAATGGCAATAGTAGTATATTGTAAATATGTAGGGTGTTTATGGGCACACTCGCCAGTGCCCATTAATACAGAAAGATTATTTTCTTTTTGATTGATTTCATTATTAAACAAATAAAATATCCTCTTTTGATACGATTATAATACAACGAATCCGTACTTTTTTATTTCTGACCTTTTCAAGTGCAAGAATATACTAAACGGCTGCTCTAATACCCATTAACGGAATACCTATGTGAGTATCCAGTTTTTTAACCAGACTTTTGTTGAACAGGTTATGAAAGAATCTTTTTTCTTGCTTATAGACCATGGCCAAGATATCCGCCTTTATATGTTGCGAATATATCTTGAGTGATTCCTCGATATGGTTCGAAAGGATTACCTTGATTTCAATATTGTCATAATCTACATGTTCCTTGAGCGTTTCCTTGAACCATTTTATTTGATCCTTTTTGGAGTTTCTTGATTCGGTGGAGATATGTACAATATGTATTTTCGCGTTAACCGACTTTGCAATTGTCACTAAATTTTTAATGGATAAAATACTTACTTCGCCCAAATTAGTTGCATAAAGCATCGTTTGAATTGGAAAACCACTTAGATCCTGAGGTATGATCAGAATTGGGAAAGCAGATCTTTTCAAAAGGGCATGTGCAATATCACCTACCAATAAACCTCTTTCCGAATACCTGGCCTTTCTACCGATCAGGGCCATGTCTGGGGAAATTTGCTTGGATTTTTCTATAATTCCATCCAGGACAGAATCATTGCAGGCAATCTCTATCCGCATTCTTGAAGTTTTGAATTCTTCACCCAAATATTTAGAGCAATAGGCCCTTAAAATTTCCTTTTGTTCCTCTATTACCTGATGTTCCATCTGATCTGGTAGTCGGGCCATGGAGAACCGTATAGGAGGTTTTTGATATACATACAATATTACTAGTTCTGCCCCTAAACTCTTGCTCAAGTCATATGCGTAGCGTAAAGCTGGTACCGCATTTTTCGTACGATTTGTTGCATAAAGAATTGTGTTCATTACCGTAAATGTTTAAAGAACGAAGCTATGGATTTTAATGTAAGCACCAAATGATATTGGTCATGTCAGTTAATTGCTCCTCATGGAATTAAAAGACAATGACTGCTCGAAAATTGCATCAAAATGGCATCAAAATTGATTTTTAATTAGTAGTCAAGTAATTGTGGTCCACATAGAACAATAATGCAACTTTTGAAATTCATGTAACACGTAGCGGATACATTAGTGAGGTTTGCCTAATTTTGCTGTTCCATTTTACCATGATGTATAAATTTTAGATGGCAGAATCCAAATTATATGTTAACAAAAAGCAATCTAGGCAGGGGTATTTTCTATTGCTGGCCGGCATATTGTTTGTCGCCATAAACCTCCGACCCGCACTTGCCGCAGTAGGGCCATTGATAAACGATATTCGCCAAGCTACAGGACTGTCAAATTCCATGCTCGGTCTGTTGACGACCTTACCATTGATCGCTTTTGGTGTAGTTTCTACTTTGACCCCCTTGTTTACACGTCGTTTTGGTATTGGAGGCACGCTGCTAGGAGCGATGCTTTTGTTGGTGGTAGGTATCGGCATTCGGTCTATGGGCGGGACATTTATGCTTTATTTCGGTACACTGTTATTTGGTGTTGCCATAGCCTTTGGAAATGTATTGCTCCCTGGATTGACCAAACGTAATTTTTCATCGAATTCAGGTGTTATAACAAGTTTGTATTCCAGCGTAATGGCGGTCGGCGCTTCTCTGGCAGCGGGTATCAGTGTTCCCTTGGCCGACAACTATGGGTTGGGTTGGAGGATTTCGCTCGTCATATGGGCAATATTGGCTTTTGTGGCATTTGTTGTTTGGTTACCGCAATTGTCCCGTTTAAAAAGGTCTGAAGAAAAACGCAGTTTTTCAAGTGCAATGAAATCTTTGGGCCAGTCTCGTCTGGCATGGAAAATTGCCCTATTTATGGGCTTGCAATCATTGACTTTCTATGTAATTCTAGCTTGGTTGCCGGCTATTTTGCAGAGTAGGGGATACGATGCGGAATTTTCGGGGTGGATGCTTTCCCTATCTCAAGCTGCAGGTATTCTGGGATCTTTGGTAGTCCCGACTTTAGGAGGTAGAAAAAATGACCAGCGACGCATCGTGTGGTTTTTGATCATTATAGAGGTTATTGGCCTGGTTGGGCTCCTATTTCCTCAGATAGGTCTGGTTCCGTTATGGGTCTCGCTCATCGGTTTTGTATTGGGAGGAACTTTCGGCTTGGCCCTGCTCTTTTTGGTTCTTCGTTCCAAAGATACTGCATCCGCCACCGAACTGTCCGGGATGGCACAATCCATAGGTTATGTTGTAGCCGCCACAGGACCGATTATCTTTGGCAGTATTTTTGATTTTACAGGAAATTGGACATATTCCATTCTTCTACTTATTTTATTGGCCACATTTAAGTTGTATATGGGATTGGGCGCAGGAACTCCTGGGAAAGTATGAATTTCCATACTCCATATGATCCTTGTGATTTATTGTGCTGTCAAGCAACACGTTAAATGCTTATGTGGTTTTGAGTACTTCTTTAATCCCGAATATATCATGGCTTTATTATTGGGGAATGTTTGGGCTTTCTGACATTCCTAGGTATGAAACTTAAAATTGCCTCTCCACTTAACGCGGATATTAATTAATGTGAGATTATTTGGCCGCTATTTTGGAAATAGTCGGGTTTAGCATGTCTCCTTTCTTGGCCATGCGGTATTTACAGCGAATTCGGTCTTCATCGATTGTAAAATTGAGCACTTCTAGGGGAACTCCAGTTACTGCAATTGTTGGATCAATGATGTTAAGATGAAAGGGTGGAATAAAAGTGATTCCTTAAGTAACTTAGAAAAATAGTGGATTTTATAATTCTATTCCATAACAGCCGTTGACGAAGCATGTAGGTCACTGGTACGTAATATGGCAACACCTTCTAGAGATGATGGAAAAATGATATAATTAATATTCATTCTTGAATATTTTTTTGTTAGTCCGTTCAATTGGATTTACAGATTACAAATCAGATTAGCCATGCAATGCCAACACAGCGGTATCCTTGAGGTAGCCCATTTTGCCCAACGTGGGCTTTCCGAAGCCCAATATTTCCCAAAAGGATGGTTTTTTGTCGATATAACTTATCATATTCCCAGATCCCATCTCCAGACTGTCCAATGCTTCTTCCAATTTAACGTTCCCTAAGGTATGAAAACTATAATCCACCCCGTCAAAATGCTTACTAAGACGCAGCTTGTTCTCTTTTTGCTGTTGGTCCATTACAATATTTTTGGCAAGGCTCAGCACCTTTATCTTGGCCTTTGTCAAACTTGCAATCTCGGCGAGATGCTCCATTTCCAGAAAGTCAAAATCAGCGTTGAAATTGGTGGCAAGAACGATTTTTTCAGGTAGTCCAAGAATTAGATTATTGGGCACTACCATAACTGGGCAAGACCTGATATTCTGTATGATAGCCAAGGTGTTTTTGCCGTATTTGTTTTTTTGCTCGTTGTGCATCCCCTTGGCACCCATGAAGATCATATCGATTTCCTGTTTTTTCACGATGTCCCTTACTGCATCCAACAGAGTGCCTGAACGTGAAATGACATAAAAACGGTGGTCGACAGACTTGTCGATTTCGAAAATCCGTTTCAAAATATCGCCCAACCCCTCTTTTGAACGACTTTCACTTAATTTGTTAAAGGAGTCCTCGGGATCCAGAGCAAGGCTATCATGGCCTTGGCTTTCCTTTCTATAAGTATTCAAGATATAAAAATCGCATGGGCGTTGTTCATATAGCTTAATTGCATATTGTATCGCATTCCAAGAATGTTTCGAAAAATCAGTTGGCAATAACAGTTTTTTTTCCATGATCTAAATGTTTTTGATTTTAATGTTTGGCCTCCAATAAGATGTTCGACAGCACTTTTGATTTTATGTCCCTGTATTTCTTTTTATGTTCTAGGTACAATTTGCGGTTCCTTTCATGCTTACTCAGATAGAAGGCATCACATTCAATAGTATCGCATTCAATGGCATCGCGAACAGTACCTTCGTAGCGGTATAAGGCTCTTAAATTTAAGATGTTTTCCCTACTCAAGGTCTCTAGTTCTTGATAGAGAATGGTATTGTTCAACATTCTATCTTCGATCTCCAACAGATACTCCAATTCTTCATTGATATATTCCAGATCGTCTGTCCAGTTATCGATCTCTATTTTATCCTTTTTTATCATGATCCTATTATCGGACTCATGGCTGTAATATAATTTTGCTGCCTTCATAATACCATATTTATGTTAATATATTGATTGTCTTGTTCGACCTTTTCAATGGTCAATATTTGTTCTCCTGATGGGAATTCCCATGATATGGAATCGCTCTCTGCATAGCCCATGACCGCCGCTCCCATTGGAGTCAGTATCGATACCTTATCGTTCTTGACATCACTGTCTTTTGGCAGGACCAATTTGAATGTTCTGTGCCATCCGTTCTGCGACACGATGGTGATCTTTGTGTTGAACCGGATGACATCTTTTGGCATATCGGCCTCGTCGAATATTTGCGCGGACCCCAATTCTTCCTGCAGTTTTTTGACCGATTTAAGTAGCGTCTCGTCCTTATAATAGCCCATAAGGTTCATATACCGTTTTAGGAGGACGAACTCCTTTTTTTCTATAATTAGATTCTTGTATTTCATTTTTAAATTTTTTTTGGGTTCTTATTTTTTCAAACTCAAGTCGGGTAAATCGAAGGATTTGTATAAAGTGGAATAGAGTTTTACCGCTTGTTGGGTCTCACGCTTCCTAGCTCCCTAGATTGCGTATCCTATGATAAGTACTTCTGCGGTCGTATTTCAAACACTCGTATTCTGTTTACTTTTTTGTCCTGGTCCTATTGTTACCTTTGGTTCTATTTTAAAAATAATTGACTTTTACCTCTAATCCGTCTGCGGTTAAATTGCATAATCGGTTCCTCACTTTTAAATTTTTCTTGTTGATGTTCCAAATAATGCTCATACTCACTGCATGAATGAATCATGCTCTTATCCTTGGTCAAACTACAAAGGAATAGGAAATGGCATGTTGAGCATATGCTCCTTTTATATTGCTGTCTCATGATTTTATAATTTTTAAGTTTTAAAATTTGCTTGGCTTTCGATAGAAATTGATCAAAGTCGGGGGTTCGAAAGCCAAACAAATTCAGCAATCAACTAATAAACCAAACTAATTTATGTGGGGTTGTACAGTGTTTATTGTATCTTCCCAGATCTTCGTAACACCGTAATTTTCGGGTTGCACGACATTGATAATTTTAAGGGGAATAATGCCTATAGGTGTACAGTAATGAATTATGTCGCCTTCAGATCGGCCCAATACAGAAGCTCCTAAGGCGCAATGTATAGAAAATTGGTTGGCCCGGTCGTCATCTTCCAAAGAGAGCACCAATTGGAAGGTTTCACGCCATCCGGATTTGGAGGTTACAGTTACCATGGAATATAGGCGTATTATATCATCAGCCATATCTTCCGCATTCATAACATAAGCTTTGGCCATGTTTTCTTCAAGCATCTCAAGGGCATCCAAATGTGAATAATCTTCAATCCGATAATTCATATCTTGATATCGCTTTATCATTATGAGATCTTTTTTTTCCAAGATTAGTCTTCCGTAGTTCATTTTTTCCCGTTATTAAATTCCCTAAAGGGCCATAGTTCTTTCAACCATCACTAATTTTGGGATTTAATAAACTATCCCTTTTTAAAAGAAGTGCTTTGGAGCTTGTGATGGAATAGATGAATTATAACAACAAAAGGGTTATTAGATTCATGCCATTACGGGCAAAGTGCATGCCCTAAAAAAGAATAATGGCATAACATGCCATATTAACTTGATAATCAAGCATTTAAATAAATATTCAGAAAAAATGAAAATAACCTATCGAGGAGAATTTCCCCGATCCGGGAGTTTTACCTCAGTAGGCTAATTTAATTTGTCGCGTAGGGTCTTGCGGTCTATTTGAAGAATTGCGGCCGCCTTGGTTTTATTGCCACCAACACTTGCAAGTACACGTTTTACATATTCCTTTTCCATTTCACGAAGTGAAAGGTAATCTGCATTGGGAAAATCAATCTGGAATTTTAGGTTTTGGGGAAGATCTTTAACTTCAATACTACGATCACACATAATGACCGCCCGTTGAATAATATTCTCTAATTCCCTTATATTACCTGGCCAATTATAGCGTTGTAAAATATTTAGAGCTTCTGGGGAAATACCTATAAGGCGGTCTTTATATTCTACTCCATATTTTAGAAGGAATTTATCGACCAGTAACGGAATATCCAATTTGCGTTCTCGAAGTGGAGGCACGTTGATTTCTACAACAGTAAGACGATAGTAAAGGTCCTCACGAAAATCCATTGATTTGATGGCCTGCAACAAATTGGCATTTGTTGCAGCAATAACACGGATATCCACTTTTTCTGCTTTTCGGGAACCTACTTTTGTAATTTCCTTTTCTTGAAGTGCGCGGAGCAGTTTGGATTGAACGGAAAGGGAAGCCGTACCAATTTCGTCCAAAAAGAGCGTACCCCCATCGGCTACTTGAAAGAATCCGTTTCGGTTGTCGTTGGCACCTGTAAAGGCCCCTTTGACATAGCCAAAAAGTTCTGCCTCCAATAGATTTTCGGGTATGCCTCCGCAGTTTACCGCCACAAAAGGCGCTCGGGAAAATTGGCCTGTATAGTGTATGGCCCGTGCTACCAGTTCTTTACCTGTACCGCTTTCACCTTGGATCAGGACCGTAGCCTTGTTGTTCTTTACCCGATCGATGATGTCCGTAATTTTTTGGAAAGCTTCGGAAGAACCAATCATATCTGCATACCCTGTGCTCTTAACGATTCCCAATGAAGGTTTGGGTCTTTTTCTTTTCGCACCACTTTCAAATGACTTAAGTACGGCTAGTTTTAACTCCTCCTTGGTAAAGGGTTTGGTCAAATAATCAATTGCACCGGATTTGATAACTTCTAAAGCACCATAAACGGAAGGATAGCCTGTAATGACCAGCTTGGGTATTTCAGGATAATGCTCATCGACGAACTTTACCAACTGCAATCCGTCCACTTCGGGCATTTGTATATCAGTAATCAATAAATCGATGTAGGTGTCCTTTAAAATATTAAGTGCCTCTTTGACCGATACGGCCTTATAGGTATGATAGTCCATGGACTGCAAATGCCTCTGCAAAAGTTCTAAAATATCAATATCGTCATCTACAAGTAGTATGTTTTCTTTATGCAATGCCATTTCTACATTTTTGGAATATTTATAGTAAAAATAGTTCCTTTTGGGATATTGGCACTAGGGTTTATAGTTCCTTGTGACTACTGATTATACCATGCACCACACTCAGGCACAGTCCTGAACCATCTCCCAAAGGTTTTGTCGTAAAAAAGAGTTCAAAAATTTTATCTTCGTTTTTGGGGTCGATACCCGGACCTTCATCTGAAATACGAATTTGTATTTTTTTTCCTTTCTCATTGATGCCAATATCAATTCGCCCACCCGTGGGTGAGAAATAGATGGCGTTCATAATCAAGTTGAAAAGCACTTGGGTCAATTGCACGGTATCGGCACGGAGTTTTATGTTATCATTGCCGAACGACTTGGTCAAATTAATATTTTTCGTGCGCAGGGAAGGTCCAAGCAGCTTCAATATATTTTCAACCAACGGAATCAACATGATCGAATTCATTTGTTGTGGCATCTCACACGCAAAGAACATTAGCTTTTTAACCACCTCGCGGCTAAAGATTGTATTGTCCACTATTTTCTCGAGATCCCTTATGGCTTTCGGGTCTGTTGTCCTTTCCTTCATAAGTTCCGTATATCCCAAAATATTCGCAAGCGGAGTATTGAGTTCATGGGCGATGCCGGCCGTAATCTCCCCCAAAATATGCAGGCGGTCCGCACGCTCTACTTGCCGTTTTATTGCCGCTTCGTTTTCGTGCACTTGTTTTTTTTCCAGTAAGTTACCTACTTCTAGGGATACGTTTTGAAGTAATTTTTCCTCATCCTTTAAAAAGTCGGATATCTCGTATTTGTTCTGTGGATATCCCACTTTGATAAAACCATCCAATTTATAGAAAACCTTAATATTGGATGTTATGGAAACCATGTCCGATGTATACCCTTTGGTCTCAATGTCATATGCACCACTTCTTATTATCACCTCGGTATCATGTTCAAATTGACATGCCTTTTTCAAGCAATAAGCAATTGCCTCAAGGGAAGCCTCCAATTGGTCGTAATCGGAGTTGACGATGATAGAGGTAACCTCATAGAGACAAGTAAGTTCCTTGATGCGTTCTTTTAGTTGTGCTTCGGTTGTTGTTATTTTTTTATAGATTCCTATTCCCTATATTGTCAGGTAAAGTTCCTGAATATTTGGTCGGTATGGATATTTATATTAAAAACCGTGTTACCATTGAGAATTGGGTTTGCTTTGTTGGTAACGCAGTGGGCATTTTTTTTTTAAATAAAAGAAATCAAGTAACCACCATCTCATTCGCTTCATCCAAAATCTGGTTGGTAAAACTCTTTAGATAGATCTGTGTTGTTTTTAAGGAATTATGGCCCAGACCTTCGCTTATAACCTCTGTCGAAATCCCCATAAACTTGGCGATGGTGGCCCAGGAATGGCGGATGGTATAGGTAGTGAAGTGTTCTTCGATACCTGCATCCTTGGCGATGGTCTTGAGATGGCCGTTCATCCTTCTGCGAAGGGATTTATATTTTTCATAGTGCTTTGTGCTGCCATCATAGTTTGCGGGAAAAAGATAGTCATCCATTGATTTTCCTTCCGTATAAAAATTCAGAATTTCCCGTAGTTCCTCCGTAATTCGGACGGAGAGCTGGTCACCGGTCTTGCTCCTCCCATAGAATATGCGGTCTTTGGTTATGTCCTTGACCTGAAGCTTTACGAGGTCTATGAAATTCATTCCCCTGCAGTTGAACATCACAAGTGCATAATTCTTCGCATGCCAGACTGGAGATCCTTCTTTGTAGTTTACGTCTCTGATCTTTATGAATTCCATTTTTGATATGGCCTTCTTTTTGGTACGTCTGGAAGTTGGGATTTTAAAGTGTTGAAAGGGGTTCTTTTTGGGGTAAAATTGATCTTCCTTGATGGCACTGTAATAGATGGCCCTGACTGCCCTCAGATAGGAGCTGATACCATTTTTGGAACTGCTCTTTGCTTTGTGTTCTATCTGGAAATTGGTCAGGAGGGTAACGGTAATCTCGTTCAACCGCAGATCCCTTCCCCCGTTGAGTTTGGTAATGGACCTGATGGCCCCTGCATACCAGGACGCAGTTCCGGGTTTGTTGGATCTTAATTTCCTATCGATGATAACTTTGCCCCATTGCGACAGGGTAAGTCCGTTATCAACTTCGTCCCTTATTTTAGTGTCCACTTTTTTGTCCCATGCCTTACGGATATATACTACCAGCGTATCGGCATCTACCGAATTGATGCTGTCCCCGAGTTCCACAATGAGCTTATGGGCCGCGTGTAGTTTGTCATAAATTTTTTCATTGGCTTTGTCGCAATCAATATGGTTGTTTTTGAAGACGA